>Ga0302253_1000296_pt1 | contig 45419 bp, 39 predicted proteins | sample AAG_RA_Trp_MG_FD_193537 | JGI IMG/M metagenome (GOLD analysis project Ga0302253, IMG submission 193537) | Enriched activated sludge microbial communities from anaerobic digester in WTTP, New Holstein, Wisconsin, United States - AAG_RA_Trp | ecosystem: Engineered > Bioreactor > Anaerobic >...
CAGTCACGACCATTTTTCAATTTCCGCAAAAAAAAGGATCTGAGGCATTCTAAGTACCTCAGATCCTTTTGCAAGATATTGGCGTCCCCGCGGGGATTCGAACCCCGGTTACCGGCGTGAAAGGCCGAGTAAAAAGCGTATTCTACCTAATTTTATTGACTTATTAGGACGTATAAATCCATTTAAGTGCGTTAAAAGCCGTCTAAAAAGCCGTCTGTTCCTCTCGCCTTTGAAAAACTTTCTTTAGACCTGAACAGACAGCGATCCCATATATTAAATGCAATTCAATCCCCGCTGATAATCCCCCTTATCCGGGGATCGTCCCGCGACATAATGGTGCAGGCCTGGTCTTGCCGATCGAACAAAAGAATAGCCTTTCCCGATGTAAGATCCTTCCTAACCCGGGCAATCTTCGTCTCCAGGGATACTTCCACTTCCCCGTAATCCGTGCCCTCACGGGTCACAAATTCTTCGATGACCGCCCGCAATGTATCGGGGGACAGCTTTTCCGGCGGAATTATCAGGATGCGTTCCTTGTCACCTGTCATGGGGATTGTTTATTCCTAACCAAAAAAAGAAACCCTTCACCGGGAAACCGCGACCTCTGAGCACCCGGGGGGAATGGTCAAAAGTCCTGATTTCCGCACATGAAGGGCTAATTGATAATTAACATAGTACCGCTTTGGGGGCAAACTAAATATCATGACAACAAAAAAACGCAGGCAACGGCGTTTTTCGTCAGGCATCAGGACTCAACAGCATAACCTCAGGTTCCGGTGGCAGAGATCATGCTGCATCACTTGATGGTTCAAGCTGTCTAGCCACTACTTGCCATTGACGGTTTTCCGCAGGATTTGCGAGGGCTTGAACGTTAACACCTTCCTTGCCTTAATCATGATCGACTCCCCAGTTTGAGGATTTCGCCCCCGCCGTGCCCGCTTAGATTTGATCGACCATTTGCCGAATCCTGAGATCATGATGTCATGGCCTCGATCCATCTCCTGCTTAATGATTTCAAAGACACTGTCGACGGTGACCGCACAATTCTTTTTGGCTATGCCCAGGTTCTCATAAATGGAAACGGAGCCGGGGTGCTTACAGTAAAACCCCTGTTTTCGGTATTCTCCAAAAAGGGGAGGCATGGTCTATACCGAAATCGTTCCCGATTGCGCCAAGCAAATGCTACAGGGCATTATACGCGACAAAATGGATCTGGAAAGTGTCATCCATTCTGATACCTGGCGCGGTTATAACGGCCTGGTTGAATTGGGATACCAAAAGCATTATCGTATCCACCATGGAAACAATAATTTCGCCAATGGGAAAAGACACATCAACGGCATTGAATACTTCTGGTCATGTGCTAAAAGGAGGCTCATGAAATTCCATGGTATCCTCAAGAAAACCTTTTATCTGCATCTCAAAGAATGCGAGTTTCGATTCAACTATCGAAACCCAAATAACTATAAACTTGTTCTAGAAATGCTGAGGGAAAATTCCCTCAACTAGTCTAGACCCTAGTCAAAAACCCGCTAGAAATAGCAGTATTTTTCTTTTCATCATAATGAACTTTCAAGAATCTTCTGGCTAATATCCAATGTGAGATCCTGGGTTTCCGAGAGTGCCGTCCCGCCATGTGCTTTCAAATGATCAACAATAACAGGTATTTTATCAGCAGCAATGCCATATTGGGACAGATGTGTTTTGACACCCAAGCTTTCAAAGAAGTTCCTGGTTCTCTGAATTGCCAAGTTGATCTTTTTCTCTTCGTCAATACTTTCTATATGCCAGACACGTTCGGCATACTGGAGAAGTTTTGCACGTTTTTGTTCACGACGCATCTCCAGTAATGACGGTAATAAAATAGCCAAAGTCTGCCCATGATCAATGCCGAACGTTGCGGTCAATTCCCATCCAATGATGTGAGTTGCCCAGTCCTGAGGAACCCCTGAGCCAATCAAGCCGTTATTTGCCAGAGTAGCGCTCCAAACGAGATTTGCGCGCGCATCATAGTTTTCAGGTTCGGCAACCGCAGTCTCCCCGATTTCAATCAAGGTTTGTAAAATGCCCTCGGCCATTCGATCCTGTACCCTGGCATCAACAGGATATGTGAGATATTGCTCGAGCACGTGTCCAAAGGTGTCTATCACGCCATTCGCGACCTGAATCCTGGGGAGAGTAAACGTAATCGTCGGATCCAAGACCGAAAAAGCAGGAAAATTTAACTCACTCAAGACAGGATATTTCCCCTGCTCATAACTGATGGTAGCCCCGCAGTTCATTTCAGACCCTGTGGCGGGCAAAGTCAACACGGCGCCAAGCGGGATGACTTTTCTCACCATATCAAAAGGAACAGGCGAAAAGCCAAACTTCAGTAAATCACGGGCATCTCCGTCATAAAAAGCAGCCAGTGTTATAAATTTGGTCCCGTCAATAACTGATCCGCCGCCGACAGCTAGCAAAAAATCGATCTTCTCATTTCGGACAACTTCTGCGCCTTTCAACAGCGTTTCATAACGGGGATTGGGCTCTATTCCACCAAATTCATGTAACTTTCTGCCGGTCAGGATGTTTTTGATTTTGTCGATAAGGCCGCTTTTTTTTGCACTTCCACCCCCATAGGTGATCAGGACCGCTGCCTCTGCAGGAATGTGCTTGTCAATCTGGCCAAGTCTATCCGTGCCGAACAGAATTCTTGTTGGATTGTAAAAGTCAAAGTTCAACATAATGAAACCTCCTAATAGCTTAAGTTTTAATTTTTCTATATAAATAAATTTTCTGCTGGCTTTTTCCGCCAGCACGCCATCAGGCATCGATCTCCACATCCGAGACGGGTTTGGCCACACAGGGGTAAATGAACCCTGCCGCTTTTTCGGCATCGGACAATGCATTGTCAGTCATTGCCACCTGCCCTTGGTTCCGTTTCGTCTTGCCTGCTCCGTAGACGCCCTGCCCCCCAAAACCCCACCACTTATGCTTTAGCCTAACGGTGGAATTCAAAGACGAGATATTTGGCTACTGATTTACTTGGATTTCGCATACCGTGAGGAACACCAGCCTGATAGAATATGACGTCGTATGGCGTTGCCTTTTGCCCAAGTGTCTCGACTTCTCCTTCAAGAACGATGATGAAGACATCGTATGGATCGGCATGCGGGGCATAGCTGGTGCCGGGACACAGTACAGAACGATGACACTGGAGTTTTTTTAGATATGCCGTAGGACCTTCGAATATCACCTGTGGGTGAAAACCATTGGTTCCTGTTGAGTCCGGTGCGGGGTCAATCATGCGGTGAATACGAGAAAAAAGCGGCGTATCCGTTTTCATTTTACGGCCATGCCACTTAATCATAAGGTATTGTGCCGGGTATTTGCTGACCGACTTAAGTGTGTGAGCGAACTCGGTAGGATAGTAGACAAATTCGTGGGTTTTAAGTCTTGTTTTTTGTACGCCATTCGCTGATTGCTCACCGGGGAATATAAGATCGACCTCTCCTTGAAGAAGCAACAGCAGTTCCTCCTCCGGATGGGCATGGGGCTGATGAGGACAATGCTCGTTCATCAATACCGACAGATGGCAAGCGAGACTATCCAAGCCTACCGTATGTCCATGAAAAATGGGATAGGGTTTCCATCCCGTTTCTTCATCTGCGGGCAAAGGGATTTGAAGCCGGTAGATTTGACTTGTAAGGAGTGTGTTTAATGGTGGTGCCTTCTCCGATGGTTCACATTCATGGATCCTGAGTGCGGTGTTGCCCTGCGTCAAGATTTCTTTGCGTCGCCCCTTGATGCCTGAAACGCCTTCCTGATCAAAGATACGTACCGCTTTACGTACTGTGGGCGACGCACCACCTCCCTTTGGGACAATTTGCGGAAGTGTTCTAACAGCTTTAATCGCACTTCTGGTTTTTGTGACGACATACCGGAAGGGAGCGGTTATGCGCCAACTTCTACTCGCACGAATCTCAGCTAGCGATTCTTGTAAATCCAATATCTGTCGGTCATACTCGGCGACAGCTTTTTTGAAGTATTGAAGCTGTCCGGTATGTCTTTCAATAAATATTTGTGGTGAAATCCGCTCATAGTAACGAAGAATCAATTGCTTATAAGCTTCGTCCACGGACACCTGATTGGAAATCCTAGGAGATGCAGGATCATCATCGTAATCTAACAATACCTTTTCGATAAACATTGGTGGATATTTTTCTGTATATTTTATTATCAAATCCCAATCCACCAACCGATCAAGGTTAACATCAAACCCGCCAAGTTCATGGTAAATTTTTGTAGAATGAACAAAAACCCCTAAATCGATAAAGTTGAATTGGACCAAGTCAGCGAAATTAAATTCATGGCCAATGATAGATTCTGACTTGGAATGCTGAATTTTTGCATAATAAATTTCATATGACGAGTTTTTTTCAATACTATCGGCAAATGTTTCTAAGAAATCTTCGCGCATTTGGTTGTCAGTGTCCAGATAGGCAATCCAATGATATCGAGCGATGCCAACACCTTGATTTCTGGCAAAAGAAACGCCTCTCTTTAGCGGTAATTTAATCATTCGTATTATTTCTTTTTTTATTTCCTCTTGATAAATCTCCATTAAATATTCTTCAGTGCCATCAGTTGAACCGTCATCAATGATGATGAGTTCAAAATTCTGATAGGTTTGCGTCAAAAGAGAATCGATCGCTTTCTTAATGCAATGCTTGCGGTTGTATGTCGGCATTATGATGGAAAAAGGGATTCGTGCGCGATGGGATCTTAAATCGCTGGTCTGCAGAAACCAGCCATTCTCTAAGAGTTTGAAATTGATACCACAGTGATTGCATTTAACGATTGACTGCATTTCATGATAAATCTTTTCCCTCAACTGCTGGTATTGGGCATTGTTCCAAATTTGTGTGAAGGGCGTTTCAAAGACATTACCGACCTTCATTTCAGAATCATAATCGTAGCAGCAGGGCACCACGTCGCCGTTCGAAAAGATATTCGACATCGTCCATACTCTTCGACAAATCGTATCGGTGCGTACACGTTCATATGTATTCGGAATGTATTCGTAACGCCGATACCGGAGATTGGTGGGCACCAACTCTTCGTCGGCGACCATACCACAACTGGGATTGAGGCTCTTGACCGTAAAAACGTCAGCGCCGGAAACTCGCGCCATGTCCTCAATGTCCTTAAGCTCATGCTCGTTCTGCTTCATAACGACCATGCGAACATTAATCAAAGTTCGAGAGCCAATTCTTTTTTTTACAGATATCGCCTTGTTCAGGCCACTCAGCACCCGATCAAGATCCCCGTTTTTACGATAAACCTTGTATCTATCTGCCCCAATAGAGTCCACGGCCACGATCAAAGTAGTAAGCCCTGATTGCAGGAGGTCTTCTGTATAGGCGTCGTCATTAAGGAAATGCGCGTTTGTGCTGGTAACGGTTTGGATTCCGCGTTCCGCTGCGTAACGAATCATGGCGGGTAATTCAGGGTTCATTAACGGTTCGCCCCAATCCCAAAGCACGAGGAAGAGCAGATAGCGCTCCATATCGTCAATCAACGATTTGAATTCGTTCAGACGCATATGACGGTATGGCCTGTTCAACTCATGTCTTCCCGTGGGGCACAGAGGACAAGAAAGGTTGCAGAGACTGGTCGGTTCGACCTGAAGCATGAACGGAAAGCCCCATGCAGTGTAATCCTCTGTGTTGAGTGCCTCCTTTGTCATCTGCAGCCAATTATTGTACTTTTCTGCTGGAACATTAGCCCACGTATACGTTATTGAATCATGGACAAAGCTAATCGGTTTTGTTTTCATACTGCGAGAGCTTGGCACAACGCTCGACGATTTCAGCATTTCGTTTTGTCTGTCCTCATTGAAATTGGTCATAAATAACCGTTAACATACTGTTATTACTTGATATTTAATCTATTATCGGTGATATTTCCTTCATATATATCAACTAGGAGGACTGATGAGCTTCAAGAAAACAGAGCGATGGCTGAGTTTATTGATAGCGCAACCTACAAGAATTTACTACTTCATTTTATCGGCTGATTTACGGTCTTGGTAATATTGAATCGAAGATCGCTGACCCATGGTTTAGAAATGAGCAAACACTACAACGAGGAGGGTATAAACCATGGATCAACGATCAGTGCCCCAAATTTTCAATCGGCCAGCAGGAAACGAGTATTTTTTATCGCCGGATTATCTCTTGAAACAATATTGCAGATCTGCTCCTTTGTATCGAACAAGATGAGGGCTTTGCCTGATGTAATTTCCCTATGTACCTGTATTGTCTTTTGTTCAAGCGTGACTTCCACATCTCCGTAATCCGTTCCATCACGGGTAACACATTCTTCAATGATTGATCTTAGAGTTCCGGGAGAAAGCTTCTTATAGGGTATATTTAAGATACGTCCATCATCGGAATTCTCGGCATTGCCAAGGAGCGGTTCCTTTTCATTTATCATCTGTTCTTCTTTACAAACACCCTTGAATCGGCTAGATAAACGGTCATTAAAATCATCAACACAATCCCGTAAGAAACAATCTGAAAGGATGTTACCACATGAGCGAAGAAGCGATGCCCTACATTGACGATAAGGGATGCCTGGTTATTCCTTTCAATTCGGCACCTAAATACAATCACTGGAATGGTGGTCACATCTGTAACTGATACTCTGTTGGAACTCAATTGTCCAGTTGACTTTTGGAAGAATTAAAGTCACCAGCCATATCCCTGTGACAATAAATCCGCTAGGGAAGAAGCCACTGTGTAAAGCCCTTGATAATTGAGTTACCCAACTGCCGATAGCATCTATAAATTAAAAGCGTCGGCGCAGACGCTTTTTTGATTCAGAATACCTCTGCTGATCGATCTTCTCCGTATTCCGATACAAGCCGCCACCAGAATATTCTCGAATTCGCTCTTGTTTCTATTGACAATAACAAAACCATGATTAAGCTTATCTCAAGGAGATGCTGCGATGCCCGTAATGAGTCATGTGGCTAGGAGAGTTATCAGCAAAAGAAATGCAGGGTCTTCGTGGTGATGGCGAGCCCCCATAAAGACCAAGTAAAAAAAGACATGACTCCAGTTTTAGGACGATACGGCATAGCTGCTCTCTTTAATGAACCCCCGGAGAGATTGATATGGTAACTTCGGGGGTTTTGTATTGATCTAGCTTTAAAAGCGTCGGCACCGACGTTTTTTTGATTCAGGATTTAGATTCCGCACCAAATTGACCTGTCATTCCGACGTCAATAGCCACCCCAGCTGCGACCAGTTGCGCCGGACAACCTGCCCCCCCTGATCTTACCAGCACTTTTTATTGGTTGTCGTCCGAGGCTTTCCATTCATATTTGGGCATGGAAAAATCTGGATGATACTCCCTGGCAATCACGTGATATGGCTCTATCCTAATCATGAGCAGGGAAGTGAGTATCTTCTCCACCATCTCATCCTTTTCCTGGCCCTGGAGATTGAGGTCTTTCAGAAGCGGCTTGCCCAATGCTTCGGCGACGGAATACATGTTCCATTTCCGGGCCTTTTCCTTGAACAGCTTTTCGTCATCCTTGGCGCTGATCAATTCCGCCCTGCCAAAAATCTGGAGGCTCTTCTGCAGCACGTCGTGATGCATCGGCTGCTCATAGACAGCGGCGCATACATTTTCATTGTGTTTGATGTTGGCCGTTTTCCCGCCGGCTTCGACAAACATGTAGAGGGTGAGTCCCTCATTGAAGAACTCAAGGGGAGTGGCTCGTGGTATGTCGTTACGAGATGTCGCCAGAACAAGGCAATTTCGATGAATGGTGCCGCAGCGGTGCTCTGCTTTCTCCGAGTCCACCAAGCCACAACTTCTGTCTAAGAATTCAATGATTTCCTGCTTAACCTGTGCGTTGGATTTTGTGGGGATTTCGCTCATGAAAAACTCCTTTTCAAAGCTATTTTTTAGAATAACGATCACGTTGATTAGGATATCTCCTCATCTTAAGTTATTTCCAATATTTATCTAATGAGAAAAGTCATGGAACCCTCCAATGTAATCACAAACCATTCAGATTTCTGACCAACTGCTTGCCATAAGCCGTCTGCATCCTTTTGGGATCGGGTTGTATTAATACTCGAGGCAGATCAAGCCGATCCGCGTCCCAACAGGTGCCAATCGTAACATCAGGCGCCTTTTTCCTGCTTGTATGATACGTGCAGGCATAAAGTAACATTTCAAAAGCCTCATCAGGCAGGTTGAAATAGATGCCCCTCATATCCTTTGCCAATTCAGCGCCCCGGGAACCATGCCCGTTGTCAATGCTCTCATTCTGCCGACAAGAATCATGGAATACTGAAAATAGCTTGATTATCGTTTTATCGGCACATGTTTTTGGGGCAAGGTATAGGCCGTTTTTCTCTACCTGCTTCCAGTGGGTCGGGCCATGTATGGAGTGTTCTCCCAATGGAAATTGTGCGATAACGGCTGCCCATAATTTGGGATAGTCGATGCCTGTCATGATGAGAAATTAACGATTATCCTCCAACCGTTGCAGAATTCCGGCGCAACCGTCCGGAATGGCTCTGTCTTTGCCATAATGACCGAGCCGTTCACCGTCACGTCCGTGATAGTCACTCCCGCCTGTTATCTCCAAGTGATACTTTTGTGCTAAGGTACTGAAGAATTCCACATCCGGGTCAGTGTGCAACTTTGAAAAAACCTCGATCCCAACCAACCCCATATCTACATATTCCTGTATGGTGCGATCGTATTCTTCCGGATCACGAAGATCGAGTGATTTGGGGTGGGCCAGTACCGGTGAGCCACCAGCGCCTTTAATGACTTTAAATGCGTCAGCAGGTTCTATTTTTCTTTTGGGTATGTAGGCAGGTCCACCTTTATTGAGATACCGTTGAATCGCTGTTTCAACCTTATCAGCATATCCCTTGTTGACCAAAGCTTCCGCCACATGCGGCTTGCCCAGGGTATCGCTAAAGGTACCGTTCTGCACATCATCAAAGGTTATTCTCATACCCATCCCGTTTAATTTCTCAATCATGAGTCTTATTCTTTCTTCACGGGTGCGCTTCATGTCTGCCAGAGTTACGGCGAGTTCCTGGTTGTCCGACTGGATACCGTATCCGAGAAGATGAAAGCTGCCCGATTCTGAAGCAACGGAGAACTCCACGGCATGTATCATACGGATGCCATACATTGTCGCTGCTTCAGATGCTTTTAATAGGCCCTTTATGGTATCATGGTCTGATATCGCCAGGGTGACTATTCCTTCGGCGGCTGCCTGTCTGATGATATTTTCCGGAGTTATGACGCCGTCTGAAGCACTGGTATGGCAATGCAGATTTATCACTGACAATTACCCCCCACTCACGCTGTGCCTTTTTCTAAAGTCACGGGGCCTTACGTAATTTTCTTTCGACCATATACCTAAATTCCCTGCCTTCGCTTCCTGCTCTGCCCCTATAAACATCTGGCGATAGATCTGATCATTCAGATACTCGACAAAAGCTTCGGCCATTCCTGCCTTGATCATCTTGAGATTGATGTTGTCCGTTTTAAGCCAGACCACGCACACCAATCTGTGATATTTATCAATATCCAGAACATCCAGGTTTACAGTTTTATCCAGAACCAGGGATGTCAAGAACGTCTTTGACTCGTCACCCATGGGTTGCCCCGGTTTCGATACCTGTCCTGTTTCACTGTTTACCTTTTCCGTCTCCGGTGCGTCGATGCCATAAAGCCGGACTTTTAATTTTGTCTGCTCAGGGGTGTGAACGGTGATTGTATCGCCATCCGATACCTTGATGACAGTACCCGAGATCGTACGGATGGGTTTTAAGGCAAAACTTGGAAGTGCAAAGATCAATGAAAGTAGTAACAAGAGGACCAGGCAACCGATATCGATCCTGAATCGGCGATAAATGTGTTTCCCATGGTGGTGTATCATTGTTAAAGGTCTTTCCCTTTTCGACCATAAGCACCCAATGCTTCAGCCAAAACGCTCCAAATTCTGTGATATGGCTTGTGGCGCTGCTCAGGAATTTTGTCTATTTTATCTTTGAAATTATTATAATCGATATTCTCCCCGAGGAATTTTATGATGGAGAGAACATCCTCGGAACCGACCACGATCCTGGCGGCATAATCACTTCCAGTCGTGTCTTTGATCTCTGCATTGGGCAGGGGAACATTCTTTACAAGGTTCTCAATGTCTTTTATTTCCCTTGACCGAACATGATATTCGCCGGGTTTCTTCTGAACAATCGAATAAAAACCGTATTTCGTCATCAGCCACATATGTTTTCTCCTTTCAGGATCTTACTCTTATATGCTGGCATTTGCCATCTCCATTCGATCTGCCGGGTAGGGCTTCAAGATAGACAAAAGTTCTTTTTGTTCCTGATTATCCGGATCGATCCAAAAGGCCTCTTTCTCTTTTGAAACAATGACTGGCATGCGGTCATGAACGGAACGTACCAGATCATTCGCGTCTGTCGTGATGATCGTACAGGTATTTATTGGAACTTTATCAGGAGATATCCATGTTTCATATAACCCGGCAAAACCAAATGGTTCTCCTGATTTCAAAGAAAAACGCATTGGTGTCTTTTTCCCGGTTTCTTTTTTCCATTCATAAAATCCGTCTGCCACTATTAAACATCGACGCTTCCTAAAAGCCTGCCTGAAAGACGGTTTCTCCGCAATGGTTTCGGCCCGCGCATTGATCATTTTATTCCCAATGGAAGGGTCCTTTGCCCATGAAGGAATCAGTCCCCATTTGAAATCTACCAATCTATTTTTACTATCATGAATTACAGCGGCAATCATCTGCCCGGGCCTTATGTTGATATCCGTATGATAGTTGCTGGTGACTTCCTGAACACCGAAGGACTGAACTATGCGGGACAGGTCCGTCAATAAAACAAAACGACCGCACATGGTTTAATCAACCTTTTTATAACTTAAGAGTTACAAATCTTAACCCGTAAAAGTTCAATAGGATGTTTGTATTGAATGGCCCCAAAAATGGTTCTATTCAACCTATGATTTAATTCGAATATATCAGTACTTTTAAGTCCTCCACTCATTTGAATGTGAAATTTTAATTGCGATTTCATATCATTCATTGAGCCGAGAACGCTGCGATTATTAGTCTTGGCGTATTTAATATCCTGGTACTCATTGAGGATAGCCTCAATTTGTTTCTCAGTGAATCCTTCAAATATAAGATTCTTATATAAATTCTCGTTAAATATTAAATGGAAAGCTTCGAATTCGGCCTTTTTAAGATAGGGAATAAAGATAGTGTATAAAGTGGAGTCATTGGTCGCAAGAACGCACTTGTGTCTTTCAACCAATAATAAATTGGCATGCCAACTTCCCAGAAAACTCTTAATTGGCACTATGTTTGTTGGTTCTTGGCCTAATTCCTTAAGCAATTTCTGTGTACAGCGTATCAATTGCATCGAATATTCCTTCAAAGTCTTTTTGAGAAATTGACGTTTCCTTACAAAAATACTTAACGAATGATCATTTACCCATCACTTTGTTGTTTTTTGTTTATCCCTTTCCCAAAACGGTGCCGAAGTATCTAAATATTCAAGAATCTCTTTCATATCAAATTGCAACGTTCTTCCTATTTTTTTGTGTCTGATGGGGAATGTTCCGGTTGAGACCTGATTATGAATGGTAGCATGAGATATCCCCCAATATAGCCCTAATTCCTTAGCTGTGAGAAACCTCTTCCCTTGTGGAATGTCATTCCATTCAGTAATCCGTATTCTGTTTTCAATGCTGGAAGGCTTGTCTTTTTCTTCTTTTTGTTCTGCATGCAATTGAATCAGAAATTGTTCCTTGATCTGCCGCAATCCTCTCTCTAACAATACTGTTTGCGTTATCAGGTACTCTAAATTTCGGATGATTTCGGAGGTTCTTTTTTTACAACCATCACTACCTGCTATCTGCATGGCTGCCTCTTGTTTATGCTAATTGAATGGGCATTAGTTCTTCTAAAATTGAAAATATTCTCTTCTCGGCTTCAGCCAAGCCTTCATCTGTTTTTCTTTTTTTTCAGTAGTTCTTTTCCGGTGCTTTCAGTCTATATTTATCAAGAATTCTTGCTGAATTAGTGTGTTGCAAAATGGGTTGATTAAATTTGACATATTTTAACTCATCTTCGGGATCATTACTTAAATGTCTCCAGATACATTCGTAGCCGTTTTTTTCAAAAAATAGAATAGCTGTCCCTACAATGAAGTCCGTGTCTAATGCGTTATAATCTGGAGCGTTTGATGTAAATGTATTTCTCTGAAGCTCACTTACCCCACGGAATAAAGTACCTTTGCATAGAAATGTTGCCTGCTTACCTGCCATCCCTATGTAAATTGATGTTGTTTTTATTCCATCTTTTTTAGCATACCATTCATAAGTTCCAATTTGTGGTTGGACAGGGGAATTAGGATTTTCAAAAATTGCCATTTTGTTAAATACCTTCCTTATGAGGAATATTCAAATGCAGTACCACTTTGAGGACTTCTATTGCTGTACCTGGCAAAGTTTATAACACCCTCAGAGAACAATATCCTATTGTTTACGCAAATCGGCCACTGCTTCTGATCCAATTCTACATCCATTAGTTCCAATGCAGTTATACATGCAGAGTCCCATCCTCTGTTTATAATTGACATATCAGTGATCTAGTGCGATAAACACAGCAATTTCTTGTCCAAAGGTTCATCAACAAAGCAGAACGGGGGTTATCTTGCATCTTAACAAACCTTACAGAATACAGCTTATCTTACACTGCAAACTTCCTTGCTTAAAATTTGCTTCAAGAGAGGATTCTGATGACTCCTGAATCTAAGGGCCGTGAGCTATTTATGTTGACAACAGCGTCTCTGGTTGGACAGGTCTTCGATACCTCGAAGAGTGGACTAGTATTGCTAAATCGTTTGATATTGCTACAGGGTTCTTCGAGATAGGCTCTCTTCTTGCCCTTGATGGTAAATGGCAGAGTCTCGAGAAGATCCGAATTCTGATGGGAACTGAAACAACCCAGAGGACACGGAAGGTCATTCTGGAGTTTGTCAGTAAGCGTGCTGTAGAGATTCTCGATTTGAGCATTGAAAAGGATAAAGATGTCAATCCATGCCTGCGGGGAGTTCCTGCAATTCTTGATGCTCTTTGTAAGCGACAGATCGAGTGCCGGGTATAAGATCGGGCGAAGTTTCATGCAAAAGCTTACATTACCCATGCAAATAGGATAGAAATATAGAAGAGAGATGGCTGACAGTCGATGACATTTGCAAATATCTCAATGTGAGCAACGAAACTGTTTACAAGTGGATCGAGCAACGAGATATGCCGGGCCACCGGGTAGGACGTCGATGGATGTTCAAGCAAAACGAGGTTGATGAATGGGTCCGCTCTGGTGGCGCAGCGGACAAACCGGAAAAGGATGAACAGTAATCAATGGAACGACCAAATAACACAACAGACCTTGGAGCCTATAACACCGCGATCAATGTGATTGGCGGGCTGAAGGATTGTAGTGTCATTTTCAAAGCCATAGATTCTCATTTCAGTCAATCCGACTCGTTAAAAGAGCTCGTTAATCAACGTAATGAATTTAACCTTCGTACAGAAAAGAGCCGCACAAGGATTGAGCGAGAGGTTCGAAAGGCTTTCCTGCAATTTAAGAGCGAAGAGCATCAGGATCTCGTTCAGGGGATCTTCACTGAGCGCGTGCCTCTGCAGGATAAAGAACTGGTTCTTGTTTGGCAGTTCGCTTTGAACAACAGGCTATTCAGAGAGATCTCCTCTCGTGTTTTTGCCAAGACCTACTACTCAGGCCGCGCCAGCATATCTAAAGACGACATTACCGCTTATCTAAAAGAATTCCTGCACCAGAATGAATCGCTGCAAATAAACTGGTCTGAAAACACGATCAATACTCTTTCGACCAAATACTTGAATCTGATGAGCAAGCTCGGCTTCCTCAGTCCCGGAAGAGTTAAATCATTCAAGCACATCAGCCCCTCCTCAGAAGCGCAGGTCCTCTTCCTTTACTTTGCAAAATTATTCTCTCCAAATGTCAGTAATATCCTGATGAATGAATTGCTGCTCGTCAGTTTTATACCGTCGGAGGACGTCCAAGATCGGTTTAAGAAGCTTTCTCTGAAAGGCTTTTTTAATATGAATTTCAACGGTGTCGCCTTGAACATCGAACTAACCCATAGCTATAAAGGAATTTGCGATGCCTTATATAACTGATCATCAGCAAAAGTTTACTGATCTTAAGTTTCACATAGCAAACCAAGATCAGCTGCGGCGGCAGGCAAACGGCGGGAACAGTATTCTGTTCTCTTACCCGCCAAACGAAGAGCAGCAATATATAGAGAAAGCTAAAGATCTCTACGCTGATAGTGCCACATTTATTGATGTCAGTAAATTGCTGGTTCAATTCATTGATGAGGACGGCTGGGAATCCTTCAGCGATTATTACAACGATTTCAAAAATACTCCCCATCTGATCTTTCGTTCGGATGATCCCACACCGGATCTTTTTGATTTGATAATCTGTGAAATTGAGAATGCCTGCCGGAACGACAAAATTCCATTTCTAATAAGAACCGGTTGCCTCTTTGGGACAGGGATCGAAAACGTAAACATCATGGAGCATAAGGCCGTCATGAACCTGCCTCATCCTCTTGTGATTTTTTACCCTTCGAAAATCGAGGACGACAACCTTTACTTTTTGAACTTCAAACCTGCATCGAAGTATCGCTGCACATTGGTGAAATAAGGGGCTGTGCATGACAAAAATAAGCGAAATTCTGACTCTGGATCTTCAGGAAGACATTAAAAACGTAATTGACCTGGAGGATCGATCTGAACTGGAAATCCAGCAGGAAATTGAATCATACATTGTGACCGAGGGAATTGGTCGGCACCTATACAATTTCACCACCCAGTTTACCTCGAACATAAAAGAAACAGGTGTCTGGATATCAGGCTTTTACGGTTCAGGAAAATCTTACTTCGGCAAAATGCTGGGGTACATTATCGACAATCCGATTATCAATGGAACGCCTGCCCGGGAGCGCTTTATCCCAAGGCTGAAAGGAGTTTCTGACGAGAGTCTCATTGAAAACTCCATTAGAAACCTCGAAGCAATCAATAGCAGAGTCGTATTCCTCGACGTGGCCAAGCAGAACACTGACAGAGGACTGGCGTTCACTCTTTTCGCCAACCTTCTAAAAAACCTTGGCTTCCGGGATGACATCTATGGCTACATGGAGTTTGACCTCTTCATTGATGGTAAACTCGATGAATTCAAAGGCAAAGCCAAGTCCCTTGAGGGGCAGGAATGGGATGAGTTGAAGACCAGCAACCGTCTGGTCGCAAGGGTTATGCGAAAGGTGTTCGCTGAGATGGGATACAGTGAAGCCGACTATGCCGACACCCAGAAAGTATACAGTTCCGCCATTGAGGACTTCTCGGCAAGCAAATTTAAAGCTGAGCTTGAGAAGTATCTGAAAGCCAGACCGGATGAAACGCTTGTCTTTGTCTTTGACGAAGCCAGCGAAGCGATCAGTCAGAAAAAGTTCACGCTGCTCGATCTGGAAGGCATCAGTGAAGCGCTTTCGAGCATCAGCAACAAGGTGTGGACCATTGCCATTGCTCAGGAAAAGCTCGATGATGTCATCAATAATGCCAATGTGAATCGCAGCCAGCTGACCAAGGTAACCGACCGTTTCAAGACCAAGGTACATCTTGAATCCACAGAGGTGGATGTCATCATCCGCTCCCGACTGCTTCATAAAACGGATGCCGGTCACAAGCAGCTTGCGGATTACCACAAGAAAAATGAAGGGCTCGTATCGGATGCCACAAACCTGAAATCATCCTTTCCGACCAAGACGGCCGATTCGGACGAGTTTGCAACCTACTACCCGTTCCATAAATACCAGTTCGACATTCTGCAGAAATTTTTATTCAGCTCCAATGCGCTGGTGGCCACTCAGATTGCTGCTCGTGGAATGATCATCACCACGTTTGATGTCCTCCGCAAACAGATGCGCGAAAAAGAGCTCTACAGCTTCACTCCGGGATACGCAATCTGCACAGAGGCACAAACAGCACCTCCAATCGGATTGGTTAACAAATACGATACTGCCAAAAAGATTTTGAACGAGCGAGGCAGCACCGTCGATGGTGAAAAGCTGCTGAAAACGATCCATCTGCTGGCCGATTCTGAAGTGGTGTCGCCGACCGTGGAAAACATCACAAAGAGCTACATCTCGGACATTACCACCTACTACGATGTCAAACCGGTCATTGAGGAGGCGCTTGCATTGCTGCTTGAAGCCAAGGTGCTTCTGCTTTCGAACAACAACTACAAAATAACTTCCGATCTTGAGGGCAAGCTCCTTGAGGAGATGAAGGACTTCGATGTTGAGCTTTTCAGCAAGAAGCGCTCATTGATCAACTGCATCAAGGATTACAAGCTGTTTACTCCGGTGGCTACCTTCAATGATGGCACGGACAGTTTTAAATTCAGCGTCCTGTCTGATCAGGATGACGAGCTGACAGGTCCGGGCAGCAAGCAGCTGAAACTGACGGTCTACAGCCTTTTTAATATCAGTGAGAATCGTCAGGACTTTATCGAGAACCTCAAACTCGAGACCCAGTATCAGAAGGATCTCATCACGCTGGTGCCGGACAACAAAGAGTTCACCCTGATCGACAAATTGATTGGTGAAGTCAGTCGCTATTCCTACATGGAAGAGAAATACTCCAATGAGTCAGATCCGGCCAAGCGGCAGATCATTCGTGATTTTTCCATTATTCGGGAAGAAAAGGAAAAAGAGCTCCGGGTCAAAATTGAAAAGGCATATCGCAATGCTTCGTTGATCTACATGTTTGATGAGCACCTGCTCAACACGGATACCTTCAAAGGCACCATTAGCGAATTGCAGCGAAAGCTGATCAAAAACATTTATACAAAGCGTCTGGCCTCCGGCCTGTCTGAAAGTCTGGTTTCCAAAATTTTCAGCACTCGTAAGGAAGGATTGAGCCGCCTGTTTTCCGGAGACGACTTCAAATTCTTCGACAGCCACGGCAACTTTACCGGCGATCACCTGAAGGTGGTTGAAGAGATCAATGCCAAGATCAAGAGCCGCTATGTTGATGGCCGCACACTCGAATCAGACCTTTCCGGAGCACCTTGGGGTTATTCATTCGGGACTATCGTTTCCACCTTGGCCGCGCTCTTACGGGCCGGTCGTTTATCGGTTAAATATAATGGGGACACTTGGTTCTCCCATGAACAGAGCGGAATTCAGGAAGCCTTTACCAATGCCACCAAGTTCAAATCCGCTTCGTTCAAATCCATTACCGCCACGCTGACAGCCGCCCAGAAGAATCAGGCTGTCCAGCTGCTGATGGATCTGGAAATCGAGTCCCATGCCGGGCGCAAGGTGGACTGGAACACCAACGACTTTGATCTGGCAGACAGCATCAGGCACATGGCCGATCATTTTATCGGCGCTCTGACAACGCTGGGTGATACGGTTGACGGATTTGAATCCCTTTTCCCGACGGTCGCCGACCAGAAGCAAACCTTACTGAGCTATGGTGGTAAGGTCACGGAAAGCAACTACATCGAAAAAGTCGAATACCTGCTGACCAACAGCGACCAGTTTTCCACTGCCATCCAAACCATTTTGAAGGCTCAGAAGTTTATCAAAAAGAACTTCTCCAAAGTCAGGGAGTTCAAACGCTTCATTGAAGAGGTGGTCAGCGAGCTCAAGAAGGCGGATCGAGCCGACAACACCATTAAGGAAGCGCACGAAGAGTTTAACCGCCTGTACAAGCAGGACATGGTCAAAAACTTCGGCAGCCTGCAGCAGCAGGTGCAGATTGTTAAAGACAGTTATTACAAGCTGATCAAGAACGCAGCAGCCGGTATGAGCCATGAATACCAGCTGCTCAGCGGCAAGGTCGATGCCGCCCTCAGAACCTTAAAGGGCTACCCGGCCGAGCTGAATACCCAGAACCAGAGAAAGCTGGACGAGCTTAAGCGCTACTGCTCGGATCGGATCATTAAAGAACCGGTGCTGGAATATGCCATCACCTGTAAAAACTGCGGCTACTCACTTTCGGATATTCTGAACTACACGGCACTGGCTCCCACCAAGGATAACGAGCTCCTGATTCTTCAAAGCGGATTTATTACTGAGGCACCCAAGCCGGAACCGGATACTGGGGGCGGTTCTCCGGATCAGCCTCCGGCTCCCAAGAAACCGCGCAAAGTACACTTTCAGGTTACCAGCAAGGTCATGACGGTACAGGAATACAAATCGCTCCTTACGGCTCAGCTGACGTCGCTGGCCGCTGCCAGACCGGATGAAGAGATCGAATTGGATATAGAAACTTTATGACAGGATGTTAGCAGATGAAATTACCAGAACATGTAGATAAGCTCCGAGACCTTATTGAGGCGGCTTTTGATAAACATTTCGCCCGGCTGGGGATCGGTAAAACCAAGCAGCTGGACATCGAAAAACTTCCTGAAGAAGTCAGGCCCAAGCGGCTGCGCTTCGAGGAGATGCTCGAAAACCATATCGGGGAAACCGGTGATTACGAACACGCCCGGGAAAAGCTCATCGATGAGCTGACCTTTACCCTGTTTAACCGACTGGCAGCCGTCAAAGTCATGGAGGCTGCTGCATTGTTTCCGCCGGTTCTGACCAAACAGCCGGAGCACGGGGACCGCTCTTTCGGCCATAAGGCGTGGCTGGAAATGAACCCGCACATGCGCTCGGAAGAGCTGGAAGGTATCCGTGAATACCTGAAGACCGCTTTTGACGAACTGGGCGAGACGCTTCCGCTCTACAGCAAAGCCTATCCCTATGCCTTGCTGCCCGATGTTATCAGTATCAATGAGATCATCGATGCCTTTAACGCGGTGGAAAAGGATAGCCAGGTGGGCAGTGACATCTGGCAGAGCGACGATGTCCTCGGCTGGATGTATGAGAGCTACAACAACGTCAAGAAAAAGGCCCACAAGGACAGCGGCGACAAGACCGAATACAACAAGGTGTCCCTGCAGTCACAGGTCTATACACCCCGCTGGGTAGTCCAGTTTCTGGTGGAAAACTCACTGGGAAAACTCTATCTGGAAATGCATCCGGATTCCGAGATCAAGCGTCGCTACAAGATTGCCAATGCTCCGCAGACACAGGAACGAAAGCCCAAACCGCTGTATGAGGTCAAAGCCATTGATCCTGCGTGCGGATCGGGCAACTTCCTGCTCTATGCCTTTGATTTCTTTTACGAGCTCTATGTCGATCAGATTGATAATTACGGAGCCGATTACGACGAAAAAGAGATCCCAAAGCTGATTGTCGAAAACAACCTGCACGGCATCGATCTGGATGACCGGGCGGTTCAGCTGGCCCAGCTCGGTCTCTTTATCAAGGCCAAGAAGAAGCGTCGCACCATTGGCGAACTGGCCTTCAATGTGGTTTCCTCCGACTTTTATCTGCCGGAGTATGAAGCCGTTGAACACATTTTCACAGAAGGCACCACGCTGGACAAAAGCCAGCAGGAGCTGATTGCCGAGATCTGGAACGATCTGCAGTATGCCTACAAGTTCGGCTCACTCATCCGTCTCGACGAAAAGGTCAAAGCCAAACTGAAGATGCTGGAAGCCAAACAAAGCTCAGCCCAGCCGGAGCTGTTTACCGCCATGGAAATTGCGGCGCATAAGGACTTTGCTGCGACTTTCTTTACCAACCTGAAAACGGCGGTCGAACAATATGCTCAGGCTCAGGGAAGCACCTTCCTGACCAGCAAGACCCGGGATGCCATCACCTTCCTTGAACTGCTCACCACCGAATATGATGTGGCAACGGCTAATCCGCCCTACACCGACACTGGTGATTTTGGGAAAGAGTTAAAGGCTTTCATTGAGAGTAATTACAAAAAGCCGTACAAATTTCACACGAACCTCTACGCTACTTTTCTGAAGCGATGCTGTGATTTGACTAATGAGGATGGGAAGATTGCAATGATCCATCCTAACACATTCATGTTTATCAAGTCTTTTGAGGGCGTGCGCAGCTACATACTTAGCAAACTTCATATAGATCTATTAGTCGATTATGGGTTGGACCGCGCTAATCTATTCGGAGGAGACATCCTGCTAGATTCGAATAGCTTCTACGTATTAAGCAAAATCCCAAAAGTTCAGAAAAGCATCTTCTTCAATATCGCAATCAATCAGCAGGAAAAGTTTAAAAAAGACTCTTTATTTAGCGCCTTAACTGATGTTGTTAATGGGGTAGATAACAATAGGGTTTCTCGCCTCAATCAAAGCAAGTTTGATGAGATCGAGAGTAAACCGTTTATTTATTGGATAAGCGACGGTTTTAGGAAAAAGTTTTCAGAATCCCCACTCCATAAAGTTGCCAATGTAGTGTCTGGCGTAAAAACAGGTAATAACAATGGGGCACTAAGGCTATGGTGGGAATTGGATAAGGAAGACATTTTTACCGGTGAGAATAAAAAGAAATGGGTGCAATACACTAAGGGGGGAAAATTTAGAAAATGGCAAGGGAACAATTGGCTCTGCGTTGACTGGCGTAATGACTGTCACTATATAAAAAGCCAAAACAGTTTTAACTTACCGTCTGAGCAATTCTCCTTTGTAGAGGGAATTAATTATTCTGGTAGTGGACAGAAGGGTGTTTGCTTTCGATATCTAGAAAAGAATGTTCTTTATGATATGGGATCTTCGGCTGTATTCCCAAATTTCAACCTGTTGTACGCAATTGCAATACTCAATTCAAAATTGGTCTTTTACATTTCAGATTGTTTAAACCCTACTGTTAATAAACAACCAAATGATGTGAAAAGGATTCCGCTGCCTCCGCCAACTGATAAGAACATCGCGTATCTAAGTCCTTTTAGCAAAAAGAATATTGGGATCTACAAACACCTAGAGCGTTATTCACTTATAGATGTAGCTTTTGAAAACTCACCGCTGGAGTCATTTTTTGAAAACGACTCCAAAAGATCTGTTAAAAGGTTTTTAAATCACGAGAATCATCTTTTGGGTCAGGTTCTAATATCTGAGGCAATTATTAATCAAAAGGTATTCGAAATTTACGACCTTACAGAATACGACAAGGCTATGGTCATATCACAAGAAGGCGAAAGCATCGGTGGCCTGCCGGTGACCTCTGAAGCCCGAAAAGCCTATTTGGCCGAAACAGAAGCCACCAAAGAATTTCCGCTGGATGCTATTCAGGAATTTATCGAGGCCTTGCCAACCAAAGAGTTTGCTGCCGAGGAGCGTGAGGCTATTGAGAACGAATTTCCAAGCCTTTATCAGAAGAACAATGATCTGGAAGAGTTCTGTATCCGCCATCAGGTCAACCCGATCAATGTGTGGTACTGGTTCAAGCAGAGCAATGTGATCCCGCAGCAGCGGATGCATACGCTGGCCATGGAGTTTCTGGCCGATATGGTTCGGGAGATCCTCATGGAAGATGAAGATGGCATTATCCCGCTGGTTCCCAATGCCGGGGAAAAGGTGCTGCTGGACCGCATCGAGGAAAAATTCCGGGAAAAAGGCTTCAGCTCGGCCCAGTACTCCAGTTTTGATTCGGTCCTAGGTCGCCCGATCCATGAGTATCTGAACAAATATTTCTTTGCGGAACTCTCCGACCATCTGAACCTGTTCATGTACCTGCCCAAGACGCCGTTTATCTGGCATCTCACCAGCGGGCCGAACTCCGGGTTTGACTGCTACATCATCATATACAAATGGAGCCGCGACAAGCTGATGCGCCTGCGCTCGGTCTATATCGAGCACCGGGAGCGATCACTGGTCAACCGTCAGAGCGACCTCTCCGGCAACGAAAGTGCCGATGCCCAGAACGAAAAAGATCGCATCTTCAGACAGCTTAAAGAGATCGAAGCCTTCAAAGCAAAGATCGATGAACTGCTGGCCGAAGGCTACAACCCGATCCTCGATGATGGCGTCGGCAAAAACATCGCTCCCCTGCAGAAAAAGAAGATGATCCCTTACGAGGTGCTCAATGCAGGACAACTCAAAAAGTACCTCAACGCGGACTGGTAGGGAGAACTGAATATGTCTACAGAACAAAAAGAGTATGAAGTTTTTCGATCCGGCGCGACATGGCTCCGGGCTGATTTTCATCTCCATACCAAAGCGGACAAGGAGTTCCGTTACGATGGGGAAGAAAACAGCTTTGTGAATGACTATGTAGCGGGGCTGAAAGCGAAGGACATTCGTGTTGGTGTAATCACCAATCACAACAAATTCGATACCAGCGAGTTTAAGGCCCTGCGGAAAAAGGCCAGAAAGGAAGAGATCTTTCTGCTTCCCGGTGTTGAGCTATCCGTGAATGACGGAGCCAATGGCATTCACACTTTAGTCATCTTCAATGATGAGTGGCTGGCGGATGGCCAGGACTACATAAACCAATTCTTGAATGTGGCCTTTGAGGGAAAAACGCCCAGCCAGTATGAGCAGGAAAATGGTCGAAGCTCCCTTGATCTGTTGACCACCTTGAAGAAGCTGGAGGGCTACCATAAGGACTTTATGGTTGTCTTTGCGCATGTAGAGCAAAGCAGCGGTCTCTGGAATGAACTCGATGGCGGCAGACTGCAGGAAATTGGTCAAAACAAACTATTCAGAAGACGATGCTTGGGCTTTCAGAAAGTCAGAACCCGTGATGAGCGTGACAAAGTAAGGAATTGGTTTTCTGACTGGTATCCAGCCGAAGTTGAAGGTTCTGATTGTAAAAACATTGATGGTATCGGCAATGGTGATCCGTGCTATCTCAAGCTGGGAGCCTTCTCCTTTGATGCCGTAAAATTTGCCCTTGTGGACAAGGACAGTCGTGTTGCAACTGATCCTGTTCAGCACGGGCACTCCCGCATTCAGAACATCCGATTTACCGGCGGCACATTAGCAGGAAAGCAGATCCATTTTTCTCCCGAGCTCAACACCATGATTGGAATTCGAGGGAGCGGGAAATCCTCAATTCTTGAAGTGATCCGCTATGCCCTTGAAATACCGTTCGGCGAAAAGTCTGGCGACAAAAAATACAAAGAGGATCTGGTCAAATACACCATGGGAAGTGGCGGCAAGATCGAGATGGATGTCGTCGACCGCCATGGGAAGGCTTACACAATTTCGAAGGTTTATGGCGAGGATACGAATGTTAAAGATGGCGGGCAGGATCTACAGGGAGTGGCAATAAGAGAGTCTATTCTCAGGAAACCCATATACTTTGGCCAGAAAGATTTGTCCAGCACTGGGGAAGGCTTTGAAAAGGACTTGGTGAACAAGTTGCTTGGCTCAAAACGGGATGAGGTCCTGCAAAAGATATCTGCTCAGAAAGTGAAGGTGATTGATGCGGTTCGTAATCTGACCAGCGGATTGGGATTAGATGAGCTGATCAAGGAACAGAACGACATCAAGAAGGATGCCGACCACCAACTGAAATTTTATGCGGATCATAAGGTTGAGGAGAAGCTCCAAAAGCGGCTCGATTTCGATGCGGATGTAAAACAGATCGATGAAACAATCGAGGCGATTGATCTCTTCTCTCAAGACGTCAGCAGCATATCTACAGACCATGAATTAGTTCTGTCCTCCAAGAAAGATTATGTATCCAAGCACAATGCTGAACTTTTTGAGAAACTGAAAACCATTCTGGAAACCAAATATCTGTCCTTGATTGCGCAATTGAAGGTTTGGGAGCAGGCCAATCCCGCTGTTCAAAAACAGCTGACCGATCTTCAAACAGAGATGAAAGCAATCCGCAAGGGGATGGTTGATGAGTTTGCTGAGATCGAAAGAAAATTGAGTGAAGAGCTGAAAGAATCAGGGAACACCAATATCAGCTCTGAAGAATTTTTAGCGCTGAAGACCAAGCGCTCAAAAGCGATCACCCGAATCGGTGAGCTCCAGAAACAGAAAGACGAGTTTGCCGGGCATCAGGAAACCTTGCTCAAAGAGGTCAAGGCGCTAAACGACCTGTGGCATGAAGAATTTTTGCTGATCAAATCCGAGCTGGAAAAGATCGAAAAAGAGTCGTCCTCAATTACCATCGATTCCAACTACAAAGGTGATAAGGCGGACTTTGTAGATACGATGAAAGAATATTGTAAAGGAAGCGGTCTCAGAGACACCACTTTCCAAGGGATTGCCAACCAGTATTCTGACTTCGCGTCCATATACAAAGATCTGGATACTGCAAAGCAGCACTTTGGCAGTAACCCGCAACTTTTCACGGATCGCCTCTTAGCTAACCTTGAATCGGCTCTGACGTATCAGGTGCCAAATAAATTTATCATCAAATATCGTGGCAAGGAGTTGCAGCACCACTCTTTGGGGCAGCGAGCTTCTGCGCTGATTCTTTTCGTTCTCAGCCTTAAAGAAAACGATGTCATTATCATCGATCAGCCTGAGGACGATCTGGACAACCAGACGATATATGAAGACGTCATCAAACTGATTCGTGACATGAAGCCCGGGGTTCAATTCATTTTCGCCACTCACAACCCCAACATTCCCGTTTTAGGGGATGCCGAATTGGTGCATGCCTGTTCATTCATGGATGAAAAAGTGGCCGTACAAAGCGGGAGTGTTGACGCCCAAGACACCCAGAAAACGATTGTAAACATAATGGAAGGCGGACAAGAGGCGTTCAACCGTCGTAAGGAGATTTACAAAATATGGAAACCGTAAACTCCTATAGGCCAAAGGGCATGCTTCCAACAATATATAAGGGGCTTCGTGATGATTGATATATGGTTCAAAAATGACCTTCGGGATATATACGAGCAACACACTGTTGCTGTGTTTATCGATGAATCCGGCGATGCTGAGTTTTTGCTGAAGACCCTTGGTGCGGAATACACTATTCAACAGGCAAATTCCGAGCTGGAGGAACTGCACGTAAAGTATCTCGTTGAAAAGGCGCAACCCAGCCACGAACGGTTCCTCATTTATACCCGTTCGAAAAAAGATGATCTTAAGTTCATTCGGGAATATTGCGAGACCTGCGGATGCCTGGAGATCCGTTACCTGCAGAATTACATCAAGGATAAGGTCCACCAGACCTTGAACCTGAATATCAACCTTCCCAAAGAAGAGTTGATTGCGGCAGCAAAGGTGAGTGTCGGTAAAGACCGCACTTACTGGATGGATCTCAGTCATAAGGGCGCAACCGAAATATTCGACCTGAACAAAGAGCTGTTGCCGTTTGTGCATGACCCTGAAAGCTACTCAAAAGAGAAGTATGACGCACAGCTCAGGGAGACTTTTTACCGCAAAGTCAATGAACTGCTTGGGCAGGATTATCTGAACAAGCCAGCGTCTACGCTGGCCGGAGAAGTGGTGAAAGCCATGCTCGACGGCTTGGCCAATGGCAGCTGCGATAAGATCCTTGAATCGGTCTATAAAGGCTGGCTCGACTCGGTAACCTATCGCGATTCATTCAACGGATATCTTGGCAGCTACACGCTTAGCTCTGATCTGGATATATGGAATGTCAGCATCCATCATCCCTTCCGGCAGGTGGATGAACGGTGGCTGGCCGAAATCGGTAAGAACATTTCCGATAAAGCATCAGTACCGCATACGCTGGCCACATTGCGGCAACGAAATCAAAGCAGACAGGCGCAAGCCCTTGGTATTTGTTTTTGGTGCGATGTGATTGCTCTGCTGGAATTCGATCCTAAAGACATCGCCTACCTGAGTTCTTTCAGTGAGTGTGTTGAGTTTTACAAAAAGCATTTCTGCAAACTCGATACAGCCATCCGCAACCTTTACGCGGAGTTCCTGAATAAGAAAGAGCTCCTCGAACCATTTCAAGAGCTTTACAAAGAGCATGTTTCGGTTTTCCTCGATAAATGGTTTAAGCACTGGAGCGGCTACAAAGAAACCCAGACCGGAACCCTGCAGCGGATTATCGATGATGCTGGCGGTTTAAAGACCGCCGTTATTGTCGGAGATGGTGTGGCCTATGAAATAGCGGAACTGGTGGCGGCAAAGGTTAAAGGGACAGCCAACCTTAAGAAGGATTCAATCCTTGCAGATATCCCTTCGGAAACCGAAAACAACATGAGCCGCATCTATATGGCCAATGGCGTTACCGAAGCGGTTCAAGGGAATCGTGAGAAATATCTGGCCGCACAGAACCCTGACGTCAGTATCGATTTCATTCGATTGGATGAAGTTACCGAAGAGGCTCGACCGGGTCAGGTTTTGATTTGTACCTATAAAGACATCGATGACATGGGTGAGAAGCTTCAACAAAAAGCGCTGAAGTATTTCCCGGAGACCATCGATTTCTTTGCCGAAAAGATCACACTTCTTCTGGCCAGCGGTTATGCCAAGGTCTATTTGATAACAGATCACGGTTTCGTACTGACCGGATTGCTGAGTGACGCGGATAAAATTTCTGTTTCACCGAAGGGTGATTTTGACAAAGCTGAACGCTATATCCGCACAGAAACCAAGCAGGCCGACCTGACGCCCGGTCTGGTCGAGGCAGAAAAGAGCTACAAGCAATTCGATTACCTGTATTTCGCAAAGAATATCAACCCATTCAAGACGCCGGGATTGTACGGCTTTTCCCATGGTGGAGTATCACCTCAGGAGCTGGTGACACCGTACTTCTGCTGGGAACGGTCCGGAGCCTCAGCGGCTTCGCTGTCTGTATCAATTGAAAACAAAGCGGACTTGAAAGATGTCACCGGTGAACTGTTTTCAATCAAGATTCAGGCCGACAAGGGTGCCGGTGATTTGTTCTCCATGGATCGGAAGGTCTATCTGGTCTTCTTTGCCAACAAGGCGCAGGTCAATAAAAGTGATGTGTTTACCATTCAGCGGAATGAGCGGGTAACCAAGGAATATACGTTTGATGGCCATTCGGAACTCGAAGTCCACCTTCTGGATGCTGCCACCAAGCAGCAACTCGACCGGGCCGTTGTAAAACAAAACAAAGACAGAGATTTAGGCGGGCTTCTCTAATGATAAGGAACTGATTATGGCAGTATTGAATGACTTAGACAAAAAACTTCTGGAGCATTTCCGAGGGTTCGTGGTCAAGAAAGACCTTGTCCTCTCCGTAAAGGTGGGGGCTAATGTGCCGGTGTTTGTGCTCGAATATCTGATAGCCAACTCCTGTTCCACCGATGACGACGAAAAAATCCGTACCGGCATGGAGAACGTAAAAAAGGTTCTCAGTGAGCACTATGTAAATCCGGAAGAAAGTTCTCTGATTCATTCGAAGATCCGTGAGAAAGGCCGCTACAAGATCATCGACAAGATCTCCGTGGAGCTGGATTCCAAGAAGGATATTTACTGGGCGAAGCTTCAGAACAGTAACATCAAAAACGGAAACATCAGTGACGGATTGGTGAAGCAGCATGAAAAAATGCTGATGGGCGGCATCTGGGCTATTATTGACGTGGAGTATGATCCGAACATAAAAATCGGACAAAACATCTTCCCGTTTGTTATCACTGAGGTCAAGCCGATCCAACTCTCCAGCTTCGATAACAGCAAGATCATCAATAAACGAAAAGAATTTACTAAGAGTGAGTGGCTCGACATCCTTTTACGAAGCTGTGGCTACGAGCCGAATGCGGAAGGGGTTTCCGATCGTATCAAGATGCTCCTGCTTTCTCGACTGCTGCCGATGGTTGAATCGAACTTTAACTTCATTGAGTTGGGGCCGCGCTCTACTGGAAAATCTTTTGTCTTTAAAGAGCTCACACCTTATGCAGTGCTGATTTCCGGTGGTCAGGGCACAGTAGCCAAACTGTTTGTCCATGGTTCGACCGGGAAAGTAGGCGCGGTGGGTCAATGGGATGCAATCTGCTTTGATGAAGCCACCGATAAAATATTCAAAGACCGAGACGCGATTCCCTTGATGAAGGACTACATGGAATCAGGTTCTTTTTCCCGGGCAGGTGCCGGTGGTGAAATCACTGGCATCGCATCCATTATCCTCAACGGAAATATCAATCAGCCAGTAGAGACGGTTCTTCAGACCTCACATTTGTTCAGCCCACTTTCAGATGAAGTCAATAATGATACGGCTTTCCTTGATCGCATTCACTTTTATCTGCCTGGCTGGGAGATGATCAAATTTTCCCCAAAGCATTTCACACCCAGCTTTGGATTCAGTACGGATTACTTCTCCGAAGTGCTCAAATCATTAAGGCGGGTAACCTATACCGATGCAATTGAAAAATATTATTCGCTTGGTGGCCATCTAAAACAGCGTGATACCAAACCGGTCAAAAAGACCGTTTCCGGTTTGATCAAGCTGATGCATCCGGATGGCGAATACACCAAGGCGGACATCAAAGAGTATCTGGAAATTGCCCTTGAAATGCGTCGACGTGTTAAGGAACAGTTGAAGCGTATCGGAGGCATGGAATTTTGGGATACCAATTTTTCTTATATTGATAAGGAGAGCCAGGAAGAGTTCTTTGTCGGTTTGCCCGAAGAGAAAGGGTCCCACCTTATCGAAAACACACCGCTGCCGCCGGGAAATTGCTATACAAGCACCAGCGATGGTGAAAACGTTGCTCTGGTGAGGATCGAAACCGTTGCTGTCACGGGATCTGGAAAAGTGAATATTACTGGTGTCAACAGTGTGGACGTGAAGGAAAATATAAAAAACACCTACCAGTACATAAAGGCAAACGAAAAAACGATCCTCAGCGACAAGCATTCACTGAAAAATTATGACATCACCATTCAGGTCACTAATCTTCTTGGTGGGGCGATCTCCTCGGGTATCGGATCAGCTGTTTACATTGCTATTGTATCGGCTCTCTACAAAAAGAACCTCAAGGCTGGTCTTGCTGTGCTCGGGAATATCTCTGTAGGAGGTGCGATCGAAAGAGTAATCAACCTCGCTGATAAAGTCACCATGCTCTCCGAAAACGGGGCCAAGAGCGTAATCGTTCCGATGGATAATCTCAATGAGCTTTCAAACGTGCCACCGATAGTTCTTGGTAACACGGATGTGCCATTCTACCAGAACAACCAAATGCTGATGCAGAAAGCGATACTGTTGGATTAGTCACTCCTAAATACCTCATATCTATATAATATACGTTGATTTATGGGGCAATTGGTGACTTATGCCGAAATATGCGGCAAAATCGCCTCCCTCCCCACACAAAGATATGTTTTAAGCATATGATCAGACTATTTCCTACGTTCTAAGTGGTCATGAACAGATTAAAGGGTTGCAGACCCCGAAAAAATCATTAATCGTAATCACTTGATATGTGAGAAGGCAGAGTAAAGTTGACAGTTGGGATAAGATAAGATCAACATGCTCAAATGAGACGACCGTATTGATACAAAAATATTCATTGGGTATCAATGCTTTTATATGCCGAGCCGATTGCTTGCCGCATCCAGCCCATTCCTTCCCAAACGTTCCCGGAACAATTTCCCACTTCAACCCGCCCCATATCCACCTGCACCGCAAAAAGGCCAATACACACTCAAATAAGGTCAACCCCTCCAGATTCCCCTTTTCTATCAATGTATACTGGCCTTTCTTGACTCTTACTTCACCATCTCCAATATCATCCCCCCGACCTTCTGCAGCTTATACCGGTTCTCGGCGCTCAGTCTCTCATAATGGGCCGCTTTGGTATAAACGTTGATCACGGAGAACATGGTAAAGCCCCATTCAAGCGGCAGTGCCCATTCCACGGCTTCCTTCTCTTCCTTGTTCAACTGGAACTGACGGTTGAAGCTGTTGACGGTCATCTCGGGATTCTCCACCTTGCTTTCGACTGACAACCGGAACTGACCCTGCTGCTTTCCCAGTTCATAGGCCACATTGCCCAGCACCTGGGGAAACTCATTGAGGATTTTGGCGGAGATGTGCCGGTAGGATGCAGACACCTCCGTCTTGGATATCATTCCGTTGGTGCAGACCAGTCTCAAGACAAATGAAGCAATAGATAAAGATGCAAGCCCCACTTCCGAATTGGATATGGAGATGCCCGGTTTCATCCTGTCCCCGTTGATTTGGTACACCTGCCTTCCATCCGGGATGTTGAGCATCATGAACTCGTCATCCAGGGAACACTGAACTTCCGCATCATAGCCATAATCGAGGCCTTTCAGCCTCTCCAATACCTCGAAATTATCTGTGGGTATGTATCTCGGGGTGAAAATAGCCCGGACATCGTTGCCGTCAAACCGGAAGAACAGTTCCTCATTCTTTTCTTTCTGAATCCAGTAGTTCATGTTCAACTGTTGGATATCTTCCGGGCACCTTCTCAGGTATTGGATGGGTATCCCCAGGCGGTTGGCGATGGACTGCTGAGCTGCCGGCCTCAAAGCATGAGGTTCCCCGGAAATGTTGACTTTATCAAGACCTTCAAAGGTCAGTTCATTCACGTGAATCAGATGGTCATGGTGATTGGCGGACAATCTTTCCACTCTCTCCATGACCTTTCCCAGTGTGGTCATATTCGACATCTTTTTCTCCTTATGTAGGTTAAAAAGCCCACGGTCAATCCTTGGACTTCAAATTCATAATGCATTATGAAATCCGGAAGATGTGTCTTGCACCGCCTGACACATTATATTTCCCCTGACGAAGCTACAGGGTGCAGATCCATAAAAGCGGACGGGCGGCTCCCGGATGTCTATTCAAAAATTGTTTTAAGGGATTTCCAATTTAATCGAGATTTTTGTCACAGATTTGCCGATACAATGAATGGTTATTCAAGATCGCATTCAAAATTGCCGATATAAAGATCAAAAGGATATTATTTGAAATTTTGAGAGCTGGTCAGGATAGCCCAATGGCAACCTTTCTTACGAACCCATTAACGCGGAGCAGGAACATCTAAAAGCAAACGACGATCCAACCAAACCTCTCTAAATGTGGGGAGGCCTCAAAACCTCCCCACCTCCTCCAATTAGTTTCAAGCCGCCATTTCAATTCTCTGATCGGCTGTCATCTCCTGACTCTGGTGATCATTCTCGTTTGGGCAATACTCAGTCCCACTGTCTCCCTGATTATCAAGATATTTTGCCGGTGCTCCCAGATCGAACAAGACAATGCTCACCGGTAAAGAGATCGTCGGATAGAGCATTTCAATTTCTTTTTCGACCAAATCCCTTGTACTCCCCAACGGGCTCTTCTCACTCCGTTTGGCCGTGACCAGGACTATTCCCATTTCAATCCTCTTTTTGTCATATCCAACCTGAAGCCTGAGCAGACCATCCTGGAGATATTCATAACAGGACAGGTTCCCCTCGATGGCCACCCCCTTTTTCATTCCTTTATAGCAGTAACGTCTACCTTCCAGGATGTTCAGGTCCTTGATTTCGCGCCAGCCCGTTTCCTCCAGAGCCAATCTTAAAAGTTCCCGCCGGTAAATACTTCCGAAGAGGACGTCGTCCAGGTATTCCATGGTTAGGATCAGTTCCCGATCCAGCTTCTTCTTTTTCAATATCTTCTCCGCATCTCTGATGTGCAGGATTTCAAATGACATGATTTATTTTCCTTTCTTTTATATTTTCACGGGTAATGGACAGTAAACTCCCCCGATCCGCATTGTGAAATTCTGTTTTCATGTACACTCTCCGGCCGCTTCTTTCGGCTTCCATTCCTGTTCTTTCTGCTTAAAGAGGAGATATTCCCTGATCTGGCACATCTCCTTAAATTGCAGACCCTCCTCAATTTTAAGGAGCAGAGTTTCGTACTGTTCCAGAGTGAAGCCGCCGTCTTTGAATATCGCAGTCACAAACTGCATCACGTTGGCGAAAGAAGCTTTTCCGAAGTGCCAGGTCAGAGTCATATCGTTATAGGTCAGCTCTCCGAATTTCTCGTTGCACCCCAGGTACCAGAGATTGCAGTCGCCGGGTATAATGCTGCCGTCGTCGTCGAAACAGTTTCCTGAATCCTTCATCAGAAAATCATAGATTTCCTGGCCGGAAGCTGTTCTTTCAATCATCTCCTCACTGAAATTATTTGTGTAGATTTTACACCAGATGGTCACCAATACTTCCTTGGGCTTTCTTGCCCCACTATTCGTGGTCATGGATGATGTGCCTCCTTCCGGTCCTTCTTGGACCTTCCTAATAGAAAAAGGGAAGGTGTTCGTTCCTTCCCTTGATTTGGTTATTGCGTAAACAATGTTCTCTTTCCCATTAACCGTTAGGACGGGTTAATCATCTTTGATGCCCAGGATCTCATCGAGAAAGATGGATTTGCGGCAGGGTTGGTTCATGTAACTCAAAGAATAACTGAGATAAAGCAGGTGCATCGCCCGGGATATGCCCACAAAGACAATCCGCCTTTCTTCTTCCAGGTCTCCCTTTTTGGTCGGGGTAATCCCTTCAACCAATCCGATGATAAAAACTACGGGAAACTCCAACCCCTTGGCCTTGTGAATGGTCATGAGCGATACTCCCTCCTTGTCGTTCACCGTTTCATCCTGAAAAGTGTCCACGTAATCCAGGAAAGCCTGAATGCTTGCATATTTTGACGCCGCAAGCTGGAGCTGGTTGATATTCTGGATCTTCACGTCATCGGGAGAGGGGATATCCTCATCGGTAATATGCCGGTCGTAATCCAGAGAGCTCCGGATAATCCCGATCACCTCTGCCGGGCTCATGTTTCCTGCATAATCGATAAGAGGATCGAGAAAGGCGATGAAGTCCTTTATGTATTTTCTCAAGTAGGGAATGTCTATTCCCATGGATTTGAGGCCTTCATAAAGATGAACGCCTCTTTTTGAAGAAAACTCCTGCAGCTCCTGAATGAATTTCCGGCTCACATAGCGGTTGGGCACATTGATGATACTCATTAGCGCCTCATCGCCCTGATCAGAATCCGGGCCGGACATAAGCCTCAAATAATCGATCAGGCCTTTGACTTCGTTGCGATTGTAAAAGTTAAGGCCGTTTTCAATATGGTACGGGATCTTCCTTTGGGAGAAGATCTCTTCCACGACCCTGGATTGAAAATTGGCCCGGTAAAGGACAGCAATATCCTTGTATTGATAATCTCGAAAACTCACCAGTTCATTGATCTCCCGCACCAGATTCAACGCCTCCCCTTCTTCCGTGGAGGATTCCAGGACAATCACCTGGTCTCCGTCCGGATTGTCCGTTTTGAGGGTCTTTTCGATCTTCCTTTTATTGTGATGGATCAGGTTCTGGCAGGCCTGGAGGATCTGGGGAGTTGAGCGGTAATTGAGGTTGAGGATAAATGTCCTGGCCTCGGTGAAGACCCGGTCAAAATTCAAAATGTTTCCCACGGATGCCCCTGTAAAGCCGTAGATGCTTTGCCAGTCATCGCCGCAGACCCAGAAACTGGACTCATCGTTCTCATTATTGATCAATGTCTTGAGGATTTCGATCTGGACCGGATTGGTATCCTGGAACTCATCGACCAACAGATGCGTGTATCTCCGGGTGTACTTGTCCCTGATCTGCTCATTTTCATTCATTACCCGACAGGTCTCGATCAGCAGGTCATCAAAGTCTAATAGATAGCGCTTGGACTTCTCCTGTTCGTATGTTTCATAAATATCGGCAATCTTGAGCATGGTCTTGTCCCCTTCGTAGAGGGTCCTGAATTCATCCACGGAGATGAGATTGTTCTTCGCCAGGCTGATTTCCCGTAAAACCATTCCCACAGAAATTTCCTTAGAACGGTTATGCTTCAAAAGCATCCGAATAAAGCTGATCTGGTCCTTGCCGGACAGGATATCAAAGACCTTGCCTTCACTTTTCAGGATGTAGAAGCACCAGCTGTGAATGGTCGATAATGTTACCCGTGATGCCAGATCACCCAACACAGGAATCAGCCTTTGTCTCATCTCCTCAGCCGCATTTCGGGTAAAGGTTAATCCCAGTATATTCTCAGGCGGCACGCCGTGTTTTGTGACCAGTATCCCGATCCGCTCCATCATGGTCTTGGTCTTTCCACTTCCCGGAACCGCAATCACCGCCGCAATCCCTTTGACAAAATTGGCTGCCAGTTCCTGCTCCCTGTTTAACTTCGCCAATGCTTCCCACCTCCTTTCTTGGCTTTATGATCAGCGTTTCCCTGCGCTCATAATCCTTTGCAAAATGCAGAACGTCCTTTTCTTCCTCAATGGTATTGATTGCCATGTGCAATCTGAAGATGGCGGCGACCATTTCATCGACCCGTTTGTTGGTCCTGTCGATCAGGAGCATGTTTTGGAGCCCCTTTTCCTTCTCCCTCAGATAGTCTTTCAAAAAGAGGATGATTTCCTGTGTTGTATGGTCCTTGCTCAGGCGCCGGATGTCCACGATCCTTTTTCTCACATCATTTTTGTAATAAGTGAGGTATTTCTGGGCAGCTCTCAGTGCTTTCCTGTTCATGCGGCTTCCTCCATAAACCAGTCGTTGCAGGGTTTCTTGTAAGCGCATCCCTTGCATTTCCAGTTACTTGAACTGTCGTTGGGAACGAATACACCCTTGGTGATTCCCCTGTGAACCTCAATGATCCTCTTTTTCGCCCGGATCTCGTCGTTCTCCGTTCTGGTTGTGTAATACTGTTCAAATCTGGGGTTTCTGGTCTTAATCAGGCAGTCGAACCGCAGGAGAATCTCCTTGGTAAATCCCATGGCTCTGGCCGCCATCTGATAAACGGTGAGTTGAAAGTTCCTGTCCACTTCATCGATGGAATAGGCACGAGCGGAGGTCTTATTGTCCGCGATGATGATCGTGCCTGAGGCATCCCTTTCTATCAGGTCAAAGGCCCCGATAACGGGCAATGTGCAGCCCTCGACTGTAAAACAGAAGGGTTCCTCGATAGCAATTACTTCGCAGGCATCTTGAGGCCTTTTGTAATAGAATGTGGTGAGCAGTTCCTTCCCTTCCAGCATGAGGATTTCAAAACTCTTTCCTTCGGCGTACCGGATCTCATCATTTCCTTCTGCCAGTCTTCGCCACTGATATTCGAATATCTCCAGGACTTCCTTTATGGATAGTTCCAATCCGGCCATTTTCTGCTGGTAATATTCAGCCAGGACCAGGTGAATGGCTGACCCGAATTCCATCGCGTCGGCTCTGAACTCCGGTTTGAACCCGTCGATTCTCCCCAGCTTGTAGAGCAGCCCGCAGTCGGTGTAATCGTTGATAGAGGAAACGGAAAGGTGGGGTGTGTTTCTCATTTCTTGAAGTGTCATATTTAATTATCAGCCTCCCTTAAAAACGCCGGGGTCGGCGTTTATTAAATTTTAACAGGGACAGGACACACCAATCCCTCATGCATCCTGCCCGGATGGATCATTGAATCAGAAATAAACGGGATTGAAATGAATGGTCAGGCGGCCTGCTGCAGGGCCTTGATGAACGAGGAGGCGTCGGCCAGGGTAAGATTTTCCACGGTTACATTAAATGATTCCATGGCCATCTTCTCCAGTTCCTCTACGGAGATGCCCCTTCTGCGGGAAAGGTTATAAATGGCGTTCTTCTGCGCTTCCGATATTCGGGGAACCGCATCGGGGGAGCTTTTCCCGTTCCCTTTCTTTTTTGCAGTTGCAATTGTGGTTTTCGTTTCCTCAGAGGCCTTGTTTTCAGCAGGAGCCGTTACTGTTTCATCCTGAGCGGCTCTTCCGTTGTCACCAGTTGGTTGAGTGAGAGGTCCCTTTCCATCTCCAGCCGGCCTTCCTCCGGTTGCAATGGTTTTCATCGCCTTTTTATCAGGTAAGGCAGCTGCTTTAGATTTCCCGTGGCCTCCGTTTCCGTTCTCGCCAATAACTTCATTCAAATCGCCCAGTTCCTCCAGACAGGTCATGCCAATATTGGTCAGGTCTCTTAAACATCTGGCCTTGGCCCGTGTCGAGGCCATCCGGATCAAGTGCTTCGCTACCTTGGAATTGCAGTTCATGGGATTGGCGTCCCCAATGTCGATAAAGGGTCCCCGGGTCAGTGTCTTGGCTACGGCTTTGCAGATCGCCGTATGATCGTTGTCCTTGCCTGGATACTGTAGCAGTTCCACATCAATGCTGATGAGATCTTTCTGGTGCGCTAGGTCAAGCAGTCCCGCATAAAGAACAAATTCCTTGTCATCGATAATCTTGACAAAGCGCTCGTCGACCCGGGGTTTGAATTTTTCCAGAAATCTGGCGTGGATGGTTTCCCCCTCGGGGATGGATTTCATCACGGCGATAATATGCTTGCAGGTATAGGTCGGGTTGTTCTTGGAACCCTTGGCGAAATCACCGCAGGAGCAGTAATTACCTTCCTCGGTGACGCAGACCTTGTAGCAGATCTTCCCTTCCTCGGATTCCACGTAAAACCAGGTCTCATCCACCTGCCAGACCTTGAGCTCCTGGGACTTCTCAGTTCTTTTTGCCAGTTCCTGCGTGGTCATTTTGATTCCTCCCTTTGATGGTGTCTTTGATAAGGATTGCGATGCCGGTGACAACTTCCGCAACCCACAAAATCATTTGGATGGTTTTTCGCTTCATTCCCTCAGTCTCCTTTCCTAGAAGGGCACGTCATCGTCGGTTTTATTGTCTGAAAAGCCCCTGCCATCGGTTTTGATGAACTCCAGGGTATTGGCGATCACCTGGAAGGTGCTTTTCTGGATGCCCTCATCCGATTCCCACCGGTGTTGATCCAAGGTGCCGATGATGGCGATCCTCGCCCCCTTGTGCAGGTACTGGGAGGTGACTTCGGCCAGTTTCTGGAAGCAGACGACCTTGATCCACCCTGTTTTCTTTTTCGATGAATGGAAGGCGATGTTGAAGGATGCGACGGCATTTCCCTCTGGGTTGTAGAAGACCTCGGGATCGGCACCAAGGTTTCCGGTCAAAACGACTTGATTAAGCATGCTGTAATTCTCCTTTCTGAAATGTCTGATGGGTTAAGTAAAACTGGTATCGATCCGATAAACACAATAAAGACCCCCTTTCCGAGCTGATTTGGCTTGCAAAAAGACATAACTTGCTGATATCAAAAATTAATATATATAGACTCGCGGCACGGCCCATAAGGGGAAGGAAAGGGAGAGACGGTAATCATGACAAAGAGTGATCTGGTAACTTTGCTGGCGGAAAAAGAGAAACTGGCGGAGACCACGGCGAAACGGATTGTGAACATGGTCTTTAATGGGTTTACGGAAGAACTGAAAAACGGGGGCCGTGTTGAGATCAGGGGATTCGGGAGTTTTACGGTGAAAAACTATGGAGGCTACACGGGCAGGAACCCGATGTCGGGAAAGAACATACCTGTGAAGCCAAAGAGGATGCCGTTCTTCAAGGTGGGGAAGGAATTGAAGGAGAGGGTGGATGGGTAGGAACGATATCTTGTGTATTAGCGATCGAATGCCCAGTTAAATTAGGTGCTTTAGGAATTATGACAGAATCATCAAGGGAAGCGCTTGTATGAAAGCAAAAATGCTAGTTGATTTAAGGGCATCCACCCCTTCGGAAGCCCAACGTACTCTTTTGAGGTTGTTCGAGAAATTGAAATCAGAAGGGAGTATCACCGATTATCATTTTGAAATCGATACCCCTGAGGGGGTTGTTACTGAAATCTGCGTTCTTGAAAATGAAAAGGTCATCGCCTGAAAAGCTTGAAGCTGCCTGTACGGCAGCCCACAAGCGTTTGGCCCGTTATTTGGTTAAAAGGGAAAGTTCATTTACACAGAATATCTGACACACTCGCCCGTCTTCTTACAATTTAGTCAAGGCTACTGCTGTAAGGTTTTATTTCTATAGTCTTCAAGAATGCCGTTCTTGTCAAATTTCAAAATCAGTTTGTTTATTGTATGATCTGCTGTGCCGAGAAAAGCATTCTGAGAAGTATTCCTATAGAAATAGGCCCAATACTCATACTCTCCGCTCGCACTCATTTCTGCCTCTGCTGGTTTGCCAAAATCTCTCTCCACATCTTCTTTTGTGGTTTCTCCTTTTAATAACTTTTGCGAATAATCTATTTCATCCTCTGCTGGATTGATAATTGGTTCTATCTTTGTTGCTTGTGGTGGTGTGATCGCTTTTTCTATTTTTGTAGGATTTGCTTTTTTGTTTAATTCAAAGGTGTATTGTTCTCGATATCCAGTAATCCAAGGCCATGACAGGACAGGAAACCAAAAAATACGGTGAACATATAAGCAATCTTTTGTTATTTCTACTGATCTATCCTCGTATCCTTTTTTGATGAACGTGGCTTTTACTGTTGATCCAGCTAGGTATCTATCATAATATGAAACAGGGCTTAATCCAAGAAGTTCACCATCAACCCAAACCTTTGCACCACTAGGGATCGTACGCAATTCAGTTGTGCTTGAACAGCTAGCAAGAATGAAAAGTGAGACAATTATCAAAAATAACTTATTCATTCCCCCCTCCTGAGAGATATATTTTTATGAGTTAATGGATCTTGTACTTCGCGGATCAATCGCCATAATCAATGGAATTGATTTGATTCTTTCACATATTTCTTTGTAGCAAAAATTATAATACTTTGGAACTGCTAATATTTGACCACCCCAAATTAACATTTTGACAGGAAGACATCCACTACGGTATATTTCAACCCTCAAATGCATAAACAGGATGCAGCATGAAATCTTTAACTTTTCTTGAAGCTGATCCCGAACGGACCCCGTAAATATCGGAAATCTGGGGCGTGAAGAGCGTCCCGGGTGGGTTCGATTCCCATGCACTTCCGCCATTTTATCAATAATATCAATAGTAATATTTATTAATAAACAAGAACATAGAAAGAACATCTTAAATGAACGGAGCAGACTGTCTCTCCCTGTGGCTTTTTATGCACTGTAATTTTTCTTAGACAGGATTGGATTGAGGAAAAAGGGACCAGAAATTCACAATTTTCTTGCTTAAATCAACATGTGGTATTATTATCCGTGAAATACCACAACATATTGATGATGGAGCAACTGTGAAAATTTAACGGAGTGAAAAAAAAGAAGGAGTTGGCAGACTCCCTCTTTTTCTGGAAACCAGCGGACTATTTAGGTGTCTTTGAGGACGACTTTCTAAATAGTAAACCCCATCTTGGTTGATGGGGGGGCCGCTGCATGTGTGGTGTAACACTTACGCCTTTCTTACACCACCATTGCCCCTCTCATGTCAAGCAAAAAAAGTGTCCTCATAAAGAAAGGGGAATAATATGTCCCAGCAACACACGAGTGGATCTCTAAAGATCCGAAAGACCATTTATCGTCCTTGGATTACAAGGAAAGATGGTCGTAGGGATTATGCTCGAGATCATGGGTTCAAGGTGTGGCGTATTAGTGTCCTCATCGATGAATAAATTGTAACCTTTGAACAGCTGTTTATGCAGCCGAGGACGCCCCCTTCCCTCGAAAAAAACGGGGGCTTCTATACGATACAATTCCCCACTTGCAGCAACGGTAAAAGCAGTTTCGCTATACCCTTTTTGTTAGAGCTGATCTATCGCACCCTTCCCGCCGTCGCCTAAATTCTCCTAAGCACGAGAAATGCAATTTTTGTCAAGGTCGAACGAAGTGAGCCGAAGGGAAACCTTGACGAAAATTGTGCTCGTGCTAGCACCTGTTAAGGTATGGCGGGAACGTATTATTAGACGTCAAAATATTTTTTAAGGACAAAAATTACAATTTTAACGAAAAAAGTGTTGACAGCTAATGTAATAAAGTTTATTCAGATTATTCATGAGTAAACATAATGTATTTACTATTAAGAAAGATTTGTATCGGAGGTATTGTCATGGGAAGGCCAAAAGTAGACGAACCCAAGCACCAATATACAGTGATGTTGAGGCCAAGTGTCGTCAAAGAAATTGACAGAATACGAGAAGTAAGAGGGCGTTTTTCACGAAGTGAAATAATGGCTAATCTTATTGAACTGGGATTGGAAGAAATTCAAGCATTGGATAGATTAGGGATAATACAGACGGTAGCGGTTGGAGACAAGATAATGAAGAAATTAAAAGATGCATTACGATGCGGTGATATTCGACTAAATGATGAGGGGGATTTGGAAATTAGAAAATAATCAAAACGAGAATCCGACCATGTTGGAGCATGATCGAATTCTCTGAACCACAATCCAGAAGGCATAAAGCTTTGCGGGCCATCATGCACAGGGAATGTGATCTTTTGTTATTATAGCAAAGGACAAGAGACTGTCAAGAAGCCTTCTGGAAACATTCTGGGAGGCTTTTTCTATGGTGCATAATGAAGCACAAGGATCATCTGTTCCGCCCTTGAAGCGGGCTCCGGTAGAGAGACCGCGCGAGGGCGACCAGGGCAATGAGTGGTCATCCGATCATCGTAATCTCAACCATCAAGATAAAACATCTTCTGCTTGTATAAGAGACATATTTTCTCATGAAGATGTACCAAGGGAATTAGATGAGCATGTCATAATTCATCCCGGTGTAACCTTTATAAGGAACAGAGGACAAATCCATTTTGGAGATAGAACGGGCAGAAGAGGCGGACGCAAAGGGGCTATTGTTGAATTTTCAGATAAATCCAGAAGAAAGATGATGATTACAATGGCAATGTTAGAAGACCCTTTGAAATTTTGGCAGGATTTTACATTTTCTGACGATGTGATGGAAGGGAAATCGATAAGCGAGAAAGCCAAAATTGCAGCGAGATGTTTGAAAGAACTCAAACAATGGATGGAGAGGGTTGGTCTTAATAATATTTATGGCTATTGGAAGAAGGAATGGAAGAAAAGACGATCGGGAATTTTAGCCGGTTTTTATGTTCCTCACTTTCATATGGTGTTTACTGTACCTCATGCGGATGAGGAAACATACCTGTATATCTGTCGGAAAATCGCTGAAAAGTGGGTTGAAATAACTGGTACTAAGAATGTTGTTCAAGCATTAAAAGTTGCGCTGCATCCTAAAAGCCGTCGCTTTATAAACTCACGTAAGCAAATGCAGAAATATATGAGCAAGTACATGGTTAAGAATGAGGGATTTGTATCGACGGAAAGCATCGGAAGAAATTGGGGGCGTTTAGGGAATCCAAAAGAGACAGAAGGGGAAAAAATTGAGTTAACCCAAAATGAAATGGTCCTATTTAAAAGATGCATTAGGAAGATGGTTAAGAAGGCAAGGAAGCACTTTAAGGTTACTTTGAGAAAGCAATATTCGAGGTTTTTCTTATTCATAGAGGAAAGGACAATTTATCGGATATTGGACTGGATAACAATGAATCGAGCCGTTGAAGGCGTACCGTTTTAGATGATCTGAAAGGCTTCTTTTTTTGAAATTTCCTCTTAGACATGATATCAATCCCCGTGAAGGGGGTATCTGTATGAAAGGTTCGATTGGTTTCCGAAAGGTCGGGGATGGCGGATATTATTTTGTATCATGGTACATTGGGAAAAAGCAGTATAAAGTTAGTCGTTATAAAGGATTCCTGTGCCGTGATAAGGACATGGCAAAGCGGCTCCTTGCTGTCATGCAATCCGATGAGGAAAACGGTGTATTTCGGATTGAGAAATTTATAAACCAGACTTCAGATGTTGTGCCGTTTTTAGAAGAATGGATTAAAGCACAAACTCACCTTTCTCCCGCCACTCTTAAGGATTATAAAAATAGCATCGATAATCACCTTATCCCATGGTTTAAAGATCATCCTGTTATGCTACACGAAGTGCTGTATGATGTGCTCTGCAATCTACTGAAGGATATAAATCGCACAGGTAAGGGAAAACTGAATGTCATGTATTGCCTTCATGAGGCACTGGGTTATGCTCAGAAAGCAGGGAAAATAATGAGTATGCCGCCCTTTCCTGAAAAACGTCGGTATGGAATAGAGCCCAAAGTGATTGATGCAGTATCAGAAGAAAGACAAATAGCCATTATTAAAGAGATTCCGATTGAACATCAGCCAATATTCTGGTGGCTTAAATATCATTTTAGAAGACCCTCAGAATCTTTAGCCCTGTATAAGGAAGATTATAATAAAGAAAAAGACTCCTTCATCATCAGGCGATCTTTCAGTAATAAGCAATTAGTTCAACATACAAAAACTCACCGAATTCACGTTATTCCATGTCATCCAGATTTCAAGGTATGGATGGACAAGCTTCATCTCTGTATCAGTCCTTATTTTTTCACCCATGAGTCGAGCCGTTTAGAAGGGAAACGCTATCAACATGATTATCTAGTAGACCTATGGAATAAAGCAGCAAAGAAGTGTGGTGAAAGTATCAGGATGTATGCCGGCTTGAAACATTCGTCTTGCACAGCCTTTGTTAATGAACAGGGTGGATCAGTCGATGAGCTTCAGATGCTTACCGATCATGCCAGACGTGATAGTGTGATGAAATATGCAGAAGTAAAGCTTGAGGCAAAGCGAAGAATACAAGGGAAAATCATCTCAATAAGAACACAACAAGAACAATTCGTCGTTAAATAATCAATAACCTCACATCTGATTCTGGTGATGATAGGTTAGTGAAAAAAAGTAACCGGGTTACTTAGTCACCTTTTTAGGCTTTCGCAGGGTATATATTGTTTTTCTCTATCGCAGATAAAATAAGTTCTGATATAAGCTCATCCTCATGATTTATATTGTAAATCCCACTGTGCGAGGGATCCTGTCTGCTAGGGTCATGTTTAAATTCAAGATTTCTCTGGTCATCACTTCCAGACATAACTTTTTCCCGAGTATTACCTATATTAAGAACTGCTATCTTTGCATTTGAAGTGACTTTAAGTTTTTTGCTATACGCATTCCGAATCATAGTTATTTCTTCTGATCTATTAGAGCATTCTAAATATTCCAACCAATTAACAGATAGACTTTCTTCACCAAGTCTTATTTGGAAGGCTGTTGCCATGATTTCTCCATCTTCAATGGTCGAAGGTTTGCAGTACCGGGCGACGTGATCGCTGTCGGGGATTGCATCACCTTTCATTGTGCAGCCCAACTCTTGACACCATGAGGTTCGATCACACTCATGAGAATATCAACAGGTGCTTTGCCGGACATTAATATGGGACGCTCGGGTTGTTTTTTATTGGGAGCAAAAATAACAAAACGAGCATCTCCATTAGGCATAAAATGAATACTAAGTACCTTATCATATGCAGCTTTCCAAGAAGCATAAATATTATTTTGAGGTGTTAAAGATATCCGAGGGCGCTTTAAATAAGGATGTGCACAGAGGAAATAATAAAAATGACGGAGTGATTCAAAAGATATTCCTACGCCATTCTCATCTTCTTCTTTGGCTATTTTGAATAGCGTGAGAATGCGAGTTGCCAATGCCTGCCTATAAGACGCGGTAAGTGAAAACTGAACTCGCAAAATTAAATCTTTTACTCGTTCTTCTTCATTTGAGAGTAATCCCATTTGCGTAAAGGGATCCTGCTTGTCAAATAAGCCACTCTTGCGAACAATGGCAATCTTTAAACAAGCGTTGATTGAAGGCTCTATTTGAGTAAATTCCGCAGTATTTGTTTTATCCCACCCCATTATGCTCTGAGTATTTTCGAGAGGATCGAAAGAAAGCTCAGAAGCACCATAGGCCAAACAGTAACTGCGTGCCGCTTCGTACTCTTTATATTCTTGCAGACAACTATTGATCATTTCTCAAGCTTCCATATATTTTTTTGGATTTTCTGGCTAGTTACGTCAGTAAATCCTTTTACGATCCATTCACGAGCTAAGTCATACCACTTTCTAATGTCTTTATATTCTGTCATACCTTCACATGGTCTTCGTGAAATCAACTCAAGTATAATGATAGGGATCTTGTCTGCGGTACGCAAGGCTTGTTTGACATTAATTGTAAGATGTCCATTTCCGTCAGGAAGTTGAAAGACAGACATCCAGGAGGTTTTTATAGGACTTGGCAAAAAACGAGCTTTTATTTGTTTTCGTGGGAAATCAACAAGAAGCTTCATTATGTCTTCGATTGTATTCCAACCTTCTCCCTGTGGGATGTGATTGATGTAGCTAAGCTCTAACTCCAGAGGGATGATCTCTCCCAATGCATTTTCTTTGAAGAACAAATTAATCTTATTAAAGCAAGATTCAAAATTTCGTATGACATTAGGGTAACGAGGATAAATGTCTTGTCGACGTCTCCAATTATAATAGAAGCGATCAAACTGAAATTGAATCAGTTGGTTATCATCATTATTTATAAACCATACCCTTGGCAAAGGTATTCCAGTTGTCATGTCTTCAATTCGGGTCGGGTCCGAAAATATCGGGCTTGCATGTTGTATGTTTGGATATTCTGAACGAAATTTTTCCCATAGAAGTCCAATATGAGGTATCATCAATCCGTTTGGCGTCTCGAAACGCATTCCACAAACTACTTCATTTACTGGGGGTTTATCAAAGTTGGGAAGTGCTTTTGGAGGAACCTTGATAGTCTTTTTTGTAATCATAGAGTCTCGCATATTTGTGACTGGATATTGAGATTAACAATCTCAAAAATAGCATGAAAATATTTAACATTTATTCTTATAAGACAAATAAGCTTGAGTGTCAATGGTGCTGTGGCTGCTAAAAAAAGAGGTGCAGACACCTATATGGATAAGTTCCGTTTCATAACAGATAATTTGAGTAAGAACACAACAAGAACATACGAACAAACCATCATAAAATAATCAATAAATACATCAATTTATAAAGATGTGCATGTATTCGATTCCCATGCACCCGCCATTTTAAATCAAACAGTTCTCCGATATTACACGGATGTTTGCGCTTATACTTTCCTTGCTGAATTTTTCAGTGTGCCCAAATTGTGCCCATAACTTAATCGGGAATGCGTTGTTTCTGGAACTGAGGATCTAGGTTGGCGCTCTTTAAGGATAAGATTGGAGTAATGTAACGATCAAGAAAGTCTCAAGATGGCACAAGCACAGAGGGATATCTGCCGAAAACTAAAGATCCTCAGATACGGATAGGAAACCGGCATCGTGTATCCGTCAGAAATTTTCCTTGTAATTTGACAATAATTGGGAGAAAGAAAACAAATTCAAGGAGTAATGTGTGGGGCTAGCCGAAAAATGACAACAATTGGACTGGTCGGATGCGGAAAATGGGGTTCAAATATCCTGAGGGATCTTTTGCGACTAGGTTGCCTGGTTTATGTGGCAGATATTAACGCGCAAGCAAGATTAAAGGCATTGGAGTCTGGTGCGGCAAGTGTTTTTTCTTGCCGAGATGAGATGCCGCTCTGTGATGGTTATGTGGTTGCAGTCCCGATACCGGATTTAGCAAAAGAATGTGCTTCTCTGCTGGCACGAGCGACTCCCATCTTTGCGGAAAAGACGCTCTGCCTGTCCCTGGAGGATTTCAATCTCC
>Ga0302253_1000297_pt1 | contig 45205 bp, 34 predicted proteins | sample AAG_RA_Trp_MG_FD_193537 | JGI IMG/M metagenome (GOLD analysis project Ga0302253, IMG submission 193537) | Enriched activated sludge microbial communities from anaerobic digester in WTTP, New Holstein, Wisconsin, United States - AAG_RA_Trp | ecosystem: Engineered > Bioreactor > Anaerobic >...
AGTTTTCCTTATATATACGCTCTGTCCTTCCGTGGCTGGCGGGGGCTGTATAAGTAAGTTAAGATAGATCAGGATTTACTATGGTTTATGACAAATCCCACACCTCTTGCGCCAATTCATATATCTTCAGCAGGGTGGGGTCACCGTTGGCGGCCTGTTTTTGTGCCTGCGCGAGCACGGGTTTTTCCGCTGAATCGCGCTCTGTCCAGACTGCTTCCGCAGTTGTGGCCAGGAAGTCGCTTTTGCTATTTTGTCCATAAGCGCGCGCGAAATCATTCTTGTCGTCCGCCGACTGCCAGATACTTGTCAGGCGGTCTTTTTGCTCATCTGTCATTACATTGTCTTCCTTGTAATGAGTAGCTTCGTGAATATATGCTATAACGTAAGTGCTGTCCTTATAGTCGTCTTGGATCTTTAGGTGTACAAGGTCGTTATTAAAAATATATAATCCGACCGCTTGCTCATTATTGCCCATGCTCTCTGAGTCTATAGCGATAGGAAGCTCTTCATCAAGTGAGATAATCCGAGGAGTTTGTTCAGGAGAGGCTGTTATAAGCTTAGTTACTATATTAACCGCTCTTGAGTTGTAAAGAGTGTTGTCTTCCGTAATGGCTAAAACACCGTTTTCTTCATACAGTGTGCTGTTATAGGTATTCAGGCCATAGGTGGAGATCAGGTTTTCTGCTTCTTTTCGCCGGTTATCCGGAAGACGCGTATCGTTGGAGAGCTTGGTTAAAGTCGAAAGGCAGTCGGCTTTGAGCGAGTAATCCTCTCCAGCGCGATCTTGTAGGATAGAACTGGTTATGTCCAGGATCTGTTCTACTTTGTTAGATGGGAGATTCTCGTCATTCAATAAGCCGTTTAGGGCGTTAATGACTGTAGCTGAGAAATTGACATGATTGTTAGTGTCTAACGCAGACTCTAATAGGTGAGCTAACTCAAGTTTTCCTATATCCTTATTTGAATCATCAAATAATGTTAAAGGGTAATCTTTATCTTCAATAAGAGTTGCAAAAATCATGGATAGCATTCCTGATATAGAACTACTAACGGGTGAGTCTTTATACATAATAGTATCATCATAAACTGGCATAAGGATTTCTTTTTGTTGTTCAACCGTGATCTCTTCAGATTGTAATAGTATGACCAAAGTGTCTCCTATTTTATCCATTTCCTGAGTTACACTTTCAGAGTCTTTTGTCCCAGCTATGCTGGAATTGACCACCTTTTCCATATACTTGACCAATTGGCCTGCCATAGTAGATTTTTGGGAATAGTCAATACGTTGGTTGGATGCGATGCTATATAGATTGGACAAAGCCAGGTCTATGGTCTTGTCGGAATAGATATTCTCTGATAAGAGTAGTCCTGTTATCGGCTGGATAATAGCGGCTTTGTAGTCATTGCCTTCTAAGGGGCTGTTATTTAGAAAAGTCAGACATTCTTGCAGTCCCTGTTGTATGGTGGCCTCGGCAGGCACTACAGCCCGGGAGATATCGAATTTATTTATTATCGCCTGAAAAGAAGCCGGTATGCTGAAGGTTTGAGCTGTTGAATAATCGGAGTTATCGGAAGATGTGGAGTAAGAGGAAGGGGTGCTAAAGGATGCCGAAGAGCGTGATATAGCTTTGCCGGTTGAGAAACTGGTGGTGAATTGTTCTCCCCAGACGGCAAACGCTACCCCGGGTGAAATAAGCAGTAATATGGCAAGAGAAAGTAGAGTCCTCATTTTAGTCCTCCTTGTGAGAAAGACATTATTTAAAAAAGTATTAACAAAAAACGCCACAAAGCTAAGGAAGCGAACTTCCCGAACCGTGGCGTAGTGGGAATATCCATATATATAAACTGTTAAATTAATACTTTACTATATAAGTATATACCTATATAAGTGCAGAAAACAAGGGCAGGAGCCGGCTTTTGTTATTCTTTACAGGAAATGCCTTTGAAATAAAGGGGAGTATATGTAAACAACAACAAAAGTCGGTTGCGGAGTCTTGAAAAGAGAGAGCAGATAGCTTATACTCTTAGTGTAGGATTGAAAGATCCTATTATTTTTTGCAGATAAAGAAACACTTTGTTAAATGCTTAACTAACTCTAACAAAATCTCGCAACGAGAAGGGAAAGCCACGGTCCCATGTATAGAGTAAGAAGCAGTGTCTATAGTAAGATATTATCCAGTACCCTGGCAGGGGTATTTTTGTTTAGTGAAATAACTCTGCCTGCGCGGCTGGATAGTAAAATAGGCACAGACTTCCTGTATAATACCCCGATAACATCAAAACTAACCTCCACTAACAAAATTCCCAATATAAAAGAGATAATCAATAACCTGACAAATCTGATATTTCCTGCCGCGTATGCGTATGATGGGGTAAAGGAAGAGCAGGTAAGTTCAGTTGCAGAGGCTAATGGCCAGATGGGCTGGCGTAAGGTAACGGATTATTTGAAGAATATGGCCAATGATACGGTTGATATAGAGGGCAAGAGCGTTGATGATACGGTTAGCGAAGTAGTAACAGTGGTGGTCAATCCGATTGATACGGTTACCACAATAGTGAACGGGGTTGATGATACGGTTAAGAGCGAGGAAAGCGTGAATATCCAGGAAACTAAGATAGAAGACGCTCAAACTGAAGTTAAGGTTGCCCTGGAAAATATGAGCGATTATATTGAAAAAGTTACTGAAGAGGTAAAATTAATCCATAGCAGTATGAAGGATACGGTTGAGCAGGTCAGAGAAAACATCAGTTCTATTCAAAGCCTGAACACGCAGGATGTCAGCCTTAATAAGGCGAAAGAATTTTTCGGAGAGGTGAGAGTTCTGGTAGAAGAGCTGAATAACAACCTGAAAGCCACCGAAAACAGCTCTGATTACAAGGTTCTGTTCGAAGAATTCTTTAACCGGTTAAGCGATATATGCCGGGATTATGCTGAAGATTTGGGCCGGACAGCCAATGTGCGTGCGGTCAATGAAGAAGGTTTGCAAGTGGAAGCCAAGGCAGAACAAAAAAGCGAAGATACGCTTGTTTTGAGCGTGAAAGAGAACATCACTGTCGGACAAAAGGTGAACCAGGAAGGCGCGCAGAGCGAAGTGAGAGATGCCGGCGCAGCGGTGATTACCGCGCAGGGAATGATTTTGCCTCCCGCGCGCATAGATATCCCGGCTGGGGCTGCGGCAGTATCCGCTGAAGCGGCTGTTACCACTGCCGGGGCAAGCGTGCATAATAACATAAATAATTCCTCTGTGGGTATAGTATCCCAGACAATATACGTGAACAATAACGGAATTTCGGCTGAATATAACAGCGATGTCAATGTGTTAAGCGACCAGAATAATCCTCCTACGACAACCGGCCCTCCGCGGATCAACTGCGCCGCTTATGCTTTATCCGCCTACTATGGTATCAGTTTAGAGGCGGCCGCCGCAATACTCAGCCAATACACCACCTACAACAGCAGCACCAAGCAATACGAAACCAGCCTTGAAGGATTAAAAATCGCCGCCGGATTACAAGCCAGAGAGTTCAAAGTCAGCGAAATAAGCCAATTAAACGGAAAGAATCTGCTGGTAGTCAACAGCAATCACGTTGTTGAATATGATGCCGATAACGGTATCGTGAGGGACAACGGGTCAGAGCTGACGCTTTCTGCGTTCCTGTGCAAATACGGATTGAATGATGATACGGTTATAAGCGGTTTGGTGAGCGTGGAAGTCGGCAGTGAGATGAACGCCGAAAAGCTGGCTGATATCAAGGTATCTTCCTGGGGCGCGGCTGCCAGCGCGGCGGCATCGTCAGGCAGCTCCGGGTCATACGGCGGGGTATCCTGGGGCGGCTCCAGCGGCAGTTCGTTTAGTTCCGGAAGAAGTTCCGGCGGCAGCAGCAGTTATGGCGGCGTAGCAAGCAGCTATATCGGCGGCTACTACAGCTACAGCGGCGGCAGCTACGGCAGCAGCGACTACAGTGACGATAGTTCATATTCTACAAGCTCCGCGCTTATCAGCAGTGTAGTTTCCAATTTCAGCAGTTTTTCTTATACATCTTACAGCGATACATCTTACAATATCACTGCTCCGGCATTTAACTTCAACGCCATATCAACCACATCATTGAGCAATTATGCCCCTATTTACAGCACTTCTTTCAGCCTGGCGCCCAGTGTTATAGCAAATTTCAGCGCGTTTTCCAGCGCTTTGAGCTCGAGCTTCACGTTCGGGCAGACAATGTCTTCTTTCGGGGGAGGTTTCTTCGGCGGCACGGCGAACGTGGGTAATGCGATTTCCTTGCAAGATTTCAGCTCTAATCCCGGCAGTTACGGCTCGGGTGTTCAGGCGCAGGTATTCACTGCCTTTGGCGGCACTAATTATGCCCAGGTCCAGCCGATGATAGGCGCGGCAATGAACGGCGGGATAACTCATATTGACCTTAATCCCGGCAATGAATACGGCGCTACCAGCCTGGAAATCAACGGCAGCAGCGCCGTGATCGCCACTGCTTCCTTTATCAGCGCCAGTGTGAGCGCCGCCCAGGGCAATGCCGATACCTTGTCCGCTTATTGTCAGATAACCGCCGCCCATGAGCATACTGAAGCGTTGACCGACAGTCATTATCAGGCATTGACTGCCGAAGCCCAGGCTGCGCAGAAGAGTAATTTGACTGCCGAACAATTGTCTTCCTGGTATGAAACTCTGCACTCCGGTTATGAGAATGACGCAAATAAGGCGGAATCTTACGCTTCAAGAATGATGTTGGCTGCCGGTATCGCCGCAGACGGAGAAACCTTTGTGAAGGCGCTGGATGAAGCTGAGAAAGCCCTGAATGTGGTTACGAAGACAGGCACGCCGGCCCAACAGCAGGCGGCTTATGTTATGCAGGGAGATCTTTTCCTGGCGCTGGACAAGGCGGTAAACGCGTCTAAAGCGGATAATTCCGCTGAAGTAAAGGAAGTAAATTATGAGGCGCGGGCAAAAGAATCTTATGAAAATGCCGCCGCTATGGATACAGAGCATCTGGTTAGTATGTATGCCAACTATATGCTGATGCAGATGGAGAGCAACGAGGAAAATATTAACCTTCTGATGGGGAGGAGCAAAGAGGCTCTCGACCAGGCGTTACAGGATGATACTTTAAAAGCGGACACTATGCTCTCGTTCCTGTTGAGCAATAATCTTCTCCAAGCAGACAGGTATGTTGAGCTTTGTTATGTCATGTCCTGTAGTCTGGGAAAGGTGGAGGGTATAGATACGGCCGGTAATAGCCCGATGTCACAATTATCCTGGCTTGATAAGGCGGCATCCCGGATCGAGACCGCCGGCAAAGGGCAGGTTAATACCGATCTTGCCGGCAACGTCTATCTGCAGAAGAGCGATCTGGAGTATAATATCGGTTTATTGTCCGGGGATAACTTCTATAAAGAATTGGCTTATAAAGACATCGAACGCGCCGAAGAATTGAATCCGTCCGACAAGTCGGCGTGGGAGAATCATCTGCAATATCTGCTGGCGGATAAAGATTATGCTAAATTCAATACCTTGCTTGCGGATATTTCGTATAAAAATACCGCTTTGTCCCCCCAGGACAATGCCTCGATTGTGGGGACCTACGGCCAGCATTTTCTCTGGGATACACTAAAAGCTAACAGTAATGACAGCGCAAAAGCTTTGGATATCCTGAAAGAGCAGGGATGGTATGAATGTTTCATTCAATCTATTGAGGCCCAGGCTTACCACGCAGGTCTGACATCTGGTGACGGGAGTAGTTTCTATGCGAACTGGACATTGTCCAGCGAAGGTGTCTGGCACGTTCTGGTCCTGCAGTCCAGCGGGGTCTGGGATGCCAAGGCCGCGGTAATGGTGACTAATCCCTTTACCAACGAGACCGTAAACCTGAACAGCCCTGAGATAATGCAGAACATGTTTCTTGTCGCTCCGGCTATTGATGGAAAAGGGAATGATTTTAATGTGGCATTTGTAAACTATAATAAGTTATTCTTAGAAAAAAATACGAATGACGGAGGGGAAGGTACAGAGGTTTCTGATGGATCATCTTTGTTTAGTTCATCAGAACAAAAGCCTATAACAGTAACTTTTGCAACAATCTCTAATCCTGCCAGTGACGAGACACCAGTTATAGAGGTAACAGGAGATAAACCGGTAGATATAACTGACTCTTATTTGGGAGATGTCGTAATAAATGCCGGGGATAATGTGTTAACACTTACTAATAGCCAAGGCGAAAAGGTGGAGGTTGTAGCCAAAGATACAGCCCAGATAGAGGTGAGTCAAAACAGCATTCAAGATCTTAAAGTTAAGGCCGACGAATCTGTGATTACCGAGAATACCGGTCATACCCTTGAAGTTGACGGTAACAAAAACGTTGTGAGCGGTAACAATATGGAAAGCAGGATCTCCAGCAAAGGCGATCAAAATGAGCTTTTTGATAACTTTACTTTTGGTTTCCTTACCAGCGAAGGTGACGGCAACTATCTGTATGATAATTTCGCTTCCTTGGGTATAGAAAGCGTCGGAGATGATAACGACATCATAAATAACCGGACCGAAGGCAGCCTGAAGAGCGTAGGCGATCATAATGATATCTTGTCCAATACGCTAGGCGGAAACTTGAGCAGTAACGGCGAGCATAATGAGATCGCCTATAACAGCGTTGCCGGCAACCTGGTCAGCACCGGCGATTATAACACCTTGATCTCCAACACGGTTGCCGGTTCGATGTATAGTATCGGCGACCGTAATACTCTGGGATACAATAAAGTCGGCGAGAATATCGTCAGCATCGGCGATTACAACACTGTAGCGTCCAACACGGTTGCCGGATCGGTGTATAGCGCCGGAGACCGTAATATTCTTGAATACAATAAAGTCGGCGAGAATATCGTCAGCATCGGCGATTACAACACTGTAGCGTCCAACACGGTTGCCGGATCGGTGTATAGCTCCGGAGACCGTAACATCCTTGAATACAATCAGGTCGGCGGCAATATCGTCAGCAGCGGCGATTACAACACTGTAGCGTTTAACACGGTTGCCGGGTCGGTGTATAGCGAAGGCCTCCGCAACACCATAGAATACAACCAGGTGGGCGGCGATATCTACAGCATCGGCAGTTACAATGTCATAGAACATAATATAGTCGGCGGGGGCATCGTCAGCAGCGGCGACTATAACACGATAAACTATAACCAGGTCGGCGGGTCTGTCTATAGCGCCGGAGATTATAATACCTTGACTAACAATTTGATAGCCGGGGATCTGGTAAGTTACGGCGATTATAACCTGATCGGCGCCAACCAGGTCGGCGGTTCGTTGTTCAGCGCCGGAGATAACAACAGCGTAATTTCGAATATCGTCACCGGAGATATCAATGTCGGCGGGAATAATAATTATGTTAACGGTAACATAGCCGGCGGCGTGATCAGCGTAAACGGCGGCAATAACATCTTCGGGATGAACGTTCAGCTCTCCGAACTGGCCGGGTATATCAATAACAGTTGGATCTCTCTGTCAGAGGGAGCCGAAGCACTGAATTTACAGGCCAACAGCGGATTGTTGATGAACTACGCTATAATTGCCGGCGGTATGGCTGTCGGCAATGACAGCGCGAAGGCGCCGGCACCGGCGTGGGACGCAGTGTCGGGCGCAATAACATCCGGCGCGCAGGGGAATAGCGCGGCTGTGAACGCTGTAATGGAGGCATTAGGGTTTACAATTAAAGATAGCGCTGTCGTCATCGGTGAATACGTGAACAGAGGGTCAGTGACGGCTCAAGAGGGAGCAGTAAGCGCGACCGGCAAGCGCGGAGAAGGCGGAGATATTTCATACGGCAGCGCTGTGCGTGAAGGATTTGCGGTGTTAGGGCGGGAGATAACCGCTGGAGCAAAAACTGCCTGGGATAAGGCGGTGGAAACGGTCAAAGAGATCTCCGGGAGTAAGTTCAGCCCGGTCGAGGTCAAGGACGAGCAGGCGCGGGAGAACAACAATCCGCTGATGCGCGCGCAGGAAGTGATCAACGCGCAGAATAAGATGGCGGAAGCGTTCGATAGATTGCAGGAAGTCAGCGCAACGGCGAAATCCGCCGTTGATTTGCCGTATAATCCCGCGGAAGCAGTAAGCGGCGGCGCAGGCAGCGCGGGCGCCGACGGCAGAGGGAATCCTTCCATAAAAGGTTCTAATACCATAATAAATCAATATCCCGGATTGACCGGCGGTATTTTAAATTCTAATATACCAGTAAGCGAATGGGCAGAAGGTTCGTTAAGCGGCCGCGGCCCGCCTGAAGGGACACTTTCGCTCTTTACTTCCGTCATCTCTGCAAGCAAATCAGTTTCATCCATCCCCGATTCAAGTAATCCCAACAGCAGCACAATCAACAACATAACAGATTCATTAAACGGCATTGTCGGTAAATTAACCGCCTATGTGTCCGGCGGAACGTCTTTATCAATAATAAACGGCGATTTCCGTGGCCAAGGGCCGGATGCTTCTTCCTACTTGGAAGCTCCGGCCCTTATTGTATCTTGCGGCACTTCAGATGTATCAAACACAAACAACGCACCAGCCACACAAACAAAAGGAGGCGAATCATGGGTATCCAGCATATTGTCATCTCAAACGACGGCATCACGTTTCTTAGCTGCGGCGATGGGTTCGGCAGGACACGACTCTTCTACATCCTCGGCGAACAAGTCAGGGGATACTTCCACGGCGGGTGGAAAGATCTCTGCGGCGACCCTGCCGACACAGTCAGGGAGCTTGTCCGCAGCGGCAGAGACAACTGTCCGACCTTCCACGTCAACCAGCTCGGCGGTCTTCTCGGATGAGCGGCTGTCAGTAAAAAGCAGCGACAGCGCTCCCGGGACCGCTGAGGCCCTGGCAGCGATGGAATCCTGGAACGGCATTTTGTTGAACGGCGACAAGAGTTACAGCGAGTATATCAGCGCAACCAGTCTGGATACAGAGGATATCAAGTCTTCTACGAGGGAGCAGTCCTGGACGTATGTAAAGGGGACGTCGTTCGCGGTTCAGGCTCCTTCCAACAGCGGCAGGTATTCAATAGGCATTTATGGCAGGAATGCGCCGGCGGCACAAGAGACGAAAAACAGCGCCGGTTCTGTATTCAGCGCTATTGTCAGCGAAACCACCCAAAATGGCGAGAACACCCTCTCCCGGGATTACATAATGGCGGATACGGATAACGACGGCAGGGGTGATAGCAAAGTAATTACCTCCGGGAGCGTTTATACCGCCGCCGGGCGGGAAGTTTATCACGCCGATTACATCGGCAAGAGTTTTAGCCTGGCGGAATTCCGGGGGGATGCGTTAACCGCCAGAGAGAGCATTACCTTTAACCCGGATAACAGCCTGGGGACCTATAGCAAGGAGAGCGGATTCACGGTTGTAAGCGGAATAAACGCCGAGATCGCCTCCGATACCTGGCAGATAGATTATAACAAAGACGAGAGCATCCATGAGGTGCTCCACGCCGCAGACAACCCCGGCGAGTATATAAGCACGATAACCGTCAGGGGGGCCGGGGGAGAGGAAATAACGATAGCCGGGACAAAAGATTACAGTATCACCGGAGACGGGGGTTGGAAGTCGGATACAGCCGGCAGCATAGTCAGCCATGGGGAAACGCTGGGAAGTTATCAGCGTATGGCCGATTATGACGCCGGCGGGGCGTTAAGGGAATATTCCGGCAGATTCGATTTCAATGAGGCTGGCGCTGCGGCAGGGTACCTTGACCAGTCCTTCGGCGCGGAACTGGATGTGAATGATGAAGGCGTCTTGAGCGGGTTGACGATAAACTATCAGATGGACGGATCCAACGGCGACAAGCTCGCCGATTACAGTTACCGGATACGCGATATAGAGTATCTGGGCAGGGGCACAGTGTCTGCCGATGAAGGGTTTTACACCCATGCCGCCTTCGGCCAGATGTTCGAAGAATGCTTTGCAGTGGATATGTTCAATATGGAAACTGTGTATGATTTCGCGCGAGAGAACGGCGTGCAGTCATATACCTATGACTTTTCGTATGACGGCAGAATAGGTGGCAAGGAAGAGGGTGCGGGGGAAGGGATGGCGTTGTCCGAACGAATGAGCGGAAGCTGGCAGTTGCTTGAGTCAAGCGTGATGCGCGGGGGCTACGCCTGGAGCGAAAAGGGGGAATACGCGGAGCAATATACAGATTCCGCGGGCGTGGAGAATAATACCGGCCTGGCGGCCGCCAAGGCATACACTTTTGAACAACATTACGTGGATGCCAAAGGGCTGACCTTGCCTGCTGGAACAGTGGAGAGCGGATACGGGCTGATGCGTATGGATGGCGGTGTTTTCAGCATGGCAGTGGTCAAGGGGGAAGCCGTTGCCGCAGAGGGCGTCCGCCGGTCGGTATATTACGGTGTGGCGATAGGGGAAGCGCGGGGGGAGACCGGGTCTGACGCGGGTTCGGCGTCAGGCCTGGGCATGGGGGAGAGTAATCTGAAGAATTACCTGGAGGAATACTATACTCCGGAGACTATGCAGGGCGCTGGGGCGTTTGATATAGAGGTAAATCTGGTGTTGTTGGCCGGTGACAACGGCGAGATATTCGGGTTCAACAAGGATTATATGCTGACCGGCGGGCAGGTATCGTCTCCGGAATATGAAATGAGCGGTATGCCGTATGGCTGGTACGCGTGGCATTGTGAAGGCGCGATATCGCCTGTTCTGCAAAACCCCAACCATCAGGTGCCTGGCTCACTGCGGACGGATGATACCTTGGCGGCGCAATACGCGTCGCAGGCGTATCCGGCCGGCAATTATGTCTATTACCCTGTCGGCAGTGTCAACGGGCAGGTGGTCGGTGTGTATATGACATACCAGGATAACGAGAACAACTACCTGCTCGGTCAGGCGGTTGTGCCGACCGGCGACGGCAGGAGCTATATTTACAATATCTATACGGCTAATCCTGGTTATTACGGCGACAATGCGTCCTGGCAGGCGGCAAATCGGTATATCGTCGATACCCTGGAGAATAACGGCCCGGCGATATTCGGCGTGCAGAACCTGGCATTCACGCGGGCCGGAGATCCCGCCAATCCGTCCCAGTACATACCGTTAAGCAGGGTGCGCGAGTACAACGGCAGCGACTGTTCGATGTATCCCCAGGACAAGTCTTTTGCCAAGGCAATGGGATTCAGCTACAGCGAGAACCTCGCGCAGATGCCGCGGGAAATAGAGACGTTCTGGATGACGAATTCCCGGGTTTCGCAGCAGGAATTGTCTTGCAACCAGTGGGTGAAGAACCCGCTGCGGAATATGGTGCAGGCGGGTTCCCTGACTGCCCTGGGGAATTATGTATTGGGCGGAGAGATGGAATACGGCTGTTGTTGGGAAGGGGTGCTTACGCTGGTGGACAGAGGGGTTGACGGAGATGTTTACGCCAATAACAGGGGGAATTATTACAAGGCCATAGGGATAGGCGGGTTCATGATAACCACCGTTCCGGTGGTGAATGTGGAAGGGCTTGGATGGAAAGAATACATAACCGACGCGAATAACAATATTTTCGTGCAGTATGCGCCGGCGTCCTACGAGGGATCCGCGATATACGCTTATTATGACCAATCGACAGGTCGTGCGGTTACCGACAGCGCGGATTCCTTTATGCGTTTTTATCAGGTAGAGGGTGTGGGGGTTTTGCCGGTAACGGTTGGGTTGACTGGAGAGGGGTGGGTTCCGTTGGGGAGCGCGCAGGCGGAGGGGGAGCAGGTATGGGTTACGCCGGTCCAGGGAGGCGAAAATATTTATGAACGCCTGGAATACGACGCGCCGGCGCAAACTCCTTGGGCCGGGACAGGGGAGTATTACAGGCAGGACGGGCAGGAGAACTGGGTAAAGACTACTGCCCCTGCCGCGGCAGTGACGCTGGAGGAGCGGGTTTTCGACTGCGAGAAATACTCCGCTCTTACTTATGGCAGAGAGAACAAGATCGGCTATAACGCGGACAATGACTGCGCTGCCCTGGCGTACGCGTATCTTGCCGCCGGAAATTCCGGGAAGGAGATTTCTGAAAAGGAATTCTTCGGGCTGGCGGATGATTTCAAGGCGGCTTCCGGGATGGGGGATAGCGGCGTGAGCATAGAGCAGATGTTGAAAGGGTTCTACAGCTTGGGTATGAATTACAAGTATGAAGAAGTAGGTAATCTGAAAGGGCTTGAAGCCGGCGCCGTGATCCTGACGGAAGAAGACGGTATGCTTCACGCCATGGTTCTTGCCGGCAGCTCCGGCCCGCTGGCGGCAGTTTATACCTGCGAAGAAGGCTGGAACAAGGGAGGCGTCGCGCTGGAGAATATCGATCCTGAAGAGCTGACAATCAAAGGCGCGCTGATACCAGCCGGGACGGATGCTTCGGGATTGGACAGGAGCAGGGAGATCACGATATCGGTATCCAGTCCGGGGTCGATATTTTACGACAACGACAGCTCATATTTATATACCGAGATTTATTTCGACGCAAAAGGCCAAGTCACCGGCTCCACCGGCAGGACGTTCGACGATAGCGCGTATTTCAGCGGCAGCGTGAGGGCAGTCTCCCATGACGGCTGGAGCGCGGATAAGCTTTCCTTGTTCTTCGGCGGGGACTGGTGGCAGGAAGGTGATATCAAGCTGGTGGGCGAGGATTTCGAATACAAGGGAAGCATTGAGAAGGCATACGCGTTGCGCGCGGATTATTACGCGGCCGCAGGCATGTCCGTTCCGGACATCGGCTATACCTTCGCGGAAGTCTCTAAAGACGCCGTAGCCGAAGCGCCGGCGGAATATCGGGAATATACCGGAAGCCTTTTCGATATAAACGGCGACAACAATACGGAATTGGCCGTGCGCAGCGATCTGCTGGCTGATGCGGAGGTGCTGGCGGCGATAATGATACACGAAGATACGCATATAAACGGGCAGAATGAGTTGGCCGCCCGGCAGGAAGAGATTAAATTCGCGGTCTGGGAGGCTCTGGACAGTTATTATCCTTCCGCAGAAGAAGCTATGGAGGCGTTGTCTATCGGAATTGGCAGTGAAGATTGGAATACCAGGGCGCTTGCCTGCGGAGTAATCGAATCTTTCTCATCCGTCATCGGCTCTATAATTAAAGAATCGGATGCTTCAGACGGTCTGCGGATATACGGTTTTTACGTATTGAACAGCGCCTATGAAGTATCGAGTCATCCGATCAATCCCGCAGAAGATACGCTCAAGATCGTGCTGGACGATATCCGGGCGGATGAAAAAACTATGGACTTTTTTTACCGGCAGGTGGCTCTGGAGGAAGATTTCTCTTCCGTCCTGCCGGCGGTAAAGCAATATTTCGGGGGAGACTACTCTTTGCCGTTGGCCATGGCGGCATATAACAATTACAACAACCTTCACGGACTCCATACAGAAGACAGTCCGCGCACTCTGGCGCTCCTGCCGCGCTATGATTACCAAAATCCGGATTATCATTTCTACGGCAGCGCTGGGATCATAATCAGGGATTTATGCCTGGGAGGCGGCACAGCCTGTCAGGTTATGGTGTATGTGGTGCCCGACGAGGGATCCTTCATCCGGGCGATCCAGACGGCTGCCGGGTATGATGCCGAGACAGGCGTGAGTTCCAAACCGATGGATACGATAGTCTTGAACGGGCACGGGCAGAGAAGCAATTTCAGGTTGGGAAGCGATAATGATGACGGGATGATCGATACGAGCGATAAAAAAGAGTTATCCTGTATACAATCTTCCCTGAAAAATGGAGGGACGGTGGTCATAAATTCCTGTTCCACCGGTGAGGGAGGATTGAAGGGTGGGAATCTTGCTAATACGATCGCGGCGGTGTTTCCTCAAGCGGCGCACGTATATGCGGCGGACGCGCTGTCGTTTAATCTGGAAGTCCATTTTGATGAACAGGGATATATTTCCGGCGTTGACCTTGATACCGTAACCACCTGGGATTTCGCGTTGAAACAGCGCCCGGAGGAAGGGGAAGATCTCTCTTTGTTCGTTGCGACAGTGGCGGCTTCCACCGGCGGTACGATCGGGACGAGTGCCGGCGCGCTGCGGAACAGCGATTTGGTGACCGCGGTTTTCGGAGACGGCAGTACATATTATATAGGGTACGATAATTCCAGGAAAGCGCAGGAAGCCGGAAAAAGACTCGCGGCGCTTGATGACGACAGTATGGTCACCGCCGGAGTCGGGGCGAATATCCACTGCAGCGGTTGTAGTATCGAGACATATTACGGCCCGAACCTGGCACCGGCGCCGGCCGCCAATATCCTGACCGCCGGCGGGAAAGAAACGTTACCTTTGCGGAGATCGATATAACCTTAAATAAAAACCGGAGTGAGAATTTTTTCCGGGTAAGCTAAAAGGAGGTGAGAAAAATGCGCGATATGAGAGTGCGGTATATCGCGGTTTCCCGTGTTTCGGAGGCGGAACAGATAATGTTCCTTTCCTGCCGCGACATATCGGGAAGGGCGCGGTTGTTCTATATCAACAAGGGGGAGGTAAAAACTAAAGCCCGCTCCGGATGGCGGGAGGCAGACCCTTTGACCGTCGGAATGCTGCTAAAGATAGCGGGGAGTTCCATTTATAAACGCCCCACTTACAGGGTGGAAAATCTGTCGCAGGAATTGTGCGGGTAGGCCGGGTTCCGGGGACACAATACTTAATCACGTAGAGTGCCGGGAAAATGTCGAAGAGATTTTCCCGGTATCTTACGACACGGGGTTAATATCTACGAGCTTTAATTCGGCAATGGGGATGTCTTAAAAGCCGAAAGACACAAGACGATTGATGATACTTCAGCTCAGGCGAGGATTATGTCTATGCGTTCCATTTTTCCCTGCCGTATGTCTTCCGCCAGCGGGGAGGGAATGACCGGCGAATCAATTCTCCGGCTGGCGCCTTGCTTGTCGAGCAGTGATATCGAGGCCGGTTTCACTCCCTTTGCGCCGAAAGTGTCCTTCTTGCCGGGATTATGATAAACTACCCAGGTCCCGCCCAGGAAATTGAAGCCGTAGATCGCGTCGGCCTTCAATTCCGGCAGGTGATAGCGCGCGCCGCGTTTGACCGGTTTGAAGAGCCAGGAGGCCAGAACAGGTTCAAACTTAAGGTTCAGTTCATTGTTTTCATTCAGGAAGAACGGTTTTGCTCCGATATTCATCAGTGTCCAGATATGGATGAACTCCGCGGTTGAGCCGGAAAGCCTGGCGACGTAGCCGTTGCCGTGGAGTTTCTCGTCAGGAAAGGCGCTGCTCACCAGGAATGACGAGTTTTCCAGTATATTCCTTCCGTAACGCTCCGGGCGCTGGTAGGGAATAAGCAGGTTTTTGAATTCCTCGTAAAACTCCTTATGCAGTCCGCTGCGCAGTATCTCAAGAAGGTATTTGTATTCCATATGCAGCCAGATGGATTCGTTCTCCAGCCAACCCGGGGTGAAGACCCTGCATCTGCCTATTTCTTCCGGCATACGGGCGAGTGATTCCGTGACTTTATACATCTTCAGTTTTTTATCGAACAGGGCGCTTTTCTTGACCGCCGAATACAACTGTTTTGCCTTAGCGGCGTCTTCGCATGTCCGCAGAGCGTGCATCTCGCCTTCTAAAAATAGAGGGAGCGGCCTGGCGGAGAACCGGAGCGGTTTGATGTTCTTTACCCCGTGGACTTCGTATTTTTCCGGTCCATTGATGAAATAAGAAAAATAAGTCCCGGATTCACGGTCGAAAGCCTTGTCGAGGGCAGCGGTTATTTTTTTGAGCCCGGCGGAAAGAAAGGCGTTTATTTCACCGGCAGCCGGTTTTTCTTCCCTCCCGTTGAACCCCAGGCGGGTGAGCCTGCGGTATTCTTCTTTCAAAGACGCGCTCGCGTCCCAAAAACGCATATCGTCACCGTCTTTTTCCCATTCTTCAAGCAGAGCCGTGCATTTCCTTAGTAAAAATATCGTTTCTTCCGCCAATTCGATCTCGGGCATATCGTTCTTTTTCATCGCTTCGGACATATAGACGAAAAGCCTTTTTAGTTCGAATGTTTCGCAGGAAGAGGAACCGAAAAGCGCCGGGAGCCCGTTTAGAGCGTCGAACCAGTTAGGCTTATTCGCCTCCATTTCGATACCGCAGCCGTTCGGGTCAAGTGAGCAGAGCTTGTTGGCGCCTAATAAAAGAAGTTTTGCGATAAGCGTCGTTCGGTATATCTCTCCTTTACCGTGCGCGGCCCTGGCAATGGAAGGGGATTGCTTGCGGGAGGCGATGAGTTCTTTCTTCTCCGCGTCCACCGAGACCGAATGCAGTTGGCGCGGCTGTCCGTTATAAAGTATGTATTTATTCCCGCGGGGGTTGACGGATTCGGCGTTGTCGAAAAAGGTGAATATTTTTTTCCGGAAGAGCAGTTCGTTCATCTTGTCCGGGAATATCGCGGCGTATGATTCCAGCAGATCCAGGTTGTATGTCCAGTGGTCGCTCCAGAATCCTTCTCCGTGTTCGGCCTCGTATATGCAGCCGCAAAAGGAAAGCACGAGCCCGAGGAATTCGTCATGCTCGAGCCCTGCGGCGATCCCGTTGTCCTCCAGGAAGAATATCAGCTCTCCCGGAGAGAAAGGCTTTTCCAGCAGGAGAAGGAGCCCGCCCATTTTTTCTTCCGCTATTTTTCCTTCGAGGGATTTTTGCAGACCGGCGCGGTCTTCCAAAACAAAGGAAACGCCTTTTACCACCAGAGGGTTGTATCCGTCGGCCTGGATGAGATTGAAAAAAGAGATTATGTTCTCGGCGCCGACCCGCGGGTTGAACCACACGTCGCAGCGCCGGTTCTGGTTGACGTCGCGATAGTTGCCGTTGCCCTGGGAATAGTAGGAAGGCTGGAGCTGAAAACGGTTGTAATCGCGTTCAAGGTCGCCGTGTTTGCGGGAATAGAGATAGAACACCGCGTTCTCTTTTCCGGCTTTGAACACTAAGGGATAGCCTCCGCGCATGATGTTATCGAGATAAGTCTGCCCGGCGTAGAGGTCGAAAGCCCGCGAAGCGCTCTCGGTGCGGATATCGCTCATAAGCCCTTCGATCAGGCCGGTATTTTCATGTTTTTTTTGCGCGATATAATCAAAGGAAGCCAGCCGTTTTAATTCACCGTTCAACTTTTGTCTGCTGCGCATATTGCCGAATATCGAGCAAAAGACGGCTTTTTCGCCTTTTCCGAGGACGGCGTCCAGCAGGCAAAAAGCGGAAGGAATTTTATTGCGCAGAGACTGCTTCACGGGGAAAGCGAAATCGGCGGTTTTGAGAAAATTGAAAGGCACGGAAAAATCGGTGATGTGCCCGAATACCGTTTCAGGATCGACTATGGATTTTAATATCCCGTTTTTTGAGAATGGGAGGAAGAAATTACCGGCGTCGATGCGCACGACTTCCGGCCTGTCCGCCGGGTCCACCGACAATTTATAGAAGGGTGCGCCGGTTTCCGTATTTTCGACCGTCATCCAGGCTTCGATAGTGCGGGACATTTTTTTTAAAAAGAAGTTATTCGTCCCGAACGGCACAATCTGCGGGAGGCCGTCGAGTATCTGCAGTTTTTTTCTTCCTCCCGAGACATTTGAGATGGTTACCGTCCTGACGAGCCCGGCGTAGTTGTCGTTGGGAACGGTGAAATATTCCACCGATACCGTTATCCCGGCCTCCTCGTTGCTCTCTATGATCTTCAGTCCCGCCGGGGTGATCTCCATGCTGGAGGATATCTTTTCCGTGTTTCGGCTGAACGGTTCATAGAAATACGTTTTGCCGGAGGCGCCGGCGGATATCTTCAGGAAAGTCCTGAAACCCTGCAGCGGGGTGGTCTGCCAGGATTTATTCGCGGGATAGAACTCCAGTATGGTGTGGTCTTTGTCTTTTATCCCGAAACTGGAAATGCCCTGCCCGCGGTTGACATAAAATACCCACATAGGTATGCCGTATTTGCCTGCAATGCCGGGGAAGAAGCTCGCGAACGGCCTGGAAAGATTATAGTTTTGTATAGAGAATTTTCCGTCCGCGGACAAGGCGTATCCGGATCTGGCGGCTGTTTTATTTTTCATTTGGCTGGCTCCGTCTGTTTTAATTATCGAGAAGCCGCATTTATATCTTGCGGCCGGTATATACAGTTATAAGGTAACCTCGGCTTGAAAGCCGGGGATTTCTGCGGTTTGATTAAATATTTTACTCTTACGGGTCTTTTTGTCCACTTCTTTCTTAAACGGCGCCGCAACTCCGCCGCGGATAAGAATAATTAAGTATTGTGTCCCCGGAATTAGGAAGGTTGATAAAAAAAGTTTTAATGCTATAATCATAGCAATCGTTTGGACCAGGAGTATTTTTATGCCTTCGAAGCGAATCCTCTTAATGTATATTTCCAAAGTATCCGGGCACCGCAGCGCCGCGGCGGCCATAGAAAAAGCCTTGAGGCTTACGGACCCCGGGGTGGAGATACTTAGCTTAAACGCTTTTCATTATACGAATCCCGTAGCCGAAAAAGTGGTCAACCGCTTATATATGGGAGTCATAAAACGATTCCCCTGTCTTTGGGATTATCTTTACGATAATGACGGCGTGGCCGGAAACGTGACCTGGATGCAGGATCTTTTTTACCGGATGAATTCCCGTAAATTGCGGAAGTTGTTCGATTCTTTCCGGCCGGACGTCATCGTTTGCAGCCAGGCTTTTCCCTGCGGTATGACCGCCGATTACAAACTGCGTTATGGTTATGACGTCCCGCTGGTGGCGGTGCTTACCGATTTTGTGCCGCATCTGTATTGGGTCCATGACGGCATCGACTTTTACATAACACCTTCCTCCGAAGTGGACTCCAGATTGTGCGCGCGGGGCGTTCCCGCCGCGAAGATACGGCAGTTCGGCATACCTTTCGATCCGAAATTCTCCCTGCCTGTGGATAGGCAATCCGTGTTATCGCGTTACGGTCTCAACCCCGGAGGCAAGAACATCCTTGTCATGGGCGGAGGGCAGGGGCTGGGGCCGATAGAAAGCGCCGTCATTTCACTCGACCGCGCGCTGGGGAGTGATTTTCAGATAATCGCCGTCACGGGGACAAACCGGAAGTTGTTCCATAGACTTCAGGCGCTGAAGGCGTCATTGAAACATAAAACGTCAGTCTTCGGGTTCGTTGATAACGTCAATGAATTGATGTCCGTCTGCGATCTGGTGGTAAGCAAACCGGGAGGGATAACCACTTCAGAAGCGCTTTCGATGGGACTGCCGATGGCCATAATCAAACCTATCCCCGGACAGGAAGCGAGCAATACCGATTATCTTCTTAAGGAAAAGGCCGCGATAAGAATAAGCGACGCGGATTCCGCGGGAGAGTGCATAAACGCGGTCGTCTCCAGCAGGGAGCGGCTGAAAGAGTTGTCGGTCAACGCCAGGCGTATCGGCAAACCGTCCGCAAGTATGGATACGGCCGCTTTTCTGCTGGGAATTTGCGGCAAGAGGATCAGTCCGGAGCTCCGCGGCGGCAGAAAGGCAGAGGGCTGTTCATGAATCAGGATCCGTTATTCTTTTTTCTTCGCGGCCCGCGTTACGGCCGAAAAAGATACTTTCGGAGAATGAAGCGCTGATGTTTTCTTACCTTTTATACCGGACAGGGCAGTTCATAGCGTTAAGACTGCCGTTGAAGGCCGTATATGGCCTGGCCGTGTTTATTTCCGACCTGCACCTTTTGTTTTCCGGAGCCGACAGAAAGGCCGTGGCTATGAATCTGACGGCTGTCTTTCCGGAAAAAAGCCGAAGAGAAATACGCCGTATCAGAAAAATGGTGTTCCGCAACTTCGCCAAGTATCTGGTGGATTTTTTCAGGTATGCGGTTCTCGACCGGAATTTTATCGAGAAGAACATCTCCGTCCGCAACATAAATTATGTGGATGAAGCCCTGGAAAGAGGCAAAGGCGGGGTGCTGCTTGCCGCGCATATCGGTAATTGGGAATTGGGCGGAGTGACGCTTGCCGCCCTGAGGTATCCTTTGTCGGCTGTGGCGCTGCCCCACAAGAACGCTAAGGTGAACCGCTTCTTCGATGAAAAAAGGGAGACGATGGGTATCAAGGTCATTCCCCTTTATAATTCGCTTCGCAAATGTTTTAGAGTGTTGAGGGGGAACGGCCTGGTCGCTTTACTGGGCGACAGGGAATTCACCCGCAACGGAGGCGCGGTAACCGATTTTCTGGGGAAGAAAGCGCTTCTGCCTCAAGGGCCGGCTTTCCTGGCGTTAAAAGCCGGGGCGGCCATCGTTCCGGGATGTATGATCAGGGGAGAAGATGACAGGTTTACCTTGATGTTCGAAAAGCCGATCTATCCGCCGGCTGCCGGTTCCTTTGAGGATAACCTGCATTTGCTGCAGGGCGAGATCAACCGTGTGATAGAGGGATGGGTTAGGCGTTTTCCGGAACAGTGGTACTTCTTCAAGAAATACTGGATAGACGAAGGAGAGAACACGTGAAGATATGCGTGATCATACCGGCGTATAATGAGGAGAAGAATATCCGCTGGCTGGTCTCTTCTCTCAAAAAAAGCGGTTATACGGTATTGGTTATAGACGACGGTTCCTCTGACGAGACTTCAAACGAGGCGGCATCGGCGGGGGCGGAGGTTCTGCGCAACCGAGTTAATCAGGGGAAAGGCGCTTCTCTTATAAGAGGGTTCTCTCACGTGCAACGGGGGGACTTTGACGGTGTCATAGTGATGGACGGCGACGGACAGCACCTTCCGGAGGATATCCCGGCTTTACTGTCGGCCGCCGGAGCCGGCGGCAACCTTGTGGTGGGGAACCGAATGGCCAGACCGGGAGAAATGCCTCTTTCCCGGTGGCTTACCAACAAATTCATGTCTTTTCTGCTTTCCTGTTTTACCAGACAGCGCATCCCCGACAGCCAGTGCGGTTTCAGGTTTATTTCCGCCTCTACCCTGGCGAAGCTTAGTTTATCCTGCAGTAATTATGAGATAGAATCGGAAATGCTTTTGGCGGCGGGGAGGTCGGGGTGCAAGATACTTTCAGTCCCTGTCAAGTCGGTGTACCGCGGCACCAAGAGCCAGATAGATCCTTTGTTGGACACCGTAAGATTTTTCAGGTTCATCTGGAGACAACTGCGCTGACGCCGAGCGGACGGCGAAAACGAAGAACTGTGCTTGCCGGGTGAAGTCCGGCAGTGGCCGGGAACCGGAAAGAGCTTCGTTACCGTAGCCGAGAGCCGTCCGGCAAAACGGGAAGAGAATTAAGTATTGTGTCCCCGGAATTAAAGCGGCGGAAGGATATTTATGATCCATATCTATACCGGAAACGGCAAGGGGAAGACTACCGCGGCGCTCGGGTTATGTCTGCGTGCCGCGGGAGCCGGGAAGACCGTTTTCTTCTGTCAGTTCCTGAAAGGGCGGGGTACCAGCGAGTCCGCTTTCCTAAAAAAAATGGCGGGTGTTTGCGTAGAGCAATTCGGCCGTTCCCGTTTCATAACCGGCAAACCTTCAGCCGGTGATATAAGATCGGCAGAAAGAGGCCTGCGCAGAGCCGGGAAAGCCGTTTTGGGCGGCAAATTCGCTATGGTCGTTCTTGATGAGGTCAACCAGGCGTTTGAGCTGGGGCTGTTGGATGTCGAGGAGTTGTTATCGATACTGCGCCGGGCGCCGGAAGACGTCGAGATAGTTTTGACCGGGCGCAATGCGCCCGCGGCATTGATAAAGAAAGCCGATCTGGTAAGCGAGGTGCGCGAGGTCAAGCATTACTTTCGCAAGGGCGTTAAAGCGAGAAAAGGGATAGAGTATTGAGCCGGTCCCGATGACAGAGGGAAGGTAAGATGAGTGTCGAAAATAAAATATTCCTGGCGTGCCTTTCCATTTCTTCCTTGCTGCATATTTCCGTCATAGGATTTCCTGCCGCTCTGTTAAATAATACCGCGCCGGCCCGGCAGCCGGTGGAAATAGTCTATATGAAAAAACCTCCTCCGTCCGCCTTTCTCCCGGAGAAAAAAGAGAAGAAGAGCAGTCCCGCAAGAGAAACAGCCGCCGTTAACCGGGCGGTTCTCGACACCGGTTCGGTCCTGGATAAAAAAATGTCTGTGCCCGCGTACCTGGAACGCCTGCGCAATACCGACAGGCCTTTGCGGCCGCATATGTTCAAGCCCCAGGCAGTTTCAGCCAAGAAAAAGGTTACTTTGCCCCCGGCCGTTCTTCCTCCGGAGGGGATAGGCAATCCTACTTACCAGGGGTATTACGCCGGAGTGCGGGAGAAAATACGCAGGGCCGCATACGAGAATTACAGGCACGCCGCCCAGGGGGGGGTATTCGTTTCCTTCATAGTTTCCCGTAACGGCTCGTTAAGGGCGGTAAAAGTGCTGGATGAGCGGTCAACCGCCAGCAATTATCTGCGGGAAACCGCTTCCCGCAGTGTGGTCAATGCCGCTCCCTTTGCCCGTTTTCCCAGGGAACTGGATTATGACGAACTGACGTTCAATGTGATGATCTCTTTCGAGATAGAATAAGCGGTTGAAAATCATATCGAATTGTGGTATAATTACTTATGCAAAAATCTTGCATGTTTCCTATTCTCCGCCTTCAATAAAGGCGCGGCCGTAGAGCGCCGCAGGGAGAATAGGTTTTTTTTAATTCCATAGGAATAACACCTTGCCCTTGTGGGGAATTGGGCAAGTGTTCCCTTGTGGATAACACCCTGCCCTTGTGTGGAATTGGGCAGGTGTTCACCAGTGTGAAGGTTTGCATAAAGCGCTTTCCGGGACCGGAGAATAGACGAAATTGGAATACCGGTTCATTTCCGGGAAGTATGAAAGGAGGTGGTGGCCAGTTTTGATGGTAACGTTTTTCCCGGCCGAAGGACCTCCGGGGAGAACGACGACGGCAGGGGCATTCATCGTTCTAAAATTACTGCCTGCCGCCGGAAAACCGTAATCATTGAGAGGAGGCTTTTTAAATGAAGAAGAGAGGTTTTACTCTTGTCGAAATCATGATAGTAGTAGCGATCATAGCGTTGCTCGCGGCGATCGCCATCCCTAATCTTCTCCGCGCGCGAATAACCGCCAATGAATCGGCGGCTCAAGCAACGTTAAGGACAATCTCAACGGCGCTGGAAACTTACGCCGCCGCCAATAACGGTGCTTATCCTGAAGCCGAAGGAACGCTTACCAGCCCCACGCCGCCGTATCTGAATAGGGCATACAGCGGGGCGACGGTCCAGGGATATATCTATACCTACAGTACTCTGACAACCACCGCCTATTGCGTGCAGGCCGCTCCGAGTTCCGCGGCGTCCGGCACCAAGACGTTCCACGTTTCCCAGGGCGGAGTCCTGGCTGACGGAGCCTGTTCGTAACGTTATTCGCGAAGTGCCGTTTGTCGCAAGCGGCGCCCCGGTCAGGGGCGCCGCTTCTTTTTTATCTTGCGGAATGGATATTTTATGCTAAAATTTTTGTAATCATCGTTTACGCATGCGCGGGGAAAGGTATATGCCAAGAGTAGCCCAAAAGGGAAGGAGTTTCCTGGTCCTGGTCACATCCGTAGGATTGCTTAGTTTGTTGTTGAGCGTTCTGGGAGAGAAGATAATAGGTGTGGTCGTTACCCGCAACAACGCGGCGGCGGCGGCTACTCTTAAAACCATCGCCACCGGCCTGGAGAATTACGGCAAGGAACACGAAGGGCAGTATCCCGGCGATTTCTCGCTGCTCACCAAAGGGGCCCCTCCGTATATAGAGCGGAATTATCTTCTGGATTCGCCGCAGAGCGGGTTTAATTATTTTTGTTCCAGGCTCGATAGAACGGGTTATAACTGTTCCGCAATTCCCATTAGATGCGGCATAACCGGGTCCAAGAATTTCGCCGTGGCCACGGGCAACCTTTTTGTTTCGGAGGATTGCGATAAAAATGAATAGACGCAGAGGGTTTACTCTCATGGAAATAATGGTGGTCACGAGTATCGTTATAGTTTTGATTTCGTTTGCCGTCCCCAATATCCTGCGTTCCCGCGTAATAGGCATGGAGACTTCCGCTCTCGGCAATCTAAGGGCGGTGAATAACGCCTGCCAGTTGTACCTGCTGAACATGAAAAACTACCCCGAGTCCTTCGCCGATATGACCCAGCCCAAAGTCGATCCTCCTTATATCGATCCCGAGCTGGCCGGCGGAACAAAACAGGGCTATTCTTTCGTTTATAGACTGGTGGCTTCGGATCATTTTACCGTGAACGCCAATCCTAATGCTTTCGGGTTGCTGCAGGGAAGGTTTTTCTTCATGGATGAATCCGGTCTGGTTCGCGCCAGGAAGGGAGGCTCCGCAGGTGCCGATGACCCGGTCCTGTTCTGAGGGCGGTTTCAGCCTTATAGAAGTTCTTGTCGCTTCGGCGGTGCTTGTCTTTGCCTTCGCCGGCATGCTGGCTATGTATGTTTCCTTGTTCGCCTTGTCCGATATCTCAGAAAAATATTTGATGGCCAATAATTCTCTCCAGACGGAGATGGAGAAGCTCCGTTTGATGAATTTCTCCGATATCCCCTCATTGGACGGCACTACCTTCAGCATCGAAGGTCTGCCGGCGCAAGACGCGGTCGGGCGGATTGAAGTAGGCGATTACTCCTTGAGAACCAACCCGAAGGAAACTCTCAGGCGCGTGCGTCTGATAGTCTGCTTCAGGCACAAGGGGCAGATCATTATAGGAGAAGACAAGAATCTTAACGGCAGGCTTGATTCGGGTGAGGATGTTTCTCCCCATAACGGCAGGCTTGATTCGCCGGTCGAGGCGGTCTCTTTTATTTCGAGCTTATGAAGAGCGGAAAGGGATACGGTTTAACGGAGCTGATAGTCGCGGCCGCGATAATCTGCGCGGTCCTGGCCGTGGCTTTCGCCGGCCTGCTGGGTTCCAACCGCAGTTGGCGAACCGGAAGGAACAAGCTGGTCTGCCGCCAGGAAGCGCGCAAGATCATAGATAACCTGGCGAGGACGCTGCGCGGTTCCAGTCCGGAGTGGTCGCTGGGCGGAAGCACATATGGGATATCGGTGAGCGAGTCCGGAAGCCGGATAGACTTTTACGTGCCGCAGATGGAGAACGGGGAGATAGCCTCTTTGATTAAAGTCACCTATAAACTGGACGAGGAACATCCCGGCCGTTTACTGGTCAAGCGCGGTGTCGAAGCCGCCGCCGTCGTTTCCGATTCGGTGGAAAGCATCAATTTCGGCGGCGGATGCAGCGGCTGTTCTTCGCATACCTGCGGCACAGTCGCTCAGAATTGCCCCTCGGTCAAGGTCGCTCTGACCGCGGCGGACAGCGGGGAAGAGTTCTCTATTTCCACACAGATAGCGGTCAGGAATTACGAGCAGTCGTTATCCTCCGAAGTAGTGGTTGAGGAGCCGGAGGCCGGAGAGTTTTGACGGATGGAGCATGGACTGCAGTCCCTGAAAATATAAGGAGACGCGCGATGAGAATGCTTTCTGTTCTGCCGGGCAAAGATAAAAAAGGGATAGTGCTGGCCGTTACTTTGGTTATAATCGCGGCGATCCTTGTGGCTACTGCCGTGTATTATTCCAGCATTGTGAACGAGAAATCTTCCGGCGAAATATCGCGCTATGTTTCGCAGGCGGCTTATCTGGCGGAAGCAGGATTAAACCACGGCGTCTCCGAAATGCGGGAGCGCATAAGAACCGACTTGCAACAGCAGGTTTCGCAGATCAGGTCTTCTTCGGCCTTACACGCTTACGTAGCCACGGGCGATGCTTTGGGGTTCTTCAGGGATTTCGCCTACCCCAGCTCGGGAACGAAATTCACGGTTTCCGAAGGCAAAGCGACCTTGGTCGTAACGCCCCTGGCGCTCAACAGCGGTGTCCCGGGAGGCTATGAGGCCGGCATAACTATTCGCGCCTCGCGTCCGCCGGAAGAGGACACCTCCAGCGGGGAGAGGTACATTTTTTATTACACTTACGATATCTCTTCCCGCGGATACGTTTCCGCCGCCAACCCGGTCATCGCAAAAAGGCTGGTAATGAAAGGCGGAGAGTTTACTCTCAGCGTCCAGCGCGATACCTTCGCGAAGTTCGCTTTGTTCACGGCTCACCATATGACGCCTTCAGGCACCACGGTGTGGTTCACCTCCAATACCAGGTTCAACGGGCCTGTGCACAGTAATGAACGCTTCAGCTTTGCCCAGAGTCCCGGGGCTTCCTTTAGCCAGGAGATCACGCAAAGCCAGACAAAGGCGCGCTATTACAATAACGGCTGGCCGGTACTGCTGGACGCGTCTTCCAATCCGCCTTACGACGTGCCGAGTTTCTCCAGCGGATTCTCGCGCGGCCAGGACCAGATAAACCTTGAATCCTCCATATCGCAGTCGGAACTTAGAAACCAGGCCCTTGGGACTATGCCGGAACCCGGGAACAACGGGATATACATACCGAACAACGGGAGCGCTCTTACCGGCGGCATATATATCCGCGGCTCGGCTTCCGTTTCGATGCGCGTGGATTTAAACGGCAACGCGGTTTACACGGTTACCCAGGGGAGCACGGTCAAGGAGATAACGGTAGATCTGGCCGCTTCCAGCACGACGGTCAAGACCGGGGCGAGCACAGAGACATACGCCGGCGTCCCGGACGGGGCGGATAACGAAGGTATCCTGATATACAACAAAGGCAGCATAACCGCTTTTTCGGGGACGGTTCAAAAGAACAGCAAGGTCACGGTATCGAGCGAACAGGACATCGTGATAACAGACAACGTTACTTACGAACGTTACGATACGTCCCCTACGCTGAACGCCGAGAACTATACCAACGTTCTCGGGATCCTCGCCTGGGGAGGGGACGTGCGCATCGGCACGGGCGCGCCCGACGACATTTCCATCCACGGCATAGTTATGGCTCCCCACGGGGTTTTTGAAGTGGATAATTACAGCAGCGGCAGTCCGCGCGGCACGGCGACCCTTCTGGGAGGGGCGATAACCGATTTCTACGGTCCTTTTGGGACATTCAGCGGGGACAGCAACATTTCCGGTTACGGCAGGAATTTCGTTTACGACGCCCGCATGCTTTCCGGATTGACTCCGCCCTATTTCCCGTATATGACCAATTTTACTTCATTCATTTCAGGCCTCGACAGCAGGCCGGTGTGGCAGGAGGAGTGAAATATGAAAAATCTTTCTTTTTTTAAGCTGCTGGCCGCGCTTTTCATCTTCTGTTGTCTGGTATCCGTGGTCATCGTGGTGGTTTTGATCTCCAGATATGAACGTCCGGAAGAACGCGTTGAGTTCCAAACACCCGTAATCCCCGCGCCGGATACGGAAAAGATATTGCCTTACGTCTCCGGGCCCGGCACGGCCGCAGCGGAAGCGCCTCTCAAAGAGGCGGAGCCGCCGGAAAAAGAGATGCCTTTAAAACAAGGAGAGGCTCTACTTCAATGAAACCCTATCCTAACATTATAACTTATGATAAACATTAAGAAACCGGCCGATTTATTCGCTTTTTTAAAAGGCGGACCGCGCTGTTCCCTGGGGATAGATATCGGGACCTCGGAGGTCAAAGCCGTCAAGGCGGTTTTTAACGGCTCTTCGGCAGGACTATGCCGCGCGATCAGGGAAAATATAGTTGACGGCGGAGTCCAGGATGCGCTTTCCCGCGCGGTCTCTGCTTTCCCGGAGGCAAGGGGGGTCAATTTATCCATAGCCGGTTCCAACTCGGTCGTTATGCGTTATATAACTATGCCGCGGATGGACAGGAAAGAGCTGTTCCAGGCTTTGAAGTTCGAGGCTACCAAGTACGTGCCTTTCCCTTTGGAGGAAGTATATTTCGACGCGCAGATAATTTCTTCGCAGTCCGGAACGGATAACAAGATGCAGGTGCTTCTGGCCGCGGCGCGAAAAGAGCTTGTCAATCAGAGAATGGAAATGGCAGAGCGCTCCGGCATAAAGGTAAACTGCATAGATATAGACTGTCTTGCCGTTTTTAACGCTTTCAACGCGGCCTGTCCGGACATTATGCAGGCATACGGCAAAAAGACTTTCGCGCTGTTGAATATCGGCGACCGAAACAGCAACCTGGATATTGTGGACGGCGGGAACCTGAAACTCAGCCGTGATCTTCACCAGGGGGTCATCAAGATGATGGAGAGAATATCGCTGGCGTCTTCTCTTGATCAGGCGTCGGTCGCCGGCGGGCTCGCGGCAGGGTCTCAGCTTAAGCAGGGGGACTTCGGCAGGGCTTTCGGCCAGGCAGTTTCTGAATTAGCCATGGAGTTGAGGGTTTCGTTCGATTATTACGAAAGCCAGAGCAGCGCCGCAGTCTCTTGTATACAGCTTAGCGGAGAGGCTGCCGGGTGGCAGGGCTTTATTGAGCAGCTTTCCGAACTGCTGGGACTGCCGGTTGAAATCTGGGATCCTCTGCGTCAACCGCCGTGCACGCCCGATCTTGTCCTCCCGGCAGGAGGGACATCGGGGTTTGCGGTTGCCGCGGGACTGGCTTTAAGAAAATAACCCGAATTCCGGGGACACAATACTTAATCAAGCCGCGTTTACCTTGGCCAATTGGATGGCCAAGTATTCACCTGTGTGAAAATGCGGCGCAGATTATATAGACGAGCTTTAATTCGGCAACGGCTACGGTAACGAAGCCCGTTTCGGTTTTCGGTCACGGGGACGTCTTAAAGCCGAAAGACGTTAAACGATTGACGATACCGGCATCGTAACCGATAAACGACAGACGAGTCGGAATATCATTCTTATGATAGAAATAAATCTGCTGCCACAGGATCTGCATAAGGAAAGCCGCTCTCCCGGAGAGGGAACGGCTTTTACATTATCATTGCGCCTGCTGGCCGCCATATCGGCCGCGGGGCTTCTGTTTGTTTTCTTTCTGAATGTTTTCTTTTTCTTCGCCATCACTTCGAAGAAGGCGCAGTTGTCGGTGCTGGAACAGAAATGGGAGCAGATGCTGCCGGCAATGAAGGAGTTCGAGCAAAAGAAAAAGATACTGGAATCTTTCTCCCGCGACAGCAGGACTGTGGCCGCGCTTTCCGCGGCGAGAATAAACTGGTCGGACAAGCTGGAAAGATTGGCCGTTGTTGTTCCTCCGGGCGTATGGTTCAATGCGCTTACCTGTTCCGATAAGGGTATCATCCTGGAAGCTTCCGTTTTTTCTCCAGGCGAGGAAATGGAACTGTTGAACCGTTTTATATCCGGACTTAAGGAGGACGCGGTTTTTTCCGCCGCTTTCTTCGGGATAGAGCTCGGAGCGGTCAACAGGGAGACGGCCGGAGGTTACGAGATCATGAATTTCCTTGTTAACGCTCCACTTCAGAGGACGGCGCGTAAATGAATAATCCTTTGCGCAATATAGACTGGGATGAAACACTGGATTTAAAAAAGATATTCCTCGCCGGGCTTATTCTGGCTATAATAATATACGCGGATTGCGCTTTCGTATTGTTCAAGCAGGCTGATGAACTTAAACGGGTCTGTTCTAAAGTCAATAAGCTTAGCGGCGCTATTGCCGCCGGCAGCAGCGAGATACGTTCTTCAGCGGCTGTGGATCCGGCCGTTACCGGCAGGGAAACGAGCCGGGCGCGCCTTTTGAGATTCGGCGACCTGCCGCGGCTGTTAAAGGATATTTCAGACATTTCACTACGGAACAATCTTAAGATAATGCAGGTAGTCCCGCAGGGGGAAGCGGCGCCGTCCAAGGATGTTTCTTCGGCGGTCAAATTGCCGGCGGTGAATATATCTCTGGAGTTATCCGGCAGGTTTTACGATACCGTAAAGTTCATAAACGAACTTGAGAACGGCCGGTATTTTGTGCAGATACAAGATTTGAAGATGCGCCGCAGCAGAAATGATTATACACTGCAGGATATCAACCTTCTGTTGAAGGTGTATGTCAGTAAATGACGCTTGCGGTTTTTCGGCAGTCTGCGAATGACGGAGCGGGAAGGCGGGCGTTTGAGAACTACAGGCATAAAAGGTATTAAGCTGTTTTTGTCCGCGGGTCTGCCGCTGGCCGTTGTTTGCTTTTCCGTGTCCGTAGGCGCGGCCGCGCCCGCGGGAAAACGGGACCCTTTTATTCCTCTGGTGACTCCGGAAGGCAGGCTCATACAGTCCGCGGCTGCCCCAGGGGAGGGCGAAGTGAGGCTGGAAGGTCTTATTTATGACGACAACGGACCTTCTCTGGCGGTGCTAAACGGAGCCGTCGCAGGCGTGGGCGACAGCGTCCGGGGTTATCGGGTTATAAAGATCACGGAGAAAAAAGTAACGCTGATGAAAGACGGAGAATTGAAAGAGCTTCCGCTGCAGAAGAAGAAGGAGGAATCCTTTGAAAATGCTGAAAAACGCTGAATTGAGAGTCCTGGTCCTGTCGAGCCTGCTGTTGTCCTGCCGGTTGTTTTTCTGCGGCGCGCTAAGCGCGCAGCCGCCTTCCGTAGATGCCGGCGCCTCGGCGTCGGGCAACATCACGCTTGATTTCAAGGACGCCGATATCCGCAACGTTCTGAAGATCATTTCCTATAAATCCGGCACGAACATCGTCACTACCCCGGATGTCATAGGCAATGTCACCATCAGGCTGAACGATGTCCCCTGGGAAAGGGCGCTGGATGCCATTCTCCAGACCTACGGTTACGGCTATGAGAAGAAATCGAATATTATTTTCGTCGCTCCGATAGATAAACTGACGGCGCAGAAAAAACAGCAGGTGGAACTCGCCCAGGTGCAGCCGACGGTTTCCCACGTTTATATGCTGAAGTATCTCGACGCCCAGGACGCGAAAAAGGCGCTTGAGCCGCAGCTTTCCCCGCGCGGAAAAATAACCGTTCTTGAGATGACCGGGCAGGCCGGCTGGGAGTTCGGCAGCGACGCCCTCGGAAAACGCAAGCGCGTTTCGGAGGAGAAACTCGGCCGTTCCAAGACCCTGATCATAAGCGATATCCCGCCGGTGCTCGACAAGATAGATGAGGTGATCGCCCAGATAGACGTGATACCGCAGCAGATAATGATACAGACGCGCATCGTGGAGGTCAGTCGCGACACTCTGCGCGATCTCGGCATAGACATCGGGACAGGGACCACCGGCGCGACCGACCCCTCGGTGAATACCCACACGGGCAGTACTGCCTACGGACTGGGGGGGCATAACTTGAGCTCCCAGGTTTCGCCTTCGGGTTTCAATCCGCTTGCCAGCGAGATAACCGGGAAGATCAGCTCCACGGCCGCCTATTATAATACCGGCCTGCAGCTGCTTTTTAAGAAGCTCAACGGCACGGAGTTCGAGGTGATGCTGCACGCGCTGGAGGAAGATTCGCGCACCAATACGCTCTCCGCGCCCCGCATAATGGCGCTGAACAACCAGGAGGCTACCATACTGGTTGGGACAAGATACCCCATACTGAAACAGGATACCACGTCCTCATCTTCCAGCGCCACCGTCACCACGGTAACTTTGGATTATTACCAGGATATCGGCATTCAGCTTAACGTGGTCCCGCAGGTAGGGGCGAACGACTGCGTGAACATGGTGGTCCATCCGGCGGTGACTTCTTATACCAGCACCCTGGGAGGGTCCGGAGTGGCGCAGTATCCCATAATCGAGACCAGAGAGGCGGAAACGCGGATATTGATGAACGACGGCGACACCATCGTTATCGGAGGTCTGCTGAAAGACGTCAAGATCAAGACCAGGCAGGGGGTGCCTTTCTTGAGCAAGATACCCTTTCTGGGGCTGCTTTTCAGCAGGGAAACCTACGATATGGCAAAAATGGATTTGCTAATATTCATTACGGCGAATATAATAGAAGATAACGATTTTTCGCAGGAAGAGATAACCAGGATTGAGAAAAGCATGGAAATAGAGGGAACCGATAAGGGTCCCGCGAAGGAACCGTAGGATTGGCCCTCCGCATCGGCCAAACTGTTTACTCCAGCCGGCCGGATAGTCGCCCTGAAAAAGGCAAATGGTATGAATTACAAGATGAAGTTTATTTTCAGCAAGAAGGGAATGATGCGGTTTATTTCCCATCTTGACCTGATGCGCCTGTTTATGCGGGCCATGCGCAGGGCGGATTTTCCGCTGAAAATGTCGGAAGGTTTTAACCCACACGTCAAACTGAGCATTGCCAGGGCGCTAAAGCTCGGCCTGGAGAGCGACGGCGAGGAAGCCGTTGTCGTCCTTACAATGTTCGTCAGGTGTGACGATTTTTGCCGGAGACTGCAGGCGCAGCTGCCGGAAGATATCAGGATAAAAAACGCGGTCTTGGTTTGAGATGAACCCGCTTACCGCGGGCGTCCATCCGGGAAAAGAAGCGAATGTTTTCCGCAGCTTAACGGCCGCCAGGCGGCTCGGGCGCGTAAAACGGGAAGGGATTTAAAAGGAAAATGCCTAAAGAGATTTTAATTAACGCAGAACCGCAGGAGCGGCGGGTGGCCATCGTGGCCGACGGAAAACTGGATGAGTTTTACATCGAAAGGCCGCAGGACAAGACGATAGTCGGCAATATCTACAAAGGAAGGATCGACGCCGTGCTGCCTTCGATCGGCGGGGCCTTCGTGGACATCGGCCTGCCCAAGAAAGGTTTCCTTTATCTCTCGGAGATAGAATATTCTTTCGATGTCCTGGAATCGGACAACCCTCCGGCGGCTGAACAGCAGCAGCCACAACAGCATAATAAACGCCGCGGAGGCAGGCATAACAAACATCACAGCGCCAAGAGCGCCTCTACCCTGCTGGGTTCCATAAAGAAAGGGCAGGAGATCCTCGTGCAGGTGGTGAAAGAGTCGTTCGGCAATAAGGGGCCCCGGTTGTCCTGTCATATCGGAGTGGCCGGAAGGTTCCTTGTGCTTATGCCGCAGGAGCCGTTGATAGGCGTATCGCGCAGGCTGGTGGATGTCACCGAAAGAAAACGCCTGCGCCAGGTGCTTTCCGAGATCAAGGATAAAGAAAAGGTCGGTTTCATAGTCAGGACGGCCGCCGCCGGCAAAGCGCAGCAGGAACTTCTTAAAGACGCGAATTTCCTGATCAGGCACTGGCGCAAGATGGAGCAGGCTATTGCCTCCACTCCTGCCCCGGCGCTGGTCCACGAGGAATACGACCTGATCTTCCGCACCATAAGGGATTCTTTCAACGATGAAGTGAGCAAGATAATAGTGGACTCCAGGAATGAGTTCTTTCGCCTGCAGAGATTTATGCGCACTTTTATGTCGTCGCCCGGCCGGAAGATAGAGTTTTACAGAGGCATAGACCTGTTCGCCGACAAGGACGTGGAACGGCAGGTGAACAAGATGTTCGAGCCCACCGTTTATCTTAATTCCAAGGCGTATATAATCATCGAGCCCACGGAAGGGCTGGTGGTGATCGACGTCAACAGCGGCGGTTTCAAGAACAAGAACCTTAACCAGGAGGATACCGCTTTCAAGGTGAACTGCGAAGCGGCGCTGGAAGTGGCTCATCAGCTTAAACTGCGCGACCTGGGAGGGATTATCGTTATAGACTTTATCGATATGATGAAAGAGCATCACCGCAGGGAGGTGCTCAAGACACTGGAGACCGCCTTGAGCAAGGGCGGGGCCAAATACGATCTGCTCGGCATATCCAAGTTCGGACTGGTGGAGATGACCAGGGAAAGGGTGCATAATACCGTGCAGACCCTTTCATACCAGATCTGTCCGTATTGCCAGGGGCGCGGCAGGGTTAAATCAGCGGTTACCGTGGCCATCAAGGCCTTCAAGGATATGAAGAAACGCCTGAAGGAGGTCCCGGCTGCGGAGGTTAACATAACCGTGAATCCCGCGGTAATAGACGAAATGATGAAATCCAAGAATACGCTGGCTTTTATCGAACGCAAGTTCCGCACGCGCATAAACCTGATCTCCAATCCGGTAGCGCACGTGGAGGAGATAAAGTTCTCATAGCGTTATAACCGGGAAAAAATAACGCTTGCGAGTTCTTGACTTTAACGTAAAACCTTGTATAATAAACAATTTACGGTGAAGAAGGTATAACCAGGGTTCCTGAAAGGAAAATCCACCCCGGACAGGCGGCTTGCAGGGATACGCGGCGCCGGCGGGGTAAACTGTGTCAAGGAGGCGTAAGAAATGTATGCGATAGTGGAAGTAGGTTCGAAGCAGTATACCGTCGGTAAAGATGACGTGATCGAAGTGGAAAAGATAGAGATTGCCGGAGGCAGCGATTTTACGATAGAAAAGGTGCTTCTGGTCTCTGATAAAGAAGGCGTCAAAGTCGGCAGGCCTTATTTAAAAGGCGCCGCCGTGAGCGCGAAAGTGCTGGCGCAGGTAAAGGATGATAAGAAGCTTATATATAAATACCGCCGCCGCAAGTCTTCGGATAATTTGAAAGGCCATCGGCAGAAGCTTACACGGCTCAAGATAACCGGGATCAAGGCCTAAAGGAAATGGTTAAGGTTTTAGGGGCTATCTGGATCTTAAACCTATAACCTGTAATTGTATGTTCATCGACACCGCCAAGATATACGTCAAGGCCGGAACCGGGGGAAGAGGCTGCCACAGCGTTTATACCGACAAATATACCAGGTACGGTATATTCGACGGCGGCGACGGGGGCAGGGGCGCCGATATCATAATTACGGCCGACAGAAATCTCTATACCCTGCTTGATTTTCGGTATAATCCGCATTTTTACGGTAAGCACGGAGGAAACGGCTCCGGCAAGAATAAGAAAGGCGGCGACGCCGAGGCTGTCGTCATCCGCGTTCCCTGCGGGACCACGATTACCGACGCCGTTACCGGATGCCTTTTACGCACCCTTGATTATGACGGCGATTCCGTTATCGTGGCTAAAGGCGGACGCGGCGGCAACGGGAACCAGCATAAAGCCGACCTTACGCCGCCGATACCGGGGGAAGAAAAAGAGCTCATTCTTGACCTTAAGCTCCTGGCCGACGCCGGGCTTGTCGGCTTCCCCAATGCAGGTAAATCCACGTTCATAACGGCCGTTTCGCACGCTCATCCGAAGGTGGCGGCGTATCCTTTCACTACCAAGACCCCGGTCCTGGGTATAGTGCGCAAGGGTGAAGAAGCTTTCGCCATCGCGGATATCCCGGGTTTGATAGAGGGATCTTCTCACGGAAAAGGTCTGGGAGACAGGTTCCTGCGGCATATTGAGAAGACCAGGATGCTTGTGCATATAATCGATATGTCCGGGACGGACGGCAGGGACCCTTTGAGCGATTACGAGGTCATAAACCGCGAATTAAAACAATACAGCCGGGACGTCGGACGCAAACCGCAGGTGATCGCGGCCAACAAGATGGATTGCGGGCAGTCGGCCGAAAACCTGCGCAGATTCTGCGCCGTTGTGAAAAAAAAGGTTTATCCGATTTCGGCGTTGAACCGGCAGGGGCTGGAGGAGTTGCTTGAAGCGATCCGAAGGAAGCTTAAAACGTGTAGTCATTAAGGTAGGCAGCAGCCTGCTTTATGCCGATAAAGGCAGCAGCAAGGCGGCGCCGGGAGCGTTAAAGAACATCGCGCGCCAGGCGTCCTCGCTCGTGAAATCCGGGATCGAGGTCGTAGTTGTCTCTTCCGGAGCGATCGGGTTCGGTATGTCCAGGCTCGGCCTGCGCTCCAGGCCGAAGGAACTCTCCCTTTTGCAGGCGGCGGCCGCCGTGGGGCAGAACGAGTTGATGAACATTTACAGGCAGGCGTTTTCTTCCTGCGGATTGTTGTGCGGGCAGGTCCTGCTTACCTGGGAGGATTTTGTGGAGCGCAGGCGTTATCTTAACGCCAAGACGACCCTGCAAAAGCTCTTACAGCTCGGAATAGTCCCGGTGGTCAATGAGAACGATACCGTGGCGGTGGATGAGATAAAGTTCGGCGATAACGACAGGCTCTCCGTCCTGGTGGCAAGTATGCTTTCCGCGGACCTGCTTTTGAACCTTTCGGACGTAGACGGGCTTCTCGGCGAAGACAGGAAAAGCGTGATCCGCGAGGTGGGCGTTATAACTCCCGAGATCAGGAAAGTGGCGGCCCCTACCGGTAATCGTTCCTCCGTGGGAGGTATGATCACAAAACTTGATTCCGCCGCTATCGCCATGAAGTCCGGGATAACCTATGTGATAGCCAACGGGCGCGGGAAGAACACGGTCAAGCTCGCGGTCGAAGACCCGCGTTCCATCGGGACGATTTTCTCCCCCTCAAAAGGGAGGATGGCGGCCCGGGAGCGCTGGATAGCTTTCGGTTCCCGGCCTAAAGGCAGGCTTATAGTCGATGACGGAGCGAAGAAGGCCCTGCTTTCCCGCAAGAGTCTGCTTTGCGTGGGGATCGTCGGCAGCGAAGGGGTTTTCCGCCCCGGGGACATAGTTTCTATTTCCGACAGGGAAAATAAAGATTTCGCCCGCGGCAGGGCCGCGCTGGCGGCGGAAGTGATCTCAAGCGCGAAAGGCAAACGGTTCTCCAGGGAGGCCGTGCATTGCGACGATATAGTCATTCTATGAGCGGAAAAAAGGATTGTGAAATAGCCGCGCAAGCGGCGTCTGCCAGGCAGGCTTCGTTAGCCGTCGCGGGACTTTCTGAGACGGTCAAGAACGGCGCCTTGAACGCCATGGCCGCGGCATTGGAAAAAGAGGCGGATTCGATAATCGCGGCCAATCGTCTGGATCTGGCGGCGGCGCGCCGGGCGAAACTTCCGGCGGCGATGCTCGACAGGCTGGCGCTTGACCGCAGGCGCGTAAAAGAAATGGCCGATTCTCTGCGCGCGGTCGCGGCTTTGCCGGATCCGGTGGGCAGGGTGATCTCCGCCTGGCAGAGGCCGAACGGACTCTGGATACACAAGGTCAGGGTCCCCATCGGGGTGGTGGCGATAATCTACGAGTCAAGGCCCAACGTGGCCGCTGATTGTATCGGTTTGTGTTTCAAGTCCGGCAACAGCGTCATCTTGAGGGGAGGCAGTGAAGCCCTGCGCAGCAGCCTGCGCATCTATTCCGTGCTTAAAGAAGCCCTGCGCGCCCGGGGCATACCGGAAGGCGCTGTGAATATGGTTCCTACCGCCGACCGCCGGGCCGTCGAGAACTTGTTGAAGATGAACGATTTCATAGACGTGGTCATCCCGCGCGGCGGGGAGGGGCTGATACGTTACGTGACCGAGAATTCGCTTATCCCGGTGATAAAGCATTATAAAGGCATATGCCATGTTTACGTGGACGAGTTCGCCGACCTGAATATGGCGGAACGCGTTTGTTATAACGCCAAGGTCCAGCGTCCGGGAGTCTGCAACGCGATGGAGTGTATGCTGGTCCATGAGGATATCGCCGGGCGTTTCCTCCCGGGCATGGCGAAACGTTTCCGCGGGGCGGGAGTGGAACTGCGCGCCTGCGAAAAGGCCCGCGCCGTGGTCAAGACCGCGGTCAAAGCCTCCGAGAGCGATTACCGGACCGAATATCTGGACCTGAAACTTTCCGTGAAAGTTGTCGGCGGGGTGGACGAGGCGGCGGCTCACATAAACGAGTACGGTTCGCACCATTCCGACGCCATCGTGACCGAGAATTACGCGAACGCGCTCGTTTTTCTGCGCAGGGTGGATTCCGCCTGCGTTTACGTCAACGCCTCCACGCGTTTCACCGACGGTTACCAGTTCGGCCTGGGAGCGGAGATAGGCATTTCCACCGATAAACTGCACGCGCGCGGGCCGATGGCCCTGGAAGAATTGACCACATATAAATATATGGTTTTCGGCAACGGGCAGGTCAGGGAATGAAAACCGGCATACTCGGCGGGACCTTCGACCCGGTGCATCTGGGGCATTTGATACTCGCGCAAGAGATAAAAGAAAAACTCGGGCTGGATAGAGTGATTTTCGTCCCGGCGTACCGGGCGCCGCACAAAGGTAAGAACGGCCTTTTGCCGGCAAGGCACAGGTTGAAGATGCTTAAGCTCGCCGTGCGCGGGAATCCTTTCTTCCGCGTTTCCGACATCGAACTGCGCAGGCGGGGGATATCCTATACCATAGACACGGTGAACGCTTTCGGGCGCAGGTATCCGGGCGACGAGTTGTTTTTCATCGCCGGCTCGGACCTTGTCCCCGATTTGAAAACCTGGAAGGGATACCGCAGTCTTCTAAAGGCGGTGACTTTCGTGGTCGCCGGCAGGCCGGGATACCCTGCGCCGGGAAAGATGGTTCCCGGTGTGACTTCTCTGCGGATAAGAACGGTGGATATTTCCGCCGCCGAGATACGAACGCGCAGAAAAAACGGATTGCAGGTGCGTTATTTTCTGCCGGAGGCTGTGTTCAGGTATATAGTAACGAACAGGCTTTATATTTAAAATTATGTTGCGGCTGTCGTTTGCCTTTGTTTTAGTCTTACGCCTTTCGGTTTTAAGCCGTGACCGTTACCGAAAGCCGAAACGGGCTTCGTTGCCGTCCCCGTTGCCGAATTAAGTATTGTGTCCCCGGAAGAAGAGGTTTAGGAATATGGCCGTTAAAATAGCTCCTTCCATATTATCCGCGGATTTCAGCCGGCTTGACCGCGAGATCCGGCGCGTCGAAGAGGCCGGCGCCGACCTGCTGCACGTGGATGTGATGGACGGGCATTTTGTCCCCAACATTACCATAGGCGCGCCGGTGGTGAAGTCGCTGCGTAAAGCGGCGAAGATCCCGCTGGACGTGCATTTGATGATAGATAATCCGGGGTTTTTTCTGGACGATTTCATCCGCGCCGGCAGCGATATCATAACCGTGCACGCGGAAACTGTGTCCGAGAAAGAATTCGCTTCCATGAGCGGGACGGCGCGTTCCGCCGGCAGGCGCCTGGGCGTTTCGCTCAATCCCTCCGCGCCGCTGGATATGATAAAAGGATACCTTCAGTACACGGATTTTGTGCTGGTGATGAGCGTGAATCCCGGGTTCGCCGGGCAGGAATTCATTCCCGGCGCGATTGATAAGGTGGCGGAATTGCGCGGGATCTTCCGCGGAGAGATATCCGTGGACGGCGGTATAAACGATAAAGTCGCGGGCCGGGTGATCAGGGCGGGGGCGGACATCCTTGCCGCCGGTTCGTATATTTTCGGGGCATCGGACGTTAAAGCGGCCATAGAAAGGATAAGAAATGCAAAATAAGGAGATCAAGTTCGGGACCGACGGATGGAGAGGCATTATCAGCGATAACTTCACCTTCGCCAACGTGCGTAAGGTTGCCCGCGCGATAGCCGTTTACTACAACAGGCTTTCCGGAGGTAAAACGGCGATCGCGGTCGGATACGACACCCGGTTTCTTTCCGATCGTTACGCCGCGGCCGCGGCGGAGGTCTTGTCCGCCAACGGGGTGGATGTGGTGGTTTCCGACCGCGCCGTGCCCACTCCGACCTTGAGTTACGCCGTGAAAAAGCGCGGGTTTACCGCCGGCGTGATGATCACCGCCAGCCATAACCCGGCGGCCTACAACGGCATCAAGATAAAGACCGCGGCCGGGGGCGCCGCCGGAGTGGACGTAACTTCGGAGGTGGAAAAAATACTCGAGGAGCCGGAGCAGTCGAGCGCCGCAGCCAAGGGGAAGATAGAGGAGGCCGATTTTACCGGCGATTATATCGCTTTCTTGCGTAAATACGTGGATTTAAAATTGCTGAAGAAAAAGAAATTCAGGGTGCTGATGGATTCCATGCACGGAAGCGGCAACGGTTTTATCGCCGACGTGCTCAAAGGGACCGCGGTGGAGCTGAAGTTCCTGCGCGGGGAGGTCAATCCTTCCTTCGGCGGTTTGAGGCCGGAACCGGTCCTGGAGAACCTTCTGGGAACGCAGAAATTCATAAAACAGGGAAAATTCGACCTGGGACTGGTGCTTGACGGGGACGCCGACCGCATAGCGGCCTTTGCCGGCAGCGGGGAGTTCATCATCCCGCAGAAAGTTCTCGGCCTGCTTGTCCTGCATCTGATACAGGACCGCGGTATGAGCGGAGGCGTGGTAAAGACCATAGTGGGCACCAACCTTATGGATAACATTTGTTCGTCCCTCAATCTCAAGCTTTACGAGACCCCGGTCGGTTTCAAATACATTTCGGAATTGATGCTTAAAGAAGACATCCTGGTCGGAGGGGAAGAAGCCGGCGGAATGGGTTTCAAGAATTACATCCCGGAAAGGGACGGGACCCTGGCGGGCCTGCTCTTGCTTGAGATGATGGCCTGCCGTAAAAAGAATATGCTCGCGATTCTGCGGGAGATGGAGACGGAATACGGACGGTATTATTATCTGCGGGACGATATGAAGCTGGAGAGCGGCCTGAACGTGGACGTGATGCGTTTCAAATCTACCGGAACTCTTTGCGCAAGGAAAGTAGTGCGGGCAAAGGATTATGACGGCTTGAAGTTGATCTGCGACGACGGCAGTTGGCTGATGTTCAGGGGCTCGGGGACGGAGCCGATAATGCGCATCTACGCCGAGAGCAAGAGCCTGAAGCGGTCGAAAGAACTGCTGGCGGAAGGCCGCAGGATGATCCTTTCGAAATAAGATGATTTACAGCGTCTGCCGGCTTTTGAGCCGCTGGTTCCTCGTAGTATGCTTCCGGGTCAGGACTTTCGGCACGGAAAACGTTCCGTCCGCCGGCGGGTTCCTTCTGGCCTGCAACCACGAGAGTTATCTGGATCCCCTGGCCGCAGGTTCCTCGATACTGCGCCCGGTGCATTATATGGCCAAGGAATCGCTTTTTCGCAACCCTTTGATCGGGGCTTTTTTGCGCGGAGTGCTCGCGTTCCCGGTGCGCAGGGAGGCGGGAGACACGCGCGCTATAAAATCGGCCATGCGTCTGGTCCGTTCGGGAAAAGGAGTTCTGCTTTTTCCCGGGGGCACCCGCGGCTCGAAGAACGCCCAGCCGGGTATAGGTTTTCTGGCGGCTAAACTCGGTGTTCCGGTCGTGCCGGTTTTTATCTCCGGGACGGATAAGGCGTTTCCCAGGGGCGCAAAATTTTTTCGTCCGGCGCGGGTCACCGTCAGATACGGCAGGCCTTTTACCGTGGATCCCGCGCTCCCGTATCAGCAGATAGCCGACAGCATAATGGCGGAGATCGAGAGGCTCAAATGAAACGTTCCGCCGCGAAGATCGTCATCGCCAAGAACACCGGTTTTTGCAAGGGTGTGAAGCGCGCCGTGCAGATCACGGAAAGGACGCTCGCGGAGAATCCCGGCAGGAACGTCTATTCGCTGGGGCCGGTGATCCATAATTCGGAAGCCATGCGCAAGCTCTCCGGGCTGGGGTTGAAGGTCGCCAAATCGGTTGCCGGCATACCGGAGGGGTCGGTGCTCATACTGCCGTCGCACGGCACACCGGAGAGCGTGATAACCGTCGCCGCGGGGAAACGCCTCAAGCTGGTGGACGTTACCTGTCCGCACGTGGCTTCGGTGAAAAGGATATGCCGCGACCTCTGCGCGCGCGGACGGAAAGTAGTGATCATAGGCGAAGCGGAGCACGCCGAAATTAAAGCGTTGAAGGATTCCGCTCCCGGTTGTATCATAATCGAGAACGAAGAACAGGTTCCGGAAGGCCTTTTTACTTCCGGCAAGATAGGCATCATTTCCCAGACGACTCAGTCGAAAGACAGGTTCCTGGGGATTGTGGGCGTGATCCTGAAGAAAAATCCGTTGGTAAAGGAGGTGGACATTTGCAATACCGTTTGTCGTGATTCGGCGGGCCGTCAGGAAGAGGCGAAAAAACTGGCGGCGCAGGTAGAATTGATGCTGGTCATCGGTTCTGCCACGAGCGCCAACACCAGGAGACTGGCGGAGATAGGCGCTTCGGTAAACGGTAACACACACCTGGTCGAGAAACCGGCCGGGAACCTCGCGGATAAGGTCAAAGGAACGCGAAGCATAGGGGTGATCAGCGGCGCATCCACTCCTTCGTGGCTGATAGAAGAAGTAATCGGATGCATAAAAGAAAACGCGTGAAAATGCCGGCAACGGGAGACCGTTTAGGGCGTAAGGTTTAACAGGAAATCGGAACATAACAAGGAAAATCAAAATGACGGAAACAAAACTTAATCTCGAACAACTCTATAACGAAAGTATAAAACTCATCCGGGAAGGGGAAATAGTATCCGGCCGGATAGTCTCGGTAAAGAACAAGGAAGTGTTCGTGGACGTGGGGTTCAAGTCCGAGGGGCTGGTCTCCGCGCACGAATTCAACCAGGACGATCTGCAGGTCGGCAAAGAGCTCGATTTCCTGATAGAGTCCCTGGAGAACGACCAGGGCATCATGATGCTTTCGAGGGAGAAAGTTACCAGGATGCAGGGGTGGGACAAGATCATAAAGAACTCGAAGGAGAACGACCTGATAGAGGGGACCGTGAACAGAAAGGTCAAGGGAGGATTCCTGGTGGACGTCAACGGGATCGAAGGTTTCCTGCCCGCTTCGCTGTCGGCATTCAAAGGGATGTTCGAAAAAGACATCCTCGGCAGGCAGTTCAAGTTCAAGATTATAAAGATAAACAACCTGCGCAGGAGCATAATACTTTCCAGGCGCGACGCCGTCCAGAAAGAGAAGGAAGAGGCGAGGGCCAAGATCTGGCAGGAGATAAAGATCGGCGAGATACATACCGGAACCGTCAAGGCCATCACCGATTTCGGGGCTTTTGTGGATCTGGGAGGCGTGGACGGCTTGCTGCATATAACCGATATGTCCTGGTCGAAGATCAGCCATCCTTCGGAAGTGGTCGCTATCGGGGACAAGATCGACGTTATGATCCTGAACTTCGACAAGGAAGCCAACAAGGTTTCCCTCGGCTTGAAACAGCGGTTCCCGGATCCGTGGCAGGAGGTGGACGCCAAATATAAAGCCGGCGACAAGCTCAAGGGCAAGATCGTCAATATCCTTCCTTACGGTGTTTTCGTGGAACTGGAGAAGGGGATTGAGGGCTTGATACACGTTTCGGAAGTTTCCTGGTCGAAAAGGGTGACCAATCTCGGCGAATTGTTCGCCGTCGGGGATACCGTGGAGACCCAGGTGCTGAACGTAGACCGCGACGCCCGCAGAATATCCTTAAGCGTCAAACATCTCGAACAGAACCCCTGGACCGAAGCCGAAAGCAAATATCCTGCCGGCAGCAAAGTGCAGGGCAAGGTGCGCGGGTTCACGGATTACGGCGCCTTCATCGAGCTTGACGGCAACCTGGAAGGGATGATCCACATATCGGATATGTCCTGGACCAAACGCATCAGCCATCCGCAGGACCTGTTGAAAAAAGGCCAGAAAGTGGAAGTGGTCATACTCTCCGTGGATACGCAGAGCCACCGCATCACTCTCGGGCTTAAACAACTGCAGGATAATCCCTGGCCGGAGATAGCCGCGAAATACCCGCTGGAAACCGTGCTGGAGGCCGAAGTGGTCACCATCAACGATTTCGGCGTCTTCGTAAAGCTGGAGGAAGAACTGGAAGGGCTGGTTTACGCCAACGAGATAGACAAAGAGGCCTCGGCCCAGCTTAAAGTGGGAGATAAAATGCAGGTGAAGATAATAAAAGTCGATACCGAGCAGGGGAAAATAGGGCTCACGTCGAAAATATAACGCAGGTATGAAGTGCCGGGCCGAGAGCAGGGAGTAACCGTGTTTACTCGAACCGCGGATTACTCCTTACTCCCGGCTCTGCACGAAATCGCGATATGACGGACATGGAAGAACAGATGAAGGTGATCAAGCGCGGGACGGTGGACATCGTTTCCGAGGAGGAACTGCGCCTGAAGCTCAAGGAAAACAGGCCGCTCGTAGTCAAGGCGGGATTCGACCCGACGGCCGCGGACCTGCATCTCGGCCATACCGTTCTTCTGCGCAAACTGAAGCAGTTTCAGGAACTGGGGCACAAGGTGAAGTTCCTGATCGGGGATTTCACCGCGCGCATCGGCGACCCTACCGGACGCTCCCAGTTGAGAAAACAGCTTTCGCAGGAGGAGGTCGGGGAGAACGCCGCGACTTACTGCAGTCAGGTTTCCCGCGTGCTTGATATGGACAAGCTCGAGGTGGTCTTCAACTCGCACTGGTTCGGTAAAATGAAGATGAACGATATGCTCGAGCTTACTTCGCATGCCACTGTCTCCCAGATGCTGGCAAGGTCGGATTTCCGAACCCGTTATACCGGCGGCCAGGATATATCGCTTCTGGAGTTTATGTACCCGCTTTTGCAGGGGTATGATTCAGTGGAATTGAAGGCCGACATAGAGCTGGGGGGCAGCGATCAGATATTCAATCTGCTTGTGGGCAGGGATATGCAGAAGGATTTCGGCCAGCCGTCCCAGGCGGTGATCACCATGCCGCTTCTTGAAGGGACTGACGGCGTGCAGAAGATGAGCAAGTCCTACGGCAATTATATCGGCATAGACGAACCCGCCGCCGATATGTTCGGCAAGCTGATGTCGGTCTCCGACGAGCTTATGTTCAAGTATTTCGAACTTCTGACGGACGAGGATATGGCTGTTGTGCGGGCGCTGCATCCGCGCGATGCCAAGGTGCTGCTGGCAAAGACCATCACCTCGCAGTATCACGGCAAGGATGCCGGCGAGACCGCGGCGGAAGAGTTCGGCCGCGTTTTCAGCCGCGGGGAGGCGCCGCAGGACACTCAAGTGCATAAACTGGCTCCGGGGGGGGAGCGCGCCATGGACGTGATCATCGCCAACGGCCTCGCCGCCAGCAGGAACGAGGCCAGGCGCCTCTTCGAACAGGGAGGCGTCAGCCTTAACGGTGAGAAAGTGTCTTCGGAGGATGCCCTTCTTTCGGGCGAAGGCCTGCTTAAAGTAGGCAAGCGGCGGTTCCTGAAACTCCTGTAGCAGGGATTTTTTACCGCTTATATCCGGCGCCGCGCCGGGCTGGCCCCCGCTTAAATTCCCGGGATAAAACCGTTCATCACAGATAAGCCTAAAAATGCCCAAACTGAAAAGATTATTTTTTTCTGTCCGCGCGCTGGCTTCATCCCTCTTCCTTTCCATAAACAGTTCCTTTTTCTTAAGTATTATGCTTGTTTTTCTTGGGATGCTTGTGGCGAATGCGTTCCATATGGTTTACCAGATAATCGCCGCCCACAGGCTTCCCGCCGAGGATTTCGCCGTAGTTAACTCCCTGTTGTCCATCCTTTTTCTTGTTTACATTCCTGCCGGCACCCTGCAGACGGCCGTGGTTTCGCAGACCGCTTCGGTGCGCGCGCGCGGACAGGGAATTCCGCAGATAAAGGCAGTTTTCC
>Ga0302253_1000300_pt1 | contig 44944 bp, 52 predicted proteins | sample AAG_RA_Trp_MG_FD_193537 | JGI IMG/M metagenome (GOLD analysis project Ga0302253, IMG submission 193537) | Enriched activated sludge microbial communities from anaerobic digester in WTTP, New Holstein, Wisconsin, United States - AAG_RA_Trp | ecosystem: Engineered > Bioreactor > Anaerobic >...
GGTTTGTCGCGTTCATTGTCGATTTCATCATCATCCTGCTCTTTGACCTGGTGGCGATGACCGTGCTCGGCCTCACCCGGGGCATCCAGAACTCGTACTTCTATTTCGTCCAGAAGATCCCCGTGGAAACCCTCACCACCGAAGGGACGATGGGTGCTCTGCTCGGGTCCATCATCGCCGCGTACGGTATGCTGCTGATCGTTATCCCGTGGCTGTACTTCGCCGGCTTCGAATCGTCCCGGAGCCAGGCAACTCCCGGAAAACTGCTGATGCGTATCGTTGTCACCGATATGGCCGGCAACAAGCCGACCTTCGCCCGCGTCACGCTCCGGCATTTCGCCAAGTTCGTCTCCGCCATCCCCGTCTTCCTCGGTTTCCTGGCGATCGGCCTCACGCAGAGGCGCCAGGGGCTCCACGATCTCATCGCAGGCTGCCTTGTACTCCTCCAGGACTGACACTCCTCATCTTTTTTCGACTGAATACGAATATCACGTAATTCCGGGCGGACGGCACAGGAATGGTTCAGCGGGACAAAGGTCAGAGAAGGAAAGCCGGCAAAGGCACCGCCGGTCCTTCGCAGACAGAACACATTACCCGTGTTCTGGTCCGCTATGAGGCAATACTCCTGTTTGTATTCCTGTTCTTCGCGTACAACACCGTTTCCATCGTCACTGTCAGCGGCGATACGGTGCCTGCCGAACTTCTTCCCGTGGCCATCCTCTGCGATCACAGCATCTTCTTCGACGGTCCGTTCATTACGAGCATCTTCCAGGGTCTGATACAGACGCCTGATATTGCGTACGCTTTCCCCGAGGTGAATGGCAGGATCGTCTCCTTCTTTCCCATCGTCACACCGGTTCTCGTGACTCCCCTGTATGCAATCTCCCTCATCCTCTCATCGCTCCTCCATGCTCCTGTAACGCCGGAATTAATCGCGGCTACTGCAAAAACCTCTGCAGCATGTATCGCTGCTCTTTCCGGCGTTCTCCTCTACCTTTCGGCAAAAGAGCTCTTCTCACAGAGGACAGCACTGGCAACGACCCTGGTGTATGCCTTTGCCACGAGCACCTGGTCGGTCAGCAGCCAGGCGCTCTGGCAGCATGGTATGGTCGAACTCCTGCTCATTTCCCTCATCTATGGTATTATCCTGAACGACCGGCAGCCTTCATATCTGACCGTTGCTACCATGGGGATCATATCCGGCCTGTTTGTCTTCAACCGGCCGCCCGATGCCGTCCTCCTCATCCCGGTTTTTGTCTATATTGCAAAAGAGTGCCGGAACCAGGCCGGTTATTACGCTGCCGGCTGTCTTGCCGGCGGTGCCCCGTTCCTCCTCTACAATATGCTGCTGTTCGGTAACATCTTCGGCGGGTATATCAAAAACACGGCAATCTTCTCGTTTGGCCCCGACGCGGTTGTCGGATTCGTCAGCCTGCTTGTTGCACCGAACCTTGGACTTCTGGTCTTCTCTCCCGTCCTGCTCTTGTCCGTGTACGGGTATTCGAGGCTGAGTACGCTGACACGACCGAAGATCCGCAACCTGCTTGTCTGGTTCGGGCCGGTCATCCTGCTCCAGATCCTTGTGTACAGCTTTTTCAGCCTGTGGATGTCAGCAACTGCATTTTCCTACGGGCAGCGTTTCCTGACCGGTTTCATTCCCGTCCTTGCATTATACATCGGCGTGGTAATCAGCGAATTCCCTGAACATGACCGTACGGAAACACCTGCCCGGTGGGTAAAAGCATGCTTTATCATACTCGTTGCGATCTCGGTGATCATCCAGGCAATCGGGGTATTTTATTATCCGTTCAACCCGGTAAAAACCATGGATCGCCCGATGATCTGGGATACCGATCACATGATTATTGTGGAAAGCTACGTCATCGGTGTCAGGACTATTACCCAGGTCGTTATGTGGAACGTCCCGCCGCTTCCCCCGGTTTTCATCATACCTGTGCATCATTAAGTGACAGATCCCCCCCTTTTTTGTCATCCTGATCCCGTACAAGCCTGGGGACCGGGTCATGACTGCAGGTCACTGGTTCACTGATCGCATACGGTAAAATCCGTCATATCCCGCCCGCTGTACGCGCGGTTAACGGAACGGGTCGCGATTCCTGACCTTCAGCCCGAGCAGGACGAGGATCAGGACAAACGTGATGACATTTGCCAGGATGATCGGCATCGAACCGGTCCAGATCCCGTAATATGTCCAGAGAAGGATCCCGAGGGCAAAGAGGAGGAGCATGGCGAGCGAGAGATCGCGGGTCTCCCCCAGTTTCCATGCACGGAGGACCTGCGGGACGAACGATATGGTGGTGAGGGTACCGGCGATATACCCTACAAGTACGATGGTATCCATACGGTCTCTTTTTTTACTATTCGTCCTTCAATGATTTGAACCGGCATGTGTCTCATCCGTAGCCCTGTGTCACGTCAGCTGGTTGCTCCCTGCGGGGGTTCCGGCGAGAACTGGTCGGCGGCAACGAGCCATTTCCGCCCTTCCTTCACCAGAAAGTACATGTCGCGGCCCTGCATGGTCTGCTTCACCGGCCCCATCGCAAAGGTTATCGCGAAAAAATTCGTGACCACGGCACATTTCCCGCCGGCGTAGATCTGAACCCTGTGCCCGGTCTCCTTCCATTCATGGACTATTGCCATCCGGGCAAATTCCCGCCACCCGGCGACATACGCCTCCTTTCCTTCAAGCCGCCCGGGAGTTGTCGGCACAATGGCCACGGCATCCGGGTGGATGTACTGGCGGAACTCTTCCTCGTGCCAGCCTTCGGTCCAGCACCGGTTCATGGCATGGAGCGTGTCAATGATTTCCCCGCGTATCTTTTCAGAATCCATGGTTTTCCTCGTGTCGTGATTGGCATCCATCAAATTCACCTGTTGCGGGCGGGAATCATCATTTTGGGACAAACCCCTCGGGTTCTGCCGAGAACTGCTGGGCAGCAACCAGCCATTTCCGCCCTTCCTTTACGAGGAAGAACATGTCCCGGCCCTGCATGGCCTGTTCCCTGCCGTCCATGACAAAGGTGACCGTAACCAGGTACGTAACCACTGCAGCTTTCCCGCCGGTAAATATGCTGACCCGGTGGCCGATCTCCTGGCGCCGGCTGACGACCGCCATGCTGCAAAAGCCACGCCATTCTGCAACATATGCTTCTTTTCCCTCAATCCGCCCGGGCGAGTCCGGGAAGACTGCAGCGATATCCGGATGGATATGCTGACGGAACTCTTCCTCGTGCCAGCCTTCCGTATAACACCGGTTCACCGTGCTGATGGTCTGCAGGATATTTCTGGTCACGGTATTCTGGTCCATACTATGTCTCCATCTCCCCTCAGAGACGGGCAGATAAAAGACGGGAGTATGCAGGGTGCGAAAGTAAAAAAGTTCAGAATTTCACGCGGGGCGCCTCGCTCTCCCGCATGTTGTCTGCCATGGTCCAGAAATACGCCTCGCCGTGAGCAATGCGGAAGATGGCAAGCTTCCCTCCCTTCGGCGCTGCGGCAAGCAGGCCTTTCACCCACGGGCGGTCGCGCAAGAGCCGTTCCTCGAGTGCCGTATCGTTCAGGAACTCGGCCGTTCCCGTAACCCGCATCATGGTCCCGGCACCCTCGCCCGGCTTGTAGAAGCAGAGCTCCACCTTCGGGTTCCTCTTCAGCTGGCCGCAGATCCTCTTCGGGGTTCCCGTGTGGTAATAGAATCCCGTTGCATCACAAAACCACATCGCGAATGCCCGGACCCGGGGCTGGTCGCCCTCGGCAGTCGCGATATACGTTACCGGGTTCTCGGTTGCGAACTTCGTGCATGCAGAAAAATCCATTCGATCGCCTCAGGAGACTATGCACGGGCGGGAGCGAAAAAGGTTCGGGGGATTGGACGGTACGGGGACGGTTCCTCTCTTCCGGAGGTTCCGTGACGGGAACCGGATTGCCGGCCCGGGTCCCGCGATCCTGCTCTCCTGCTCATCCCCGGTGACCCCTCCTGTCTTCCGGGCACAGGTTCCGATCAGGTTTGGGTACAATTACATCGTATCTGCACCATAATGCCGGACAATACCGGCACCAATCCCCCGGGGGTCAGTGGGGATAAATATCCCCTGCCTGCCCGGCCATGGCCATCGCCAGCGGGTCAGCAGCGGTATAATGGCAGCAGAAATACGACAGACGATCCTCCCCGGTTCCCCGGATTACCCATTGGCCGGACCTGCTGGGTCCCGCATAATTTATCCCCCATGACCCCCCTGCGCGACCACCAAGGTTTTCTTCTTTGCGCCATTTCCTTAGATAATACAATCCTGCTGCCGTCCACGCGGCGTGGATTTGGCGGGAGGAACATGTTCCCTGCCGGCGATGCACGCGGGACGGCAGCACGCAGGAGGGAGACACCTGAGACAGTTCACGCCAAAGGCCGGGACAAAAAGCGCCACCTGTATCCTGGACAGGCCGTTTGCGGATATCGGATCGTTCAATGCCGTTGTCCAGGATTTCATGTTGAAAAACCCGCTCGGCTGCACGTCTTACCGGACGCCCAAGAAGCACCATCCCCCGGTCATGAAGGTCCGGGAGCGCTATACCGCGAAGTTCGTGTACGAAGACGCGGCAAAGAAGCAGATCGGGAGCTCATCCGAGGTGTATAACTCGATCGAAGGATATGAAGACGGGATCCACGCGGTCATGGCAAACGTTGCAAACATCGCTGCCCACCGCGGGAGGGCCCGGCACGTCCCCGGGGCTGATCGTTACACCGTCATTTTGAAGTGCCACGACGCGGGCGGGGAGCTGTTCTTCCTGAGCCTGGCGCGGGACCGGATCACGGTCGCATCCTATACCGATGATACCATCCGCAGGAACGTTGCACGGTGGACGGATCGCATGACCGCCGCGGCATGATGATGGACGGGGCAGTGCGAGCCCGGGACCGGGTAAACCCCCATCCCCCAGCCCCGTCGTAGCGTTCAGGCTGGCGGGAACAGGTCCCTTGTAATCTCCGACACCTCGTCAAGCCACGCGCTCCGCTGTTCCACCGTGCTGGTGACGATAACCCCGAACATCCGGCGACGGAAGACCGGTACGCCACAGAACGAGCAGACGCAATCCTTCCAGAGCCGTTCCAGCGGGTCGCCGAAAACCTCCCGCTCGCGGGCTGCGGGGGTATTGGAGGTGTTGAAGACAAGCGCCGCCTTTGCCCTGAGCAGCCCGTCAGGAATGCCCTCTCCCGAATCCGTTTCCGCAAACCGGTACGCAACGCCCGGCCGGAGGACCCGGTCGATCCAGCCCTTGAGGATCGCAGGTGGCATCCCCCACCAGTCCGGGTGGACGATCACGATCCCATCCGCAGAGGCAATCTCGTGACAGTGCAGGGCGATTGCCGGTGGCAGAGAGGCATCGCGCGGGATCTCGGCATACGGGAGTACCGGATCGAACCGTTCTTCATACAGGTCATGGAATGCTACCATGTGTCCGGCGCTATGGAGCGTTGCCGTAACGGTTTCGGCAATGGCGTGGTTGAAGGATCCCGGGTGGGGATGGGCAAGGATCACGGAAATGTTCATGATTCCCCTTATTTCCGCCCGGTTGCCTTGAAGAACGTGTAGCAGAAAACGCCGTCGTCCATGGCGGTACGATAGAGACCGGTGATCCCCCGGTGCCACTCCTCTTCAGTCATCAGACCAGCGTCCGTCGCTTCCTTCCCGACACCTTCGACCATTGCCGTGAACGTCAGTTTCGTGAATCCCTCAACAAGGGCCGGGCGGGATGAATCGGCATAGACCATCCGCGGGGAGACATGGACATCGGAAAATCCCGCGGCCGATACGAGCGGATAGAGCTGCCGGCCGATGAGTGCGTTCCCGCCGCCGCGGCGCTGGAGTTCCACAAGGCAGCCGATTGCCCGGTGCGCGTCCGCATTGTCCGGGTGGAAGTATGCCGATCCATGATCCCCCTCGATAACGGTGATCGTCCCCCCGTCGTTGAGGAGCGGGCGGAGCTGCTCAAGGGCCCTTCCGGGTTCCGCGAGGTGCTCCAGGACGAAGCAGACGAATATATGGTCGAAGCTTGCGGGGGGAAACGGAAGATGGAAGATATCCCCCTGCCGGAATGTCACGTGGGAAAAACCATGGTTCCTGACATTCTCCTCCGCTTTTTTCAGGGAGTCGGCAGAGATGTCGATTGAGGTGATCCGGGCCCCCGGGCTGTTCTTTGCCAGGATCACGGTCTGGGCACCAATACCGCAGCCGGCCTCGAGCACGCGGGAGCCGGCCGGGTACCGGGTATCATGGTGCAGGAGGTCCGTCAGCGTCCGTGCCTGGTCGGAGAGCCTTTCCGATTCACGTGCAGAATAGCCGTGAACATATCTGTTTTCTGCCATGGGATCATCAGTGCTCCTGTATGCCGGACGGGGATGGGGCCGGCAGGTTGTTGTATAAAATTGGCGGGCAATGTACAAAAATGTACTCCCGCATAACAGGATATGCCGCGAGTCCGATTCCATAGAGGGAAAGGGGCGCCCAATATATGGTTGCACTCATGCTTTGTCATGTATAATAAAGTTGATTACTGGTGAGAATAGAACGGAAACGTTGATGTTTTTATGTACCATGGCATGAAGATCCTCGCAGCGGTCACATCTGTTGTCCTCATTTTTTTCATTGTTCCGGTGACTGCAGAACCGACTGTCACCGTCAGCGATTACACGGTCACGCCGCAGGTGCTCATGCCCGGGGACCTGGGAACCGTGACGGTGACGCTCAGGAATACCGCGTCGAGCGCATCCTACACGGAACGGACGGGGGCGATGTCCGACGAGAATGCCGCAACGGTGACCGTCACCGACATCAATGTCTATATCGAGAAGGCAACGCTCGAGGGTAATGGCGTCGAGGTCGTCGGCGAGAGCTACCAGCGTATCGGGGATATCGGTCCTGGCCAGACCATCCCGATCACGTTCCTGATCCGCGCCCCGGCAACGAGCGGGATGTACTTTCCCGAGGTCTGGATCGATACCCGGGGCGGCAGGAGCACCCGGTATCCCGTGCCGGTCAATGTGAATACGCCTATCGCGGTCGCCCGTCTTGCCGTTATCGGGACGGCGGTTACCACGCCCGGGGCGGTGAAACCGGGCGATCAGGCGCAGGTCCGGCTCGACCTCATCAACAGCGGGGAGAGCGCAGCTGACCAGGTCATTGTCCGGATCGGCAATGCCAGCACTTCGGTCAGGCCAAGGGATGCAGAACTGTTCCACGTGCGCAGCATCGCCGCGGGGCAGCACGAGCCTGTCGATCTTACCTTTATCACCGACCGGAAAGCCGATACTGGCATTGCCACGATTCCGGTGACCATCACCTACTTTGCAACCGACGGTTCGGAACGCACGGAGCATGCAACCATCAACCTCCTGGTACGGGGGGATGTCGAAGTGGGCATTGCATCGATCGAGACCACCCCGGAGCGTATCGTTGCCGGGGAGCCCTTCAACCTGATCATCCGCATCGAAAACGCGGGAACGGGGGATGCAAAGTCCGTAACCGCAACTATCGACCTCCCGCTGTCCGGCAACCGCGAAGCATTTCTTGGCAAGATAAAACCAGGGAACGATGCCCCGGCCCTCTTCCGGCTGGGAGGTGCCCCGTCAGGAGAGCATGCATATAACGTAACCATCCGCTACAGCGACGAATGGGGAGACCACGAAGTGACGCACCCGCTCTCGCTCTCTGTCGCTCCAGCGGATTACAGCGGGATCGTGGTTGCGGTCGTGATCCTGCTGCTCCTCGCTGCGGGGGCATGGTGGGTGTTCATCAGGCAGAAACCGGTCAGGAACCATGAATGAGACGGTTATCCGGCTGAAGCTCTCCTTTTTCTTAGGCTTACGGTCACTGCGGCGCGGAAGTATAGGAAGCCTTGTCATGACGGTCGTCATTATCGGGATGGTCTTCACCAACATGATCTTTCTGCCCTCCGTCATCACCGGGGCGATCAACCTCTTCGTGGAACAGACCATCGAGTACCAGTCAGGAGATGTCCTCATCCAGCCCAAGGAGGATGTGGAGGTCATCTCTGACCTCGAGGACCTTCTTGCCCGGGTGAACCGGGCACCGGGTGTCCTCCGGGCAGCACCCCACAACAATATCGGCGGGGTGATGAAGTTCAAGGGCAGCCGTCTTGCAGGGAGCGTCATCGCGATCCGCCCGCGCGACGAGGTACTGGTGACCGGTGTTTCCAGAACGATACGGGACGGCGAGTACCTGGGAGAGGGCGACACCGGGGTCATCATCATCGGGAACTACGTCGCAGGGCACAAGGACAAGTCCGAGGACCTGATGCCCTCGCTCGGCGGGGTCAGGGCCGGGGATTCCCTTGACGTGGAATTCACCAACGGGGTTGTCCGCACCTACCGGGTGAAAGGTGTCTTCGAGACGAAGTCGTACATGGCGGACCAGTCGGTCTTCATCACATGGGAGGAGCTCGAGAGCATCAGAGGGCAGAAGGTTGACGAGGCAACGGAAGTCCTGGTCCGGACCGTCCCGGGGGAGGACGCGGAGGAGGTCAAGCTTACCCTGACCGGAATGGGCATCCAGGAACAGATCAAGACCTGGCACGACCTGCTGGGGAAGGCGTTTGCGCAGGTGGTCCAGAGTTACGGGGTCATCAACAGTATCTCGACGATCGTCAGCATCGTGATCGCCATTGTCGTGATCTTCATCGTCATTATGATCAAGACCCTGAACAACAAGCGCCAGATCGGGATCCTGAAAGCGATCGGTATCCACCGGACGACCATCACGTACAGCTATGTCTTCCAGGTCATCATCCTCGCTGTCATGGGAATCATCTTCGGCCTGTGTATCCTCGTTGCGCTCGACCGGTACTTTTCAGTGTACCCGATTGTTTTTCCCGATGGGGATATAAGGCCCGCGTTCACCCTTGCAGACATCGTGTCGAACGCAGTCCTCCTGTTCATCTCTTCGGCAATCGCCGGTTTAATCCCGGCCTGGCTGATCGCCCGCGAGGAAATCCTGGATGCGATGAGGGGGTAGCATGATCCGGACAACGAACCTGACAAAAACCTACCATCCCGGTGTTGTCGAAGTGCAGGCCCTGCGGGGCATCAGTTTCGAGGTCCGCCGGGGTGATTTCCTCGGGCTGATGGGGCCTTCCGGCAGCGGGAAATCCACCCTGCTCCACCTGCTCGGCCTCCTCGATTTCCCCACAGCAGGGACCATCGAGATAAACGGGATGGACGTCGCAATGATGGAGGACGACGAGCGGACCGATTACCGGCTCCGGAAGATGGGGTACATCTTCCAGGACTATGCCCTCGTGGCAGAGCTGACGGTGCTCGAGAACGTAATGCTCACGGTGATGGCCCAGGGAAGAACCGAAGACGAGTGCCGGGAGGCCAGCAGGGAGGTGCTCTCGACGGTTGGCCTCTCCCACCGGCTCAACCACCTGCCCCGGGAATTGTCGGGAGGCGAGCAGCAGAGGGTGGCAATCGCACGAAGCATGGTCAACCGCCCCATCATCCTCTTTGCCGATGAACCGTGCGCCAATCTCGACACGATGAACTCGAAGGCGGTCCTGGACCAGTTCCATATCCTGAACGAGGAGTTCGGCCAGACCATCGTCATGGTGTCCCATGAGGAGTGGCACAAGGACTACTTTCACCGGATCGTGTACCTGAAAGACGGGCAGATCGACCGCGACGAGGATCGCCGCAGGCACACGTCAGGATAACGTGAACCAAGAATGATAAAGACCGTTTTTTTTGACCTTGACGATACACTGTTCGATCACCAGTACAGCCGCAGGTGTGGCTTCGAGATCCTCAAGTCCATGCACCCCGCGTTATCCCTGGCGGACATCCGGGACATGGAACTGTTCCACGAGCAGCTCATATGGGCAAACTTCGAGAAAGTCCTCTCCGGGGAGTTGCCCCTTGCCGATGCCATAACGGAAAGGATATCCGGGGTCTGTGCCCGGTTCGGCCACCCCCTTGAACCGGATGAAATCGTGGAGACCGTGCGGCGTTACGATGCCGCGTACCAGAAAAACCGGAGAATAATTCCGGGGGGCAGGGGCCTGCTGGAACGGTTGCGCGATGAGGTGCAGGTCGGGATCATCACAAACGGTTTTGGCAGGATCCAGAGAGAGAAGATCCTGTTCCTGGAACTTTCCCCGCTTATCGATATTGTCGTTATCTCCGAAGAGACGGGTTACCGGAAGCCGGACAAACGCATTTTTGATACGGCGCTTGCACTGGCCGGGTCCAGGGCATCCGATACGATATACGTCGGCGATTCCTGGAACATCGATATCGTTCCCGCTTCCGCATGCGGTATGAACGCCATCTGGCTGAACCGGTACGCACTGCCACGCGCCGATCCCTCCGCTGCACGGGAGATCACATCGTATGAGGGGCTTGGCGTGCGGGAACTGCTGGATGAATGCTGACAAATGCGATGTGAGAAAAGGCCAGGGCCGAGACTCGAACCCGGGTCGGGGGATCCACAGTCCCCTAGGATGACCAACTACCCCACCCTGGCAGGTTTTTGGTTTTCCATCGCCAGACTGCTGGCAGATGTCCTTTTTACATTGGAAGTGGTCGCACTTTAAAGTATCCGTTTCAGGAATCAGGAGGGTTGAAAAAATGCCGCCTGCCAGTCTTCTGGCCCTGGTATGTCTGCGATCCCCTCGCTTTCCGGCCTTCGCAGGATGAGAGGGTGAGAATTAATAGGGTCAGACAACCATTACATATCAGGTGGCTCTGAACATTATTCCCCGATGATAAGGCGCGGTAGGGCATTCACCGCTGCACCGGGATCCGGGAGTATCCGGTATCGTATTTCAGAGCAGGGATACAGGGGGCAACATATGGCGGATAACCCGAAGATCAGGACGCCGATCGTCTGCGTCATGGGGCACGTGGACCACGGGAAGACCTCCCTGCTGGACCGGATCCGCGGATCGTCGGTCGTCAGTTCGGAGGTCGGCGCCATCACCCAGCATATCGGCGCAACCATAGTTCCCATCGATGCCATACGAAGTATGAGCGGTACGATGGGAAAGGCCCCCATCAACATCCCCGGCCTCCTGTTCATCGATACGCCCGGCCACCATGCGTTCACAACCCTCCGTGCCCGGGGCGGGGCGCTTGCCGACATGGCAATCCTTGTCGTCGATATCAGCCAGGGGTTCCAGCCCCAGACAATCGAGGCTCTCCAGATCCTGCGGAACTGCAAGACGCCGTTTGTCATCGCTGCAACCAAGATCGACCGCATCCACGGCTGGCGGGTCAACGAGAACGAGACCTTCGTCTCCTCGTTTGCAAAACAGAACGAGCGGGTCAGGGGCGATATCGAGAACAAGACCTACGAGATCGTAGGCAAACTCGCCGAGCTCGGATTCTCCGCAGACCGCTTCGACCGCGTCGCGGACTTCCAGCGGAACCTTGCTATCGTGCCGGTCAGCGCCCATACCGGCGAGGGTATCGCCGACCTGCTGCTTGTCATGATCGGGCTCGCCCAGCGGTACATGAGCGACGAGCTGAAGCTCTCCGTCGAAGGCCCGGGTGCCGGGACCGTCCTCGAGGTCAAGGAAGAACGCGGGCTCGGGACAACCCTTGATGTAATCCTGTATGACGGTACCCTTGCCGTAGGGGACGAGATAGCGGTCGCTACGCAAAAAGATGTCCTTGTCACGAAGGTCAGGTCGCTTCTGAAACCCCGGCCGATGAAAGAGATCCTGGTCGAGGACCGGTTCGAGCGGGTGAAGTCGGTGGCTGCTGCCGCGGGGATCAAGGTCTCAGCCCCGGACCTCGAGGGCGTCATTGCCGGTTCCCCGTTCTTCGTCATCCGGAACAATCGCGAGGAGATTGAAGCCCGGATCAAAAAAGAGATGACCGAGATCCACGTCAACCTCACAGACGAGGGGATCTCGATAAAGGCCGACACCATCGGGGCCCTCGAGGCCCTCTGCAAGGAACTCGAGGGCAAGGAGATCGGTGTCATGCGGGCGGAGGTCGGGCCGGTCAGCCGGCTCAACCTGATCGAGACCGAAACCGTCAAGAACCCGATGTTCCGTGTCCTCCTGTCGTTCAACACCCCCATCCTTCCCGATGCCGCCGAGATGCTGAAAAATCCATTGTATACCCAGGTGAAGGTTTTCGAGGGGCGGGTCATCTACCAGCTGATCGACCAGTACGTCGAGTGGCGTGACGAACAGAAACGCCTGCAGGAAAAACAGCGGTTCGAGCATGTCGTGATGCCGGCAAAGATACGTCTCCTCCCGGACTGTGTCTTCCGCCAGAGCAATCCTGCGGTTGTGGGCGTCCGGGTCCTGGGAGGCAAACTCAGGAGCGACGTAGACCTGATCAAGCTTGACGGGAAAAAAGTGGGGCACCTCAAGACCATGCAGCTCCGGCAGGAATCGATCCGGGAGGCTGATGCCGGTCTCGAGGTGGCAATATCCATCGAGGGGGCAACCGTGGGGAGGCAGGTAAGCGTAGGAGACGACCTGTATGTCGATGTTCCTGAACGCCACATCAAGGTCCTCGAAAAAGAGATGATGAAGACCCTCAATACCAGCACGCAGGAGATCCTTTCTGAGTTCACCACGATGAAACGGAAGGGCGATCCATTCTGGGGCAGGTAAGCCTTTTCTCTCTCAGGTTGTTTCCGGGGACGCGAGGGTTTAATAGCGTACTGGTATAATTAAATGGGTACTTCTCATGTGCAGGCGGCTGTGCCCGCCATCCGGAGACGTGAAAAACCCGGGTTTCAGGGTTTATAAAAAAATCCCCGTAAGGAGCAGAGACGAATGGTCGAGTTTAAAGTTGTTGTATCAGACCCGAAGAATGGTCGCGCGTATAATGTTGACGCCAGTGGCGGCGCTGCAGGCGCTATCGTCGGGAAGCGTATCGGAGACGAGATTGATGCCGGGGCCCTCGGGCTTGCAGGTTATAAACTCCGGATAACCGGTGCATCCGACCGGACCGGGATCGCCGCGAAGAAAGGCATTCCGGGAGCGGGTCGCAGGAACCTCCTGCTCGCAGGCGGTATCGGTTTCCACCCGGTCATGGACGGGGAGCGGCGGAGAAAGACTATCCGCTCAAGCGAGATCACCCAGGACTTCGTTCAGATCAACGCCCAGGTAACCGCATATGGAGAGAAGAAGCTCGATGAGCTCTTCCCCAAGGTCGAGGGCGAGAAGAAGGAAGAGAAGAAGAAAAAGGCCCGGAAATAACATACTTTTTTCGTTCCCCCTCGTTTACCCGGATGGAGGGAATATCCGCCCGTTGGTTGTGGAATTCTGAATACACCGGTTCCCTGCCGCCATGGACAGTCCCTGGATTCCCATAGGCCCTCTCGCAGAAAGTCCATTGCAGACCTCTTCCGCCGGCAGGTATCGAAAGATCCCGTGAATCGATAATCCTGTACTGAACCGGGACTGAAACGGACGAAAAAAAGAATCAGACAGCAGCGGAAACGCTGGCCTCACCGTATGATGAGGTGTTGCTCGCTGACTGCAGGGACTGGCCGTTCCGGTAAATCTCGACGGTGATATCGTGCCGGGAGGATGAATCTTCCTTGTGGAACGTTGCGGTCACCGTCCCGGTTGCATTCTCAACCTCGAAGAACCGGTCACCGGAGTTCCGCGTGGCCGTCATATTGCCTTCCATGCCGTACTCCCCGGAAAAACCACCGATATAATTTACCCTCACGAAGACTCCCTGGGTCGGGACGGTGACCGGCACCTGGGTTTTGATAGCGGACGGGGCAACACCGGCCACGGAGGTCTGCTGGGGCGAGCCCGATTGAGCAGATTGCTGGCCGGGAGAGGCCGGTTGTGGGGTGCCATCGCCCATAAAAAAGACCAGGGCAATTACAATAACTGCAATAACACCAACAACCGCTGCGATAATAATCCACGGCTTTTCAAACGGATCCTTTCGTCTTCTCATAATGCTCCCAATTTCAGATGACTGAAGAAATGTAAAAAAAGAATCAGCAAAAAACTTTCTTATTTGAAAAGGGAGGACATCCCCGGAATACTCGTTTCATTCAGGCGTAATCGCGCCGGAGCTCTCCTTCTTTGCCACAGCCTTGAGCGCATCCAGGAGATCTTCAAACGGTATCCCGTGGCTCTTTGCCAGCACTACCAGTGCAGCAGGGGGCAGGAGGTGCGTATCAAATTTTTCGCGGATGATCCGGTTCATCTCAGCAACCACTTCCGTCTCATCAAGGGATCGCGCATGGGCAATCCGGCCGATCAGTTCCTGTACAGGATCGTGGCGTTCGAAAATCCCGGAGGTTGGCTTGAACCCGACCGGTATTGTCAGCCCGGTAATATCGAACCGTGGCGAATAGAGGCCGTTCTCAAGACCGAGAAGCCCCTCCTCCTCCGCACGTCTGAGCAGGAGGTTTGCCTGTTCGGTACTCATCCACTTCCGGTCGAGGGCATAATAATACACGAGCTCGTTTTTACGCATCCCGGTCTTCCGCGTGTGCCGGAACGGGGCGGCAATCGTCAGCCGGAGTGTCACTTCCTGGCACCCAGGAGGATATTTTTCATATCAAGGGCATCGAGTCCTTCCCCGTGTCCTTCCTTTGCGATATCGATATCTGTCCGCGACACCTGGTCTGTGAGGCGGAGATAGAAGACATCGTCCGCTATCGGTACCCTGCTGCCCCCGCGCAGGGCGAGAGCCAGTACGGATACCTGGAAATCCGCAGCTTCGGTTATGGCTCCCAGCCGGAGTGCATCGGGCGTGATATCCCCGAACGTTGCACGATCAACGGCAATCCTGATCTTCAGTTTGATTTTTACCAGTTCCTTTCCGGTGGTCTTGGTCGATTCCTCGCCATCCAGGCCGGCGATATAGTTCAGGGTCTCGTTGAAGGGCATTCCCATGGCAAACGAGAGATCCACCCGCTGGGGGAAACGATAATAGATCCTCCGCATAACTAGACAGTTTGCGGGTCCGAAAGAAAAAAGATTGCCTGCAGGGTTCCTCTCTCTGTAGGAAAACCCGAAAAGCCGGAATGGGAAAAAGGAATACGTATTGAGGATTTTATTCGAGTAACCGCGCGTTGATGACGCCGTTCTGGCCCGGGCGGCTGGTGATACGGGCGCTGCCAAGCTCGGTCTTGATGACTGCGCCCTTGGTGAGCAGGTTCCGGCGGACGTAGTTGGGGTTTGCCGTGTTCTGTTCCACGGTCTCGATTTTGACCTTCTTTGTCACGCCATCCCGGGGATTTGTCACGTTGGCGTAGCTGGCTCTCAGGGCGATGACGAGGTTATTGCCGCCAAAGGTCCGGATGATTCTCCTCCGGTCCTCACCGATGTGGGTATCTGCCGGTGCACGACCGATCTCTGCTCTGCGTTTCTTCTGTGCCGGGCGGCGCCTGCCCCCGGTTACTTTCCGTACGGATTCTCCCTGCCACTGCATGTTGTTACTCCCTTTTTGTATTCTGCGGAAACCCGTTCCACAGGTGGTGCTCTATATATTGACCGCTGGTTTATTTATAGTACTACTTCGCCTTCTGCCGGAGTCAGGATTATTTCAGGATCTCGTCGAGAAGTTTCTTTACCCCGTCACCGGTCTTCAGGTTCGTCCGGAATACCGGCATCTTCGGGTTGTACCTGGCAATGTCCTTCTGCATCCTGTCGAGATTCGCCCCGACGAGTGGCGCGAGGTCGACCTTGTTGATGACACCGATCGTACAGTCCCGGAACATCATCGGGTGCTTGTTAACAACATCGTCCCCTTCCGTAGAGCTGACAACAACGATTCTCTTCTCGGCACCAAGACGGAAATCAGTCGGGCAGACCATGTTGCCGACATTCTCGATAAAGAGGATATCAATCGTATCGAGCGGGAGGTGGTCGATGGCGTGCTCGACCAGGTGAGCGTCGAGGTGGCATTCCTTGCCGGTATTGGCATTATACGCGGGAATCCCCAGCGCAACGATTCGTTTGAAGTCGTCATCCCCGTACACGTCACCCGCGATTGCCCCTGCATGGAGCCCTTTCTTCTCGAGGTGCGGGACGAGACGTTCGATCAGGGCGGTCTTGCCGGATCCGATCGCTCCCAGGAGGTCGAATGCCCTGACGTTATGGGACGTCAGGTGCCGGGCATTTTTGTCTGCAAGCGCGTTATTGGTCTCGTAGACATCCTTCTCAAGCCGGACGTCGATATGGTGCATGTTCTAAGGTTTCGAGCGTACACTGTTTATACCTTGACCCACAAACTCTCCTGCAATGGCGAAGGTCCAGGGCGAGTGCATACTCTATCCCTGCTATTTCAATGCGGGGTATACGCGCATGGAAGGGCGGCGCGTTGTTAAAAAACAGGGCGTCAAGGCACCGGTGATCACCGACCTTGAGCGCGCACTGAAACGTGCGGGAATCAAGTACCGTGTCGAAGACCGCCACCACCCTGCCCACTGGTCCCGGAAGGAGGGAAGGATCGTGGCTGAGTGGACAAAGGGAAAAGAGGCGCTGATACAGAAAGTTGCAGAGAAGCTCGAGGTGCGTAAATGACAGGCCTGTATGACCTGCATACCCATTCGATCCTTTCTGACGGAGAGATGCTGCCCATCGAACTGATCCGCAGGATGTCGGTGCTCGGGTATTCGATCGTTGCGATCACCGACCATGTCGATACCTCGAATTCCCTCCAGGTAGTCGAAACGCTTGAGCGGGTCCGCACATCGGCAAAGCTCTTTGGCGTCAGGCTGCTCTGCGGCGTGGAGATCACCCATGTGCCACCGGCGCAGATAGCCGGTCTTGCGCGGAAGACAAAAAAAGCCGGGGCGGATATCGTTGTGGTCCATGGGGAAACTCCCGTTGAGCCGGTTGCTCCCGGGACCAACCGTGCCGCCTGCAGCTGCAGGGACGTGAATGTCCTCGCTCACCCGGGACTTATCACCATCGATGATGCACGGCTTGCAGCAAAAAACGGCATCGCTCTCGAGCTCACGTCAAGAGGCGGCCACAACCGGACAAACGGCCATGTTGCCCGTATCGCAGGCGAGGCAGGATGCCTGCTGGTTATTGACTCGGATGCGCACGCGCCGGGCGATCTTCTGGACAAGCGCGCGAAAATTATCGTTGCCAGAGGGGCCGGACTGACCGAAAAGGAATGCAGGAAGGTTATATCTTTAAATATCGACCAATTTCTCATTTCCTGAATTTTCTATATATACTTTCACGCAAGTTTTAAATACTGTTGTGTCTCACATATATAGATTACTAAATTAATTCAGCATTGATCATAGTTCCGAGGTTGTTGCGTGAAGGTTGTTGGCCGGGCGATGAGCATCATTGGTGACCGGATGCTCATTATCCAGTGTGATGCCGCCCAGCTCCCGCCGTTATACAGCGAAGTGATCGATCGGAGGATGAAACCTGTCGGGAAGATCCTGGATCTTTTCGGCAACGTGAAAGCACCCTATGCGGCAGTCCTCTGCCGTGATAAATGCTCCATCCATACCGACGAGAAGCTCTTCGCACGATAAGCGCCAATACCGGAGTGCACCGTCCCAAAGAACACAGTACCTTTCCAGTCTGGTGAATGTGGATGCAGGAAGTAGAGAAACTAAAAGTCCTCCAGTCGGAGCGCGAGGCGCTCAAGACCCGTATTAAACAGAAAGAGCAGGAGAAAAAAGCCGAGAACCACACCGAGACCGTCTGCCCGGAATGCGGCAGCAGGCAGCTCGTGCACGACTACGAGCGTGCAGAACTGGTGTGCCAGAGCTGCGGGCTTGTCATCGATGACGATTTCATCGACCGCGGCCCCGAGTGGCGTGCCTTCGACCATGACCAGCGGATGAAGCGGTCACGTGTCGGCGCACCGATGACCTTTACCATCCACGACAAGGGTCTCTCGACCATGATCGACTGGCGTAACCGGGATTCGTACGGCAGGGCGATATCGTCAAAGAATCGCGCCCAGCTGTACCGTCTCCGCAAGTGGCAGCGCCGTATCCGCGTCAGCAACGCAACCGAACGTAACCTTGCCTTCGCGCTCTCGGAACTCGACCGTATGGCCTCGGCACTTGGCCTGCCGCGGAACGTGCGGGAAACCGCCGCGGTCGTGTACCGCGACGCCGTTGACAAGAACCTCATCCGGGGCCGGAGTATCGAAGGTGTTGCCGCAGCAGCGCTCTATGCAGCCTGCCGGCAGTGCAGCGTCCCCCGTACGCTCGACGAGATTGCAGAAGTGTCCCGTGTCTCAAGAAAAGAGATCGGCAGGACGTACCGGTTCATCTCCCGCGAACTGGGCCTCAAACTCCTCCCGACGTCGCCCATCGACTACGTACCCCGGTTCTGCTCGGGACTCACCCTCAAGGGCGAGGTCCAGAGCCGTGCCGTGGAGATCCTCCGTCAGGCCGGCGAGAGGGAACTGACGAGCGGCAGGGGCCCCACCGGTGTTGCTGCCGCAGCCATCTACATCTCCTCCATCCTCGGAGGCGAGCGCCGCACCCAGCGGGAGGTCGCGGAAGTGGCAGGAGTCACCGAAGTAACCATCCGGAACCGGTACAAGGAACTTGCAGAGAAACTCGATATCGAGATTATCCTCTGATCTTTTTTTCCGGTGCCTGACACTAACAACTATATTCCACCGGCACAGAATCTATTAACCACATCACGCGGGCTCGTAGATCAGGGGTAGATCGTTACGTTCGCAACGTAAAGGCCGCGGGTTCAAATCCCGCCGGGTCCATTTTCCTTTTCTGATACACCTTACCACGACCGTTACTCGTGCCGGGTGCGAAAGGTTCACCAGAGCCACGGGCAGGGGCCTTCGTGATTTGACCGGCCGCAAAGCCGCGAAGCGAACAGCAGATGCGTGGATGCTGTGACACGGCTTTTTTTCAACCCGTTTCCGGGGCCGGAATGTCCATCAGGCCAAAACGGATTTATCCCATATCACAACAATGTAAATATTTACAAGATACCGGCTGGGTTCCCAGCTGTCGGGGAGTACTACATGTCACGAGGACGGGGATCATCTGTCATACCAGTTACATTATTGTTTGCATTACTCATCATTGCACTACCGGTCAGTGGCTACAATGTCGCGATATACGGTGCAAATTCCGGGTTTGATCCTGCCCTCCACACGGATTCCGTAAACGTTGTCCGCTCCATTCCGGGAGGGGCGGGGGCCGACCTTGACAGCAATATCGACCTGTTTACCCGTCCTGATGTGGATGTGATTATTCTTGGGGGGGAGGCGACATTTTCCCCTGCAACCGCCGCCAAGATCGAAGCTGCTGTAGCCGGGGGGAAGATCCTTCTTGTGACCTATCCCAGCAACCGCATGTTCAGTACAAGTCTCCCCGCATCGAATGGCGGTACGACAGCCGGAGGGCAGTACCTTGAAGTATCGGACCCGGACTCCGTTGTCACCAGGGCGGTTTTCAGCCAGCTGCCAATAAGGTTCGACCTTATGGGAACACCCCCCGAGAAAGAGCAGGCCATTGCCAGCGCCGGCACCATCACAGTCCTGAACTTTGATACCGGTATGCCTGCACTGCTTTACGGGAAATACGGCAAAGGATATGTCATCGAGTGGACAACCGTTCCCTCCCCGTCATATATGACACAGGCGGAGGCCGATACCATCAACCACCGCATGATCATGGGACTGCTTCCGGAACAGGCTGCCACGCAGTCCACCGCCACACCGAAAAAGACGGTTATCACACCAAGGAAGACAACCGCCGTTGCCACCCAGCCGGTCATCACGGAGACCGGCACCGCAGCGCCCACCGGAACTACGGGAGAGGTCATGGTCTACTCATCCCCGACAGGCGCGAGCATCCTGATTGACGGGGTCTATTGCGGGACAACGCCGGGTAAAGTCGCAGACATCCCGGCGGGGAACCATATTCTCCGCCTCACCATGAGCGGATACCATGACTACGAAGGTTCGATCTATGTCGTGGCCGGACAGACCACCCAGGGCTATGGAACCCTCCAGCCCCTGAACCAGATCACAGCCGCACCGACCGCAATACCCACAGCCATTATCACGATCCTGGTCCCGGTGACGGTCACCCCCACAGCTACACCGGAAAAGAAGGAAGATATCCTGCAGAACTCAAGCGTCATCGTGGCCCTTATCGGGGTCATTACTGCGCTGATTGCAGCCGGTGCTTCGATCTTTACCCATGTAAAGCCGCCAAAGAAAGAGTGAGGGATCGTTACCCCTGTTTTCGTTTTTTACCTTGGTTTTTTCGCCCGGCCCGGTGTTTGTTTCGTCTCCAGGCCGGGAAGTATCCGATTATAAAAAAGATTATTTCTTCTGCTGCATCAGCCCGACTTCGCTCAGAAGAGTGGACTTCAGTCTGTCCAGGGCATCGTTGATATCGTTCGTGGTCGTGATGGTGAAGGAGTTATCGCTCTTGGGATCGTGATAGTTCACGATGTATTCTACCTGCCCGTCTTTGGTCTTCCTGGGTTCGATTATCAGTTTCGGCATGATGATTCAGGAAATATTTCCTTTTCAATCCACATTTGCTTTACGGCGACCCGATCAGTAACAACTATATGGAATCCGCAGAAAAACAGTATACCGCAAACGGTATCGCAGGGGCTCGTAGATCAGGGGTAGATCGTCACGTTTGCAACGTGAAGGCCACGGGTTCAAATCCCGTCGAGTCCATTCTTTTTCTGATACACCTTATCACGACCATTACTCGTACCGGGTGCAAGAGCACTGCCTGCGTAATCTGACGGGCCGGAGAGCCGCAGGCTCTGGAGACCATGCCCCGGATCCATGCGTTTTCTGATACTCCTCATCCAGACCTGGAATAACTGAATATTGTATGTCCCCCTCGGAAGAGGAGCGTTCAGTCAACCCAGTCGAGGAGATGGCGGGGCTTGTCCTGCCCTTCCCGCGTGAGAATCTTGCGCTTGATCTTTTTTACCGCTTCATCTGCCGGTGAAGGCTGACGTTCGAACTGGCCGTAATCCATATAATCGCCGGTTATATGATCAGGGGACCCGCCCCCAATCTCATGGAACGGAGCGGGTTCATCAGGAGAGACCGGAGCAGCCGTACTCTCGGCAGGTATCTGATCCTGCTGCCCTGCCGGGTGCGCCGGGATTCCATGGACCACAGGTTCGGAAAGGGAAAGCGGCGGCGGGGCTGCGTTTGTGAGTGGGGGAGAACTTCCGGATATCGCGGGGAATGCGGACATCTGGCCTGAACGCGAGAGCAGGAAATCTACAAAATCCTCTGCTTCTTTGCGCTGCTCCGGTGATAACCGATCCAGCTTGCTCTCGAACGATTCCATGCGTTCACCGGTTTTATCTGTATAAAAATATCCCTTTTGCTATAACAGGCTTGAGGTAGAGGAGGTTACTCCCACCGGTGCTGATACCCCCGCTTTTCCAGCGGGACACCGTCAAGAGTAACTCTCTTCTCCTGAACCACCGTTCCGATAACCGTTGCCGCCACACCCGGTATCGGGAACCTGTCGGGTGCGACCGTAAAGATCAGTTCGTAGTCCCCGCCGCCGTAAAGGGCAAGCTCGCGTGCCTGCTTCTCCGGTATCCCCGCCGGCAGGGGCAGTTTTGCAGATTCAAGGGCGAAGCCCAGGTTGTTGACGCTCATCAGGTCATAGAGCGAGAGCGCGATCCCATCGCTGTCATCCATCATGGCGCTCACCCCGGCCTTTCCGAGAAGCTGCCCCTCCTCCACCCGTGGCTGCGGCTCGAAGAGCGCTTTTTGAAACTGGCGGTAGCCGTCGAGCCATGACTGGGCCTGCCCCGGCGTACCGGTAATACAGACCAGATCGCCCGGCCACGCCCCGGTCCTCCTGATAATATCCCGTCTGCTCACAAGGCCAAGGCCGGTTGTGACCACCGTGAGTTCGTTGTGCCGGTCGATATCCCCGCCGATAATCTCTGCCCCGTATTTCGTGCAGCAGTCCTTTGCGCCCTTCATCACGCCTTCAAGGCACTTCCAGTCGTCCAGCCCGATTGCTATGAGAAGGTATTTCGGCGCCGCCCCCATGCTTGCGATATCCGAGAGCGTGACCGCTGCGCTCATCCAGCCTGCCTGCCAGTCGCTCATCCCGGGAACGAAATCGGTTGATCGGTGAAGCATGTCGGTCGTTGCCACCATCACCTGTTCCCCGAACGGGATCTCTGCACAGTCGTCGAGGCACCTGTCCTTGCCAACGACATCCATGACCACCTTTAAAAGCTCCCGATCATCCACCTTTGCGCACCTCCTTACCCCGTTCGCTCTTGTACTCCTTGAAGATGTGCTCGATCATCTCGGTCTTTTTCTCCCGCTCGTGTTTCTCCTGCTCGCCTTTCCATGCCTGGAGCGCCGCTTCAAGGGTTTCCTTTGCGGCAAGCCCCTGCTTTCCCCGGACCTGGACACCAGCCTGCCTGTCCGAGAGCAGGGCGACACCGGCCTCCCGGAACAGCGGCAGCATCTGGGGATCTCCGGATGCAAGCGCATCGGATGAGGCAATCACCGCCCTGACCCGCAGTTCCGCAAGGTCCCTGACGATGTTGCGTCCCCACCCATCCGTACGGGTGACGAATATGATATCCCCCTCCTCAATACCACTGTCATCGACAAGCCTCCTGAGCCCCTCGCGGGTCAGGGCTTCCATCACCTTGACAGGGACAACCTCCCCTTCCATGGACAGTTCGGCAAATTTCTTGATCCGGCTCAGGCGCCTGGAGAGGTTCCGGTTATACCGCTCTTCCTTATGGAGCTGCTTTTTCAGGCTCTGGATGACGGCATCCCGTTTCACAATTTCCGTATTTTTGGCAAACTCTGCATCCCGGTTTGTATGGAATTTCCGGATCCTTGCCTGCAGGCGGCGGATCTCATAATCCTTCGCCTTAATCTCTTCCTGAAGTTCTGCAACAAATGTCCGGAGGCGTTTCACGATCCCGTCCAGAACCCGAACCCGCTCGTCATGTTTTCCGCTGTCCGCGGGCACAGGGACAGGCTCCACCGGTTCCGCGACATCCGTCTCCCGTACGGGGACCTTCATCTCGCCGAGCACCGAGTCCAGCGACTGCCCCCGGATAACCCGCGCCCGCACCTCGTCAAGATCGTGACCCGGGGGGATCCGTTTCAGGAGGTTCTGGAACTTGTGCCGGTACTGGCGGTACGCGTCCAGCGCTGCCGAGAGCGCGTCCCGCTCGTGATCGTTGGCATACGGGAACGGCGCTGTCAGCTCCATTTTGGTTTCCACGCTTACATCCTGTTTCGGCACGAACGCGATGGCGGAGAAGGCGCGGCGGATCTTCTCAACCGAATAGGGCATCTCCTGGACGTCGGTCGCGATGATGAGGGGTTTTCCCACTTTATAGAGGGCCTCGATCACGTCTGCCATGTTCATCTGCCGGGAGCTGGCCAAATGGAGCAGGTTACCGTCGAGGTCGAGCGCGGCAAACGCGGTTGTCGTGCCGGGATCGATCCCGACGATGAGATACCGGGGCTTTGCCGAGAGCGGACGGAAGCGGATGCGTTCAAGCCGTTTCCCCTGGATGCGCACCTGGACATCTGCCCCCCGGTAGGTTGAGACCGGGACCTGGTCCCGGGTGGCAAACACCCGGAACGCCACTCTGCTGCACCCGCCGAATGCCTTCGTCTCCTTCTTCTCGTACCGGATACCGGCTGCCACCAGGGCCATCTCGATCTCCCGGCCTTTCAGCTGCACGGCCCCGTGCATCTTCCGCACGTACCGGTTCTGGCTCCACCCGCCCTTTCCCGGGGAGCGGTGACGGCTCACCACGATCTCGCTCTCGTTCTCGAACGCAATGACCTCGGCGCCGGCACCGAGCGAAGCAACCTGCGCCGTGGTGCGGGCTTCCGCAAACGGGTCGAACCGGTTGAATCTGATATTATACCGGGCGGCGACCTTGCCGAGGGTCTCCTTGCGTTCACCGCCGGTCACCTGCACGAGCCGGGTTCTCGGGGGCAGCCCCTGCAGGAAGAAGAAGAGCTCGTGCTGATCGGTCGCTATCTCCTGCAGGCTGTCAACCGCAAGGATATCCGGCTGTTCGTCCGTCAGCATCCGGAAAAGCCGGAACATCGAGACCTCGGTCTCGCTTTCGATGATCCCGCCGTCCATCCGCACGAGGGCGTACATCGGCCTGCGGGATCGGGACCGTACCGAGCCTTTGAGGATATCGATGCCGAAAACCTTCAGCCGGTCACGCATCGGATCGCATCCTCCCGGTCATGGACAAGCCGGTATTTTCTCTGGAAATAGGCAAGGATGTTGTCGATATCCCGTTCAAGGATTGCCCGGGCATTCCGGTGGCTGATCTCTATCCACTGCGGCCAGTCGATGATCACGCACCGTGTGTCTTCCATGAGGATATTGTATTCAGAGAGGTCTGCGTGGATGATACCTGCACGGTATGCCTTCCGGATATTGTCCAGGATATCGTCAAGAACCTCATCCGGTGCAGCGAGCCGGCACCGGTTCAGGTTCTGGCCGCTGACCAGCGACATGACGACGGTATGCCGGTTCTGGGCGATCGGCAGAGGAACACTCACCGAGGGGTGCAGGGTCGTGAGGGCGAGATACTCCCGCTCTGCTGACTTCTTCGATGCAATCAGCCATGGGCAGTGCCCTTCTTCAGGCATGTATTCGCGGTTGAGCCGTACCGAGGAAAAAGAGCGCTGGCCCACGCGGTGGAACTTGATCGCCACAGGGCCAAGCCCGAGCGCATCGTACACGACCGACTCCTTTCCCTCGCCGATCAGGGTCCCAAGCGCCGAGATAGTGCCCTTCCGGGTCAGGGTCGTGAGCGCGAGGGTATCGTACCCGCCGAAGACCAGCGCGTATCCGTCATACGGAACGGGATTGAACCGGACCATCCCCCACTCAATGAGGCGGGAGAGCCGGTAATTGATCTCGGATTCGGAGAGTTTTGTCGCTGCCTTCAGGTGCTCCAGCGGCACCCACGAGTACCGTTTCATCCCGCGTTCGAGAGCAAGGAGGATGGTTCTCTCGTACCTGTTCAGCAACCGGATCCGGTCCGCAGCGACGACCATATTCACCAGAGTGGTTATGTGGCAGACTATAAAATCACATGTCTGGAGACACGTACGGGAGAGCGGCACAAGATTGAACATCTCCGTTCCGCCACTGTACCTGAGGAACATTCATGCAGTGCGACAAGTGCAGGAGCGGGGCTGTTTTTTTCCAGGCAGGTTCCGGCCGGCACCTGTGCAGCCGGCACCTGGTCATGGATATTGAGACCCGTGCAAAACGAGCAATCCGGTCGCACCGCTGGATGCGCCCCGGGGACCATATCGCCGTTCTCCTTACGGGAGACCGGCAAAGCGCTGCACTTCTCCATTTTTTCCATACACTCACTGCGGATCGCAGGGATATCCGGCTGAGCGCGGTCGTTTACGAAACAGCCGGTGCGGGTGAAGACCGGCATCCGGGCGCCCGGCAGGTGGCAGAATCAATCGGTATTCCCTGTATTGAGATCCCCTCTGCCGGCAGGATAGCATCCGCAGCAGATGATACGGTTACGAGGGTGGCGATCGCCATTACGCTTGACGATGTCGCACAAACCATGACTGGCCGGTTCCTTCTCGGTGATGCAGACCGGCTCCTCAATCCGTCTCCGGAACAATGGTCCGGGATTCCGGCGATCTGCCCGTTCATCACCATCCCGTCGGAGGAGATTGACCTTTACTGGGAGAGCGCAGGCCGGAGCACCGGGCTCCCGTACCTCCTGCCGGCCCGCGATACCCTTCCGCAGGATATTGCAGACCTTCTGAAAGAATACAGCTGCAACCATCCCGGGACACGATACGCTCTCCTGCACCTTGCGGAGCAGCTCAGCGGCGGCATGGCTGCCGGAACCGTTATGCCGGGAGTCACGGGAGAGGAGGCCCCAAAAATTAACGGCCGTTTTCGCAGGAGCGGAAGACCGAACAGTTGAAAAACTCCGTTTGTCCATTATAACGGGATGAAGTGCTCGATCGGGGATCTCGGGTGCAGGATGGGGCAGGTGGAGCAGATGATCCGCTACAGCTGCTGGAACAGCGGCTGCAGGGAGATTGTGATCGGGATAAGCGGGGGGGTGGACTCGGCGGTTGCTGCTGCCTTCTGCTGCCGCGCTGTCGGGCCGGCCAATGTTCTCGGCCTTTCCCTCCCATCAGCTGTCAGCAATAAACAGGACTGCGAGGATGCAGCGGCTCTCTGCTCAATACTCGGGATGGAACACCGTATCATCAGCATCGAACCGGTGCTAGCCGGGTTCCGGCAGCTTCCGGGATTCACTGCAACCCCGTACGAGATGGGCAACCTGATGGCCCGCGTACGGATGGCCATCCTGTACTACCATGCAAACCGGGACCACCGGCTCGTCTGCGGGACCTCGAACCGGAGCGAGTATATGCTGGGCTACTGTACAAAGTTCGGTGACAACGCTGCCGATATCCAGCCCATTCTCCACCTCTACAAGTCGGATGTGTATGTCATGGCGGGGGAGCTTGGGATCCCTGATGCAATTATCACAAAGGTTCCATCTGCCGGATTGTGGGAGGGCCAGAGCGACGAGAAGGAGATCGGGCTCACGTACGACCAGATCGATACCTCCCTCCGGACGCTGGAGGAGCACACCTGGCAGCCGCAGAATCCTGTCGAAGAGAGGGTGCTTGCGCTGGTGAAGAAGAGCGGGCACAAGCGGATGAACGCGCCTAACCTTTTAGGATCGCTTCAAAGACCGGCAGATAATTCTCCGGGAAATTGAGGAACGCAAGGGCTTCTTCGTTCCCGACGAGATCGTACAGCGGCCCCCTGCAGATCCGCTGGGTCCCCCTTTGGCAGCTGGGCCCCCGTCTGAATACGGGCGGGACCTTTTCATATGCCGGGTTCTTCCGGAGAGTTCCGTCCGTTAACTCGTAGTATGCAGCACCGTGACGGGCTTCATACTCCCCGTACTCGCTCTCGAATGCGGTAGAGACGATATTTGCCATGGACAGGGTCTCATCCGGCGACGGATTGATCGTGACATGCCCATAATCCGGGGGGATAATGACCAGATCGCCGGCATCGGCGGTGATCAGGACGATATCGTCAAGCGGCCGGGACTGGAGCAGGTAATGCGCAGTTCCCTCGAGGACCTCATAGATCTCCGGGAAACCTACTCCTGCAGTATTCTTCGGGTGGGAATGTCCCTTGGTCTTGACCCGTTCACCGCAGAGGTCGCGGGGAGGTATTACCGTAAGGTCATACCGGAGCTGGTGATTGCGGAGCCACTGCCAGTCCCTGTCCGACCTTGACAGGTCGCGGTACATAAAATACAGGGGCTCCCTGCACTGGCACCGGGGATCGAGGAGGACAGCACGCATATCGTTGGCAGTCCGCCATGAAGGCTCCGGAAGTTCCCCTTCCCACCCGAACATCACTTCATCGTTTCCCCTGCAAGTAAATAATACCCGGCGCTGCAGCTGATGATGCCAGGGAATCCATCGAACAGGCCTTTTATAGCAACCTGTTGTGCGCGCAGAAATACAGCCCGCAGGCTGCGCCAGAAGCCGGCCGGGAATCTGGCACCATTGGATCAGTATGAGCGGATCTCCTCCATCTCCCTGAGGTCCATGAGGCCTTTCATGGCCTGGATCTGCACCCACCGGCCGCTCTCGCGGATCGCGGCCATCGGGTTGGTGCCGCCGACCGCAGCGATCGCAACATACTGCGGGCTGACCGGGACCCCGAGCAGGGGGAGGTTTGGCATCCCGACCTCGAGGATACCGGTATAATGGCTGTCTGCAAGTTCGTCGAGCACGATCCCGACCAGCGGTTCTGCTTCCATGTGGAACTCGCGGATGTTCGCAAGCATGTTCCCGCTCCCCTTCCGCATCACATCGGTGACAGACGTTGTCTTCTGGGAGATGAGCACCTGCAGCGGATCGATGGTCGTGTGTTCATACAGGATGATATGGGTGAAGCGGAGGGGTGCCCGGTTCTCGACCTGGACAACTCCGCCGCCGATAGGGTTGATCGGTATCCCGCGCCGGATCAGAAGCCCATCAAAGGTGATACTGCACATCGTACAGATGCCCGTACATCCCTTCGGGATCCGGAATTCCGCAACGGTTTCAAGGGACGGGTAAAATTTTACGAGCCCGCTGACGGAAAGGCCGGTCTTGCTGGCATCCTTGAGAATACCGATGGCAAAATCGAGGTCCTCGTTTTTGATGAGGGACATGTTATAGACGACATTACCCTCTCCCGCCACCGGATCAAAAGTTACCTGAAGGGCGTAGTCCTCGATTTTGTTATGGACAAACCTGAGCGGGACGGTCATGTTACTATTCTTCTGACAGTACAACAGAAAAATTGTTCTATAAGCGTAGGGAAATTTATGTATGATGGAACCTGAAATGCGGGAAAAGGCCAAGAATGCGATGCGTCTCATTCTGGAAGCGGCACGGTTCGAGGTGGAGGAGGTCGATGATCCTCTCGATCTTTCGGCAGTGCGGGAGGGCGTCTGTCTCCTGGTGCTTTGCTCCAATGACAAGGCACTGATCAGCCAGTTCGACAAGACGAACTACAGCCTCATGATCGATGACCACGAGATGAACTGCAAGAAACTCCTTTTCTCGATCGACAAGGATATCGCGACGGATAACTGCATCCAGTGGGGTGTTGACGAGTTCGTCCGGTATACCGGTGAGGCGGTTCTTGCCGATATCCTCAACCGCGAGCTCGCGCTCGATCTCACGCCGGCAAAAGGAAGGAAGCCTCCGGCCCTGGCCGCTGCCGCCCCGGCCGCCGCCGTGCAGGAACCCTCCGGCATCTCCATTCCCCATTTCCCCGTGAAACTGACCGAACAGGCAGCGATACGGGCAGCCGGGATCCAGGGGACTGCAAAGCTCAGGTTCATGCCCTACTACCTGTTCCATTACACAAGCACGGGGGAGCAGGTTTACAAGGACCGCCGGATTCCGTTCGATGCCGATGGCTGGAGCGCCCTGAATGCCATCAATGGCATCAAGATCGATCTTGACAGCAAACAGATCGAAGACTCGGATATCCCGGGGGGAGCGGAAGTGTGCAACCCGCACATCAAGAAAGATGAGGCATCCGAGCGGATGGTAAGCGAGCTTATCGACCGGCTGACCCAGAAGGTCCGCATCAAGCAGGAGAAGGGCGATGCCATCTTCTACGAGGAGAAGATCCTCAGGCCGGACCGGAAGAACATCACCGTTGATACCCGGCAGGTGTACATCCCCGTCTGGCAGATCCGCGGCAAGAAGATCGTTGAAGTGAATGCGTTCACGGGCGAGCTGCTCTCGGAGCCGATGGATGAGGGTGTCGAGGTCTTCTGAACCTCAGCACCTCCCGTTTTTTTCAACCGGCACCGTACGGTGTCATTTCCCCGTAAGTCCCGGATATGGTGATCCGGTATCCATGAACTTCCCGGCGCAATTCCTGAAGTATTCCGGTGACCGTACATGATCGCTGTTCTTGGGGGAGGCCCGGCAGGACGCCTTGCAGCCATCCGCCTTGCCTCGGCGGGAAAGCAGGTCACCCTTGTCGAGCACGGGGGGATTGGGGGGCAGTGCCTTCACTCGGGCTGCATGCCGGTCTGTGCCATGAACGATGTGGCCCGGCTCGTCCATTCGGCACGGGAACTGAAGGATCTCGGTGTCATCAGGAACGTCCCTGCGGTGGACTTCCCGGTCCTCCTTGAGGAGATGGGGAAGATTCAGCAGAAGATCGCTTCTATCCTTGACAGGGAAACGAGGGAAGCGGGTGTCGGGATCCTATACGGAAAGAACGGGCGCCTTTCCGGCGGGAAAGCCTTTGCCGGTGACGAGGAACTGGAAGCTGAAGCCGTCATCGCAGCAACCGGCTCCCGTCCGTTCGTCCCGGATATACCGGGAATCAATCTTCCGGGCGTCTTTACTTCAAGGACGCTGCCGGGCATGAAAAAACTCCCAAAAAAAATTGCTGTCATCGGCGGGAGCGTTGTCGCTGCTGAGTTCGCCTACATCTTTTCCACGTACGGATCCGAAGTGAGCATCCTCTCCCGCAGCACATTCCTGAAGGATGCGGACAACCACATCAGGGCGCTCGCGGTGAAGGAACTTGATGGCGTGACGATCCGGGAGAATACACCGGTCTCATCGGTTAACGGTACAAGCAGGGTCGCATCGGTTACCTGCAGGGAGGAAGAGCTGGAGACCGACGCTGTCTTCCTTGCTGCCGGCCTTGTCCCGAATTCAGAATCTCTCGAGGGGGTGAAGAAGGGCGCGCTCGGGGAAGTCGTTGTCGACAACCACATGCGGACGAGTGTCCCGGGGGTTTACGCGTGCGGCGATCTCGTCGGCCCGCCATACCTCACGCCGGTTGCACGCCACCAGGGAATCGTGGCCGCCGACAACATTCTCGGGATACCCCGGACCATGGATTACCGGAACATCCCCCGGTCCATCAGTCTCTCCCACGATCTCGCCTCCTGTATCAACGAGACCGAAGGCATGGGATCGATCACCTTCCCCGGCCCGGCCGGGCCCGGCACGTTCTGGTCGGTACCCTCGGGGCAGACCGGCCTTGCGAAGGTGATCTTCGATCCGGAGACCGGGAACCTGGGCGGGTTCTGCTCAGCGGGGCCGGGCGGGGGACTTATTGCCGGCTACATGGCATTCCTCATGAAAAAGCACTTCACCGTCCACGACTTCGAGGAGTTTATCGAGGTTCATCCCTCGACCGACGGGGTGTACGGGCTTGCCAGGTATACTTCGGCATTACTCAAGAAACGAAAATTTTCGTGATGAATGGCATTTCAGGTATATCATTCAAGAATTTTCCATGAACCGGATGGAAAAACTTGAAAAGGTTATTTCTTCCTGGTTATTGATATCAGACCGATGATGAATAATGTTCCAAGAAGGAATGCTGCCGGGAAGAACGCTGAGGGAAATTCCGGAGCAGGAGTCGATTCGCAGATACTGACAGTTTTTGATGCGGATGCGAATTTATCATACTGAAGAAATTCTTCGGGCAAATCAACATAGAAGTGTCCATCGCCTTTAACCTGAAGTTCAGTTCCCGGTGCAATGGTATTGCTGATTTTAAATATTGCATAATCTGAACCTATCGCCGGACATCCGCCCCATTCCACAGGATTACCGCCAGACAAAGAGAAACAATCATCCGACGCGCTCACATACTGGACTTCAGGACTGTCTATACCCAACCCTAGACTTTGCCATTCACAAGCATCATCCAAACAATCGGCGGGGGCCGGAGGTACATGATTCCCGTCATATGTAAGGTCAGCCCGGATTTCTTCACCGGGCAGATAACACGATTTGTCTGTTGTTACCGTCATTATCGGATTGGGATAGTCTGGCCACGGATCATCCCCCATTACAGGAACTGCGATGAGAATTGTTGTCATTAACAGGATAATCGCTGCGTAATTTTTCATAACTCCACCTGAGCAGATGATATTTTCTGCAATAGCCAATTTGTTATAAAATAAAAAAATATATGCAATGCGCCGGCGCATTGCGTGGCAACAATTTCAGTTTTCCATTATCGGTTATCACCAGATTCTCATGGATAATTGTTGCAATTCCGTTTCAAAACCATTTCAATATCCCAGGCACTCCATTACCCCGTCATGAACAATCTCCAAATTCTCTTTATGCCACAGCACACTGCTGTATGTATTATTAGATCCGGAATCGCATTATTACGATACATACCGTCCCATCCCCGGGTGTTTGTACGATGAGCGATCCCACCGAGAATACATCATTCGACCAGACACGGCTCGACAAGGTCCGTGCACTCCAGGAGAAAGGCCACGTCATCTTCCCTGCCTCGTTCGACCGGCAGCACACGATTGCCGATATCAGGACGAAGTATGCTGATATCGGTCATGACAAGAGCCCCGAGCCCGTTACTACAGCCGGCAGGATTTACATCGTCCGCAACCATGGCAAGACGCTCTTCGCCGACCTCGGGGACGAGACCGGCAGGATCCAGCTCTACATCCGGAAAAACGATCTCGGGGAGGATCAGTTCAATCTCTTCAACCAGTTCATCGAGCGGGGGGACATTGTCGGGGTGACGGGGCACGTGTTCCGGACAAAACTCGGGGAGATCACCATCTGGGTGGATTCATTCACCCTCCTGTGCAAGGCGGTCTGTTCGCTGCCGGAGAAGTTCCACGGTCTCACAGACGTCGAGAAACGCTACCGCCAGCGGTACGTGGACCTCATCGTGAACGAGGAGAGCCGGCAGACATTCCGGAACCGGAGCCGGATCGTATCCCTGATCCGCAGGTACCTCGATGACCACGGGTTCCTCGAGTTCGAAACCCCCATCCTCCAGCCGATCTATGGTGGCGCCAATGCCCGGCCGTTCACCTCCTACCACCACTACCTGGACCAGAACCTCTTCCTCCGGATCGCTCCCGAGCTGTACCTGAAGCGCCTCATCGTCGGGGGATTCGAGCGGGTCTTCGAGATCGCCCGTAACTTCCGGAACGAGGCAGTGGACGCCGACCATAACCCGGAGTTCTCGATGGTGGAGATCTACTGGGCGTACCGTGACTTCACGCACATGATGGAGCTGACCGAGGACATCGTATCATCCATCGTTTTCACCGTCCACGGGATGTTCGAGATCCCGTACGGCGATACCACCCTCAACTTCAAACCGCCGTGGAAGAAACTCTCGATGGCGGACGCGGTGAAGGAGTACGCGGGAATCGACATCTTTTCCCACAATGTCCCCGAGCTCCGCGAACTGGCAAGGAAGCACCAGCTCGAGGAGCCGGACAAACCGCAGAGCCAGCGGGAGTTCCTCATCACCTTCTTCGAAGGCCTCGTGGAAGAGAAGCTGATCCAGCCGACCTTCATCCACGATTACCCGGTCGAGAACTCCCCGCTCGCCAAGCGCCACCGCAGCAAGGAGGGCTTCACCGAGCGGTTCGAGCTCTTCATTGCCGGCATGGAAGTGGGCAACGGTTTCTCGGAGCTGAACGACCCGGTGGACCAGAAGGAGCGGTTCGAGGCGCAGGACGAGAAGCGCCGGCTCGGCGATGTCGAGGCCCAGATGATCGACTACGACTTCATCAACGCCATCGGTTACGGCATGCCCCCGACCGGCGGTGTCGGCATCGGCATCGACCGGCTCGTGATGCTTCTTACCAACAACGACTCCATCAAGGAAGTCATCCTCTTCCCCTCGATGAAGAAGCTGAAAGAGGGCGAGGGTGAAGAGGAGCAGAAAACTCCATAATCCTTTTTTGTTTTGTTTTTGGCATTCCACGAAGCATATGAGTTCCTGCAGCCAACAGGATCCCATGGCAGAACGGACCATCTCAAACGAGTTTCGGAACGTTGACAATACGGAGACGGCCGACCACCTCGTTCAATACCTTGAGTACGTGGATTCGCTGCCGCAGACCTGTCAAATCAAGGCGGACAGTTACGGGTATCTTGGCCTGAAGGAAGGGGACTCTGTCCTCGATGCCGGGTGCGGGCCGGGATACGATGCCATACGGATGGCGTCTGTTGTCGGCAGGACCGGCAAGGTCACGGGTATCGACCTCAGCGAACGCATGATCGCGATCGCGGAGGCAAAGGCAAAGGGCACCGGCCTGCCGGTCTCGTTCCGGACCGGCGATGTACGGAAACTCCCGTTCCCGGATGCCAGCTTCGATAAGATCCGGATTGAGCGTACGCTCCAGATCCTCGAGAACCCGGGAGAGGTCCTTGACGAGATGATCCGGGTGCTCCGGCCGGGGGGCCGGCTCCTCTGTGTTGAGCCGGACTGGGAGACGATGGTCTGCGATCCCGGCAGCAGGGACACGGCCCGGGTGTTCTTCCGGTTCTGCGCCGACCAGTTCCCCGACGGTTCCACCGGCCGCAAGCTGTACCGCTACTTCCGGGAGCGGGGACTCTCCGATGTGGCCGTCCATCCCGCCCCTCTTGTGCTGCATGACTTCCCGCTAACGGCAAAGATGATGAACATGGACCAGTTCCTTGCGGCAGCACAGGAGAAAAGAGTTCTCGCCCGAGACGACGTTGCCTCGTGGCTCGGTGAGCTGAAAGCAGCCGATGCGAGGGGACAGTTCACCTTCGCCGGCCTGATGTTTGCTGTTGTCGGGAGAAGATGATGCCGGCCTCTGTCATTGCCCGGGTGGATATCACTGACCGGCAGCAGTACCTGAAATATACTGCCATTGCCCCGGCGGCAATCATCCGGTACGGCGGAAGGGTCATTGCCCGGTCGGAGGACCCGGTCACGCTGGAAGGGCCGGAGGAGAGACGGCGGATCATCATCATCGGGTTCCCCTCTGTTGAGAGAGCAAAGGAGTGGTACGATTCACCGGAATACCGTCAGGCCCGGGAAATCCGGAAAGACGCAGCAGCTGGTGAACTGATCGTGGTCGAGGAGTTCGTGCCAGGATAAAGAATCCGGGCACGCAAATATCTGTAATGGATATCCCCGGCTGGAACAGCGGGTAAGGGCGCTGGAAGGGACGAACATAAACCAGCCTGCGCAGTAAAACCAGAATCGTTATCCCCATCCGCACATACCCTTCTGTATGACATCCGGCGATTCCCCGATACATCATCACCAGCACACGCTCTTCTCGCCCAAGAAGGCAGCACACCTCGACACCGGCCTGCGCCGTTTCCTCTACCGCCCTGACCGGCTCGCGGAGCGGCTGGCGAAGCCTGGCGACCGTGTCCTGGACTTCGGCTGCGGACCGGGATTTTTCACCCGCGAGTTCGCGAAACGGGTCGGCGACAGCGGACAGGTGTACTCCGCAGACCTGCAGGAGGAGATGCTGGCGATGGTGCGGGCAAAGATGGATGCAGAAGGCCTGGCAGGTCGGGTTACGACCCACCGGTGCAAACCGGATTCCATCGATATGCCCGCGGGCCTGAACGGCACCTTTGATCTTGCCACAGCTATTTTTGTTGTCCACGAGGTGCCGGACGCGGAGAAGCTCTTCCGGGAGATCGCGGGGTTGCTCAGGCCGGGCGGGACGTTCTTCTTCTCAGAACCGCCTTTCCTTGTTCCGGGCAGGGAATTTGCCGGTAAGATCGAACTTGCCAAATCCTGCGGTTTCCAGCCTGTTGAGCAATCATGGTATTTCGTGAACCGGGCTGTGACCCTCAGGAAGGCATAGGTCACGCCCGGTATTCTGCAGGACCCGGGTACCTTTTTTTCAGGGTTTGATCGATCCGGATCGATTTTTCAATCACGATCATGATCGCGATGAAAAATTTCAAATCAAAGTCTGCTGGAAATTATTCAATCAAAGTCTGATTGAAATGAAAAAATCAGGGTTTGACCGGTAAAAGGTAAACACTTGTGCACCATTGCATAGTTTCTGTCTCCGACGAAGAATTGTTCCGGTACATCGTTTTTCAATCAGAGTCTGCTGGAAATTTTTCAATCAAACCCTGATTGAAAAGAAAAAATCAGAGTCTGCATGAAAAAATAAAATCAAAGTCTGATCAATCCGGATCGCATTTTCAATCGCGATCATGATCGCGATGAAGATTATTCATCAGGATCCGGTTAAAAACCGGCAACCTGATCCCGGGCGCTGGACCGGAAAAATGGGGTCTTATCAGTTGATCCGGAGCCGTTCCCCGTTCCGCATGGGGTGGACATCCTTGTTCGCGGTATACCCGAGATCGCCGGCAAACGTAGCATAGCCTGCGGTCATCGTCAGGTCCGCGTGCGCCGGGATGATGTGCCGGGGCTGGAGCATCTCGAGGAACTCGTAGTGGTCTTCCCTGTACGCATGGCCGCTGACATGCAGGTCCTCGAAGATCCGGGCACCGGTCTTTTTCAGGTGCTGGGAAATCACATACCGCTGCCCGACGTTCATCGGGTTCGGGATCACGTTCGCCGAGAAGAGGATCTTGTCACCCTTTCCCAGCTGGTAAGGCGTGTCGCCGAGGGCCATCCGCGTCAGGATCGATCCGGGCTCCCCCTGGTGGCCGGTAACGATGGGGACGAACTTGTCCTTGCCCTCCTTCATCATCCGCCGCATGACACGATCAACGGTCCTGCGGTCCCCGAAGACGCTCGCGGTTTCCGGGAACGAGACGAATTTCATCTGTTCCGCGGTGACCGCGTACTTCTGCATCGACCGGCCGAGGAAGACCGGTTTCCTGCCAATCTCGTGGGCGCACTCCGCAATGGTCTTCACCCGGGCGATATGGGAGGAGAACGTTGAGACGACGACTGCATGCTTGTCATCCTCGTAACTGGTGATAACGTCCCGGACAAGGTCGCGGGCAACCCGCTCGCTCGGACACCGACCCGAACGGTGGATGTAGGTGCTCTCAACGATCAGGGCCAGAACCCCTTCCTTGCCCAGCTGCCGGAAGCGGGCAAAGTCCGGCGGCTTTCCGATGACCGGTGTCCGGTCGAACTTGAAGTCGCAGGCGTACACGATCGCACCATGGGGCGTGTGGAGAACCGGCGTGACGGTATCGATGATCGAATGCTGCGTGTGCACGAACTCGAGAACAAGGTTCGGCGAGAGCGTATACCGCTGGCCGGCGCCGAGGGCAAAGAGACGGTTGTTCACGCCGAATTTTTTCTCCCCGGATATCTGCTGCCGGATCAGTTCGGTGGCATAGGGTGTGGCGATGATCGGCGCCTTGTACCGGTGGGCGAGTTTCGGGATGGCACCAATATGGTCGAGATGCCCGTGCGAACAGACGATAGCTTTCACCGTGCCTTCGACCTTCTGCAGCACTGTATCATCCGGGATTGCCTTGATCTTGATGAGATCAAGGGAGTGCATCTCGTCCACCTCGGCATCCTCGTGGATCATCAGCTGGTCGAGGCGGAGGCCCATATCGAAGATGACGATCTCCTTTCCGCAGCGGACGGCAGTCATGTTCCGCCCGACTTCATCATATCCGCCTACGGCAATTATTTCTATTTCCATGCGTTGTGTATCTCCTGATTATCGGTATTGCATTCTCTGGGTGTTTCTGGTTCTGCGGGTATCGGTATCCCGGGCGATCCTGCCCGGGTCGGCTGGCCAAAGACCGGGAATTATCCGGTATTTCCCGGGCCAGCCTGCAGCGGAATTAAGCCGGTTCTTATTCGTCAGGGTATCTCCAGGAACGGAGATCTCTTCCGATATTCCGGCTCTCCTTCTCATCATGCCGGACATACAGGGCGGGAATTGTCTCCCCCTGCTTATGCGAGCCATTCTCTGACCTGTCGGAGAATTTCCCTTGGAGGCCTGTGCTGGCCCTTAACCCATCCGGGGAAAGGACCCGGCAGAGGCCGTCACCACGATACCGTGGATCATCCCAACCCTGTCCCGGGACGTTTCATTCTCCAGATGCCTTCTTGTGTTCTGGCACCTTCCGCATAATACCTGCACATTGTTTCCCGCGCAGGTTCCGGATCCTGCTGGTTCCGGAAAATGTCTATTGTAAATCGCTCGGCAGATACTTCAACCTTTGTCTTCAGTGCGCCACCGGAAGGGATACTCTGGAGGGGGATCCCTGGTGGGTGCCCCGCAACCTGGCAGCCCGGTCTGTTTCAGCCGGGGGGCTCCGGCTCGGACGGGATACCTGCAGATACGGTCCGGGTGAACTCCCGCACCGTCTCCCGGTCCCCGGCCCGGTACAGGACAGTTACACCAACCACGTGTCTGCCTTTCGGGGCCGGACCGTGGCTGATCCAGATGCTCTTCGTCTGGTCCGGATCGAGATGGGGGAGCACGAAATGATCCTTCTCCAGCACGAGACCCTGCGGAGGGGAGAGGATAACCGTGACCTGCCCGAAGGGAACCGAAGTGAATCCGCTGATCCGCACTTCGAGCCGGCCGTCCTTTCCTTCCGGTATCTCGTCGGAGAGGGTCACGACCGGCATCGGGGTCAGGGCCCGTAACGTACCGATAAGGGAGGAGGAACTGTCATGGAACCCTTTGACGAGCCGGAGGGAGGCATACAGGATCACTGCCATCACGATGACCGCAACCGAACCGATACCAAGGATGATGAACCAGACACTGGTACCGGGAGCCATCGATCGGGTATCCGCAGTACCTGCAGCCAGGATCAGGAGAAGGGCGATGATGAACATGAGCCCGGCAAGGAGAGCTGTGCGGAGGGCTGGTTGCATGCGGTTTTCTCCGGAGTATCATTCCGTTGTCGCCAGCCGGAGATAAGGGTATGGGAAGCCGGAATCGACCAAAAGGTCCGGGCCTTTTCACTGTTCATCATGCGGCGCGGCCGCTGGTCCGGCCATCGTGCACCCTTCCGGCACATAGTACCGTTTCCCGCCGCTCAGGGTCCTGCCGCAGAAATCCCGGCAGGTTGCTGGCCGTTTCTCGTAAATGGCACAGCCCCACTTCTTTATGCCACTGCCATCGGGCTCTTCCTCACGCAGGTGACGGCAGGGCGCACCAGCCAGGAAATACCCCCCGGATTCCTTCAGGCCACGTTCCCGGAAGTAATGGAGCTGGTGGGGTTTGCACTGCCGGACAAGAGCGATGGGAAGCCAGCGGCAGCATTCGCCGCAGCGGCTGCAGGTGCCGCTCTCTGATTTCGGGTCTCCGGATTTCATCAGGGATCCATTTGGATGGCTTTAGGGGTAAGGATTACGGATTGTCACGTCTCTCCGCCAAGGAAAGCCGGCGATGACAGGTACGATAAAAATAGGCGGTGAGGGAATGTCCGGGATGCCCGGCCTTCCTTGTCAGAGTGAGCCGATATCCTTCAGCAGGTTTTCGGTAAATTCACGGAGCGCCGGATCCTCACTCTCGTCAGCCACGAACTCCCGCAGTCCGCGGAGAGCACCGGTACTCCGGATGGCCGTGAGGGCGACTGCTGCCTGTTTCCGGATCCCCGCCTGCTCGTTTTTGTCCCTGAGCCTTCCCGTCAGCTCATCCACCGGGCGACCGCTCTTCAGGCTGCCAAGGGCTGTTGTTGCAGCCAGCCGTATCTCCGTGTCCGGTTCCCCGAGCAGGTCAACCAGCGGCCTGACCGCACGCGGATCACCGCTCTTCCCGAGCGCAACCACTGCCCGTAACCGGTCTTCGGTGCAATTGCCGGACACTGCAGTATATATCAGGTCGTAGATCCCTCCGTGGTGGGGGAGGGAATTATACCATTCACCATCCTTCTGTTCAAGACTTATTCCCATGATCTTCACCATTCATGAAAATTCACACAACGATACCGGATCTCCTTTCGGCAGCCGTCTGGACGGTACCTAGAGAATACAGAAAAGCGTCCGCTTGCCACGAGTGGCCCGTACCCGGGCTGTGCTGCCACCCACGCGATTCGCAGACGAAGACATTGCAGTAGTATGATGCAATCCGATTATAAATAATTATGCGATAATTCTGGTTTTGTCATCCGGCATGCTTTAAAAAGGGGCGGATCCCGGATCCATTATTTATGGTAGGGCTCCCCCCGGAGGATCCGGAATGCCCGGTACACCTGCTCCAGCAGGATGAGCCGTGCCATCGGGTGGGTGAACGTCATCTTCGACAGTGAAAGACGGAGGTCGCTGCGGTCTACGACCGATGGCGAAAGGCCGAGGTCCCCGCCAATGACAAATGTAACATGGTTCCTTCCAGCCAGCTCCCAGACACGCAAGCCATCTGCCAGATTCTCGCTTGTCCAGTTCTGTCCCCTGATATCGAGAGCAACAACCAGCGATCCTTCGGGGATTTCGGCAAGGATTCGCTGCCCTTCCTTCTCAACGGCTGCCGATTCATTTGCAGGAGAGCATACCTGAGGCCTTTTTTCCTCCCCGATCTCGTTGATCCGGAACTTCACATAGGGGCGGAGGCGTTTCTCGTACTCGGCGATGCCCTCCTGCAGGAACCGTTCCTTTATCTTTCCGACGGCAATAACGAGGATATGCATAGTGCACAGCATTAAAAAATATTCAATAACACGGGTTAAACGGAACGCGGGAAGAAGAGGTGGAAGTATGTTACCTATGAATTACCCTTAGCATCTTTTCCATCAATTTTCTGGTGCGATAACACATCCAGCAGGACTTCCTTCATCATGTTCTTCATGAGTTCCCGTCCTTCATCCGATGACATGTAGTCCTTGAACAGTTCTCTGAACTGTCCCATATCGTGGTGATTATCGACGAAGGCTAATAAAGCTTGTGTAATGCAGTCGGAGACCGTGGAGAACTTCTTTTCCTCGTACACGAGTTTATTGACCTTATCGTAGATGTTGGGGGGCATCTTGTACGAGATTGCAACACGCTCCCCGCGGGTTGCCGGAGCCTTCTCTGCCATTCCCTACAAAATTCGCCGGAATACTATAAATAGGCTGTTAAATCCCCGGAGTGTTTCATAAGTATTTCCAAAAATCCAATAGTATTCCTTAAACAATCCTTATGGAATACTTTTTATAGCGCGGCGCAGAACAGGAGATCATCGAGAGGTGAACCACATGAACGAAACTATCCTGTTACTCCTTGGATTTCTGGGGGTGTTTGCCGCCGGGTGCAGCATCGCCTTCCTTGCACTTGGAAAACTGATCGACCAGTTCCCCTCGGGTGATGATTCAAAGCGCACCCGGAGTATTGCGAGCCCCGTTGAAACAACGAAGGTCTCGGTCGCCCTGTTCTGGATTCTGTTTGTTATCGGGGGATGGGCGGTTATGCAGGAGAGCCGCATCATCATGATTGCGGGTATCACGACGCTCTTTGCCATCAGCCTGTTCATGATCACCGCCCTGGTATTCTCGTTTGCCGTTCTCAATACCCTGAGGGCGAGGAAGAGCGGAACGAAGGCACCGGTCGGGATGCCGGTGATCCAGATCTCTCAGGCGGCACCTGTTCCGGTTCCCGTTGAAGCCGAACCTCTTCAGCCGGCCCCGGTCCTCAGGAAACGCTACAACAATCCTCTCACCGATTTCATGCTCAATGCGCTGCTGAAAAAGGAGTAAGATTTTTCCCTTTTTTATAGAGGTAAGAGCACGCTTTTTCCCAACTGTTTTTTCATGCAATTCGTGTTGTGATGGCTTCCCGCTTCAGGGCCCCTCGAAGAACCTGATGGTTCTTCTCGTGCTTCAATCCTGCCGAATGACACACCTGGCGGGGCACGGCAGGGCAAGAGCAGTTTCCGGGAATAATGGTAATTCAGGCCGCCGCGGGAGCGAGTCGGAAATTCTCTTCGAGAATTTTCTCCAGCCAGTCCTGACCGCTGCTCACGGCTGGCTCCCCGCGGGGACTGCCGAAGGCAGTGAAGAAGATTTTCCAGCGGAAAATCTTCGACTGCAGCGGCACCTATCCTAACGGGGGGATAGGGGTATCAGTCCCATAATTGGCTATATCATTACCAGATACCATATACCGACTGGCGGTAAAAAAAGGAATAACTTACCCGAAAATCTTCTTCGACTGCTCGAGGGCATCGACAGCGGGGAGCACCTTGCCGGTCAGGAACTCGATGCAGGCTCCGCCACCGGTGGATATGTGGGTGAAGTCCTTGTCCAGGCCCATCTTCTCGATGACCACAGCGGTATGGCCGCCGCCGACAACCGAGAACTCGACGTTCGAGGCTGCCTTGAGCAGCTCGTAGGTGCCGGTGGCAAAGTCCGCTTCCTCGAAAAGCCCGGCCGGGCCGTTGAAGACCACGGTGCCGGATTTCTTCAGGACCCCGACCATGTCATGGATCGCGTCCATGCCGATGTCGAGGACCGGGCAGTCATCGGGTATCTTCGTGATCGGATACTCTTTCCGGTGGCTGTTCTCGCGGACAGCAACGGTCTGTGGCATGATGACGCAGTCCCGGTACTTCGCAAGGATCTCCTTTGCCTTCTCAATCTCGGGCTGGTATTTGAGCTGGGCGATCAGCTGGGTGGAGGGCTTGCCGATATCGTACCCTGCCGCGATCAAAAAGACGTTGGCAACAACACCAATGACGATGACCTTGTCTGCGATCCCCTTGTCGAGCACATTGCGTGCAACGTCGATGGAATCGTCGACCTTGGTGCCTCCGAGCACCATGCAGACGGGCCGGGGGGCGCCCGAGAAGACTTTCGAGAGCGTGAAAACCTCTTTCTCCATCAGGAGACCCCCGGCGGACCGCATGGCCATCGGCAGGCCGACCACCGTAGGCTGAGAACGGTGGGCAGTACCGAAGGCATCGTTGACGAACACGTCCGCCATCGAGGAGAGTTTCTTTACGAGGTGGGTCTTCTTTGCTTCATCCGGTTTCAGGGTCAGGTTCTCTTCAGCGTTGAAACGGACGTTCTCGAGCATGACCACGTCTCCAATCTTCATGGCGTGGACCGCATCCCGGGCATGCTTCCCGAAGATGCTGTCAACGTACGTGACCGGCTTGTTCAGCAACTGCTCGAGCTTCTCGGCATGGGCCTCGAGGGTGGTGAAGTCCTTCTTGCCGGGCCTGCTCTGGTGGGTGACGATCACGACCCGGCTCCCGTCGAGAGCCCTGATGGTCGGGATATGCTCGCGGAACCGCTTGTCGTCAAGGATAAGGTTCGAGGCCGGATCGATCGGTGAATTCAGGTCGAGCCGGAGCAGCACGGTCTTCTTCTCAGCACCCAGTTCCCTGATCGTCCCGATTGTCATCCAGCCTCACCGTACCTTCCTATGCATTGCTCCTTGCTTTAATCCTCTTCATCCGGAAGAGCTCTTCCCGTTCCATCTCGTCAAGGCGCATCTTGATGAAGTCCCGGGCTGCGGTCAGCTCGGGGATGACCTTGAACTCGAGCGCGTTGACACGGCGCTTGGTCTTCTCAATCTCGTCGAGGAGACGCTTCATGGTGGTCTCGATCTCGGCGCTCTCGATGATCGCTTCGACCAGCTCTTCGAAGGCCGACGCAGTCTCATCGATGACGGTCGAGGTGCCGAGCACACCATACCCTCGGTCAATGACGCTCTTTTTCACCTTGGAGGAGTCGATCTCGGGGACAACGACCCCCATGATGTTCTTGCTCTTTAAGGTGATCTGCGGCACCTCCTTGACGGAGAATGCCGCGGATTTCACCCCAATCGCTCCCTCGACGGTATTTGCCAGTGCCATCATCTCGGCGGCACGCTCGTACTTTTTCAGGAGTTCTCCCCGGCTGTCCTTGGCGTCCGCCAGGATCTTGAAGAATTCCAGGATCAGTCCATCGCGCTTCATCTTGAGGATCTTGTAGCCGCGCTCGGAGAGCTGGATCTTCCGCTTGAGGTTGATCAGTTCCGAGCGGGTTGGCTTCACATCGCGCAGCGCCATGGACGGTTACACCTTCTTTGCACCGGCTTTGAACTTCGGGTGGTACTTGTTGATCAGGTCGCGGTCGATACGGGTGAGCTGTTCGACGGGAAGCGTGGAGAGGAGGTCCCAGCCGAGGGTCAGCGTGTCCTCGATGGAGCGGTCCTCGTCATAGCCCTGCCGGACGAAACGGTTCTCGAAGAGATCCGCGAACTCGAGCAGGAGCCGGTCACGCTCGGAGAGAGCATCCTTGCCGACGATAGCAACCAGGCCGCGGAGATCGTTGCCTTCCGCGTAACCTGCGTACATCTGGTCGGAGACCTTCTTGTGGTCCTCGCGGGTGTGCCCCTTGCCGATACCGAGGTTCATCAGACGCGACAGCGAGGGCAGCACGTTGATGGGCGGATAGATGCCCTTGCGGTGCAGCTCACGGTTGACCACGATCTGGCCTTCGGTAATATAACCGGTCAGGTCGGGGATCGGGTGCGTGATATCGTCACCGGGCATGGTCAGGATCGGGATCTGGGTAACGGACCCCTTCTGGCCCTTGATCATACCGGCACGCTCGTAGATGCAGGCGAGATCCGTGTACATGTACCCGGGGTAACCACGCCGGCCCGGAACTTCTTCACGGGCTGCACCGATCTGGCGGAGCGCTTCACAGTAGTTGGTCATATCCGTCAGGATGACAAGCACGTGCATACCCAGCTCGAAGGCAAGGTACTCGGCGGTGGTCAGGGCAAGACGCGGCGTGATGATACGCTCGACAGCCGGGTCATCCGCAAGGTTGAGGAAGACCACGGCACGCTCGAGTGCGCCCGTGCGCTCAAAGTCCTGCATGAAGTAGTTCGCTTCTTCCTTGGTGATACCCATGGCGGCGAAGACTACTGCGAAACTCTCGGTCGAGCCGGGCACCTTTGCCTGGCGGGCGATCTGCAGCGCAACGTTATTGTGCGGCAGGCCTGCGCCCGAGAAGATCGGGAGCTTCTGGCCGCGGACGAGAGTATTCGTCCCGTCGATCGTGGAGATACCGGTCTGGATGAAATCCGCCGGCATGCCGCGGGCGTACGGGTTGATGGCCGCACCGGTGATGTCGAGGCGCTTCTCCGGGACGATCTCCGGGCCGCCATCGATGGGCTTGCCGCCGCCGGACAGGATACGGCCGAGCATCTCGCGGCCCACGGGCATCTTGATGGTCTCGCCGGTGAAACGGACGCCGCTGTCCCTGCCGATACCGGTGGTGGTCTCGAAGATCTGGACAACCACGAGCTCGTCCGAGGTGTCCAGCACCTGGCCGCGCTTGATGGTCCCGTCGAAGAGGACGATGTTCACGAGTTCGCCGTAGGCGACAGGCTCGGTCTTCTCGACAAAGACGAGGGGACCGGCAATCTTGTTGATAGTCCTGTATTCCTTCATGCTGCCGACCTCAGTGCGTTGAACTCTGTATCCATCTGCTTCTCGATCTTGGCGAGTTCGGGCTTGTAGTCCTTGATGAACTTGATCTGCGGCAGTTCGCCCTTGCTCTTGACGGCGTTGATCTGGGCCGGGCTGACGCCGGCGAGCTGGGCCGCGTAGGCAAGATCGGCGAAGAGCTTGATCGCCTTCATCATGTCGTACTGCTTGGTCATGTCACAGAACGTGTCAACCGAGTCATACGCGTTCTGCTGGAGGAAGATCTCGCGGATCATGCGGGCTACCT
>Ga0302253_1000301_pt1 | contig 44648 bp, 35 predicted proteins | sample AAG_RA_Trp_MG_FD_193537 | JGI IMG/M metagenome (GOLD analysis project Ga0302253, IMG submission 193537) | Enriched activated sludge microbial communities from anaerobic digester in WTTP, New Holstein, Wisconsin, United States - AAG_RA_Trp | ecosystem: Engineered > Bioreactor > Anaerobic >...
TACTTCCCATTTTGTTTATGTGTGCAATATTGTATATACATGACGCAAATATAATAATATATTCTCTACGAAATATTATTTAATAAAATAGTTATTAACAATATAATGTTAATAACTATTTGCTACTTTTTGTATTTTTTCTCTCTGTATTCCCCGTCAAACCTCATTTTTTGAGTTTAAAATCCGTTTTAAGATATTTTCAATAGTTTCAGGTTTAGTATAATCGTCTTGGTCAGTAAATAGTCGTCCCTTAAAAAAATCGTTTTTGGTCTCGTCATTGCTGACGAGACGAGGACGAGTATGGATACCGACTAAACCCTCAAGATTTTGCTGCTTTCCACCTGGCTAAACCTTCAAGGTTTTTCCAAGCATTATCCCCGACTAAACCTTGAAGGTTTTTCTATACCAAGTTGCACCTTGCTTAAAAACTTTCCAGATAGGAGCGTTTGCGTATCAGTTTTAAATCTTGCAAAACAGATGCTTTTACGTTGATTTGAAAATTATAACTGCGATATGGACCAAACGGTATCCACGAAAAACGCATTTCCCAGCAATGCAAATCTCTATATATATTAATATTAGTATAAGTAAATTTTTTGGATTGAAAATCATAGCCCGATGAAAAAGAAACTTTCCATTTGCTTGTAATGCTGAGGTCGCCATAAAACGTCAACCCTTTGATGGTATTATATTCATACTTTTGTTTGGTTGTATTAAAAGTTGTTCTTGTATAATTAAGGTTGTACGAGAGTTGTAATGTCCATGGTATTTTAAAATCAACATAATAGTCCAAATAATTTTCGGGCAAGCCGGCGGCAGTGGCTGCTTGTTTGGCTGTTTCGGTTGCTTGATTTGTTTTATTTTTTACAAAGCCATCGGAATTCAATCCTGCACTGACTGATAAACTTGCCGAAGTTAGATTTCCAATTTTTTTACTTTTATTGTATTCAAACTGATTTATATTTCTGCCCAGCGAGTCATACGCATAAAAGCCATAAGTAGCATTTCCATACAAGTTTAAAATTTTAAAAAGTGTAGTCCGTGCCTGAATTTGCAGGGGTTGCCATTTTAGCGAATCAAGGGCAGTATTGTACGATGTGTTAAATGATAACTGTTCTAATAGGGAAATTTTATTTATTTTGTTTGCTGTATCGTTTTTGCTTTTAACTTTCATTTCGAGGTTGTTGTTCAACGAAAAATTTACCATGCCGTATTTTCCCGACGGTGGACTTCCAAATATGCCGTTTTGAAAAATGGAATAGGTACTTTTTTTTCCGGAAGTATCTATTTGCACTGTTTTATAATATTTTGTTTTGGAATAATCGGGACGCCATGAAAAACCCACGGTAGGTGTAACGATATGTCTAATTCCCTTAAAGCGGCTGTCTGCATGACGAGGTAAATAAAAGCCATAAAGTTGTGTAGTAAAAGGAATATTGATGATATAATCGCCGGCACGTGCAAATTTTTGTACGGTATCTGTTTTTAAATAGGCATCCACCGTGTCGTTCCCATTTATTTGCATCGGTTGCCATGACTTTTCTATAGTAGAAAAATACCAACGCTCGGTATAGGTAAGCGAAGGTCCCATGTTGAAATACTTTAGTATTCGCCAATTGGCAGATATGGGAACGCTGTGTTTAATACCGTTTCGCATTTGATGCAAGGTATTGTCTGAAAAAAATTTCGCCTCTTTGGCTGTCAACACATTTTCCATATTTGAATTTAACGATAAGCCTATTTTTTCATAAAACCTGTTTTTAGATACCTTTGGTTTGAATAAATAAATACGGGACATGCTGAAATATAAATTAGGAATAGTAAGACTGATGGTGCTGTCGGTAAAATTCTGACTGTGCAAAGCATTTATCGATAAATTGAATGGTGAATTGGGAAATTGCTGACGATACGAAACACTTGACTGCATTTCACTCCGTAAGCGATTTTGATAACTAACCGTGTTGTACCGATTAAACGATTGTGAAGCAATATTGACATTGGCACTGAAACTGTGAAAAGGATGTGCTTTTATATCTTCAGAATGTGTCCAACGCAAGGAATAGGCTTTTTGGTTTTGATAATCGGGCATGCCTTTTTCGCTTACAATAATATCACTGTACGATACCATGAAATTGCCCGTATATTTATATCTTTTTTTATAATTAGACAGCAAACTGGCACCCCACGAACCTTTGGTATAAATTTCTCCAATTAACGAAGCATCCATTTTATCGCTTATAGCAAAATAATAGCCTCCATTTTTCAGGAAAAATCCTCTTGTTTCTTCTTCGCCGTACTCAGGAATCAGTATTCCCGATTTGTTCCCTTTTTTATTCGGGAAAAAACCAAACGGTAGAAATAACGGTACAGGTACATCTTCTATAACCAAATATGCCGGACCTGTAACAATTTTATCGTTGGGAATAACTTTGGCACGAGTTAAATCAACATAGAAGTGTGGATGCTCCAAATTGCAGGTTGTATATTTCCCATTAGTAAGACACACATTTCCATCTTCCAACCGTTTTGTTTTGGAGCCATGCAAATATCCGCCTGCTTGTTCGGTAGTAACATCGGTTATTATGCCTTTTTTGGTTTTAAAATTATAGCGTAATGTGCGTGCTTCAAATTCATCCGAGCCATCCTTGAATTGGGGCTTTTCCACTTCCTTCCCTGATGAATCGATTCTGCCTTTGGAAAAGGCTTCTTCCTGATTCATGTCTATTTCGATATAATACGATTTTAAGTCTGTTTCCTGATATTGAACCGCAGATTTGTTGTATAAATAGGCTTTTTGCTCGTCAAGGTCCAACACAATAGAATCCTGTGCTGAATAAACTACAGGAGCATCCAGTTTGAATTTTTTTTTACCCGAAACATGAATCGTATCTTTTTTTACACTGTCCACTTTAAAAATGGAAGCGCCCGTATCACTTTTTACTGTATTCGTTTTTATGGAAACTTGATTGGTATCATTCGTATTTTGTGCAAAAGAAGAAGAGAACATGAAGATAAAAATAATCATGCCAATTCCTTTGAAAAATTGTCGTATGAATGTACTATCTTTGTGCAATGATTCTTTAAAATTTTGAAAGTTCAAAACTAATCATTTTTTTTGATGAGATTGGTGTTACGTATATTCTTATTGTTCATAGTCCTTACGATTGAATGGATAGATTTATTGTGTGCTCAGGGAAAAAATTTGGGTGTACATACCGTAGTTATCGATGCTGGACATGGTGGCAAAGACCCGGGTGCGGTATATAAAACTATTTATGAAAAAGATATTACTTTGTCGGTTGCACTCAAACTGGGTACATTAATTAAAGAAAATTTTGATGATGTAAAAGTTATATATACGCGCAGCACGGATGAATTTATAGAATTACACAAAAGAGCCAAAATCGCGAACGATGCCAAAGCCGATTTGTTTATATGTATTCATGTCAACAGCAACAAAAAGCCAGACCCCTATGGTGCCGAAACGTATGTGATGGGACTAAATAAAACACAATCCAATTTGGATGTTGCCATGACCGAAAACGCTGTTATTTTAAAAGAAGAGGATTATCAAAAACAATACGAAGGTTTTGACCCACATTCACCCGAAGCCTATATTATTTTTTCACTTTATCAGAATGCATATTTAGACCTTGGATTAACTCTTTCTTCGTATATTCAGGAAGAATATAAAAAGATGAATCGTGAAAACAGGGGCGTTAAACAGGCAGGATTTCTGGTTTTATGGAAAACCACTATGCCCAGTGTTCTTACCGAAATAGGTTTTATTACCAATACCGACGAGGTTTTGTATTTAACCAAAGAAAAAAATCAATGGAATTATGCCAAGGCTATTTTCAATGCCTTTAGCAAATACAAAGGACAACTGGAAGGGAAAAAATATAAGGAACTTACTATTAGTAAAGAACCCGAAAACAACGAAAAAGACAGTACTGAAAAACAGATGAATGTTTCTGTTAAAGATACCGTAAAACACTTATCTGATAAAATACCAGCATTATACAAAGATACTGCTCAACACGTTGATAATACATTTCAGCAACATGCCGAAAAACTATTGAACATTACTTCTTGCGACAGTATTTACTTTTTCGTTCAACTTGCATCGTCGGTAAAACCAATGAACAAATCACAATTTATTGCCGAAAATGTGGAAGAATTATTTTTAGATAATGCCTATAAATATGTTTGTTGTCGAACCAAATCTTTTCAGAAATCTGTTGACAGTCAAAAAGAAATGAAGAAAAAGTATGCAGGTGCTTTCGTTATTGCATTAAAAAGTGGGAAAAAAATTCCAATAAATGATGCTATTAAACAAACAAATAAATAACTTTACTCCATAAAAAATTGCTATACGTATGAAAATTTCAAATGAGGTTAAAGCAGGCGTAATCATTCTGATAGCAATAGGTTTATTTATTTGGGGCTATCAATTTTTAAAGGGGAAAGACCTCTTTGTAAAAGCCGATACTTATTGTGCCATATACGAACGAGTGGATGGTTTGCAGGTTTCAGCCCCAGTTTATATTAACGGATTAAAAATAGGTTCTGTTGCCAACATACGCTTTGTATCCGATACCAGTCGCCTTATTTTAATTGAACTTAAAATTAACAAACCCAACATTATTCAAGATTCGTCCATTGCCGAAATTTTCAGTTCCGATTTAATGGGCACCAGAGCCATCCGCATTAATCTATCCAATTCAAATAAATTCTATCATCCTGGTGATACGCTAATATCAAGCATTGAAGCTGACCTTAAAGCACAAGTCAATGCACAGGTTTTGCCATTAAAAACAAAAGCCGAAGGACTTATTAAATCCATAGATTCCTTAGTAATTGTAGTGCAAACAATTTTTAATAAGCAAACACGCTATAATATTTCCCGTTCCATAGAAAGTATTCGTAGTACTATTGAAAGTCTGGAACGCTCATCCATTACGCTCGATACGCTGGTACAAAGCGAAAGGTATGCATTGACACGAATTATTGCCAATATTGAATCTATAACCGAAAATCTTAGAAACAACAACGAAATGATTACCAACGTGATTAAAAACATATCTGCATTTTCAGATTCACTGCAACAGGCAAACATCAAACAGACTATTATAAATGCCAACCTTGCATTGGTTGAAGCCACCGATATTATGGATAAAATAAATAGGGGTGAAGGCACTATTGGCATGTTAATACACAACGAGAAACTATACAATAACCTCGAAAACTCTTCACGCAATTTGGATTTGCTACTTCGTGACCTGCGCGAAAATCCAAAACGTTATGTACATTTTAGTTTGATTGATTTTGGAAGAAATGTCATTGTAGAAGATAATGAAAAGAACCGTAAAAAGTACGATGTTTATACAGGCATTGATACGGCTACAACATACAGAATTCAAATACGCAGTTCGAAAACACCAATAGAACCCAATTCACGCGAGTTCAAAGGACTTAAGAAAGTAGAAGAACACTATGCAGATGGATGGTACAAATATACCGTTGGCAAATATGCTACACGTGGAGAAGCCGTCAATGCTAAAAACGATTTGATAGACCGATTTCCCGATGCTTTTGTAATGAAATTTATTGGAGAAGAACCAGTGATTGCACCTGTAGCACCAGAGACTATCAAAAAAGACAGTATTCCATAAAGGAAAAGATAACATAATACAGAGAATAATGCTTGATATAAAAAAAACCACCGTTGTTAGCGGTGGTTTTTTGTTTTTTAATAAAAAATATAATCACTAGTAAATGCCCTGGTCTATCATAGCATTGGCTACTTTCATAAAGCCGGCAATGTTAGCCCCTTTTACATAGTTAACATATCCATCACTTTCTTTTCCATATTTTACACACTGTTGATGAATATTTTTCATAATTTCGTGTAAACGTTGGTCAACTTCTTCGGCACCCCAACTGAGTTTCATGGCATTTTGGCTCATCTCCAAGCCACTGGTAGAAACACCGCCAGCATTGGAAGCCTTACCGGGGGAGAATAATATTTTATTCTTTTGGATAATTTCGATTGCTTCGGGTGTACAAGGCATATTGGCACCTTCGGTTACACAAATACAGCCATTTTTAACAAGATTTTTAGCATCTTCTTCGTTGAGTTCATTTTGTGTAGCACAAGGTAAAGCAACATCGCATTTTACTTCCCATGGATGTTTTCTTTCATGAAATTCTGCTCCTTTAAATTCAAAAGCATAGGGCTTAACAACATCGTTGTTGGAAGCACGCAGTTCGAGCATATATTTTATTTTATCTCCGCTAATGCCATCCTTATCATAAACATATCCATCGGGACCTGAAATGGTAATGACTTTAGCACCCAGTTGGTTTGCTTTTAAAGCGGCACCCCAGGCTACATTACCAAAACCAGAAATAGCCACTGTTTTTCCTTTTAAATCCATACCACGCGTTTTAAGCATTTCCTGTGCAAAATAAACAACGCCAAAGCCCGTAGCCTCGGGACGCACCAGAGAACCTCCCCAGCCATACCCTTTACCTGTTAACACACCCGTATTTTCGTGTGCCAGTTTACGATACATTCCATATAAAAATCCTATTTCGCGTCCGCCGACACCTATATCACCGGCTGGAACATCTGTTTCGGGTCCTATAAGTTTCCACAATTCGAGCATAAAACTTTGGCAGAAACGCATAATTTCAGCATTGGATTTTCCTTTCGGGTCAAAATCGCTTCCCCCTTTGGCACCACCCATTGGCAGTGTAGTTAGAGAATTTTTGAAAATCTGTTCAAAGCCCAAGAACTTAAGAATGCTAAGATTTACAGAAGGGTGAAAACGCAATCCGCCTTTGTAAGGTCCAATAGCATTGTTAAATTGTACACGATAGCCTAAATTGACGTGAATTTCACCTTTGTCATCAGACCAGGGCACTTTAAACATTAATATTCTGTCCGGTTCTACCATTCGTTCAATAATTTTTGCTTGTTCAAAATGAGGATTTTGGTTGTAAATTTCTTCAATTGATTCCAAAACTTCACGGACGGCTTGTAAAAATTCAACCTCGCCGGGATGTTTTTTTTCGAGGTCGCTCATAACTTTTTCTACATTCATATAAAAATTTTTTTGGTTTAGTGTTGCAAAAATAGAGATGATTATATCCTAAAAAAATGAATATCATCATACTTTATATATGTTTTTAAACAGTTTATCTATGATTAAATTATTAACTATCATGATTTCAGACAATAATAATTTTTATTTCTAACAGAAAACCCTTTAAAAATATGTTTTTTAACATCCTGATATTCATCAATAAAAATAACTGAAAAAATCAATAACTTTGCAACGTATCAATAAAAATATTGTCATGCCAGATATGGATATTAATGAAGTGAATTATTTATTAACAGAACGTACCAAAGAATTGACATGTCTGTACGAAGTAGAAGAAATATTGGAAGACTATACTTCTCCTGTGCAAACAGTGCTTAATAAAGTATGTGTAAGTATAGAAAAAGCCATGCAATTTGCTGAAATATGTCGTTGTCAAATTATCATTAATCAGGACACTTATTGTAATACTCCTTTTACTAAAACAGAACTTAAACTTTTCTCTAAACTGATGAATGAAGGTCATTTCGTGGAAATAGATGTTTTTTACATTAAACCAATAAAAGATGAACATCATCCTATTTTTCTTGCAGAAGAACAGTCGCTGGTGCAAAATATATGCAAAAAAGTTTCTCAATATATAAGTTATAGGTTTTTGCGTGAAAATATAGATAAAACAGGTTTTTATTCACTGACAAAAGAAAAGGATGAAGGTATAGTAGCATGGCTAAAAATGCTTTCGCTTTCGGATAATGAAATAGAAACTATAACCCAAAAAAGCATATTGTTTAAAAAGGGTGAAACAATTTGTAAACAACATACTATTGCCAATTATATAATGATTATTTCCGAAGGATATGCAAAATTATTTCTGGAACATTTTATGGACCATAATTTTATTTTTAAATTGGTAAAACCAATTGATTTTATAGGGCTTTCGTCTTTTAATAATGAAGAAACGTATCCCTTTTCAGTTACTGCTCTTACCAATACTAAAGTTTATCTGATAAAGAAAAATGTGTTTGACAATATCATAGCCCATAATGTTGTATTTTCAAACAACATAATAAACTGGTATTCCAAATATTTTTCGCTGATGTTGCTAAAATTAAACAGCATTTCGAATAAGCAAGCGTTGGGACGTTTAGCCGACACGCTGTTGTATTTATCGGATATGGTTTTTGAATCACCGGTCATAGAAAATTTTATTTCCCGTAGAGATTTGGCTGAGTTGTCGGGTCTTAGCACAGAAAATACCGTCAGACTATTAAGTGAATTAAAAACTTCAGGGATAGTAAGTTTTAATAGAAATGAAGTACATATTGTAAACAAGGAAAAAATAATATCATTAAGCCAACATGGGTAAATATTCCCCGGGCTTGTATATAATTCCAAAATTCAGTTTGCCGTCAATTAATACAATACAGGGTTTGTCAAAACATACATGTTTGATGAACTCATTTTCAAAAACCAATGGGCTTTGCATAAGAAAATTGACATCAAAGTAACCTTCGTTCAAATAAGGATTGATGGTAAAATATCCCACTCTGAATGATGTAAGATTTTGAAAAAAATGAGTTCCCTGACTAGGGTCTATCCTATAATTTTCCAATCCCGATTCGACAATTAATGCGGCAGCCGAAATTTGCGCCCATTTTACAGGAATACCAAGACATGGGTCACTGGAACCCCAGCGACCAGGACCTATCAAGATATAATTTTTTTGTTGACGAATAAATTGTTCGTTTATTTTTTCAAGTGTTGCAGCAATTTCAATATTTTTTGAAGGGTTAAACGTCTCGGGTTTAATAAAGACTATATCTGTCAAATTTTCCAATTTCCCATTTCCCAGAGCAGCATGACTCACCAAAATAGTCTTGTCTTTGTTTATTTTATCATGTTCAATGTGAATAAGTTCTTTGTTTTCTACAATAGGACGTACTTGTAAAAAAAAGAATTTTGCCGGTTCGTTAAGGTTGACATCCAAATTAACAGCAAATTCAATTTCAACGGGATTTCCCATCTCTTTTTGCGAAATTTGTAATAAATGCTGAAGAATATCGGATAAGGGAAATGTATTGTATTGAAGCACGTTGGCAAAGGTGATAATTTTTTTACCTCCTTCTACCATTCCATCGCGTATCATATTGTTTTGATAATCGTAAGTAGAAGATACAAATTTAAAGGAAGAGTGATGCTCCAATTCACGAATAGGCAATTTAGCCAAATTGATTTCATCGTTGGTAGATGGGACAAAACTATCGGGATTCAAATCAAGAGCAAAAATATATTTTTGAGTATCTTGAAGAGCCATTTCGGGCGTAGAAAGTTGCATTACTTTTTTCGGGTATCTGGGGCAGAAACGTAATGCTTGCGAGCCATCTACAATATATTTGCCAAGACCATAAGCAATTGTGGCTATAGCATCTTCCGGTTTTTCAGGAGCGATAGGGTAAAAATTAATAGACCTGCCAACGCCAGAAATGGTAGGATAGAAATATTTATTATCATAGTTTGTACCAACCACTTCCTGTAAAATAACGCTCATTTTTTCTTCATCAATAACATTGGAAGTTGCTGTCATATATGCTTTGCTTCCTTTGAAGAAAACGGAAGCGTAAACGCTTTTAATTGCTTCTGTAAGCATGCGAACGGTGTTTTTAGTATCATTTTCAATGTTGGGTATCATATAGGTATTGTAAACACCTGCAAAGGGTTGATAATGCGAATCTTCCAGTTTACTGGAAGAACGCACAGCAATAGGTCCGTTTACGATAGAAACAAAAGCGTATAGGTCTTGTAAAACATTGCTTGGTATTCGGGCTTCAACAAATGAATTTAAAATTTCTTCGTCAGACACATTATTTCGCAAGGCAATTTTATAAAGTTCGTTCGTTTCCATAAATTCATCAAACACTTCGGTAGTAATAACTACCGTTAATGGAATACTTACCTGTACATTGGTCCATTTGTCAAAAAGTTCATATTTTTTTATTAATAAGTCAACAAAAGCAAGCCCACGTGCCTTACCACCAAGAGAGCCTTCGCCAATACGACTAAATTTAAGATACTTGTCAAAATTTTTACCCTCGAATTTGGCTATCACACCTCTTCCTCTGTACTGTCTATATGTATCAATAATATCGTAAATAAAGGTACGTATTTCGTCTATATTTCGGAAATCGTCCATGGTTACATATTTCAACATTTTGGCAATAGAAAACAAGGCTCTTGCGTTTAACCATTTTGAAAAATGATTTTGTTTGACATGATATTCCAACGTTTCATCTGGAATTTTTAATATAGTTTCCTGCAAAGATTTTAAATCAACAGCACGATAAATTTCTTCACCGGTAGCAGGATTTCTAAAAATAAAATCGCCAAAGGCAAGGTGGCGAATAATATAATTTCTTAATTCAATAGACAGTGATTTTGAATATTTATTAATGAATACAATTCCCATTTCACGGGCTATGTTTTCGTATTTCATATCACTGGACTGCAACAAAAAAGGCATGTATATATCTTCTTGACGAACCTTATTGAACAATTTTAATCCTGCTTCGGGGTCTTTTTTCCCATCCTTATTGAAACTGATATCACTGATAACACCTATTAAATTGTCTTTGTATTTCATAAAAAGTTGTTCGGCTTCATTATAATTGGTAGCCAAAATAATTTTGGGTCTGCCACGCATCATCATCATTTGTTGCTGCGAATTTACGCCTTCCAAGACAGACCTTTTTGATTGCTGAAATAATATTTTATAGATATTGGGCAAGTATGAAGAATAATAACGAATAGAATCTTCAACCAAAAGTATAGCTTGAACCCCAAATTCTTCAACGTCCACTTTAAGGTTCATTTTATCTTCAATAAGTTTAATGATAGCCAGCAACAAATCGGCATTGCCAAGCCAGCAAAAAACATAGTCAATAGCACTTAAATCTTCCTTTTGCAAACGTAAAGATACCTCGCGTGAAAAGGGAGTTAAAATGACAATAGGCTTATGTGGGTATTTTGATTTTAATGTTTTAGCAAGTTTAAATGCGTCTATTGAACCGATGCTTAACATCGTAATGATAAGGTCTATGCTTTCATCTTCAAGATAAAACATAGATTCTTCAACTGTGTGTGCTTGTTTGATATGAGGTGGGTAACGCAGGTTGTGCTGAGTATATTCTTTAAAAAGCCTTTCTTCAATTCTTCCATCTTCTTCCAGCATAAAGGCATCATAAGGGTTGCATATTAGTAAAACTTTGTATATCCTTTTCTGCATAAGCATTTCGAAGGATGTGTCTATAAAAGTGTATTTTTTTGATTCTATGATTTGCTGATAATTTGGCATAATCGTTCATTTTATATCGTTTCAAATGTACATAAAAATTTTGAATTTACATTCCCCTGTTAAATGTGATAAATAAATATTTCTTTAATTGATACCGACTTGCTAACAAGATAATTAGTCGTCCCTTAAAAAGTGGTTGTTGATTTGTTAATTTGTTGATTTGTGAAGAAACTCAAAATTCATATCATTCTTTTGTTAGCGGTTTGGTATAAAACGGATTTTAAACCCAAAAAATGAGGTATGACGGGGAATATAGAGAGAATAAATAGAAAATGTAGCAAATATATATTAACATTATATTGTTAATAACTATTTTATTAAATAATATATCGTAGAGAATATATTATTATATTTGCGTCATGTATATACAATATTGCACCCATAAACAAAATGGGAAGTAGAGACACAAAATTTTGTGTCTCTACTTCTTATTATGTCGGAAATACAGGGAATCCGGCAAAATCAAAACGGAAGTGGAAGATAGACAAGGGATAGAATATGTTACTGCATTTAGAGAAGAAATACGTTGCATGATAAATGAAGACACCATTCAATCGAATTTGTTTTCAAAAGATATCGAAGAAGAATTAAAGTTGATAAAATTAATTATCCTTCAAATAAACAAACACCATGAGAAAATAAAAATCACTGAATTAACAGATATTCAAAAGGAAATTTTTAAAGAGTTAAAAATAAAACTGGAATTATTATTTGAGTAGCAAATAAATTAAAAAAATATTTGCTGAAACCATTATAAATCCTATAAAATTAAAAGTAATATCCGATAAAAATTATTAATTATGGGGAATATCAGTTTTGTGCGGTGGGTAAAAAATAAAAAAACTCGGGTCAGCATGGGGGTTGTCTTTATGGTCTTGTCAATATTTCTTTTTTCTGTCCTTTCACAATGGATTACTTTCTATTTTAGTCCTGTCGTCTGTCTTTTTACACTTGTTGATAACGGTTCGCAGCTAAGTTTTCGGCAGCCCTTCAACTTATCAGCGAAGTACAAATATATCTATTCCCCACAAACCTATCAACATAGCTGTGGGGCTTCTGAAACATAGGTACTGTTATTGTTCGGTGCATTTCTCAATATTTGAATTCAAACTTTCTGTTACTAAATTTAAAATATTTCATAATTATTTAGTACTGTTTTCGCAAATTCAGAATTACTTATGTCATTCATTTTTTGTATCAACTTGCCTCAAATCAATGCATTTTAATTCAACTATTCTTTTAAATTCATTACAATTCAATCTTACTAATTCTATTTCAAACAAATCATTTCTGCTAATATTATAACCCTTACTTTTTTCTTGAAGGAGTTTGTCTTCAATATAGGCAAGGTTTCTAATTCTATTTGATTCTTCAAAGTTCATTAATTTCATTTTTTTTCTACCGATATTTTCGAACTTTGAGTTTAAATAAACATTATTCCTTCTTACAAATATTTGTGAATTAATTCCTTTATATAAAGTATCATTTACATTATATTTATATAAAATCTCACTGCTTTTTAAGACATAAGCATCGGTATAATAATTATTATAATATTCCACTTTCATTGTGTCTTTAGTACAATCTATTAAAATGACCGTTCTTCCAGGAAGAAATCCTTTTGCACAATAATAATAATCACTCAAATTAATTTGTTTTTGTCCTAAAATGGTATTAGAAAATAAACACATTATGAGAATTATATATAATTTATTTCTCCAAAATTGAACTAATTCGAGTTCTAACTTATTCCTGATATTTTTTCTCAGATATTTTATTGAGTTCATTTTTTCAATAGTTATCGCGCGTTTGTACTTCCAACTGTTTTTTTACTTTTTTAGTAACAGAATCATAGTTTCTGCAATTTTAGCACTGAACCATAACATCTGTGTAAACTTACCATTACATTTATATTTTCATTATCCACCGTGGAGATGTTTTGATAAAATGCAGTTCATGTGAGCAATAATATGTGTCTCAATTAGTTCATTTTGTATATCCGCATATAAATTTACACTGACAAAGTGTATAACTTTTTTTATTCCACCAAATATTTTTTAAAAAGTTTTCATATAAAAACGACATTATATAATTCATATTTAATAGAATAGATACTTTTTTAAGGGACGACTATTTATTTCGTTGCCGATTCAAGTTTTTTCATGATGGAGAAAATGAAAATACCAGAAAGCACGCAACAAATAATCAAAATAGACCAAAAGCCTACCAATGGCAGTTTTTCCCAGAATGTACCAATCACACCCACAAGTAAATTACCAATGGCAGTTGCTGCTAACCATCCGCCTTGCATCAGTCCACTATATTGAGGTGGAGCAACTTTGGATACAAATGAAAGTCCCATAGGACTTAAGAATAATTCGGCTATGGTCAGTACAAAATACGTGCTTATTAACCATGATGGTGAAACGAGTGTGTCTGAAACACCTGAAATATCAGAAGGTGCAGGCAATCCGATAGAGCAAACCAGCATAATGGCATATCCAAGAGCAGCTAAAAACATACCTATACCGATTTTTCGTGGTGCAGATGGTTCTTTTCCTTTATTAGCCAAATAACTGAACAATGCCACCGTGAGTGGTGTTAATATAACGATGAACATGGGATTGAATTGCTGAAATATTTGCGGTGTAATTTTAATTTTTTCACTTAAACCATAAATATTTGCATAATAAAATCCAGCCAGTCCAACAATACCAAGTATTACCAGTAAAATACCTATTTTTTTATTAGACTTGCTCCCTAACAATCCAATGGTTGAAAGATAAATGCCATATAAAAACACAATCAACATCAGTAAGGGGAATAAATTAAAAATTATACTCCATCCCGCAGGTATATTACTCATAGTATAATCTCGAGCAAAGAATGTAAGGGTTAGTCCATTTTGATGGAACGACATCCAGAAAAAGATAACCACAAAAAATACAAGGAATAATGCCATCATACGTGCTTTTACTTCTTCTTTTGGCATCACTTTAACTTCTTTACCTGTTTCTTTAGATTCCTTTATTTCCTGTTTAACTGTCTTGTCCACTGTTTTCCACGTTTTCTTGAAAAGCAAAAATATAAGAAGAGAAATAATAAGACTTATACAGGCTACACCAAATGCCAGGTTGTATGAAGTAGATAAAGATTGCTTTACATATTTTTCACCAAAACTTCTTGCAAAATCATCACTGTTAGGACCTCCCCCTATTTGAGGGTCAGAAATTTGAATAGAATGTATTTTGGCAATAACAGAATCTTTTTCAGCCTTGTCTTTTGATTCACGATTTTGCAGTAATTCATATTCATGACTGCTTATCATTTGTGCAGGGTCTGAAATTTTTTTAGATTGAGTATATTGATATAATCCTGCTGCCTTTAGTTTGAAAAGAGCGTTTTCTATATCTTCGGTAAAAACCACTTTCTTTTCTTTTTTAACTTTATTTATAGCAGTCTCCAAATCTTTTCCCGTTAAATTTTGTTCTGCTGGTGAAAGATTTGCTAATAAAAATGCGTTTTTATCAACGGCTTGTTTTTCATCGTTAAGTGCGACATAGTTTTTGGGAATGGATGCATCGTAAGTAAAATTGGATGATTTTAATACAGCATTATTGATATAACTGGCAGCACTGGGAGCAAAAAAAGCACCTATATTAATAAACATGTAGAAAATAGAAAAAGCAATATCTCTGTTTTTACTGTATTGCGGGTCATCGTATAATTTCCCTACCAATGCTTGCAAATTTCCTTTAAAACAACCTGTACCTATAGAAATAAGGACAAGAGACACTATCATCATGATTAGCCCTATGGTATTGCTTTCCAGTGGTATAGCCATCAAAAAATATCCAATAAACATGATGGAAATTCCCAATAAAATTGTTTTCCCATAACCCAGTACCTTGTCTGCCAATATACCTCCAAATATGGGTAAAAAATAAACCAAAGCAAGAAAAGAACCATAAATCATGCTGGTTGAAGCAGAAGTTAAACCAAATTTTGCCTGCATGTATAGGGTTAGAATTGCTAACATGGTATAATATCCAAACCTTTCGCCCATATTGGTTATGGCTAAAACTAGTAATCCTTTAGGATGATTTTTGAACATATTAATTCTTTTTTATAATTTTACCGCACAAAAATACGTAATAATTTTTAATAATAACGGATTAAGTTTTGTAAAACATTTTTTATTATTTTCTAATTTTATTTACATGAAACTGTTTACTACAAGCCAGATTGCCAAAATAGACAAATACACTATCGAGCATGAGCCCATTGCTTCCGTTGATTTGATGGAACGTGCCGCAAAACAATTATGTAAATATATGGAAGCACATTTTCAAATTCCACAAGCATTTGTTTTTGTATGTGGATTTGGAAATAATGGTGGCGATGGATTGGCTATGGCTCGCATGCTTTTTCAAAAAGGATATCCGGTGCGTGTTTATGTATTTGCCGAAGAAAACAAACAATCGCCCGACAATAAAATAAATTATGAACGTTGTACGGGATTTCCTGTTGTTCGAACAACCAATGTAGATGATTATGTTTTCCATCCCAATGAAATTATTGTAGATGCCTTATTCGGCAGTGGACTTAACAGACCATTGGAAGGAAAAGTTGTTTTGTTAATTAATAAAATAAATCAATCCAACAATAGGGTGATTTCTATTGACATACCTAGCGGATTGATGGGAGAAGACAATCGTCGGAATAATTCGGAGAGTATTATTCAGGCGGACTTAACACTGACACTCGAATTTCCAAAACTATCTTTTTTCTTTCCCGACAATGAAAAATATGTAGGCAAATTTATCATTATTCCCATTTTTTTGCATGACAAAATTAAAAATGAAGAACCAAGTTTATATTATTTATCAGACAGAAATTTTATATTCACGCTTATAAAAAAACGTGCTCTCTTTTCAGAAAAGAGAGACTTTGGACATGGGTTACTTATTGCTGGAAGTTATGGAAAAACGGGAGCCGCCGTATTGGCATCCAAAGCATGTTTACGTACAGGTATTGGTTTGCTCACAACGCATATACCGTCTGCAAGCGTATATATTTTGCAGACTGCGGTCCCCGAAGTTATGCTCAGTATTGATGAAATGGAACATGAAAATAGCCATATCCATGATATAGAAAAATATTCTGCCATTGCTGTTGGTCCAGGTATTGGTTGTAGTGAACATACATACGGCTTATTGTCGGCCTTGTTAACCAATAATAAAGTTCCGCTGATAATTGATGCCGATGGATTAAACATTTTGGCACAGAACACACCCCTATTATCCAAACTACCCGAAAACACTATTCTCACACCACATGCTCGCGAATTTGACCGTTTGTTTGGCAATCACGATTCCCATTATGAACGCTTTTTAACGGCAAGCATTATGGCAAAAGAATATAAAATCATTATTATTTTAAAGGGTGCTTTTACACAAATACATTTGCCATCGGGTGAAGTTTATTTTAATATGTCTGGAACACCCGGCATGGCAACTGCAGGTAGTGGTGATGTGCTCACCGGTATGCTCTTATCGCTTTTGTCGCAAAAATATTTACCATGGCAGGCATCTATTATAGCCGTATTTGTTCACGGTTTAGCCGGTGAACGGACATTGGAAAATCAAAGTGAAGAATCGCTTATAGCGTCAGATATTATTGAATATATAGGTAAAGCCTTCAAACAACTTCAATGACAACCACAACCACGGTCCATCCATGTTTTTTTGGAGTGAGGTTTTTTAATACTGGCAAAAGGGTTGCGGTCAACCAGATTATAAACTTCTTTTATTGCACGATTATCACATTGCTTGCATACTTCTTCGCTGTATAACAAATAAAAGGGTGATTTCAGTTTTTGTTTATTAGCAAAAACAACATATTCTTTTCCCATTTCAAAATTCCATTTCTCTTTGGCAGCATAAATCATCAGTTGATTATAATCCTTCCCCTTTTGAATTTCGGTCAGTTCAAATTCTACTATCTGTGTTTTTCCCCATTCATCTCCTTTATAAATAGAGGTTACTATACCTGTAGAAATAATCGTCGATTTTTTATAAAGAATATGAAGCGAATCAATACTGATAAGATTTTCCTGTGCCGATAAATAAGTACAAAGAAAAAAAGTAAAAAAAAGAGAAAGGATTTTCATCATCTATTACGATTCCATTATTAATAAACTCAACGCACAAATGTAAACAAATCACCTCTAAAAACAAAACCTGTTTGCGTTTTATACCAAGTTGCATTCAAAGAGGTTAAAAACCGAATTTGAATGATTACTTGATATTATACCGATTAAATTTTTTTGAATGCATATCGATATAAAAATTCAAATAATAATATAACCGCAATGTTCGCTAAGAAGGCGCAAAGGTCGCAAAGTATTGATATCTATTTCTTTGCGCTCTTTGCGGAAAATCTTAGCGTTCTTTCTCGTCTTATGGCCGAGACATGTGCGGTTTTAAAAAATACAAATTTTAGAAGTTCCCTTTAGTATATTTCATCATATCTAAATAAGATGAACTAATTGAATTATACCAACATGCTAACAGGTTCATTGAAACAATATATTTTGCTTTTGTTTTAACCCGAATAATTCAGATTATGTTGGAATTAAAAATACTTGACTTCGGTTTTAATACCATTGATTTTATGAAGATGAGTCAGTATATTGTTAGCAAGACGTGAAGCGCCAATGCGAAAATATTTATTATTCAACCACGATTTACCCAATACATGCTCAACAATGGAATAATAAACCAATGCCTGTTTAACCGTAACAATACCGCCTGCGGGTTTAATACCAATTATTTTTCCTGTTTTTTCATAAAATTCCTTAATGGCATTGGTCATAATGTAAACGGCATCATACGTAGCAGCAGGATCCACTTTTCCGGTTGAAGTTTTAATAAAATCTGCTCCCGATTCCATACTTAGCATACTGGCAGTGTAAATGGATTCTTCATCGGGAAAGACACCTGTTTCGAGAATTACTTTTAAATGTGCTTCCCCAGCGGCTGTTTTAATGAGTGCAATTTCATCGGCTACTTCCTGATATTCCTTGTTTAAAAATTTGCCAACCGAAAGTACTATATCTACTTCATCGGCACCTTTTTCAACGGCAAGGCTTACTTCCGATAATTTTACCGACAAAAAGGATTGTGAAGAAGGAAAGCATCCTGCTACCGTTGCTATATTTACCTCTTTAACTTGCAAGTGTTCTCTAACAGTTTTTGCAAAGTTTGGATATACGCATATAGCAGCCACATTGGGACAATCGGGGAAAGCATGTTGAAAATTATTTACTTTTTCTACCAGTTCTATAATTTTTGTTTGATGGTCGGTAGTATTTAATGATGTCAAATCAATAAAATTCAGTATTTGCCTTAATATGGCAGGATTATTTTCGTAATCATCATTTTTAGACAATTGCATGATGGAAGCCGAAATGTTTTCTTTATTGAAATTCATAATAAAATGTTTTTACAAAAATAGTTTATTTTATAAAAAATAGTATTCTTATTTGTTTAATGATTTTTGTGAAAGCGAAACAACCCGTGAAAAGTCATTTCCCGTTGGATTTTGATATAAATGCAAATAAAACATGGGAACAACTGCCATAAGATGGTCAAAGATATCTGCCTGTGCTTTTTCAAAGGCTTCCCATTCAGTAATACTAGTAAAAGCATATACTTCTAGGGCTACTCCCGATTCGGTGGTGCTAACTTGACGTACCATATACGATAAGTCTTTGCGAATGTGCGGTAAACTTTTGATATATTCCAAAGCATACATTCTAAACGTACCAATGTTGGTTAGCCATTTGCCATTAACCGGATTATTAACATCGAAAGGCAGAGATTGGTTGTATTTTTCTATTTCTGCGAGTTTGTTGTCCAAATAATTTTTAATAAGACTTATTTTTTTTAGTGATTCTATTTCTTCAAGCGTCAAAAAACGAACCGTGTTGATATCTATAAAAAGAGAACGTTTTATGCGACGAGCATTAGCCTCTTCCATACCACGATAATTGATAAAAGATTCGGAAATTAAGGAATAAGCAGGAATCATGGAAATGGTTTTATCCCAGTTTTGAACTTTCACCGTTATCAACGTAATTTCTATTATGGTACCGTCTATCCCTTTGGAAGGCATGGAAATCCAATCTCCCAGTTTAACCATTTCGTTAGAACAAAGTTGAATACCCGCAACCAGTCCCAGCAACGAGTCTTTAAAAACCAGCATCAAAACCGCAGTAAAAGCACCTATCCCTGTAAGAAAATAAGCAGGGTTTTTATGTAATATAATGGACAAGATAAGTATAATGCCTACCATGTAATTAAAAATATTGACTATTTGCAAGGGTCCTTTAATAGGGCGGTCTTTGGAACTGGGCAATTTCATGTATATTTCGTTGAGCGAAGTGAGAAAAGCACTTAATATAAGTATGGCAATAATTATAAAGTAAACAAAAACAAGCGATTTGACGTTAGCAATCCAGTGTGGATGCCCTTTTAAAGCATACGGTGCGATATAATAAATAAATAATGCCGGTATGAGGTGCGAAAAACGATGAAATACCTTATTTTTAAGCATAATATCATCCCATATCACTTTGGTATGTCTTACTATGCGACTGACGATAATAGAAATAAACTTTTTGGTGATACAATTTGCCAGATACGCAATAAAAAATACGGCTATTATCACTATCAGCAGTTTAATCATTTCAGCCCAATAATTTGTAAATCCAAGTCCAAGCAACCAGTTTTTCAGTGCTACTATCATATCCTTTTAAAATTAATTCATTGAAATAAATCAACTATTTTTGCAAAAATACAAATAATTTAAAAAACATCATGCTTGTTTTATTTTACTCTTACTAAATTTGTAAAAAATAAATTATGAACGACTTCATTAATAAAAAAATAGGATACGACGAATTTAAAAAAGAAGTATTGCACGATTATTATTTATGCCTGTTAAGTCGTCAACTTAATTGGATAACTATGGATAAAAAAGCATGTATCACATACTTAGATGAAGGAAAGGAATTGGCACAAACCATACTGGCAAAATATATTTGCAAAGGCGACTGGCATTCAAGTTATGAATATGATAAAACATGGCGATTGGCAACGGAACTCTTAACACCTATTCAATTTTTTCATAACGTTTTGAATACGCTTTCTGAATCTGACACTGCTACATCAAACCTTAATCTCATAAATCATATTAATACTGTATCCGATAATTTTAAGATGAATCCTTGTCTTGCAGGATTAGCATTTGCATCAAAGTGGTACCGCAAGTCTTTACCGATAACACCTTTTTCCAATTACGGCAATGAAGTGGCTTTTGGTACTGTTTCTCTTTCCAATTTGTCAGAAACGGATGGCATCGAAACAATACATGCAGCATGTGTCCATCACATTCCCGTTGTATTGTTAATTTGGGACTCTGAATTACATTCAAACGCAAAACAAACAGCAGGTTTTGAAGAAAGGTATTTCAAATTTCACGATGATAAAGACATGAAAATTTTTCATGTGAAAAATTGGGATTATTCTGCCATAGCAACCGTGTTTAATGAAGGAATGAACATGTGTCGCAAGGAACATATTCCTGTCATATTTTATCTCGAAGAAGTTTATACTTCGGACAAGGAAACTAATTTAGACCCACTACTTGCATTTAAAAAATGGATTATTGATAATCAACTGGCTTCTCTTTATGAATTGGAAAATCTTGTACAAAAGGTTTTGAACGAAGTCAATGAGGCTCAAAAAAAAGCATGGGAACAACAACGGATTGTCATTAATAGAGCACGCGAGGATATACTTTATCTTATGGAACATAGAATTTGTGAAAGTAAGTGTCGAAGAACAGAAAGCGTTAAAAGTATAATGTTCGAACTTCGACAAAATAATTCTCCTGTTCAGCAAGATATTGTAAATGCAGTCCCCCAAATATTGGAAAAAGTATGCAGCCATTGTATGCAGTATTCCTCCTTTCAGCATGAATGGTACAAATGGTTATTACATAATTATAAAGAAAAACAAGTATCAAAGGCATCATTTATTAATCAAATATTGACATCAGCCATTACAAAACCTCAATATGAAAATTCATCTCCATGGCTCCCTTCAACAGAAATAATTTATCAATACTGGGATAAAAAACTTGAAAAAAATAATTATCTTCTGCATTTAAGAGAAGAAAATAAAGTATATCCCTGCTTTGAAGAACTTCAAAAAAAATATGGCGAACTTCGCATTATTGACTGCGACGAAACTATGTTGACACAAAGTATGGGAATGTCTATGCGTGGACTAAAGCCCGTTGTGAATATTTCTTATGAACTTTTTTCAAAATATGCAGGGCACTGGCAACAAAACATGAGATTAAGTCCTATAGACAGTCAACCCAATGCGTCAATCATCATTTCCTTACACAGAAATTCATTAGTACAGGCAGGTATTTCGCTTAACGGTATTATGAATTTTATAAATGATGTGGTTGTCATTGTTCCCAGAGATATAACACAAACTGCAGGGTTTTATAATACACTTCTCAAATCGAATATAACGGCTATAGTCATAGAACCTTTTACAAGTATGGAGTTAAAAGAAAAATGCCCCGAAAACATGGATGAATATACGGTGTCCATAGGTGTTCCTGAAATAATACAGGAAGGAGATGATATAACTCTTGTTACTTATGGCTCGGGCGTTTCCATAGCACAGCAAGCCGTTAAACAGTTGCATGAAATTGATATTTCTGTGGAATTGTTAGATGTACAAACATTACATCCCTTTGATGTGAATCATATAATTTTTGAATCAATTAAAAAAACGAATAAAATAATCTTTTTTGATGAAGATATTTCAGGTTTCGTTTCTTCCATGATGATAAAAGAGGTAATAGATAGTCAAAACGGATTTTATTATTTGAATGCCCCGCCCGTTACTGTTACCGCTAAATCGTCTTCATCCCTTTGTTTGGAGGCAGATGCTTTTAACATCCATGTAGTTCATCTTTTTGAACAAATATATAAGAGCATGCATCATTATAATCCAACCAAGTATCCATGGATATTTGGATAAGAAGCGATAGCAGTTATGATGTTTGTTCTTTAAAAATTGCGTATTTTTGTAAAAAAACACGTATGGCGATTATTCTTAAAGATGCTACGTACATTGACTGGCAAACATTAAAATTTAAAAAAACACATATAAAGGTTGACGAAGGAATATCAGGGGCATTAACCTTTTTGAATGAAATACCCGAAAATAAAGAAAATACAGTACTTGATTGTCGAGGGAAATATGTAACCAAATCGTTTGCGTGTGGTCATCATCATGCATATTCGGCTCTATCAAGAGGAATGGATGCTCCCAAAAAAATACCGCACCATTTTCTTGAAATATTAAAGTATGTATGGTGGACTCTTGATAAATGCTTGAACAGGGAAATGATTGAGGTGAGTGCATATATTACGGCTCTTGCCTCTGCCAAGTGTGGTGTTACCTTTGTAATAGACCACCATGCTTCACCCTTTTCGATTGATGGTTCGCTGGGAATAATGGCACAGGCATTCGAAAAAACAGGCATTTCGCATTTGCTTTGTTATGAAATATCCGACCGCGATGGACTTAATATTGCACAGGCAGGATTGAACGAAACGGAATCTTATTTACAACATCATCAGGGATTGGTAGGGTTGCATGCTTCGTTTACCGTTTCAGACGAAACATTAAAAAATTCCATTCAACTGGCAGAAAAATATCATAGCGGGATTCATATTCATGTTGCAGAAGGCATGTACGACGAAGAGCATTGCCTTACCAATTATGGGATGCGTGTAATACAGCGATTGAACGATACGGGCGCATTGCAGTTTTCAAAAACCATTCTGGCACATTGCCTGCACATCAACGATGACGAACGCCAACTACTGAAAAATTCACCTGCGTGGGTTGTTCAAAATACAGAAAGCAATTTGAACAATAACGTGGGTTATTTCAGTGCTAAAGGATTAAATAAAAAAATCATGCTTGGTACAGATGGTATGCATAGCGACATGCTGCGAAGTGCTAAAGCCACTTTTTTTGTCGGACAGGGAACGGACCATATAAATTATTCAGATACATATCAGCGTTTCAGGAATGTTCATCGCTATTTGGATGAAAACCATTTTTCGGGAGATGGTGATAATAATTTGGTAGTGCTCGATTATGACAGCCCTACGGCATTTAACGAAAACAACTTTTTAGGGCATTTTGTGTTTGGTATTGAATCAAAACATGTAGCACATGTTATCAGTCATGGAAAATTAATTGTAAAAGATAGAAAAATTCAAACCTTGGATGAAGAATCACTATTAAAACAGGCACAGGTGTTGTCTAAAATTCTTTGGCAAAAGATGCAACAAATATAAGTTTATCCATAAGCAGCCAAGTTCTTTATAAATAGTCGTCCCTTAAAAAGTACCTATCCTATTAAATATGAATTATATAATGTCGTTTTTATAGGAAAATTTTTTAAAAAAATTTGGTGGAATGAAAAAAAAAGTTATACCTTTGTGTGTATAAATTTATATACGGAATTACAAAATGAACTATTTAAGACACATATTCAATATTGCTCACATTAACAGCATTTTATCAAAACAACTCCACTATGGATAATGAAAATATAAACGTAATGGTAAGTTTACACAGATGTTATGTGCAACAAAAACTCGGATAATCAGAAATTTTAAAATACAGAATTTTTATAAATTCGACGTTTTATGATTAAGAAAATATTAATCTTTGATATAAATGAATAAAAATTTTCAACAAATATGGTCTGATTTTCACAAAGAGTTAGAAAAATTTGTCTATAATCGAGTGAAAGACAATGATGTTACAAATGATATTCTTCAAGAAGTATTTATTAAAATATATCAAAACTTAAATAAACTACAAGATGACACAAAAATAAACTCTTGGATTTATCAAATTACTCGTAATGCAATAATTGATTATTTTCGTAAACAACAATCATTTACAGATATTAAAGAAATAGACATAAAAGAACCTGATTTAGAAAAAAATGAAAATGATGAATTGCAGAAATGTATTGTCCCTTTTATTGAGCAATTACCACAAAAATATAAGGAAGCAATCATTGAAACTGAGTTAAAAGGAGTTTCGCAAAAAGAATTATCAAATATTTTGAATATTTCATATTCAGCAACAAAATCGAGAGTTCAAAGAGCAAGAGAAAAATTAAAAATACTATTCTCTGATTGTTGTATAATTCAAAATGACAATTATGGAAATGTGGTAGAATATAAAGAAAAAAAAACTTGTAATAGTTGTTTCAAATAAAATTTGCGTCTTTTTTTCTTCTTCTTCGTCTATAAGTTGAAAAAAATGTTTTAACAATTTATTAAATTTAGAAAAATGATAAAAGAAATTAAAGACACAGTAAAAAAAATCTACACAGAAGCGGTAACCAATAAAACAGGTTGCGGTTGTAGTTCGAGTTGTTGTTCTAACGAAAATGAAACGACTTTTTTATCGGAAAGTTACAAAAAAGTGGAAGGTTACGAGCAAATTGCAGATTTCGGTTTAGGTTGTGGTTTGCCAACGGAAATTGCATTTATAAAAAAAGGAGATGTAGTATTAGACCTTGGCTCAGGTGCGGGAAACGATGTTTTTATTGCCGCAAAACAAACGGGAGAAACGGGCAAAGTAATAGGTGTAGATTTTACGCCTGCAATGATTGAAAAAGCAAATGAAAATTTGCAAAAATTAGGATTAAAAAATATTGAATTCAAATTAGGAGACATTGACAATTTGCCAATAAATGATAATACAATAGACGTTGTAATTAGTAATTGTGTAATGAATTTGGTGCCGGATAAATCAAAAGCATTTTCGGAAGTTTTCAGAACTTTGAAACCCTGCGGACATTTCAGCATTTCAGATGTTGTTTTAAATGCTGAACTTCCAATCGGAATATTAAATGCAGCCGAAATGTATGCAGGTTGTATTTCGGGAGCATTAGAAAAAAACAAATATATTGAAATTATTGAAAAAACAGGTTTTCAAGATATTAAAATACAAAAACAACACGAAATAAAACTTCCCGATGAAATGTTGTTACAATTTATAAACAAAGACGAACTTGACAATTATCGTAAAAACCAAAGTGCGATTTTAAGTATAACAATCAACGGCAACAAACCTAAAATCTAATTGATATGAAATCAAAATTAACAACTTTATTTTCGAGTTTGGGTGCTTTAATTGGTGGTAGTTGTGGTAGTGCTTGCGGTGTAGCGTGTTTAGCGTCGGGCTGTTGCGGTGGCTCAATCCTATTCGGTTTTATCGGGCTTTCGGGTTCAACTTTGAAATTTTTTGAGAAACTAACGCCCTTTTTTCTGATACTCACTATTGTAAGTTTATCCTATGCTTTTTATAAAGCATATAAACCTAAACCTGCAACTGTTTGTTGCGATGATAAAAACGAAAAAAATTTTTGTTGTGAAAAAGAGAAAAAAGTAACGTTTTTACAATCAAAATCATTTCTTTGGGCAATAACAATTTTGTCAGCAATAATGTGGATTTATCCGTATATCAATAAATTAGATAGTTCAAAGAATTCAAATTCGACTTGTCAGCCAACTATTCAAACAGCGGATAGTTTAACGGTAAAATCTTGTTGTTCTGTTAAAGACACAATTTGTTCTGATGAGTGTAAATAAAAATAAATGCACATAACATACAATATGCGATAATTGCGGGCTTTTGTGGTGGTTGAAACATTGTGCAAGAAAGAAACATTTGTGCAACTTTGAAACGATAGTGCCTTGAAATCCCGCAACATACGCATATTGTTTTCCGTTAGCAAACATTATAACGGATTTTAAACCCAAAAAATGAGGTTTGAGGAGGAATACAGAGAAAAAAAATACAAATTGTAGCAAATATATATTAACATTATATTGTTAATAACAATTTTATTAAATAATATTTTATAGCAAATATATTATTATATTTGCTATAAAATATTGCACACATAAACAAAACGGGAAGTCTTACACATATCACTTATTATGTCGGAAATACAAGGAAACCTGCAAAATCAAAACGGAAGCGGAATATCGACAAGGGATAGAATATGTTAATGCATTTAGAGAAGAAATACGTTGCATGATAAATGAAGATGCCATTCTATCGAATTTGTTTTCAAAAGATATCGAAGAAGAATTAAAGTTGATAAAATTAACTGTCCTTCAAATAAACAAACACCATGAGAAAATAAAAATCACTGAATTAACAGATATTCAAAAGGAAATTTTTAAAGAGTTAAAAATAAAACCGGAATTATTATTTGAGTAGCAAATAAATTTTAAAAATATTTGCTGAAACCATTATAAATCCTGTAAAATTAAAAGTAATATCCGCTTCAAAGGGGGAGGAATTTGGGAAATGGGCTATTACTCAACACCTCCTCCGTTGAAGTGGGAATTAAAGGGGGTCACGCTGTTCCCTTTACTCATTACAAATATAGTATTTATATCGACTTGCTAACCAGTTCATTAAAACAATACGCTTCGCTTTTGTTTTATTACGGTTAGTCTGACGGCATTAACCAAAGCCAACGGACAAAATTAATTTCATTCTTTTGTTAGCGGTTTGGTATTAAATATTGCAAGATGTTCTTTTTAAATATAGAAATAAACCTTATTTTTGCCCATAATTCTTCTAAGTTAAAATAAATGCAAAAACTGATAGTCCGATTATTGTTGCGATACAGACTTTCCATATTGTTGGTATTGCTTGGTCTAACTGTTTTTATGGGTTTTATGGCTTCCAAAGTAAAACTATCGTATGAGATGGTTAAAATGTTACCCGATAATCATCCACAGTCTATAGAATATGATGAATTCAGAAAAACATTTGGCGAAGACGGCAGCGTTATAGTTGTTGGTTTTTGTGATTCAAATTTGTTTCAATACAACCGTTTTACAGCACTTTACGATTTGACCGAAAAAATAAGAGCATTGGATGGTATTGAAGAAGTACTTTCTCCTACACGGTTTTTTAAAATTGAAGTAAATGATTCGTTAAAAAAGTTTCGTTTGTCGCCTGTATTATCCAAACGACCCGTTAATCAACAGGAAGTTGACCGTGTAAAAGATGACCTTACCAAAATGAAATTCTATCACCATTTGGTATATTCACCCAAATCTAATACATATTTATTGGGAATTACGCTTGATAAAAGTAAAGTAAACGATGAGAGCAGAACCATTCTAATTCATCAAATAAAATCAATGGTAGATGAATATGGGCAACAATTCCACACTGAAGTTCATTATTCGGGAATGCCTTATATCAGAACGTCCATTACAGAAATGCTGCAACACGAATTATTTATTTTTATTCTTATTGCCATTTTGGTGGCTGCCCTCATTATGATTATTTTCTTTCGCTCGTGGCAAGTAGTTCTTACATCACTTATTGTTATTGTCATTACTGTAATTTGGGCATTGGGAACTATTGCCCTCTTTAATTTCAAAATCAGTGCTTTAATTGGTGTTACTCCATCACTCATTATTATTATTGCCATAGAAAATTGCATATACCTTATTAATAAATATCACTGGGAATATAAAATTCATGGGAATAAAGTAAAGGCACAATCAAGAGTTATTACCAAAATAGGCTTTGCTACATTATTAACCAACGTTACTACTGCTACGGGTTTTGCATCCTTTATTTTTACATCTAATATTATGTTGAAAGAGTTTGGTATTGTAACTTCAGTCAATATTATAATTGAATTTATTCTTTCTGTTATTATTACCACTATTGTTTTTTCATACTTGCCACCACCAAAGCCTAAAGAACTTAAACATCTTGATAAAAAAGGATTGACTTTCGTCATCGACGGGATACGAAGAATTATTTTTGGGTATCGCACGGCCGTATATATAACTGCTGGAATTGTAATAGTGATTTGTGTTTTTGGTATGACCAAAATGAAGATTTCTGGCAAATTGGTGGACGATATTCCAAGCACTAACATTATCAATAAAGACCTTCAGTTCTTTGAAAAAAATTTAGGCGGTATTATGCCTTTCGAAATTTCAATCGATACCCGCAAAAAGGGAGGTGTTTTTTCGGATGATGCCAAACTGTTATATAAAATTAGAAAATTTGAACGCACTATTACCAAAGATTCTACTTACTCGCCTCTGTTTTCAAAACCCGTATCGCTGGTATCGGGAATAAGTTTTGCCTATCAAGCCTATAAAGGTGGCGATGCCAAATATTATATACTCCCTGACGTATTTGAACTAAATAAAATGAAAGCATTTCTCAATGATGCTGGCATCAACAAAAATGCGTTCAAATCTTTTCTTGATTCAACTGGACAAAAAACAAGAATTAGTATTCAAATGGCAGATGTGGGTACACTCAAAATGAACGAAATATTGCATTGGCTTAAACCACAGGTTGATTCTATTTTTACTCCAAAAGATTATAATGTCTCCATTACAGGAAGCAGCATTGTATTTACCAAAGGCACTGAATATTTAATCGGTAATTTATGGGGAAGTATCATTTTCGGTGTACTTATCATTTCACTATTAATAACATTGGTTTTTTCTTCCTTTAGAATGATATTGATTGTTATGGAAGTGAACATTATACCGCTTCTTATAACAGCAGGAATTATGGGATTTTTCAATATTCCTGTCAAGCCTTCTACGATTATTGTATTTAGCGTTGCCTTAGGTATTGCTATAGACAATGCCATTTTGTTTTTGACTCGTTATCGCTATGAGTTAAAACTTAAAGCACACAACATAACTTCATCGGTAGATAAAACCATCAAAGAAGTCGGGTCAAGCATGATTTATTCTTCTTCCGTCTTAATTATTGGTTTTGGAATGTTTCTGTTTTCGGGATACGGTGGCACACAAGCGTTGGGACTTTTAATTCCCATTACTTTATTGTTTGCCTTGTTTTTTAATATTTTAGTATTACCTTCTCTCATTTTAACGTTTAAAAAAGTCTCGATTTCCAAATCTTTTGAAAAACCATTGGTGGAAGCCTTTGATGAATATCAGGAATTGCCTGAAGATAATGAGAAAATATGAAAATGTGGAAATGTGGAAATATGAAAATGTGAAAATGTGGAAATGTGGAAATGTGGAAATGAGAAAATGTGGAAATATGGAAATGTGAAAATGTGGAAATGTGAAAATGTGAAAATGTGGAAATATGAAAATGTGAAAATGTGGAAATGTGAAAATGTGAAAATGTGGAAATGTGGAAATGTGGAAATGTGGAAATGTGGAAATGTGGAAATATGAAAATGTGGAAATATGGAAATGTGGAAATGTGGAAATGAGAAAATATGGAAATGAGGAAATGTGGAAATATGGAAATGTGGAAATGTGGAAATGTGAAAATGTGGAAATATGAAAATGTGAAAGTTAAAACCATGATATGTTTACCACCTATTATTACACTTCCGGAAGCAACTTCATCCAATACTATTGCTATGTCTATGGCAAGAGAAGAATCCATACAGGAAGGTACTATTATAAATGTACTTCATCAAACACAGGGAAAAGGACAAGGAAATCATTTATGGCATAGTCTTGCTTCTCAAAACCTGACTTTTTCCATGATTTTATATCCCGAATTTCTTTCTGTTTCCGAACAATTTATGTTATCAAAAACAATAGCGGTAGCCATTGCATCATTTGTTAATTCATCTATTGATAATGTTTATATTAAATGGCCCAACGATATTTATGTAAATGAAAAGAAAATATCAGGTATATTGATAGAAAACTTAATCACAGGAAATAAAATCAGTTGCAGCATTATTGGCATCGGTATAAATATCAATCAAGTTGCTTTTCCAAAAGAAATTCAAAATCCAACATCACTGTCATTGGAAACAAAGAAAGAATATAATGTCAACACCCTGTTACTATCACTGCAAAAAAAATTACTTCATTGGTATTCTTTATTAAAGCAGGAAAAATACAAAATCATATCAACTTCTTATCATAAAAGACTTCTGGGTAAAAATGAAATTGGTTATTTTTTAAAAAATGATTCCTTATTTGAAGCCAAACTATTGTGTGTAGATGACAAAGGATTTTTACATTTGAATGTACATGGAAAAGAACAAATGTACGCAGTAGGTGAAATTTTATACGAGAGTAAAAAAAAGAAATAAATATTTTTTTGGTTTCAAAAATTATGTATAAATTGCAACTTCAAATTTTGTATATAAATTAGTGATAAATTTAATAGTAACTCTATGAGAAATAAAAAGTTAACTTTAATGGCATTTGTGTCATTCGTTTTCATGTTGAATGCTTCTGTGAATGCACAGTCGCAAAAAAATAATACGGGTAATCGGACCAAAAGCGAAAAATCTATAGATATGCTTTGGACTGAAATGGGACCTTCTAACATTGGTGGACGTACCCGTGCCTTGCTGATTGATAAGAATAATTCGAATGTGATTTATGCAGGTGCTATAGCAGGTGGTTTGTGGAAAAGCACATCACTTGGTACTTCATGGACCAAAATACCGGGTTCAGATATGTTCGATAACTTGGCTATAAGTTGCCTTTATCAATCACCTAACGGAGATTTATATTATGGTACCGGAGAATATTATGGTTACAGAAATTATTTAGGAACCAGAGGCAAGGGCATTTGGAAATCTACCGATAACGGTGCTACATGGACACACCTCACATCTACCGATACGGATGATTTTGCTTATGTTACCCAAATTACAGGTACATCTTCAAAAATATACGCTGCAACATACAAGGGAATACGTGTTTCTTCAGATGGTGGAAATACATGGACTAACCCCATTGATTCTTCGGATGCCAATTTTGATAAACCTGCCACCGATATCGAAACTATTAATGATGGTTCTATTGTGGTTGCATCGTTAAACGACCAAGCGTATGTTTGTAATACAAGCGATGATGTTTTTCTATTGAAATCAGGTACTACAGGTATCCCAACAGATGTTATTCGTCTTAAATTTTCAATTGCTCCCAGCAATGCTAATTATATTTATTGTTTGGCGGTTAATACCGAAGGTAAACTTAAGAACATTTATAAATCTACCGATAAAGGAAGTACTTGGAATAAAATGATAATAAATGTAACCAGTCAATTTCAACCATTTGGTTTATCAAAAAACAAACAGGGCAGATATAACTGTTCTATTGCTGTTTCGCCTGTTGACCCAGAAATATTATTTATTGGTGGTATAGATTTATATCGTTATACACCAGCCAATTCTTTTGAACAATTAACTCTTTATCAAATGCCTTCTTATAGTACCAAATATATTCATGAAAGCATTCATGTCATAAAATTCAGTCCTAATTTTGCAACAGATAAAACCATGTTTGTAGGAACCGATGGAGGAGTTTTCCGTTCTACCGATGAGGGAGATAATTGGTCGTGGATGAAACACAACTATAGTACTGTAGCATTTACCTCTGTTGGTATTTTTTCCGATAATAAAGTTTTAGGTGGAACTATTGGTAACAATTTGTTATATAATAATTTAGATGGTACTTATCCTACAGATTTTGCATCATATATATTTGAAGATTATTACTCAAATACTGTTGCAAATGTTGAACGTTCCCTGTTTAATCCTGACTTTATGATTGCCACCAAACCTTATGGAAGAATTTATAATTGTTACGATGGCAGTGTATTTTATCGTGCCGATACCAATATTGTATCTTCTTCATTACAAAATCTGGGCAATTCTAAAGAACCTCTATTCACACCCATGCGTGTTATTGAAAACTTTTACGATACCAACAGCACTCAACATATTATATTTAAAGCCGATACTACTTATCGTATAGGAGACACCATAGTTGTAATAAATCCTTTTAAACGTTATTTATATCATATTGTTAATGCCAGCGATTTGCAAGGAGACACCATTATTCAAAAGAAAGACACGGTTTACATTAAGGACACATATCAATCACTGACAGCAGTTGGACTAAACAAACATGTATGGATTTCATGGGAAGCATTAAATCCTGCTTTTAATCCACCTATTTGGTACCCCGTAATAAATAATAGTAATGTAAAGAAAATTCAAAGCCTTGAATTTACCAGTGATGGCAATATAATTTATTTTTCAGATTACGATAGTACTGCTGCTGTGAGCAGTGTTTACAGACTTTCTAACTTGCAATCAGCAAGAGACAGTGTAACGGCCTATTATACATCAAATCAAAATGTGGTATCATTACAAAAAATTGGTTCTTTTAATGGTACTGTAAATAGTATCGCCGTTGATCCACAAAATAACAATAATATTTTAGTTACCCTTTCCGATTATAATTTACCTTGTCATATTTATTACTCTACTAATGCTGCTACTACAGTTGATGATACCATGTCTCATAATTTTGTTGAAAAGCAGGGCAATTTAACCGACATGCCTGTTTATTCAGCCATTGTTATTTGGAATAATAGTCAGCAAGTAGTTTTGGGAACCGAAAAAGGAATTTGGGCTACCGAAGATATTACGTCTTCTACGCCATCATGGGTTGAACAAAATAACGGCATACCACGTGTTCCTGTTTCACAAATTCGTCAGCAAATCCATAAAAATGGATGGATGATTATACCCGGTTATGTGAATGGAGGTTTCCAAACCGATGTGAGCAATCAAGGCATTTTCTATGCTGCAACCATGGGACGCGGTATTTTCCGTTGCGAAACATTTAAAGCACCTGTAAATGTTCCCGAAAATAACTTAACCCATCATGAGAATTATATTAATGTTTATCCAAATCCTGCACAAGATATGACCAATGTTTCCATCGAATTAAACAATAGTTCACCTGTTCAAATAAGCATTATGAACATGAACGGACAAGTAGTTTCTGTAAAGAAATGGAACTCCTTATCCAAAGGGCATCAGGTATTGCAAGTGCCCGTATCCAATCTTTCTACAGGATTTTACATCATTTCAGTAAAAACCAATAAGGGCGTATCGTTAAGTAAACTTATCAAGAATTAACAGAATAATTTTATAAATAAAAAAAGTCGGTCTTTATTGAAAAAACCGACTTTTTTTATTATTGTATTAAAAGACTTAAATATATTTTCTAATTTTGCACCAAGAAATTTATCCATGAATAACAACTATTTTGCTCACGAGACATCTATTATTGATGATGGTTGCGTTATAGGTGAAGGCACTAAAATTTGGCATTTTTGCCACATCATGAGTCCATGTGTTATTGGTAAAAAATGTAACATTGGTCAAAATGTGGTTGTTTCACCGGAGGTTGTTTTAGGAAATAATGTCAAAGTACAAAATAATGTCAGTATCTATACGGGTGTTATTTGTGAAGATGATGTATTTTTAGGCCCTTCCATGGTATTTACTAATGTAATAAATCCAAGAAGTGCTGTTGTTCGACGTAATCAATATAAAAAAACACTGGTTAAACAAGGTGCTTCTATCGGTGCCAATGCTACTATTATTTGTGGTATTACCATTGGTGAATATGCTTTTGTTGGAGCAGGTGCTGTGGTTACCAAAGACGTAAAACCTTATGCGCTTGTTATAGGTAACCCTGCACATCAAACAGGCTGGATGAGCGAATACGGTCAGAAATTGATATTCGATAACAACGGTTTTGCCGTTTGTCCCGAAAGTGGAGAAAAATATCAATTGAAAAACAATTTTGTTTCTAAAATTAAATAATCATGGCTATTAAAAAATTTGCACTTATAGGTCTGGCTGGTTACGTTGCACAACGCCATGTTAAAGCCATAAAGGAAACAGGGAATGAACTGATTGCCGCCTTAGACCCATGCGACAGTGTGGGCTTTATTGATTCTTTTTTCCCCGAAACAAACTTTTTTACCGAATATGAACGATTTGACAGACATATTGATAAACTGAAACGACAAGGAATAAAAATTGATTATACCAGTATTTGCTCACCTAATTATTTACACGATTCACATATTCGTTTTTCATTGAGAAACGGTGCCGATGCTATATGCGAAAAGCCATTGGTGCTTAATCCATGGAATGTGGACGCATTGGCAGAAATTGAAAACGAAACACATCAACATGTCAATACCATTCTACAACTTAGGTTGCATCCTCATTTAATTGCGTTGAAAAAGGAAATTCAATCTCATCCTGCACAATTGTATGATGTTGATTTAACCTATATCACAGGCAGAGGCAACTGGTATTATTTTTCATGGAAAGGCGATATTCACAAATCTGGCGGCATCGCAACCAATATCGGCATTCATTTTTTTGATTTGCTAATATGGCTTTTTGGTAATGTTACGGACAGTAAATTATTCCTTTCTGACGATACAAAGGCATCCGGTTTTATTCAACTAAAAAATGCACGGGTACGATGGTTTCTAAGTCTCGATGTTCATGATATTCCTTCAACTTATAATGAACAGGGAAAACGTACCTTTCGTTCTATATTAGTCAATGGAAAGGAAATAGAATTTAGCGAAGGTTTTACAGATTTGCATACTCTGAGTTATCAGAAAATTCTCGATGGTCATGGTTTCGGATTAAACGATGCCCGCCCTTCCATTGAATTGGTATATCAAATACGTAATGCATCGCTTAGTCCTTTAAAAGACGATTATCATCCCTTTTGTCTAAAATAGTTTAAAAAATAATTGTTATGAATCTGTACGAAAAATTATTAAAAAAAGAAACGAAACTTTCCGTTATTGGATTAGGATACGTAGGGCTTCCCATTGCATTGGAGTTCGCAAAAAAAATATCGGTGATTGGTTTTGATATTAAAAAAGAACGTGTAGAAATGATGAAACATGGGCAAGACCCAAGCATGGAACTTGATTCTTCTCATTTTGAAAATTGCGATATTCTTTATACCAGTAATCTGGCAGATTTGAAACAGGCATCGTTTCATATCGTAGCCGTTCCTACGCCTATCGACAGGCATAATATGCCCGATTTAACACCCTTGATTAGTGCCAGCGAAACAGTAGGAAAAATTATTAAACCCGGTGATGTGGTAGTATTTGAATCAACGGTATATCCCGGATGCACTGAAGAAGATTGCGTTCCTGTAATTGAAAAATTTTCAGGACTAAAATTCCCCACCGATTTTAAGGTAGGATACTCTCCCGAACGAATTAATCCCGGCGATAAAGAGCATTCCCTTTCTACCGTGGTTAAAATTGTATCGGGCTGTGATGAAGAAACCCTTGAAACAGTGGCAAAAGTTTATGAATTGGTAGTAAAGGCAGGCGTTCATCGTGCTTCTTCCATTAAAGTTGCCGAAGCAGCCAAAATTATTGAAAATACACAACGTGATGTCAACATTGCCCTCATGAACGAACTTTCCATTATTTTCAATCGAATGAACATTAATACCTTTGAAGTACTCGAAGCCGCCAGTACCAAATGGAACTTTTTGAAATTCTATCCAGGTTTGGTTGGAGGACATTGCATTGGCGTTGACCCTTATTACTTGGCATATAAGGCAAAAGAATATCGTTATCATGCACAGGTTATTAATGCAGGACGGTATGTCAACGATACCATGGGATTTTATGTAGCCAAACAAACCGTAAAAAAAATTATCGCTGCCAATAAAAATGTTATTAGCAGTCGTGTACTGATTATGGGAGTTACCTTTAAGGAAGATGTTTCCGATTTACGCAATTCTCGCGTTGTCGATTTAATCACCGAATTTAAAACGTATGGCATTACAAAACTCGATATTACAGACCCCTTTGTCGAAGCAAGCGAATTTAAAGAAGAATATGGACTGGATATGATTTCACAACCCAATGGTAAATACGATGCCGTTGTTATTGCCGTTTCACATAAACCCTATCGCGATTTTCCATATTCATATTTTGAATCATTACTGAATGAAAATGGTATTTTAGTAGATGTAAAAGGTATTTTTAGAAAACATAAACATACAAAAACATACTGGAGTTTATAATATGAACAAAAAAATTCTCATAACGGGCGGTACAGGCTACATTGGCTCACATACAGCCGTAGAACTTATTGGTCAGGGTTATGAGGTTTTTATAATTGACAATCTAAGCAATTCAAAAATATCCGTTCTGCAAGGAATAAAGGAAATAACAAGCAAAGAGCCATCGTTCACTAACCTTGATTTAACCGACGAAACTTCCGTCAAAAATTATTTTGAACATCATTCCGACTTGAATGCTATTATTCATTTTGCTGCTTTAAAAGCTGTGGGCGAATCGGTGGACAATCCCTTGCATTATTATCGAAACAATCTTCTTTCTCTTATTCATATTTTGCAAAATATGATTAACTTTAACATACCCTATTTTGTTTTTTCCTCATCCTGTACCGTTTATGGTGAGCCTGATTCACTTCCCATCAAAGAAACTGCACCCATAAAACCGGCTAATTCTCCTTATGGCAATACGAAACAAATTTCAGAAGAAATCATTTCAGATACCATAAAAGTCGCACCAGCATTACATGCCATCTCGCTTCGTTACTTTAATCCCATAGGAGCACACCCATCAGGACTAATCGGCGAACTACCTCTAGGTATTCCTAATAATCTTGTACCTTTTATTACTCAAACTGCTGCCGGCATTCGTGACGTATTGCATGTTTTCGGCGACGACTATAATACTCCCGATGGTACTTGCATCAGAGACTATATTCATGTGGTAGATTTGGCAAAAGCACATTTGGCTGCCCTTAACCGTTTAATTAATCATGAACAACAGCAACCGGACGAAATGTTTAATATCGGAACGGGCAAAGGTTATTCTGTTATGGAAATTATTCATGCTTTTGAAAAAGTTACCGGACAAAAATTGAAATACCAAATAGTAGCACGACGCAAAGGTGATATTGAAAAGGTTTGGGCTGATACATCCAAAGCAAACGAGCAGTTACATTGGAAAGCATCACTTTCTATTGAAGATGCATTATGCGACGCATGGAATTGGGAAAAACACTATCGTGGAATAAAAATATAACATTAACCATGGAAAGAAACATTTTAATTACCGGTGGAGCAGGTTTTATTGGCTCGCATGTGGTTCGACTATTTGTTGAAAATTATCCCGAATGGCATATTTATAATCTTGATAAACTTACGTATGCCGGAAATCTTGAAAATATTAAAGACATTGAACGCAAACCCAATTATACTTTTATTAAGGGTGATATCTGCGATGCTGATTTTGTTTCAAACATCTTTGCTCAATATCATATTGATTCTATTATTCATCTGGCTGCCGAATCACATGTTGACCGTTCCATTGCCAACCCTATGGAATTTATTTTTACGAATATTGTAGGAACTACTACCCTGCTGAACGCTGCACGACAAGCATGGAAAGATAATTTTGATAAAAAATTGTTTTATCACATCAGCACTGACGAAGTGTATGGCTCACTAAACACGGATGGATATTTTACCGAAGAAACACCTTATGACCCAAGAAGTCCATATTCTGCCAGTAAGGCAAGCAGCGACCATATTGTTCGTGCCTATTTTCATACATACGGGTTGCCTGTCATAATTTCCAATTGCTCCAATAATTATGGACCAAACCAGTTTCCAGAAAAACTGATTCCCCTCATCATTCATAATATTAAGGAAAACAAATCACTTCCTGTATATGGTAAAGGAGAAAATGTACGCGATTGGCTCTATGTAAAAGACCATGCACGTGCCATAGAATTAATTTTTAATAAAGGCAACATTGGAAGAACCTATAATATTGGGGGTGAAAATGAATGGCAAAATATTAAACTCGTTCGCAAGTTGTGCGAAATCATGGACCAAAAATTACATCGTCCTGCTGGAACTTCGGAAAGATTGATAACATTTGTTAAAGACCGTGCCGGTCATGACTTACGCTATGCTATCGATTGCTCAAAATTGAAAAATGAACTGGGTTGGAAACAACAAGTAGATTTTGAAACAGGACTTCAATTAACCGTAGATTGGTATTTACAAAACACCGATTGGCTAAACCATGTTATTACCGGCGAATACGAAACCTATTATCAAAAACAATATTTTCAACGATAATGTTTGAAAAAATAGTAGTGGACATTCATTCCCATATCTTGCCCAATCTGGACGATGGCGTAAAAAATTTATCCGATTCTATCGAAATAATTAAAACCATGCACGCATTGGGATATCAAAAATTGATAGTTACACCTCACAATCAACAGGATTGGTTTTATAATCCACCCGAAAAAATTATGGAAGCACTTAACAAAATGAACGTTGCCATTTCGGTACACCGTATAAATATTCTTCTTCAGGCTGCATCGGAATACTATTTGGATAAAGCCTTTTTACAACTCATTAAAAACAGAGAAGTATTAACCTTTGGAAACAATTATGTACTTTTTGAACTGTCACCCTTTATTTACAATGAAGGTTTATATGAAAACATAGACGAAATATTTCAAAACGGTTACACTCCTGTTCTGGCACATCCCGAACGTTATATTTATTTTTATCACCAAAAGGAACATTATCATCGCTTAAACGAAATGGGTGTCAAACTTCAATTAAATCTTGTTTCGTTATCGCAATATGTTTCAAAAGAATTGAGAACGACCGCCGAATATCTGGTAGAAAATAATCTGATTCGTTTTTGCGGAAGCGATACACATTCCATGAAAAATCCACTTATTATTCAATCGCTTACTGAAAACAACATGTTCATTTCCTTAGTAAATTCAGGAAAACTCTTAAACGCTACCCTGTTATAAAATTCTATTATTAATGTTTACGGCATAACAGAACTACCGTTTCAACTTGATATGTTTGAGGAAACATATCAAAAGGCTGAACATTCATCAGGTCATATTCTTGTAGAAGTTGAGAAAGATTCCATGCCAGCGACACGGGGTTGCAACTAACATATACTATAAAGGTTGGTTTTATACGAAGTATATTTTTCTGAATCTCTATCAGTGTACCAGAACGTGGTGGGTCAAGCATAATGACATCAGGTTTTGGATGCTTCACCAGAAACGATTCAGTAAACGTTTCTAACACATCGCCACAGATATATTGAGAATTGCAATCCTTGTTTATAGTCGCATTATATATGGCATCACTTACCGCAACAACATTACCTTCAATACCAATAATTCTTGTTTCTTTATTTTGGCATAATACCATCGAAAGGGTTCCATTTCCGCTATATAAATCATACATCACCGAAACTTTTTCAAAATCTATTTTTTCTTCTATGTATCGCAATATTTTTTCTGTTATTTCCATATTGTTTTGAAAAAAAGTAGCAGGACTTATTCGTAACGTTTTATTTTCTATGGTCTCATACAAATAAGCAGGAGTTTTTTCTATATGAATATAATCAATGATGCTGTTTCTGTTTGTTTTACTAATAAAATAATACATTGCAACAGAATAAGCAGTGGCTTTATTTATTTGGCTTATAAATGAAAAGAATTTTTTCGTTGGCAGTAACGCTAATTCAAAGACCAACATTATTTCTTCCTTTTGATTGCATCGAATAGTAAATCGTCTAATCAAAGAAATATTTTCCTCTTTTATATATGCCATCATAAATGGTTTCAGCATTTGAAAAAAAGTGTGAATATTTTTTTGAACGATTATACATTCATCTATAGCAATAACCGAATTATTCTCCCACTCGGGATGAAATCCTATAACAGCGGTATCTTGTGAATAACTGATTTCAAAAGTTACCTTGTTTCTATAATAAAAATTTTCTGTAGCACCCGTAACATCTGGAACAGGGTAATGAATACCATATTTATTAAATGCCGATTGAATAATAGATTGTTTCAACCGAAGTTGATGCGCATAACGTATATGTTGAAAATGACAGCCTCCACATTTATCATAAAACGGACATGCTGCCTTTATTCTATATTCTGATGGTTTGATGATGGATTGTATAACGGCTGTTCTGAATCCTCTACGGCTGTTTTGGGTTTCGGCTATCACTATTTCTTCTGGTATAGTATGAGGAATATAATATTTTTTATCGTTCCATTGTGTTATACCCTTTCCGGATGAATGAATACCGATTATTTCAACGGGACCTATAGTAGGACGTAACGCTGCCATGGGAAACAAAATAAAAAAGGCTGCCTAAAAAAAGAGACAGCCTTTTTAATTTCAAATATCAATTTTTAATGAATAATGTTGATTTTTTGAGTAATCACTTTATTATCGGTTACTACTTTTACAAGATAGGTACCTTGTGCCAAATCGGCAACGTTAATAACGTTTTCGTTAAAATATTTGGCAACACATTGACCTTGCAAGTTGTAAATTTCAACATGAACGGCTTTTTCGTTAACTACATAAAGAGTTTCACTTACTGGATTAGGATATAATACAACGTTCTTAGAAGAGAATAAGGAATTTACACTTGTCTGAAGATGTGTAATAACACCAACGATAGGACAAGTTCCTGTAATTGAATACCAATCCCATGTGCCACCTACCTTTAAATAAGCAGCGCCAGCAACAGCAGCATCACCATGGAAATTACCATCAGCACCAACATAAATAGTATCATGAGCGGCAGTACTGAAAGTCATTTGAACAGTTGAAGTTAAAATAGCGGGTGCTGTAACCTGATAAGGAGATATTAATGCTAAAGTTTTAAATTCAAGACTTCCGGAAGGAGTATAAGCACTTGTTTGAGCAACAACTGTTCTGGCACCTGTTGTTAAATCAATGTTATATAATTTCCCGGTTACTGTACCTGTTCCATGTGAACCATAAATAAACACAGCGATAGAATCAACCTGATCATTATTTAAAAATACATAGTTAGCACCATATTCCATTCCTGTTGTAGCGGGAGCACTTGCTCCAAAACTATAAGGACTGAGTATTGAATTTAAATCCAATGTTCTTAAATAAAGACTATAATCAGTTGAAAAATAAATAGAGTCACCAGCATTATTTGATGGAACTTCATCTGTTTCATTTTGAGTAACATATGTTTTAACTCCGAAACTTGCAGGTGTATTATTATCTAAAGTAACGGTATAAGTTAAGGTGTCTTGAGCAGCACTTGCTAAAGATGCCATGGAAGCCGTTCCAGTTAATGAATTAGTTGCATCATCAGCGTGTAAAGTCACATTGGTTTGTGCAGCAGAACCATTATTTACTGCTATTCCAACAATATCATAATTTACTGCTTGTGATAATGGAATTACTGCATATGAACTTGTTCCTAAAATATCTCCATATACACTTGTTAATTCAACATCATTTGTTAATGCATCAATAATTTTTACATCATCAACCATCCAAGCATATCCACATCCTTCATAACCACCGGCCATTCCTGATGGGCTATAAAATTGAAAACGAATTTTTACATTAGATGGATTTGCTGCAATTGCTGCACTAATATTAATGCTTGTAACATTAGGATTTGCTGTGCTTCCATTAACAGCTAGACCTGCATTTACTGAAAATTTTGTCCAATCAGTTCCGTTAGTACTTACAAAAACAAATGTGCTATCGTAATAACGACGATAATATTGTTCAAATTGTAACATTACAGTAGAGTGCCCTGTTAAGTTAATTGCATTTGCTGTTGTAAGGTCAGCAACCTGATTGCCAGAACAAAGAACATCGCTGTCAAATAATGCGAAATTTCCACCTGAAGTGGAAGCAATAGGATTTATAGCATAGGTACCAGATGGTCCGGAAGTTCCAATAACCCAGTTGTCTGAGTTTCCTACTTCATTTGAAATAACCCAGTTAGCAGGCGTTGTAAAATCATCTGACCAAATAACAGCTTTTGTCCCGTTAGAATTTGTGATTTCTTTAGAAATCGCTTTAGATTTTAAAACATTTTTATAACTTATAGCATTTTGACTAAAAGTAGCAAAAGCTATAGCTATAAACACAATTGAAAAAGTAAATTTTTTCATAATAAAAAATTTTAGTTAAACATAATTTTAATGCTGCAAAATAAATATTTATTTTTCAAAATTCCAAATTTTTTTATTAAATAATACAAAAAAGGCTGTCTTTTTATAAAGACAGCCTTTATATAAATCATTATCAATCATTAACGAACAATGTTGATTTTTTGAGTAATCACTTTATTGTTGGTTGTAACTTTTACAAGATAGGTGCCCTGTGCCAAATCGGCAACGTTAATAACGTTTTCGTTAAAATATTTGGCAACACATTGACCTTGCAAATTATAAATTTCAACATTTACGGCTTTTTCGTTCATAACATACATGGTATTGCTTACAGGATTAGGATAAATAGCAATATTAGAAGTTAAGTTTATTGGGTTAACTTCGTTGGCATGATGAACAATTATGCCCACAATAGGACACGTACCTTGAACATAATACCATCCCCATACATTATTCACTTTTAAATAAGCAGCACCTGCAACACTTGCATCACCAGGAAAACCTCCGTTGGCACCAATATAAATAGAATCGCTGACAGAAATATTGCAATTGAGTTGAACAGTTGCGGTTAAAACAGATGCAGTTGTTATTTGATAAGGAGTAATCAAAGCAAGTTCTTTAATCTCAGGTGTACCAGTAGGTGTATAACTGTTAGTTTGAGCAACTACGGTTCTGTCACCGGTTTGCAAATCTACATTATAAAGTTTACCTACTAAATTCCCTGTACCGTGAGCACGATAAATAACAACAAAAATAGAATCTACCTGGTCATTGTTCAGAAATACATAATTGGCACCGTATTCCATACCCGTAGTAGCGGGAGCACTTGTACCAAAACTGTATGGTGTTAAAACGGAGTTGAAATTGGAAGTTCTTAAATACAAACTGTTATCTGTTTGAAAATAAATAGAATCACCCACATTGTTGGCAGGAACCTGGTCGGTTTCGTTTTGAGTAGCATACATTTTAACTCCGTAAACTTTAGGAGTAGTAGTATTAAGAGTAACAGTATAAGTCAATGTATCCTGTATGCCTGTGGCAATGGAAGAAGTAGAAGCAGTTCCATTAATTCCATTGGTAGCATCTTCTGCATGCAAAGTAACATTGGTTTGTGTAGCGGAGCCGGCATTCAACACAGCACCTTTTAAATCATAAGTAATTGCTTGAGATAAAGGTACAACTTCACAATAACTGAAAGATGCAAAATCACCAAACGTGGAAACAAGTTTTATTTCATTAGTTAACTGAGTACCACTTACCATAGCACGAATATTCCAGTTCCCATTGGATACGCCAATATCGGTTAAATGATACCACGTACCTTGATAAACAATCCAGTTCCCATTTGGATTGGCTGCATTTGCATCACAACCTAAAGGATAACCTCCCGTAACAACTGCCTGATAGCCAATATACAAATCTGTAGCAGGAATAGTTAGTGGAGTAGTTAATGTAACGAAATTCCATCCTTGAGCAGGTGTAAATACCTGACTGTAAACCAAGGTTGTTCCCTGGTTGGAATACATTTTTATTTGTGCAGAAGTAACCTTAGTTGCATCCATAATATATACTTTTACCATAGTAATATTATTTCCTGCACTATGGTGTGCAGACAGAGAGGCAGCAGAAAAGAATGCATAAACTTCAAATGTACCTGCTCCACCTGTACCTATACCTTGACCAGGATTTCCATCGTAATGAAGTGAATCAATCACAACCTTATACGATACATTATTGTTAATAATTTTTCCTGTTACTGCTGAAAAAGGACTGTTAACTAAGTTTATTCCTTCTTTAACAGAAACAGAACCGTTGTTTAAATGATTTGTCTGGGCAAATATAAATCCACCCATCAACATCAAAGTACATAAAACATAAACTTTTTTCATAAATAATAAAGATTTAGTTAAACAATTTTGATACAAATAAAATAATTTTTATTTAGACTACCAAATTTATTTTTTGGTTGCATAAAAAAATATTTTTTCATACAACGAGCAGTTTCATAAAAAATTCTAATAATAGTTTGCAAAGAAAATAAAATATAGAATAAATGTAGTGTTAAGTTAAATATATTATGGCGTACTTATAATATTTTTTTATATCTTTGCAAAAAATAT
>Ga0302253_1000302_pt1 | contig 44521 bp, 43 predicted proteins | sample AAG_RA_Trp_MG_FD_193537 | JGI IMG/M metagenome (GOLD analysis project Ga0302253, IMG submission 193537) | Enriched activated sludge microbial communities from anaerobic digester in WTTP, New Holstein, Wisconsin, United States - AAG_RA_Trp | ecosystem: Engineered > Bioreactor > Anaerobic >...
AAGGTCGTTGTCCCGGTATACCTGCATATCGGGAAAGAACATCCGCTCGACCAGCACGAACTGCCGGTACCCCTCGGACCGGAGCTGGTCTGCCCGTTCCCTGGGCCTGCGGACTTTCAGAAGGATTCGCGTATCTGAGAGGGTACCGTCAGAGACCATGAATCCCTCGTTGACCGGGATTCCGGCAGCTGCCGCGAATGCCGTGATGGAGCTGATGCCGGGTTCGGTCCGGTATTCGATGCCCGGATGGGCCCTGTCGATGATCGCACAAAGCCGCGAGAAGGTCGAGAAGAAGTTCGGGTCCCCAAGGATCCCGAATACCGCAAGTCCGTCTGCGGCAACCGGTGCAATCTTCTGTGCATTCTCCTCAAGACACTGCCGGATCCGAGTCTCATCGTCTGTCATCGGGAAGTCGAGCATAACCGGTTCGCGGTACGGGGCGACAAGGTCGCGGGCTATCCTTCCGGGGACAAAGACGGCATCCGCCTCGCTGAGGAGGCGCACAGCGCGCAGAGTCAGGAGCTCCGGGTTTCCCGGACCGAGACCGAGGCCTATGAGCATGCATCACCCCGGGCAACAATGATGAATACCGGATCGATTGGCCGGAACATGATACTGCCGGCAATATTGTGCGATCGCGAGACCTGCACCTGTACGACTCCGGTAAAGACCCCGAGATCCTTCAGGCATGCAACAGCACGTTCAAGCGTGCTCACCATGACCGCGTTGATGACGATGGTCCTCCGGACGTTCTTCACCAGTACCGGAAGAACCTCTGCAAGGTTCTTTGTCCCCCCGAGAAATGCACAGTCATAGATCCGGCTGCTCTTCAGGAACTCCGATGCATCAGTACAGGAAAAACCGATATTGGAGACAGCGGCCTGCCGGGCTGTCAGTGTTGCCGTGGCTATTGCCTCCGGTCTCCGGTCAACCGCATACAGCATCTTCGCCTGTTTTGCGATGGCGACCGAGACCCTGCCGGTACCGCAGCCGATCTCAAGGACCGTGTCGGAAGGGCAGAGCCCGAGTTTGAAGAGGGACACTGCCATGATCTCGTCCTGGGTCGGGCCGCCGGGGAGATGTGGCTCTGGCATCTGCACAATTTTGGTTGTGTTAAGGTATTAATCCTTGTTTTATCGTCAGTAACCGGTTGGTATGCCCGCCGGACCCCGCTGTTCTTCACCAGGTATGGAGAACAACCGGTTATCCCTTACCGGCATACGCAGCCCGCAACACATTTCTCCTCCCCTGCCAAAAACCGGTACGGAAGACCATGAAATACGAGATTATTGGCGACAACCAGCAGATGGCAAAGATAGACCTGCAGCCGGGCGAAGGGATCTTTGCTGAGGCAGGTTCCATGGTGAACATGAGCGGGAACATGGGAATGGAAGCCCAGCTCAAGGGGGGTCTCCTTGCCGGCCTGAAACGTGCCGTAACCGGTGACAGTCTCTTCCTTACCCGGTTTACACCGGCGGGCGGGGCTGGTTTTGTCTCCTTTGCCGGAACGATGACCGGCAAGATATTCCCGGTCAGCATCTCGGCGGGGAAAGATTTCATCGCCCAGAAGAGCTCGTTCCTCTGCTGCGGGGAATCGGTCAGCCTCGACATCGCGTTCACGAAAAAACTCAGGGCAGGCCTGCTTGGCGGCGAGGGATTCATCCTCCAGCGGATGACCGGTACCGGGACTGCCTTTCTCCACTGCTGCGGGGATATCATCGAGCGGGACCTGGACGAAGGGGAGGTCATCAAGGTCCAGACGGGCCTGGTCGTGGGATTCGAGGATACCGTGAACTACGATATCGCGCTTGCCGGCGGCATAACAACCGCCCTCTTCGGGGGCGAAGGCCTGTTCGTTACCACGCTGACCGGGCCGGGAAAGGTCGTTCTCCAGTCCATGGATATCGCGAAGATCGCCGCCACCATCACCCCCTACATCCTGATACCGCAGCGCGACGGGAAATGACAACACTGATTTTTGGGCTCTGGAGAAACGTACATGAACGGTCGTTCACACCCGAAGCATGAAAAAACACATAACCTCTGGATATGTGTGAGGGCTTCCCGCCTCAGGGCCGCTCCGGGATGCTGCATTCTGCACGAATGCAGCATGAGAAGAACCGCAGGTTCTTCGGGTCACGGCAGGGCCAGAGCAGGTCCGGAAAAACGATAAAGAAAGCCGCCGCGGGAGCAAATCGAAAATTCTCCTCGAGAATTTTCTCCAGCCGGCCCTGACCAATGGCCACGGCTGGCTCCCCGCGGGATCCGAGGGGTTCATCAGAACCGTGAGGATGAGAAGAACCAATGGTTCTTCGAAGCGGCGGCTCACATCCCAAAGGGGGTATGGGGGCATCAGCTCCCGTCATGGTATCTTTTCATGTTTTTCATGGGAAATCCATTCCTGCAACGCACTCAGTGGAATTGCGAGGATCCCTCCCTGTTGGAGAGGCAGCCCTTTGGGCCAAGCGCCCGTGGCTCTATCGCAAACTGACGCGATACCTTTTGCGGTTTTCTCTCATAGCCTTATTTTGATCGTCTGCCTTTCCAGCCCAGCTTTGCGAGCAGTGCAGCAGTCTCATCCTGTGCCTTCTCCCCGGGCCCCCGCGGCTGGACAACGAGCGTGATGGCATCTTTGAGGAGCACGCTGTTGTCCTTGCCCTTGCAGAGCGGGTAATCCCCGTTGAACCGGCGGAGGGCTTTTGCAAACGCGCTGACGATCTTCTTCCGGTCGCGGAGCTGGGTCTTTTTCAGGGTCATCAGGTACTCGAAGATGGAGATGTCGATGAGCGTGCTTGCCATCCACCCGATCTCGCACGTATACCCGAAGATCCATGCTATGGAAGAACTCCTGGTCGTTGAAATGAAGTCGTTGATATTGTTGCCGACGCTGCAGGAACCGATCAGGACGCCCTCGATATTCGAGTAGTTCCCCGCATCCTTGACGGCCTTGAACATGGCCGGTATCTTCATGCCGGTCCGGGATTTCAGCCCGCCGATACGCTTGCCGGTCCCGTGTGCTGCAATATAGAGGAAGAGCCGGTCCTCGCGGGTGTTGGTCAGGTCGTCCTCAAGCGCCCTCCGGAACCCGGTCTTCTCGTAAAAATTCGCATAATAGATGTTGAAGTCCCCTTTGTAGCTCTCAAGGCCTTCGAGAAACGAGAGTACCGACGGGCGTTTCGGGTTCTGCTCCGGCGTCCACCAGAGCCCTTCGATCACAAGGAGTGCTGAGCCTGACATGCCATCACGCGGATTTGTTTCCTACCTTTATGAGGGTCCGGACATGAGATAAACCTTGTTCCGGCATTCCGGAGTGTTGCAGGAGGGTGAATGTATAAATCGGATCAGGAATGAGCCTGTACATCCACCAGTACCTGCATGACAGGGGCTGCCGTAATCCCTGCCCCGTTGTGACACTATGCCCGATCCTGCTGATAATGATCTGAATCCAACTCCGCCAACGGATCCTGACGACGGGTTCCATACCGGACTGCCGGTCAACCTGACCCTTGAGAACATCATCGACCTGACCGGCGAGATGGAGCATCTCAACGAACTCGTGATGCTCAGCCTTGAGAAGAGCGGGGGGTTCACCTGCAATGAGGCTTATTTTTCCTGTGTCCAGCCCATCCTCGACCTGCTGGAGGTCGAGATCCGGGTCCGGTACCAGCCCGGCATGAGCCGGAACGAGATGAAACTCATCATCCAGGACTGGATTGACGGCGAGATCCGGGAACTCCAGTAACGGTCAGAACAGCCCCGCTGCCCATGCACCCATGTTGTTGATCCCGCTGGTTATGACAACACCCGGGTCGATGCCGAGCACCGGGAAGACGAAGATGAAATACAGGATCGTGCCAAGCAGGCTGCCGAGGTTCCCGAGCGCGGCGACGAGGACTACTTTGAAGAGCGGGATCTGTGCCATCTCCCGGATCGATTCGGTCTCGTAGATCTTCCGAAAATCGGTCAGGGGGGGTTTCCGCACGCGGGCTTCCACATACGCCCCGAGCCACCCGGCATGCAGCATCGGATTGAGAGAGGTCATCCATGCGACACAGAAACAGGTGAGTGCCGAGTACGGGTGACCCCCGGCAAACAGCACGAAGAGGCCGGAGAGGACGCCGTGGATGATGACCCAGAACAGGAACGCCTCGAAGAGGACGCCGAGCCCCACACCGGAAAACCAGATTGCGGCGAGCAGGAAGAGAAAGAGGCCCGTGACCGCAAAGCCGAAGATCTTTGCCCACGGGAGCGACCGCGGCTCGCCGACAAGCGTGTCGAACGGGGGAAGCGTTGCCGGGTTATCGAGATAGCCGGTGATACCCTGCCGGTGGCCTGCACCGACCACCGCGAGGATCTTTCCCTCCGGCCGCTGGGCCTTCAGGAGCACGAGCTGGTGCGCGATAAACGCGTCGCGCTCGTCGATGAGTGCGCGGGCGCCGTTGGGCGAGAACTTCCGGAACTCCTCCATCACGACATCGATGACATTCTGTTCCTTGAGGGATTCGATATCGATCTCCTGCCCGTTATCGATCTCAGCAATCGAAACGATCAGCGCCCAGAACATCCTGATCTTCTCGATGAAACCGAGCGAGTTCCAGAACCGCAGGAGCGTGACCCGGATGTCCCGGTCGACAAGGGCAACCGGGATATTGCGTTTCTCTGCCTCCTCGATTGCCGCTTTCATCTCTGCCCCGGGTTCGACACCCACATCGAGCCCGATCTTGCGCTGGAGGTAGGCGAGCAGCCACTGGACGAGCAGGGAGTTGAAGTTCCTGACCTCGAGGACATCCCTGACAGAGGGATCGGCCGCCTGGCGTTTGAGCGCGCTAAACCGCGCCGGGTCCAGTTCGATTGCGACAACATCCGGGGTATATTCCCCGATCGATGCCCGGACCTCATCCACACTCTGCTGCGAGACATGCGCTGTCCCGACAATCCGGATCTCTGCCATGGTCTCCCTGTACTTCCCCTACTGTTCGCCCTCAACACAGATTAAGGATGAGGTGGACTGCCCTTCTTTTCTGCTGCAGGCCGGATCATGAGCCGGGCTCTACCGTATCACAGGTGCCCGGGCGGGGTTGTGCCTGCAAGATCCTCCTGGATCCCCTTGATCAGCCCCATCGCGATGATGACGACCGGCACAATCTCGAGCCTGCCTAGCCACATGAGGAGCGTGAAGAGCCATTTGATGGTGACCGGGCTTGCCGGTGTGATGAACCCGACGCTCAGCCCGGTATTACTGAGCGCGGAGATCAGCTCGAACATGACCTCCTCCAGCCGGAAAGCCGTGATGTACAGGTGCAGGGTGACGATCGTGGCGATAAAGATCGTCATGACATAGACAACGATGACGAGCAGGTTCCGGGAGATTGCCAGTTCCGACATCTCTCTGGACACGGACCGGCCGCCGAAACGGAGGGGGACCTTTACCCGGCTGCTGACGAAGAAGCGGCGGAACCACCACTTTCCCCCCTCGTACGCCATGAGGATGCGGTTGACCTTGACACCCCCGGCCGCGCTGCCCATCGATCCTCCGATGAACATCATCATCGAAACAACGGCAAGGGGGATTATTGCCCATGCATGGGGACTGGAATTCTGCAGGCCGCAGGTACAGAGGCCGGAGACTGCAGTGAACGTCCCCTGCCGGAATGCCTCGGCAGGCGCGATATTGCTGAAGATGGAGAGATCGAGCGAGGTCACGAGGCTCCCGATGACCGCGATGAACAGCAGCACGCGGAAGATCCGGTCCCGGAACATCTGGCCGACCCTCCCGTGATAGAGGAAAAAGAAGATCTTGAACGGGACAGCGCCTGCCAGCATGACCGGGATGAGCAGGAGTTCGAGCATCGGGTTGTTATAGTACAGGAGCCCGCCGGCATGCAGGGTGAATCCCCCCGTTGCGATGGCTGCCATCACCAGGTTGAGGGAATCCCACAGCGGTATCCCGATGAGCATGATGAGACCGGTGAATGCGAGGGTCAGTACGCTGTAGATCATCCACATCCGGCGGCCTGAAGAGGTTGTGGCAGACACCAGCTCCTCCTCCCGGCCCTCGGCGCGATACAGGCGGAAGAGTGAGAGCCGTGTCTTCTGGTGCAGGGACATGCCGAACGCAACGATCCCGATTCCCCCGACCCAGTGCATGAGCGACCGCCAGAACAGGAGGGTTTTCGGCGTTGTGTCAAGGGCGGTTATCATCGTAAAACCCGTCCCGGTCCAGCCGGACATCGCCTCGAAGACGGCATCGGAAAACGACATCCCGTGACCGAACACGAACGGCAGTGCACCGATGAATGCGATGGCAAGCCACGCGAGGGCAACGGCACTCATCGTAATGGAGAACGAGGGCTCGACATCCCGGTACGGGAGGTGGGAGATGAAAAAACCGAGCAGAAGGAACGTGACCGGTGCCGTTGCCATGGGCAGAAGGAGATTCCATTCCCCGAAAACGAACAGCACCAGGAACGGAAGGAGCGATGCAACACCGAGGAACTCGAAGATGAGTCCCATGTCATGCGCGATCATGGCGATATGCTCGATGCGCGTCATCTGATACCCATCCTGATTGGGAGGTCAGGGGAATTATGGGTATCGTTCCTGCATGGGGAAATACCCATATCCTTAATCCCCGCACGGGACAACATCTCTCTGATCATGCCTGCGCTGAAGATGCCTGCGCTGAAAACTACGGACCTGCTCCCGTTTGCCGTCTTCGGCATCATCCTGCTTGTCGCGATCATGGTGTTCTGGTCGGTGATGGACATGGTCCTTGTGGGCGGTTCGCTTGCCATCGTCCTGATACCCCTGCACCGCCGCCTCTCGGCCCGTGTCCGGCCGCTGTATTCCGCTGCACTTATCACCGGAATCGTCCTTGCTGCATTCCTGGGTGCATGTTACCTGACACTCCTGCTCTTTTCTGCGAATGCCGGAACGCTCTCCTCCATGTTCACGGCGATCGCCGCGTGGCTTGACGATCCGTCGACAAACCCGCTGTCCTACGGGGTCCCGTTCAGCAAGGAAACCCTCTCGTCCATGCTTGCGCAGGGGAATGCCCTGTTCGTGGATTATGGAAAGACCCTGGTTACAAACCTTTCCCTGATCCTGTTCAAGATGTTTGTCTTCTTCTTCTCCCTCTCCGCGCTGCTCTATCACGGCGACTGGCTGAAAACGAAGTCACTGTCCCGCATGCCGCCGGTCATCCGCACCTATATCACCCGGTTGTCTGATGTAACGGTTGATACCCTGTATGCCATCTACGTGGTCCAGGTCATCATCGCCGCCCTCACCTTCTTCATCGCCCTGCCGGTCTTTTATATTCTGGGCTATGGCAACATCCTGTTCTATTCCTTCCTTGCTGCCTTCTGCGAGCTCATCCCCATCCTCGGCTCGTCTTCAACCTTCGTCCTTGTCGGGGCCTATGCCCTTACGCTGGGGGATACCCGGGGCGTTTTTATTACCTTCTTCCTCGGCTACCTGATCGTCTCGTGTGTGCCCGAGGTCTATGTCCGGCCGGTGCTTGTCGGAAGGCGGGTGAAGATCAGTGCGTTCATCATGCTCATCGGGATCCTCGGCGGCATCTTCACAATGGGGCTCGCCGGGTTCGTCCTTGGCCCGGTCATCATGGTGCTCCTGATCAACACCTTCCGCATCTATACCAGCGAGCGGAAGGAGTGGCTGTAGCCGGTCGTTCGTCACGCGACCGTCCGTCAGGGACATGCGCCCCGCACCGTTCCCGAAAGGAAACCATTATCCCTGTTTCTGATAACAGGTTATGAACAAATGCCGGGCACCAGATTCTCCATGCAGGGCGTTGTCAAGTCCATGGGACTTGTTTTCGGCGACATCGGCACGAGCCCCATCTATGCCCTCACGGCCATCTTCCTCCTTATCCAGCCAACCCCGGAGAACGTCATGGGGATCCTCTCGTTGATCTTCTGGACGCTCACGATCCTTGTCACGGTTGAATATACCTTTCTTGCCATGCACATCGGCAAGAAAGGTGAGGGCGGTACCATCGTGCTCAAGGAGACGCTGCTCCCGCTCCTCAAATCCGGCAACCAGGTTGCACTCATCTCGTTCCTCGCGATTGTGGGGATCTCCCTGTTCATTGGCGATGGAGTCATAACACCAGCCATCAGCATCCTCTCGGCGGTCGAGGGAATTCTTTTGATCCCCGGGTTCGAGCAGACCCCCCAGACATTCCTCATGATGTTCGCCGGCCTGATCGCCATCTGCCTTTTCTCGTTCCAGACGCGGGGAACGGAACGGGTTGCCTGGACCTTTGGCCCGGTCATGGTACTGTGGTTTATCGCGCTGGCCGGATTCGGCCTGATAGCGCTGGCCGGAGCCCCGTCCGTCCTTGCCGCAATTAATCCCCTGTTCGGTATCAGGTACATCCTTGGGCATGGTCTCGAGGGATTTCTGATCCTGTCATCCGTAATTCTCTGCGCAACGGGGAGTGAAGCACTCTATGCCGACATGGGACACCTGGGCAGGGAGCCGATCATTCACGCCTGGGGATTCGTCTTCATTGCCCTTGCCCTGAACTATTTCGGTCAGGGGGCATTCGCCATGACCCATCCCGGAGCAAAAAACCTCCTCTTTGAGATGGTCCTGGCTGAAGCACACCTGCTCTATATCCCGTTCCTCCTCCTGAGCATTGCTGCAACCGTCATCGCATCGCAGGCCATGATCTCCGGTATCTTCTCCATCGTGTACCAGGCCATCACAACCCGTATCCTCCCGCTTCTCCGGATCGAGTACACGTCCCCCCAGCTCCGGTCCCAGATCTATATCGATGTCGTGAACTGGCTCCTGCTCATCGCTGTCCTCTTCGTCATCGTCATCTTCCGGAGCTCGAACAACCTGACCCTTGCCTACGGTCTTGCCGTTGCCGGCGACATGGCGATCACCGGTACCATGATCACCCTTATCCTGATGTTCCGGGGCGAGATCATCAAGATGATCATGGCCGTTGGCATCCTGTCCGTCAACCTGATGTTCCTGCTCGCAACGTTCCACAAGGTGCCGTACGGGGGCTATATCTCGCTGCTCATCGCGTTCATCCCCTTCTGCATCATCATGATCTTTGTCAGGGGCCAGGACAAGCTCGCAAAGGCGCTCCAGCCAATTCCCCTTGACGCGTTTCTGCCGAAGTTCAACGAAGTCTACCAGTCAGTCAACCGCATCTCCGGCACGGCACTCTTCTTTGCCCGGGATTTCCGCAGGCTCCCCCAGTATATCCCCCGCATCATGTTCACGAACAACATCGTGTATGACGACAACATCATCATCTCAATCATCCGGACCGAGCAGCCGTTCGGCGTGACATGGGGCGTGACCCGGGAGATAACAAAAGGGCTCTCGATCTTCGAGATCTATCTGGGGTATATGGAGATCGTTGATATCGGCACCATCCTGCGGGAGGCAGAAATCGACGAGAAGACCATCTTCTACGGCATGGAGGACATTGTCACGAGCCATGTCATCTGGCGTATCTTCGCAGCGTTCAAGCGCCTCTCTCCTTCCCTTGTGCAGTTCTACAAGCTCCCGTCCGACAAGATCCATGGGGTGGTCTCGCGGGTTGATATGTAGGATTTTTCCGGCGATACCCTCTTATCGCGGCCGGACAAATATTCTGAAGCGGCCGGTGGGGCGGATTTAACCGGTGAAATCTGGAACCGACCCTGTCCGCGGATCAGCAGTTTCGCGTGGATATCCGAGTCCGGTCAAAGGAGCGGGATTTAGGGTCCCGTCGCGCAGGCGTTCGCAGGTTCAACTCCTGCTCCACGCATGGAAAAAATTCTCTTGCCGTTAAACCCACGTATCCAGGACAACCTGGTCGACGTTACCCTTGAAGTGGCCGGTCACGACGACCCGGTCCCTGCCCGCCGTAATATTCTTTGCCCCGGCACCATTGATGGCATTATAGACCTCGCCGATCTTCGGGCTTGTGATTGTCTGTTGCGTTGTTCCATCCGGCCACCGGATCGTCAGCGACTCAAGACTCGCATGGTCGGGTCCGCCCCGGTACGTGAGATACATCACATTAGCACCGGGCTGGTCGGCGGTGATGACAACGGTGCGGGCCAGGGGGACCGTCTGGATCCACCCGAAAGCGTATGCCGCAATGATTGCGGCCATGATCACGGTAAGTGCAACTATCAGAATAACCCCGATTACTTCGGAGACAGCGGATTCATTTGCTCTGGCATGCATGGTATTCACTTGTCAACAGATCGGTTAAGCACGGAATCACACTGTATGTACCACAGTACATTTTAATGTTATATAAACTTTCGTTTTCATTATCTTTGTTTTTGCACAATTTTACACTATTTTCAGGGAGATTTTTTGAAATGTGGTCACCGCGTGAGTTTCTTTGGAATTGTATGGAGGTCAGTGGCAGACAACGGGAGGTGAAAGGAATAATGCAGGATTCACGATCCCTGGTCCACGGGAAACATCCCGGTACAGAAAAACCGGCTCCAGGAGGGTAAACCGGTCTCTGTCAACGCTCATGAGCCGGCGATTCTTTCAATACGCACTGAATAAAACTAATTGAGCAGAGAGATCTATCAGGAAATACCGCGATGCAGGAATCCCCCTACCATATCCATATTGCCCCCCCGGCACGATGGAATCCCGTCAACCTAGCTGAACTCTGGAATTACCGCGAGCTCCTGTACTCGTTTACGTGGCGCGACGTGAAGATCCGGTACAAGCAGACAGCGCTCGGGTTCCTCTGGGCAGTCATCCAGCCGCTCTTCATGATGCTGATCTTCACGGTCTTCTTCGGCAGGCTGGCGAAGATCCCGTCCGACGGGATTCCCTACCCGCTCTTCGTGCTTGCCGCCCTGCTGCCCTGGACGCTGTTTGCCGAAGGCATCACCCGGTCCACGTCCGGCATGATCACAAATGCACATATCATGACCAAGGTCTACTTCCCCCGCATGATCATGCCGCTTGCCGGGATCCTGTCACCGCTCGTGGACTTCGTGTTCTCGTTCCTGGTCCTTCTTGTCTTCATGGCATACTTCGGGTTTGTCCCGACCATGAATATCATCTTCCTCCCGCTCTTCATCCTGCTCGCTCTCGCTACCTCGCTCGGAATCGGGCTCTGGCTCTCGGCGCTGAACGTGAAATACCGGGATTTCCAGTACACCATACCGTTCATGATCCAGCTCGGGCTCTTTGCGTCACCGGTTGTCTACCCGGCCAGCCTTGTTCCTGAGACGTATCGTTTCCTGTATGGCCTCAACCCGATGGCCGGGGTGATCGAGGGATTCCGCTGGGCGCTGCTCGGGACGGAGGTGCCGGGCGCGATGATTCTTGTGTCAGCTGCTGTGGTTCTCGTTCTGCTCGTCTCCGGTGCATTTTATTTCCGGCGGATGGAGCAGTACTACGCGGACGTGGTCTGAGATGGGGTCTGACAATATTACTATCAGTGTCCGCGGTCTCGGCAAGAAGTACGCGATCGGGGGTCCGCGGGAGAAGTACCTCACCTTCCGCGATGCGATTGTCAGTTCCGTGAAGGCACCGGTCAGGCGGCTGTCATCACGGGAACCGCCGCAGGAGTTCTGGGCGCTCAAAGATATATCGTTTAACGTGGAGCAGGGCGAGGTTGTCGGCATCATCGGGCGGAACGGTGCCGGCAAGTCAACGCTTTTGAAGATCCTGTCGCGGATCACCACACCCACGGAAGGGACTGTCGACCTGTACGGCCGTGTCGGCTCCCTGCTCGAGGTTGGTACCGGGTTCCACCCGGAGCTGACCGGGCGGGAGAATATTTTCCTCTCCGGCTCGATCCTTGGGATGAAACGCTCCGAGATCGATGCAAAACTCGACGATATCGTGAAATTCTCCGAGATCGAGAAGTTCCTCGACACTCCGGCGAAGCGGTACTCGAGCGGGATGTATGTCCGGCTCGCGTTTGCGGTCGCGGCGCACCTGGACCCGGAGATCCTGCTCGTGGACGAGGTGCTGGCGGTCGGGGATGCGGCGTTCCAGAAGAAGTGCCTCGGGAAGATGGGGGAGGTGGCGAAGGAAGGGAGGACGGTGTTGTTCGTGAGCCATAATATGACAATGATTTCCTCATTGTGCAGGAAGGGGATACTGCTGAACGAGGGGAATCTGCAGTTTGAAGGACCCGTTGAGGATGCTATCAATACTTACCTGAACTCAGATCAGATTGGCAGCGGGGAAATTGTATTCCGCGATCGCCTGCCAGGCGATGAGAACGCCGTGTTGCGTTCTGTGAGGATTGTTGGACCGGATGGTAAACCGACCGTAAACGTTGAGATCAACCAATCGTTTTGTATTGAAATGGAGTATGAACTTCACCGGGACGGACTGCGGGTCTATCCGAATCTTCATGTGAAGGATTCCTACGGTCAGTATGTTTTTGTGACGGCGGATTCCGAGATGGACAGCACCAGCATGAAGAAATTAAAAACAGGCCGTTATTGTTCCCGATGCGTAATCCCGGGAAATTTCCTGAATTCGGGTACATATTATATCGGTTTTGCACTGGGAAGCGTATTCCCGCTTGCAATTCATTCGTTTCTTCCGGATCTCCTTTTTATTACAATTCATGATCCCATTGTCGGGATTCCAACACGACTGGAAGGATACTCAGGACCGGTACCTGGATCCGTACGACCCTTGTTGAAATGGGAACTTGTCGGATAACCAGTTTTTATATTAAAAGGATCGGTGTATAAGTACGTAAGAAACGAGATTCCGGACATTGTGGGGTAGTGGAAGCATGAGATGCCGTAATTGTAACAATAATCTCAATCTGGTCGTATGTGATCTTGTCAGTGCCCCGTTTTCAAACGCTTATCTCTCGGATTCGGAACTCCTTTTACCGGAAATTTATTATCCGCTCTGCGTCTATGTCTGCGAAAACTGCTGGCTGATGCAGATCGAGGACTATCAAAAAGCGAAAGAAATCTTTGGTGAGGATTACCGGTATTACAGTTCATATTCCTCCGTCTGGCTCAGGCACGCTGAGGATTACGTCAACATGATTGTTGCACGGCTTGGGCTTACATCCAAATCGAAGGTTATGGAAATTGCCTCCAATGACGGCTATCTTCTCCAGTATTTCAAACCACTCGGCATTCCCTGCTTTGGCGTGGATCCTGCCAAGGGGCCCGCACAGAATGCAAATAAAAAAGGCATTGAAACGATTGTCGCATTCTTCAACGAGGATTTTGCCGACGAACTAATCTATACGAAAGGTTTGCAGGATCTCATTATCGGGAATAATGTCCTTGCTCATGTGCCGGATATCAATAATTTCGTTGCGGGTTTCAAAAAGATCCTTTCACCTCATGGGACTATCACGATGGAATTCCCCCACCTGCTTGAGCTTATCAGGGACACCCAGTTCGATACGATATATCACGAACATTATTTCTATCTCTCCCTTGCAACGGTGGAATCCATCTTCAGGAAACACGGTTTACGGATATATAATGTTGAACGCTTTTACACGCACGGGGGATCGTTGAGGATATACGCATGCCATGAAGAGGATTCGGATAATCCGACAAAACCCTCTGTCACGGAAATGCTTGGCAAAGAGCGACAGGAAGGCCTCTTTGAAAAACAGACCTATATGAATTTCCAAAAAAATATTGACAGGATCCGGATCCAGTTCCTCCAATTCCTGCTTGAACAGAGATCTGCAGGCAAGCGGGTTGTCGGGTACGGTGCAGCGGCCAAAGGAAATACCCTCCTCAATTATTGCGGCATAAAGGGTACGGGACTTATTGAGTACGTTGCAGATGCTTCACCATACAAACAGGGTTTTTCCCTTCCCGGCTCGAGGATTCCGATCGTCGACCCCCAGCGAATATTCCTTGACAAACCGGATTTCATCATCATTTTCCCGTGGAATATCAGGGACGAGATAACTCGCCAGCTCGAACAGGTTAGGGAATGGGGAGCAAAGTTCGTCATTCCCATTCCTGAACTTGAGGTGATCGACGCTTGATTTTTACCGAGACAAAAATCAGGGGAGTATTCATCATAGAACCGGAGTCCCATACAGATGAAAGGGGTTTTTTTGCGCGATCATTCTGCAAAGAAGAATTCCAGAACCATGGGCTTGAAACAGAAATTGTGCAATGCAGCATATCCTATAACAAAAAAAAAGGGACAATCAGGGGGATGCATTACCAGATTCCACCTTTCGAAGAGGTAAAGATGGTATCCTGTATCAGAGGATCTATCTATGATATTGTTATCGATTTGCGGCGAGATTCCCCTACCTATTGCGAATGGATTGCTGTTGAATTAAGTGAAAAAAATTTTAAAATGGTGTATATCCCAAAATGCTGCGCTCATGGATTCCAGACACTGGAAGATAATACCATTGTATACTATCAGATGAATGAATTTTTTCATCCTGAATGTGCAAGAGGAGTCAGGTGGGACGATCCGAAGTTTAAAATTACCTTGCCTCTTCAGAATTTGATAATCTCACAAAAAGATAATTCCTTCGAGTTGTTTTGTTCATGAGTATAACCATCGGCATTGGCACAGATATGGAGGAAGTCCAACGGTTTGAAAAACCCGATGATCCCGCGTTTTCTTTATTTCTCAAAAAAAATTTTACAAAAGCGGAACTGGAATACTGTTTCTCAAAGGTTGCACCTGCCCCCCATCTCGCTGTCCGCTATGCTGGAAAAGAGGCTGTGATAAAAGCTCTCTACAGCCTTAATATTGTGGATATCTTCTATCCCGCTATCGAGATCATTAATAGTGATATGGGTGTCCCCTCCGCCAGGATTAAAACCGAGCATAACGAAAAAATGAAAATAAAACTAAGTTTATCACATACGGCAGGAATGGCACTGGCATTTTGTGTTATCATTCAAGAGGAATAACATGACATCATTCAATGAAAATGAAATTAAAAAAATTTTTTGCGAGGTTATGGGAATACCGGTGGATGACGTTACTGATACAACTGCCTATAATTCCTGTGTTCAGTGGGACTCTTTAAAACATCTCCAGATGGTGGCAAAATTTGAAGAAACCTTTGGCATCGAGATTGGGATGGATGATATTATTGCAATGGAAAATTACGGAAAAGTGAAGAACATACTCATAAAGTATCTCACATAACCGGTTATGAATTTCGTCGATTATCTTTTTAAACACCAACAGGATCCTGAAAAAGAGTGTATCCTCTTTCGGGACGGCTGTCTTACGTACCGCGACCTGACGTCTAAAGTCGATGATCTCGCTGCATATCTTACTATCATGGTCGGGAGTGATAAAGAATGCCTCCTCATCTCAGAGAACACTCCGTTCTTTATCATTACCTATCTTGCAATAATCAAAAGCGGAAATATTGCCCTGCTTGCAGAAACTCGAATATCGGATGAACAGCTCGGAACAATCATTCGCGATTGTAATATCCGGACAATGTTTGTCCAGAAAAAATTCCGGTCAAAGGTCAAAAACAACGTATCAATTTTTGACGAGGATCTTCTTCCGGCTCTTCCGTATATCGACGGGTATGTGAGCCCGCCTGCAGATGATGATGCTGTCGCTGTCGTGATCTTCACCTCTGGTAGCACAGGTGCAAAGAAAGGAGTCATGCTGACTCATAGAAATTTATCCACCAACACCGAATCGATCGTACAGTACCTTGGTCTGAACTCAAAGGACAGGATTTGTGCCTCGCTCCCATTCTTTTACTGCTATGGGGCTTCGCTCTTGCATACCCATCTCAGAGTCGGTGGCAGCGTATTCCTCTCGAATAATATTTTCCTTGGAGGTGTCATCAGGGATATCGATACATTCTCCTGCACCGGATTTGCCGGCGTCCCCAGTACATACCAGATCCTGATAAATAAAACATCGTTTCTTAAGGAAAAACTTCTGCCGCTCCGGTATATGATGCAGGCCGGCGGGCAGCTGCCAAACAAGTATATCCGTATGATCGCTGAAGCATTCCCTGAAAAGAAGTTCTATGTGATGTACGGAGCAACAGAAGCGACAGCTCGGATGTCATATCTCCCTCCAGATCTGGTACTTAAAAAACTCGGTTCAATCGGGAAGGGGATTCCAGGCGTTACTCTTGAAGTGCTCAATGAGCACGGAAACCCGATACAACCCGGCGAGACCGGTGAGATAACGGCACGTGGCAACAATATCATGAAAGGATATTACAGGGATCCGGAAGATACACGAAACGTCATAAAAAATGGACGGTTCTATACCGGCGATCTTGCCACGATAGATGATGAAGGGTATATCTATATCATAGGGCGGGCAAAGAACATCATAAAAGCCGGAGGGTACCGCATCTCCCCAAATGAGATTGAGGAATTTATCTGTTCCATTGAGGGGGTTACTGACTGTGTCGTCGTCGGGATTCCTGATGAGATCATGGGAGAGGCTGTGGTTGCAGTTGTCCAGGCTGATAAGGTCACAGAATCAATAGGAGAAGATGAGATCCTCACACGGTGCAAGCAGCACCTGCCTTCTTATAAGATCCCGACAGCCATACATTTTGTGGAAGAATTCCCGCTCAACGCTTCCAACAAGGTTGACAGGCAGGCAATTACTGCCTCCATCATAACCAAGCAGGGGAAGAGAGGAATACGATAATGATGGATGCTGAGGACATGACGAGGGAGGGTGCCAAGACCAGAGAGAAGATCCTTGCCCAAGCTCCATACGTATCGGATGACTCACAGAGGAATCAGTGCCTGCTGCCGATAATCAAGGAGCAGCTGAATACCGCCCGGCGCAACAACCGACAGATTGATACTTTTCTTACCAAACAGGGTATCGAAATCAATTCGATACGCACGCTGGAAGATGTACCGTATATTCCTGTTGAGATGTTCAGGCATTTCGATCTCAGGACCTGCCCTGAACGGGACATTGTAAAAGTACTCCAATCAAGTGGCACAACCGGTGGAATCCCCAGCCGGATTCCGCTTGACAAAGCTACCACAATGAACCAGATAAAAGCACTCAAATCCATCCTGTCCGATTATCTTGGGGAAAAAAGGAAAATATTTCTCGTCATCGACCACGAAGGCATCAATAGCCCGAAAATGGCGTTCTCTGCACGAACAGCAGGGGTCAGGGGTTTGAGTATCTATGCAAAAAAAACATATTTCCTGCTCAAGGAAGATGAGGGAAGACTCGTCCTGAATATGCCGGTTATAAGAGAGATTATCGAACATCATTCACATGATGATGTTTACGCGTTCGGATTTACCTATATAATCTGGACTGTTTTTTTCGAGCAGATTAAGAAGGAATCGATCCAGTTCTCATTTGAAAACTTCACCCTTTTTCACGGGGGTGGTTGGAAGAAGATGCAGGATCTCGCGGTGACAAAAAAAACGTTTTCCGAGACGATGGCCACAGTGTTCGGTACGCACCCGGAACGGATCCTGGATTTTTATGGAATGGCCGAGCAGACCGGTATCATTTTTGTTGACTGCGAACAAGGCAACAAGCATGTACCTTCATTTTCCCAGGTCATCATCCGAGATATCTTCACGCTTGAACCCTGCGAAATTGGCAAAACCGGTCTGATTGAAGTATTGAGTATTCTTGCTGACAGTTATTATGATCAGGCTGTTCTCACAGAGGATCTCGGTGTACAAATCGGTGTTGACGACTGCCAGTGTGGTCGTAAAGGCCGGTATTTCCGCTTTGTCTCGCGTGTTGAGAAAGCCGAAATACGCGGATGCGGAGACACATTCAGAGAGTTACGCAAATGATTTCGTGTTACCTCCTTGAAGGGAAATTTGAGGCACGGACCTTTGAGGATTTCAATGAAATTTCCCGGAGTATCAATACCTACAGGGAAGATCTTGCAACGATGCCCATCGATGCTATTATTAATATCCTCGATGTCCTGGGAAAAAAAGTACTCCAGAATCAGGAGATCAACACATTTCAGGGAGTCAGTTATATCTCATTATGGCTGCGGCGCGAGAACCTCGACCGTCTCTGTCAAATCAATTACATCGATAAACGGTATCTTGATGGTTTTTTTAAAGATGAAACAAACATTCTGATGGCGGCACAGCCCCGGGGGATCATCTGTCAGTGGATTGCGGCAAATATGCCGACACTGGGTTTTTTTTCTATTGTCCTGGCAATCATCTCAAAGAATGGCTGTATAATCAAGATGCCTGAAGAATATGTGTCACTGATACTTACCATTCTCCGTGAACTGCCGAAAATTTCTGTAGAATTTGCGGGTAAAACCTATTCCGGGAAGGAAATTCTCGGAGCGATCGCGATAGTGACCTTTGAAGGAAAAGCCAAAAATCATAGTGAGGATTTCTCCCTTGTCGCAGACTGCCGCATCATATTCGGGGGAGGAGAAGCGGTCCGCGCGATCTCGCTTCTTCCCTGCAGGGAACACTGCGAAACGATTATTTTTGGTCCGAAGTATTCGTTTGGCGTGTTTGATCGGGAATATATTGAGGCCGAAGGCTTCGAGAAAAAACTCGACCTGTTTGTCAAAGATGTTGCAGTATTCAACCAGATGGCCTGCTCTTCCCCGCATGTACTATTCCTTGAGAATAGCCGATACCCACGTGATAAGATTGTTCAATATATTCACGATGCCTTTGAACGGTTACCTGCTGCACTCCGTAACCAGGAGATCTCATCGGGTTTGTCTGCACGGATTATCAATGCCCGGGCACTATACCTGCTTTCGGACGAGAAAAATTGCATAGCCCCAAAAGATCTGGGATGGACTATCCTTCTCAATCAGGACCTCTGTCTGGAAGAGCCAGTCCAGGGTAAATGTATTTTCATTAAAGAAATTCCAACAGTGGATGAAGTAATCCCCTTAGTGAACCATAAGATCCAGGCCATCTCTATCGGGATTCTCGATCCGGTAAAACGGGAAGAATTTGCGCGGAAAGTTTCCTACCGGGGTGCGGATCGGATTGTCGTCCCTGGCACCATACATGATTTCATACTGCCCTGGGATGGGATTTTGACCCTGAATCGGCTGGTGCGGTGGGTCATCTTGAGAAATAACTGAAGGTGGAGAGACATGCTCAACGGAAAAGTGATGCTGATAACCGGAGCAAGCAGGGGAATCGGGAGAGCAACAGCACTCCTTGCTGCAGCAAATCATGCTCAGGTCATTATAAATTACCAGAAAAACGCAGAGGTGGCGAACCGGCTTGTTGAAGAGATCACAAAAATGGGTTTCTCGGCGTCAGCAATTTACGGCGATGTAAGTCAGGAAGCTGATGTTCGGGAGATATTCAGGATCGTCCGTGAGAAATATGGTCGATTGGATATCCTTGTCAATAACGCTGGAATAATGAGGAATAACCTCCTGATTATGACCAGACTTCAGGAGTTTCAAGATGTGATGGATGTCAACTGCAGGGGGACGTTTCTCTGTACCCAGTACGCAGCAAAGATGATGATACGGCAGAAGTCCGGAAAAATTATCAATCTCGCTTCGATAATGGGCGTCTATGGAGCAAAGGGGCTTATTCCATACGCCTCCAGTAAGTCATTTGTCATTGGGCTCACCAAATCCGCAGCAAAGGAACTTGGACCATTCAATATTACAGTCAATGCAGTTGCACCAGGTTTCATCGAAACCGATCTCACAGCAGATACCAAAACGCAAATACGAGATGAAATCCTTCGGAACATCTCCCTTGGCAGAATGGGAAAACCGGATGATGTGGCAAAGGTAATCCTCTTCCTGTGTTCGGACCTTGCTGATTACGTCAATGGACAGATCATCGGGGTAGACGGCGGCCAGATTATGTAAGTATCCTGATGCATATGTATTGAATTGACAGGAGAAAATCCAGACTTGAACAAAAAATGAAATTTTCATACGTTTATTTTTAGAGTGTGTGGTATGACCTTGAACAGCAATAATGACATGGTCAGGGAGATTAAAGGTCTGAAAAAAGGAGCATTAAATAATTTTAAACTGACGTTTTCAGGGTCATCAGGAAATATCCTTGGATGGTTTTCCCCAATAACGGTCAACTCATTATCCGATGATACTGTCATTCAAAAAATCACTGAATGGAGATCAATACACCGTGCCAGTTTTTTTACCCAGTTCGAGCCAACTGAGGATAAAACCAGAAACTGGTTGAAAGAAAATGTCTTATTGGATGATACGAGAATTTTGTTTATTATCTATAATGCCGAAGGCACACCTATCGGCAATTACGGGTTGCGGGATATTCATGATACACAAGCAGAACTTGATAACTTACTCATCGGGGATTCAACAAGTACAGGCCCGCTCGTTTTAATTGCCATAAAGACATTTCTGAACTGGATCTTTTCACAATTTGGTTTTAAGGTAATAACAGCTTCAATATTTAAACAGAACCTTACTACGATTTTGATCCATAAAAGATTGGGATTTAAAGTAACAAGGGAGATCCCCGTGAAAAAAGTCGTTCGCGGAGATGTGATCCAATTTATCCGAGATAAGAATGCAGATTCCCCCAATGCATATATTGTTGAGATGGCAATCTGTCAGAGTGAAAGAGAATTACAACAAAAATGAATTGCTGTATGAGTGAAATGATTTTCCGGGCTTTTTCAAAGGATCCAAAAAGGTATTCCTCTCAAGGGATGTGCTTCTTGCAATGAACCCGGAACAAAAGTTCGAAAATATTTTAAAAACCCGGGTTTTTAAAGATAAGATTTCAGATGTCATATTATTTGGAGCCGGTGTGAATGGTTTGTTATTATCGGAAATTTTTGAGAGAAAACTTTTTAGAATAAGTTATTTTTGCGATAATGATCCGAAAAAATGGAATCACTGGTTTAATGGAATCAGGTGTATTTCACCAAAAGATCTTGAGAAATTTAATCCTGGAACGACAGCTATTTGCATCGCCTCCCTTTATTGGAGAGAGATCGAGGCCCAGATGAAAAATATGGGTTTTTTAACCATTGTTAATATTACCAATTTTACCGATGAATACAAAAACCATTTCGATCACCGGTTGCTGAAGACGCATACCGGTGACGTGGAAAAAGTGAGAGGACTCCTGTGTGACAACCGATCAAAAGAAGTATTCGACAATATTGTAAAATTCAGATATTCAGGGTTCGATGAATTACTTGTCAGATCTTTTGATCCGGAGCAATATTTTCCCGGTTTTTTTATTCAGCATTTCACTCCTACAGAATCATTTGCAGATTGCGGAGCATATGATGGTGAAAACATTGATCAGTTCCTGATAAAATGTGATAAAAAATTCAAGGAAATTTTTGCCTTTGAGCCAGATCCGGAAAATTTTACGATATTACAGAACCGGTTCAAAAATTTTTCAAAAATTCACCTGTTGAATGCAGGGGTGTATCGTGAGGATACGATCCTGTCGTTCGAAACTGGTCTGAAAACAGCATCAAAAATCTGTAACATAAATAAAGACGGTTCCTGCATTTCGAGGATAACAGTCAGATCACTCGATTCGGCATTAAAAACCAAGCCCATCTCATTCATAAAAATGGATATTGAAGGCGCTGAACTGGATGCGTTACACGGCAGTCGTGAAATAATCCTCAAAAATAAACCAAAGCTTGCAATCTGTGTCTATCATAAACCGTCGGATCTCTGGCAAATACCTTTGTATATCCATTCACTAAATCCTGAGTATAAGATATTCCTGCGCCATCACTCATTTACATTAACGGAAACGGTGTGTTACGCAATATGATTGACGATGAGAATTTGCAACATAAAAAATTTCAAAAAGAGGTGCAGGATAATATCAATCGGCAGGGCAAAGATCTCATTTTTAAGGAGAGAACAATCGACTGGATAAAAAACCTTGATAAAAAATATACGTATAACTTCTCATGGCTGGGTCGTCCGATTATCCAGTTACCTCAGGATATTATTGCAATGCAGGAATTGATCTGGCAGGTTCAACCGGATCTGATTATTGAAACCGGTATTGCCCATGGGGGTTCCCTGATATTTTATTCATCCATGATGGAATTGCTCGGGAAAAACGGTCAGGTGCTGGGAATTGATGTTGATATCCGTGAACATAATCGTGTGGAGATAGAAAAACATCCGATGTTCAATCATATTGTTATGATCGAGGGATCATCGACAGATCCAGCGGTTGTCAGAAAAGTCGAGGCAATCGCAAAAAATAAAAAAAGAATTCTCGTTGTTCTCGATTCGATGCATACTCACGATCATGTTTTACGGGAGTTGGAAATCTATTCACGATTCGTATCGAAGGGGAGTTATCTGGTTGTTTTTGATACCATTATCGAGGACCTGCCGGACAACTTTTTCCCGGATCGTCCCTGGGGCAAAGGGAATAATCCCAAAACCGCAGTCTGGGAATTCCTGAAAAAGGATAACCGGTTTGTGATCGATAAAGAAATCGAGAATAAACTCCTGATCACCGTCGCTCCTGACGGGTATCTGAAATGTATCAGTGATTGAAAAAATGAAACGCATTCCCGTTGCCGGTCCGTGGATTACCCAAAAAGAGATCGATTACGTTACCGATGCTGCAGCTCATGCATGGTACGAGAACGCCAATATCTATCATGAGCGGTTCGAGAAGGCATTTTCCGGATATAGCGGTACTAAATATGCGATGGCACTGCCATCGTGTACTTCAGCAATCCACCTTTCGCTTCTCGCATTGGGCATCAGGAAAGGCGACGAGGTAATCGTACCGGATCTGACATGGATAGCAACCGCCGCACCGATTTCATACGTTAGTGCCCGACCGGTCTTTGCCGATTGTGATGAGAAGACATGGTGCATACGTCCTGATGCATTTCAGGAATGTATAACGCCAAAAACAACAGCGGTTATTCCCGTTGACCTGTACGGGAGTATGCCGGAGATGGATGCCATCAGGGACATTGCGCAGGATCGCGACATTGCGATAATCGAAGATGCAGCGGAAGCCATCGGATCGGAATATCATCACAAACACTCTGGCAGTTTTGGGGATACTGGTGTTTTCAGTTTCCACGGATCTAAGACCATGACCACCGGCGAAGGGGGGATGCTTGTTACGGATCGAGAAGATTTGTACCAGCGGTGTCTCACGCTCCGCGACCATGGGAAAATTTCAGGTAAAAAGATGTTCTGGAATGCGGAAGTCGCATACAAGTATAAGATGAGCAGCCTTCAGGCAGCGCTTGGCCTTGCCCAGATCGAGAGAATCGATGAACTCGTGGAAAAGAAGAGACAGATATTTCGCTGGTATGTCGAAAGACTCGGGAAAATTGACGGGATATCGCTGAACTGCGAACCACCGGGAACCAAAAATTCCTTCTGGATGGTTACCGTTATTTTCGATCCGGAATTTGGTTTGCTCAAAGAAGATATCATGCAGAAACTGAAAGAAAAGAATATTGATACCCGCCCGTTCTTTTATCCGCTCAGTTCTCAACCGGCATATTCAATGAACACTCACATACGCCAAGCCAGAGCCCGAAATGTCATTTCCTACAGGATTTCACCTTATGGCATTAACCTTCCCTGCGGATTGAATCTGAATGAGGAGATTGTGAATTATATTTGTGACAGGCTGAAGCTGGTGCTGGGGATTGAATAATACTTCACCAAATCTGGCAGAAGATCATATGATGAGCGGCCCCCTTGTTTCTGTAGGGATTCCCAGTTACAACCGCCCGAAAGGATTACGCAGGACGCTGGACTGTATAACAGGACAAACATATAAAAATCTTGAAATTATTATTTCGGACAATTGCTCTGACGATCCACAAGTCGAATCAATTATCCAGGAATTTTCACGCAGGGATAACCGGATCCGGTATTACCGGCAAGACAGGAACAAGGGAGCTGGGTTTAATTTTCCATTTGTTCTCGAGAAAGCAACCGGGCCTTATTTTATGTGGGCTGCCGACGATGACTGGTGGGATAACACATATATCTCCAAATGTATGGATGTATTCATCAAAAATCCCGATGTTGTTCTCTGTTCAACATGGGCATTGTTAGTTGACGCAGATAATAGGGTCGTACGACAGGATTATCATGAAAACATCGATACACTGGGGTTGTCAAGACGGGCGAGACTGAAAAAAGTGATACGGGGTGTTGTGTTTAATACCCATTTTTACGGGTTACGTAAGACCGAGATAACCCGAAAAATTGATTTGAAACCATATTACGGAAATGACCACGTTCTGATGATGCAGTTGAGTTACTACGGAAGTTTTGTGATTCTTCCTGAAGTATTATACTCATGCAACATTTCTGGGACCGGGAGCTCACCGGTCAGGATTCTTCGTGCACTAGGTTACAAGTCGATTCTTGTTACAATTTCGCCTTCATTTTCAATTATGAAATCCTATTTTGAAGAGATAGTATCAACAAAATGCCTTACAGGTTATGAGAAGGTTTTTGCAATTATTTACGTTATCCAGCGATATATCACGAAACCATATATCGTTGAAATCATCCACGACCTCTTTCGGCTTCCCGGGAAAATTATCCAATCATTTCGTAAAATGGTATCGTCATTAATCGGATAGAGAAAGATAAACAGGATAGTGTATTGGTTTTTTCATAACTCTTCATTATTCCAATACAAAGACAATTCCCCTGGAAAATCTATTGAGGTGTACCGAGTATTCTGGACAGTTGTTTCAACAATATTTCCTCGGAATAATTCTCCACGATTGATTTCCTTGCCTCCCCACCCATCTTCCGGCAAAGACCGGGGTCATTCCATAATCGCACACAATATCCGGCAAATTCGGACGCATCCGCTGCAACAAATCCATTCACGCCATGAATGATCGGGCTTGATCCTGCCGAGAATTTTGTGGCAACAACGGTAAGACCATGTGCCATCGCTTCAACGATTTTTATCTGCTGGCCGGTTCCGCCAAGGACCGGGCATATGGCAAAACGCGATTCGCAGTAGACCTTCCCGATATCATCAACAAAACCTATCCGGGTAACACCGTCCCGAGGCTGTACCAGATCGGTAACCGATCCTGATACGGTGAGGCTGAAATCAGGAATGGTTTTCAGGATCGCCGGCAGAACTTTTTCTGTAAAATAATAATACCCCTGGACATTGAACAGGTTCGGTCCTGCAGCAAAGACAGGAGGTTGTTCATACCGGTTATCGCAATCAACGGGAGGCATGGTTACCGGCAGAAAAAAAACCGGTTTGGTTTTCCCGGACTGCTCGATTATGTCAGCCTCTGTTCTGGATATTGCAATAATCTTATCATAACCCGTAATAATCCGGAGTTCGGCGTCATCAATAGTGAAGGTTTTCCGGGTGAAAAAATCTTCCTCGAGAACATCCCGGTGAATAACAGCAAAGGGTTTTTTTGTGAAACAATTCTTTAAGGCATACTGCATCTTCCCATTCAGCGACACAGGATCCAGATAATCAACAATCATTTCCGTTTGCCGGCCCCCCCTGCGATCGATGAGGGAGTCCCAGTGGACATAATTCATCCATATGATATCCGGCTGTACATCGGACCGGATGGCCGCAAACCATGCCCGCATACCGGCCGGAACATAAAACCGCGAATTCCACGGAAGAAATTCATCGTGGAACAATCGGTAATAGAGGGCAATAAGGATATTTTTAAAAAAATCCGGCAGGGTCACATGATAAATATAAACCTCTTTGACACCTGCTTTTTTCAGGGAGACAACCGATTCCGGTGTCCATGTTCTCTTACGATAATTTTCGACCCCGAGAAAAATCACCTCGTAACCGAGTCGCAACAATGCGGAAACGATCGCCATACACCGCTGATGAGCACCGGTCGTTGGGGGATACGGACAATAGGGAAAGAAAAACAATATCCGAATTTTCATGTCGGAGTTTGACATTTTCAGTGCATTGTATTTGAAATCGACGTTGAAATAGGTTGTTACAATCAGATCCTGTCAATAAAGCGCCCCTATGGATCATCACGACGTTCGGTTTTTTTGGGTTTTTTGAGGGTGGTGAAATTTAACTCAGAGAAAATCGTCAACGAGAACCCTTTCAATCGTAGAAAGTCCGTGAATGGAACTCCCATATACCGGCATAAACAGCAGCCGGCGGGGTTTCAGGAACCGGATTTCGCCTGCCGTTATCCCTGACAGTTCCCCGGGTCAGACCCCCGGTTTTTATGCGGTTATTCAACACTACGAATAATCTGCTGTAAAGTATTCCCGATTTTTTTTTCCCCGCAATTTTCCCTTATCGTCCTCCTTGCTGCCACTCCCATCTGCCTGCAGAGCCCGGGATCCCTCCAAAGCCGGACACAATACTCCGCAAACTCCCGGGCATTATCTGCCACAAATCCATTCTCCCCATGTATAAGGGGGGAGGTTTTTGCAGAATACCGGGTTGCAACTACCGGAAGCCCGTATGCCATGGCCTCAACAATTTTTATCTGCTGGCCGGTACCCCCCAGAACCGGGCAAACCGCAAACCGGGCTGATCGATAGAGCTCTCCGAGATCCGCAATAAAACCCTGCAATCGTATGCCGGGAGATTCCTTCACATCACTCGAGATTGCTCCGGTGACATCCAATGAAAAACCTTTTTCCCGTTCCAGAATTGCCGGCAACACTTTCCTGAAAAAATAAAAAAATCCCTGGAGATTGAATGCGTTGGGGCCGGTGACAAAGATGGCGCTGCCGGTATAGGTATTGTTGATATTCACTGCAGGAAACGTAACCGGCAGGTAGAAAACCGGATTATTCTCATTATATTTCAGGATATTTTCAGATTCTTCTTTTGAAATTGCCACAATCGCGTCATACGAGGCAAGGATTGCCATTTCAGCAGGATCGACAGAAAAATTCAGATCTGATAAAAAGGATTCTTCCAGAACTGCTGAATTCACCACATCAAACGGACGCGAGCGGGAAAAACATCGTCTGATCGCAATCAGCATCCTGTGATTGATGGAAACAAGATCATGGTAATCGATGATAATTTTTGTATCCCGAAGCAATGTGCGATCGATAAGGGGGTCATTATGAGAATAATTCATCCAGATAATATCCGGCTGAACATCCGCCTGAACCTTCCTGAACCACGATCTCATCCGCGGGGGAGTGTGTTTATAGGAATTTAATGGCGGGATTCGGTTGAAAATGAGGTTCGCACGGCGGATAGCGGCACCGAGAAGAAGCTCGGTTAATGAACCCCGGAAGCAACGGACCTCGCTGATACCGGCCTGCTTCAGGTAGCTCTCCGTTTCAGAATTGCTGCCGGGTTCCGGATACCGGGTAGAATAGGTGAAACACACGTCATGACCCAGGTATGCAAGACTCCTGAGAATTTCTAGACACCGGATATGTGCCCCGGAACGGGGAGGATGCGGGTTCTGCGGGAAGAAGAAGAGGATTTTTTTTGGGGTGTGACTCTCTCTGCGTTCCGGCATTTTCTCATGACCAACCAATTGTAGGATTTTTCCTGTTTTAAGGATATCTGGCAGGGATCAGAGATCCTGATCTCTGATGATACAACTACCTGGGATTACCTGATATCGGGGTCAATATGATGAAATACTCACAAATGGAATATCTTTCAGATGAAGGTCGGGATGATCATCGGGAAATCCACCCCGAAACGCTCCGGTGTGGAGAACTACATTTTCAATCTCGTGAGGGGATTGAAAAGCAAAATTCCCGACGATTTGACACTGATTACATCCGCCGATAACCGGGCATTTGGTGAAATTCCGAGGATCGTCCCCCGTTACCCGTTTCCAGTTCATATATCCCTTTTCTGGGGCCAGACACTCTCCCTTCAAAAAAAGATCTTGTCTGAATTTGATGTCATCCACAATCCCTCTCATTATTTTCTTTTTAAAAAACCCGGGAGAAAATACGTCAGCACCATCCACGACCTCACTTCAATCCTTTATCCCCAGTGGCACCCCTGGTGGCGGACACTCGTTTCGGGGACGGCGCTCTCCAGAATGATTGTCCAGTCAGACAGAATCATTGCGAACTCCCGGCAGACAAAAAATGACATCATCTCCCATTATAATATTTCCAGCGACAGGGTATCTGTTACTTACCTCGGTGCTTCGGACGAATTCCGTCCGCTAGACACCCAGACCACAGATGCTGTACGGAAAAAATATCATCTGGATCATCCTTTCGTCCTCTATGTCGGAAACCTCGAACCCCGGAAAAACCTTCCGAGTCTTATCCGCGCCATCGCCCGCTGCAGGGTACAACACCCGTACCTGCAGCTGGTTATTGCAGGGCGCTATGGCTGGATGTATGCTGATATCTTCAGGACCGTTACAGAATTGCACCTAGAAAAATCAGTCCGGTTTCTGGATTATGTTCCTGACAGTGATCTGCCAGCCCTGTATAATGCTGCAATAATATTTGTTTACGTTCCTTTCTATGAAGGGTTCGGTATTCCCGTTCTTGAAGCCATGCAGTGCGGCACTCCGGTGATCACATCAAACACGTCCTCGCTCCCGGAGGTTGCAGGAGATGGGGGGATCATGGTCAATCCTCTCGATGTGAACGGCATTGCTGAAAAGATCAGCATGCTGGTATCTGACGATGATGCAATGGAAGAAAATTCCCGGTATAATCTTACACAGTGCAGGAAATTTTCATGGGAAAAATGTACCGACCAGACACTTGATGTATATCGGGAAGTGAGCGAAGGATAGGAACAGAAAGTTATCGTAACAGGTCTTGGTACACATCCAGATATTCCCCGGTCATTCGGCCCAAGGTAAACTTTTCTTCCGTGAGAGCACGGTTGAATCTTCCCATCTCCCGCCGCATATTTTCATCAGTCGCAAGATATCTGATTCTCTCTGTAAAATCCTGAACATCATCCATCCGGCACAAGAATCCCCCTTTCCCGTCAATAACCAGTTCCGGCAGGGATGCACTGTTCGTTGCAATAACCGGTTTTCCGCATGCCATTGCCTCGGCAACAGACAAACCGAAGCCTTCCAGGCGCGAGGCCGAGAGGAAGATGTCGCACCGGTTATATGCCATCACGAGCCGGGGAAGATCCAGTCTTCCCAGATTGATTATGGATTTGATACCCCCCGTATCGGATCCTCTCTGTCCGGTAGCAAGAAGCAGGATAAAATCCTCCCCGAGATCCTTCATAATCGCCGGCAGGAGATCCCCGCCCTTACGCCTTGACAGGTTCCCGGCAAAGAACAGGACCGTTTTTTCGGGCGGAATATCACAGGGATCGTTTTTCTGTATCGCAGGCCGGAAAAGATCGGTATCGATGCCGGGATATATCATCCGCGAATCACGGATACCGAAACACTCTTCCAGTTTTTTCTGGGTGTACCGGCTTATGCAGGTTATGGCATCGGCAATCTCAAATGATTTTCTCTCACACCGGAAGATCCAGGAATGGTATGCTCTCTGGGCAGCGGAACGATAGGGATCAAAGAGAGGATCGTGAACAACATGCAGTTCTGTAACCACGAGAGGGCATTTTTGCCTGAATGCCAGTGCATTCCACGAGTTGCCATGGATGATGTCCGCATCAGGGATTTTCCCCAGCACATTCCCGAGAGCGGGAATGAACTGGTATACAGGGGAGAAAAACTCAACCGTGCAGTCGATTCCTGCCGCCCGCAGTCCCTGACAATGGTTTGTGCACCAGACATCCGCGCCGGAATTGCCGCGGACCTGACAGACGGAAATTTTCATTTTCCGGCCTCCGCGGGACCGTTCTGAACAGCCCCGTATACCTCAGAAAAACGTTGCGCAATTCCGTCCCATGAAAACTGCATCCTGACTGTTTCATATCCTGCTTTCCTGAACCGGTCCGCGAGGGTATCGTCAGACAGGAGTTCAATGATTCTTTTCGCCAGCATCTTCTCATCGCCACCAGGAAAAAGAAATCCGTTTTCCCCGTCCCTGATGATGTCCGGTATGCCCCCGGCATCACTGCCGATAACCGGGCATCTGGAAGCCATCGCTTCCAGCAGCACGACACCGAGCCCTTCAGTCTTTCCCGACAGGTTAACCGAGGGTAATACGAACACGTCCGCAGACTGGTAGTATTGTATTAAAGCATCGTCGCTGACGGTCCCGGGAAACTCAACGTGATTCTCCAGATGGAGATCGCGGACTTTCTGCCTGAGGACTTCCTCCTGCGGCCCCCTTCCGATGATGATAAGTCTGACTCCCGGAATACCGGATACAATTTCCGGCATCGCTTTAATAAGGTAGACCGTACCTTTCCAGTCAATGAGACGACCGATGTTCAGGATAATCTTCGTTTCGTGGTTTTTTCTGACATACCCGGGATCTATTCCGGCCGCGAACCTGGAAAGATCGACCCCCATTGGGATTGTGTGATTTTTTTTCAAGGCTTCCGGCACGATTTCCTCCAGCTGTTTTTTCATATACGAACTGTTTATCGTCACAACCGCAGAATTCCTGACAATCAACCGACAGAGTGCCTGCAAAAACCGGCTGTTCTTCGCCAGGTTCAGGTCGGTTCCATGGATTGTTGCGATATGAGGGATATCGAATAACCGGTGACAGAGTGCACCAATCAGACCCTGCGGGATAATCCAGTGCGAATGGATGATGCCGGGATTCTGCTTGCGGATAATCCGATATGCCATATGCCACTGGCAGAAGAAATACCACGGAAGCTGGAACCATGCTAGGAGCGAGTGCCGGAGTGCAGAGAACATCCCGGTATCTGAAGAAAGGCGCTGGAGCCGGTATGGGAAAAAATACGGGAAGCGAAAAATTTCAACGCCCTCCATGGTTTCGTGAAACAAGGTTTTCGGGATGTGCGGGCAGACCACGAGTACTGTATTTCCCCGCTCTACCTGTGTACGTGCAAGATGAAAAACAAAATTCCCCTGGTGATCTCCGATAAAACGGGGAAAAGAACTGGTGAGCATGAGAATTTTCATGGGGAAATCACCGGCAGGTTCAAACCAGGGAATTTGTGGCAGGGATTGCTCATTTCATGCGGAAGAATCAGACACCCTCCCAGTCCGTGAGCGATATATCCCGGTTCTCCTGGATATCGAACATCAGCGCAAACGACAAAAACTGCATGCCGAGCGCGAAGATCAGGAGGGTGAGGACTCCCCGGATAAAGAGTGGCCCATTGTCGATGAGGACAAAGTATGCTGTATAGATACCAGCCACCAGACCCGCAATCGTCAGACCGGTTCCAAAGAGATAGAAGATCACGAGCGGATGGAAGCTCAGAACAACATACTTCATCCGGAGCCGGTACAGGAAATCGCGGACAAGGAGCCACGACACCTTCCCGATGTAACTCCCGTACTTGATCTTCGACGTCTCCCTGCCGTACCGCGCCGGCATCTCGATATCCATGACCCGGAAACCGAATACGTTCAGTTTCACGAGGAGATCGTTGCAGTATCCGTAGCGGGGGTAAACCCGGTCGAGGTTTATCCGCTCAAGCGCACGCCGAGAAATGGCAGTGTACCCGTTCTGGGGATCCATCAGTTTCCAGTACCCTGACGAGAACTTGGTCATGAAGGTGAGGATGGTGTTACCGATGAACCGCCACCGGCTCATCCCCTTCCGGTATTCCGGGCTGAGCAGCCGGTTGCCTTTCGTGTAATCGGCCTTGTTCGCGATGATGGGATTGAGGAACGATGGCATCAGGTCCGGGTCCATCTGGTTGTCGCCGGCCATGACGACTGTGATGCTTATGCCCTCTTCAAGCGCCTTCCGGTATCCCGTAACGATTGCCGCACCGACACCGTGATTCTTCTCGTGACGGAGGGGGATTATCCGGGGATCCTTCCGTGCAGATTCTTCGATGATCTCCTGCGTCCGGTCGCGGGAGGCATCGTTGACCGCGTAGATCCTGTCGACAAATGCCGGCACTGAAGAAAGCGTGTCGGCAATGAGCAGTTCCTCGTTGTACGCGGGGACGACAACTGCGATGGTGCGGTCGTTGTACACACAAGTTCTCTTCTCTGCTGATTAATAAAAGCACCGGGGTTGGATAGAAATAGACATCATGGGAGAAAAAAAGGCCGTGTCTGCATTTATCATTTCTTCACATGTACATTCAGGTTTTTTATGTTTATTGAGTTACATTGGGCAATTGCATGATGAGGGGCAGGGAGCACAACATATAAAAAATCCGGATAACAGGAATCCAGGCCGGGTATCCTTCTGCTGTCGCAAACTGCCAGACATACACCGACATGTCAATCTGCCAGATCAGGGGGACAATACAAAGCATTGCGATTATTACCGAGACACCGGCAATCCTGTGATCGAAGAGACACATAGAGCTGATTGTCAGCACCGTGATTACTACCAGTGTCAACAGGATCAGGGTGAAAGATACAGACAATGGCGAGTTCAGCTCACTGGCAACTGAAGGATTTGTATAGAGATATGACATCAGAACCAGTGAAGCCGGAATCCCCAGAACACCGAGAAACAGCATGTTTTTCAGGATATCAACAGGATTTTCGTTGAGATTTGGAATTTTTCTGAATAAAACCAGACCGATAAGGGTGAGTGGAACATACAGCGGTGAGAGATACCGTATATCCGGGGTAATTCCCATGCTTGTGTTTAACTGGAGGAGATTATGGGAATACGCCAGAAAAACGAAGACTGCGGTGAGGGCAAGGAGGAGAATTACTGCTTTGTCTTCATCGGAGAACCGGAACCTGCATGTCAGGACCTGAATCACTGCTATGCATGCCATAGCGCAGAAGAAAGGTGTGAGGGGTATCAGACCCATGCTCCCGTTCTGAGGCAAAAACAGAATTCCAAAAAGATCGCCAAATAAACTGGGCGAGGGGGCCGGCAGCAGTATTGTGAGTATCTTCAGAAGGGATCCTTCGGGAATTGTTCCAGGCTGCTGAAGTGGTGCCACAGTCTGGACAACTGCCATGGCAGATTCTTTGGACAGATAGATTATACCCACGGGAAGAAGAGGATTTTTTGTAACAAGATAATTGTTCAATAAAAACGGAAGAGCTCCCAGTAGAGTGAATAATGGTGAGGCAATTATGGGGATACGCCGGTTTTTAAATTCTTGCTGCAGTTGCCCTTTAAGGGAAAATATCCAGAGGCATAAATCGAGGAAAAACACCCAGATTGCAAGTTCCGGCCGTGCCCATGCGAGTAATCCGGTGATAAGGAAGGCAAGGCACAGATACCATATATCAGAAGTTTTCAGGAATTTGATCAGGCTGAGCAGAACTCCTGCAAACAGGACTAGGATAAGAATATGGTCTTTGCACCCGGTAACCCAGAAAAAGTATGATGACGAAGACAGGCAGACAGCTGTTCCGAACAGGGAGAAGGGGGTATCATAAAAAAGCGTCCGGTTCATTTCATAAATCAGCACTCCTGCGAGTGCCAGCAGGATCGTATTGGTAAAAACAACGGCCATGATCTCCGGGAATGCTTCGGTACCGCTGACAGGAAATGGCATATAATTTGCCAGATTCAGGAAAAAAACAAGGAAAAAAACTGCAATGACGGTCGGAGTCCATCTCCACGTTCCGAGTGTTCTGTATTCCCGGTAAACCAGATGAACCGAAAGGAAAAGCAACAGCGCAATTCCGGTCCAGAGATACAGGATAAAAAAAACAAAATGTTCACGAAAGAGGTGGATAAGCCAGAGGGAGGGGAGAGCCAGCAGTGAGAGGAACAGCGAATATCCAAGGACGTTGGATCGCGTGGCAAAATACACGTTCATCGTGCCGTTATCATTGAATCCATACTTTCCTTCGTTCACAATAACCTGGTGGCCTTCATACAGCTGGTGGAGCTGGTTTGTCGTTATCCACTCGTCGTTGAGCAGAATTACCGGATGAGCAAAGGTTAATGAGACAAACAGAACGAATAAAAAAACCAGGATATGGACACGAAAGTGTCGGATACCGAAACGCACACTTTCCGTTGCATCAGGGGCAAACATGCGTACCAAGATATCACCCTGTCTTTTGATAAAAGCTCTGAAAAATGACAGGATATCTGATGAGCGCAGCTTTATTAGAAATCCGGAAGAACATGGATATATGGTCAGGTTTTTCCTTCCTTTTTTACTGCTTCTCGTTTTTTTTATCCTGCCTCTTCATGTCTATGTTATCGGCGGGGATACCGGCATCGGGATACAGGGTGCGGTGTATCGGTATCAGGTGACCGTGTACGGCAATTCGCTCATCCCTGTTACCCAGGATATCGTATATGTCGTTAACGGGATCTACACGGGAAAAACAGCTCTGTCAGTAATTTTCTGGGCAACCGGAACGATATGCTTGACCGTAACAACGTGGTACGGACTTGTTTATGCGGACAGTACCAGAACGGATTTCACCCGGAAGATTAGTGTTGGCCTTGCCGGTTCCTGTATATTATTTCTCATGTCCTGCATTGCCCAGTATGGTCTTCTTTTCCACGGGCCTGCAGGGACTTCGATACCATTTGGTATCGTGATTATCCTTGGCTGGCTTGGAATTCTCAGGATATACCCGGATCCTTTTTCTGCTTTACAATAAAATCCCCCCCAAAATAGGACTGTTCCATAACAACGAAAAATCGTTATCAGAGACTTCCACAATAGTAGGTATCCCTGATTCCTGAATTCACAAATTGTTTAAGATCAAAAAACAATACCTTCGCTAACACAAACCATGATTCTTGCCGCAATCCCTGCATATAATGAAGAGGTCGCGATCGGAACTGTAGTTCTGCGGACAAAGAGGCATGTTGATCAGGTGTTTGTCGTAGATGACGGCAGTTATGACAAAACTGCCATGATTGCTGAGCTTGCCGGAGCATCGGTTTTTCGGTTTAAGGAAAACCAAGGAAAGGGGATAGCTCTCCGATATGCGTTTCTTCACGCGAAGGAGATTGGTGCAGATATCGTTGTCTGCCTTGATGGCGACGGTCAGCATAACCCGGATGAAATCCCCCGGCTTCTCACTCCGATCCTGAGTGGTAATGCCGACATGGTAATTGGTTCCCGGTTCCTCAATATACAGAGTGACATCCCAAGGTACCGGCGTGCAGGTCAAACGATTCTGACATCTCTGACAAATTCAATTACCACCACCAAGGTAACCGATTCGCAGAGCGGATTCAGGGCTTTCTCGAAAAAGGCAATCGAGACCATCAGCCTCGATGAGAAAGGTATCGGCATTGAATCCTATATGCAGCGATCAGCTGATGACTCTGGCCTGAAGATCGCCGAAGTCCCGATTACCTGCCGGTACGATCTCGAGCATGCATCGAAGATGGGGTCTGTGCATCACGGATTCTCGGTTGTCAATACTCTTCTGAAAATCGTGGAGGAACGCCGCCCCCTCTTTTTCTTTGGTTCGATCGGGCTCGGCCTCGTCATCGTAGGGGTTACGATGGGAATCTGGGTTGTGGAGGTATTTTCTCGTACCCGGGAGTTCGCCATCGGAACATCGCTGATAGGTATCATGCTGATAATCCTCGGTATCCTCTCGATGTATACTGGTGTGATGCTGCACGCGATCGCCCAGATCGTGCACCGGATAGGGAAATAACCGGAAAGGATCAGCTCCTGACCAGCAGGTATACTCCGACGACGATGATCGAGATCGCACCCCACCGGATGGGTGATATCTTCTCGCCGAGGAAGACGAGCGCAAGGAGTGCGGTCATGACAAAGACGAGGCTCCCGAGGGGCGACAGCATGCTGATCTCGAGTTTGGTCATTGCGCCGAACCAGAAGACCGTAGAAATCAGGTAAATGAGAAAGCCAGCTACGATGAATTTATTGGTAACAATATTCAGGATATTGGCGGTGTCGAAAATACCTGTGGGTTCCTGTATTCCCTTCAGCTCGAGGATGCCGGTCTTTATCGAGATCTGGCAGACCGCATTCAAAATGATCCAGGCGGTAACGAACAGGATCGTAAAAAAGGTCCATGTGCTGGTTTCACTCATACTTTATACTGTTAAACGCCGGAATAAATGTATTTCACGGTCTCTGCCGGAAATTACAGGCGAAGCAGGGATATGAATGCATTCACATGACGCAGAAGATCATCGAAGCCCCGGATATTCTTCATCTGGATAAGAATGTATCCCGGCCTGAGGTAGAATGACCGGTATGCCTCCCGGAACTTCGCCTCGATCTCCTCTTTGGTCAACGCAGGGGGTTCGTAGACGGCATTCCATTCCGAGAATTTTGACAGGTCGCTGTAATCGACTTTCCCGCATTTCTTGCATATCTCGAACAGTTCGGTATTGGGTAAGGGGGATGTTATCGTGAACAATGCGTAATCAAGCCGGAGATCCTTCGCAAATGCGATGGTCTGGTCGAGGGTCTCCAGTGTATCCGGAGGATTACCAATCATGAAAAAGCCTTTTGCCAGCAGTCCGGCCTCCTTTGTCCACCGGACAGCCTGCCTTACCTCCTCGATCGTGATCCCCTTCTGCAGGAAATTCATCACATCCTGATTTCCGGTCTCGATGCCATACGCAATCAGCCAGCAGCCTGCCTGCTTCATCTTCTTCAGGAGTTCCGGGGAGACTGTGTTGACCCGCCCCAGGCATGACCAGGACACTTTTATTCCGCGGCGGATGATCAGATCGCATATATCCATCACACGCTTTTTATTGATGGTCAGGGTATCATCGACAATCCAGATGTCCCTGACGCCATATCTTCCAACGAGTTCCTGGATCTCGTTCACAACGTACTCGGCACTATGCGCCCGGTATTTTTTTCCGAATACGGAATGATCACAGAAAACGCAGTTGTACGGGCATCCTCTGCTGGTGATGAGTGTTGTTGCGGGAAGCTTCCGGTAATTCTGGGAATTTGGCCGGTATAATTGCAGCGGGGGGAGGAGATGCCGGGCGGGAAACGGGAGAACATCAAGATCCTCGATATATTCACGGGGCGGATTAATTTTAATATCGTTACAATTTCGATATATCAATCCTTTAATATCAGAGATCTCAACAGGAGATTGTCGTTTCAGATATTTCACCAATTCCAGAAATGTATACTCACCTTCTCCATAAACACAGAAATTGAACGAAGATTCCATGGCTTGATCCATGAGGGCAGAAACATATGGACCACCCAAAACCAAGAACAGATCAGGTTTTTGTTTTCTTAATCTTCTGCCTACTTCAATTGCGTTTGGAAAAGATGTGATGGTTGAGGTGATGCCGATGATTTGTGGTCTTTTTAATAAAACTTCTTTCACTGTTTCATCAATAGTGAAGTCCATGACTTCCCCATCAATTATTGCTACGGAATAACCGTTTCTTTCCAAAACAGATGCGATATAACTAATACCGAGCGGGGGTGTTACACTCCCCAGTTTTGCCATCTTTCCGTATCTATCAAGTGTTGAAATGGGAGGATTTACAAGGACTATGCCATCTTCCGTTTCTGTTTCGAATGCCATTTCCCACCTATGTGAATACTGCCGAAATGATGAGCATGAAATTCCAGATCTCATTTACCACCGGTATCCAGAAAATATATCCGGTATGTAAGGAATATTTTGAAAGCATTATTGTTAAATTCACCTGCCAGAAAAGTGGGACGCTGCATAACAGCAGAATAAGGTATCTGGTTATTGCAGTTCCGTATTTCAAGATAGTGCTGACCAATGTCATGCCCAAAGTCAGAATCACCAGAAAAAACGTGAAAAGTGAAAAAAACTTTCCCAAGGGTAAAAAGCCCCTCATTAATTGAAAATACTGAGAATAGCATATAGGCAGCATAAATACTGTAATTACCAGGCCGGAGACGGCAATGACGGTTAATTCTCCGATTATTTTTTTTAGGTCGTCAGGGAAAAGATGTGTCCTTTTCAAGACTATCAGACCAAGAATCGTCAGAGGGAGGTATATTGGAATGAAATAACGGATATCGGGTGAAACACCCGAATCAGTGTTGAGGATATGGATAAAACCCGCATAAGCCGGGAACACCACAGATGACATGAGGAACATAAGGATGATAAATTTTTTTTCTCTTTCATGGAACCAAATTCTTTTTACTGAAAGAAGGGGTCCTGCGAGTACTATCATAACCAAAGCAAGAGGAATAATCGCGATAACGCTGATACTCCCGTTCTGCGGGTAGAAAAAAATCCCTTTGATATCCACAAGATATTCCATTGGAGATGCGGGAACTGATGGAACAAACATCATGAAAAGGGATTGGGGTGTTTTCACCCCGGCAACATGCAGTACGGATTGCGGTGAATTTACCGATAATTCCGCGAGTGTTTCAGGAAGATATTTTGACTGGGGGGGAAGAAAAAAATTTTTTGTGATAAAATAATTATTAAGGAAAAATGGTAAAGCGCCAATCAGCGTAAAAAAAGGTGATGAAAAAAACAAAAATGAGTTCCGATAAAGTTGTATTTTAGACCAATGTCTGATGAGTGTGTAACCCCAGATTCCGCCGGTCAGTATGACCAGCCAAAGTGCAAGTTCAGGTCGTACCCACGCCAATGTTCCGCACAAAAGAAATGACAGCGGAAAATACCAGAGGTCATTTGTTTCTTGATAACGAACCAGACAGAGAAAAATCCCGGTAAATATGGTCAGGACAAGTATATGGTCTTTACAGAATGTTGCCCAGAAAAAGCTGGAGGATGAGAAAAGGCATATCAGTGTTCCGAACAACGAGAATGAAAGATCTTTAAAAATTGTCCGGATAATCTCATAAATCATCACTGCGCAAAAAGAGAGAAGGATAATATTTGTAACTACTATCGCAATAATCTCTGGGAAATTACTGAAAATGTCATCAACAGGAAATGATGTATAAAAAAACAAATTTATAAAAAAAAGTACAAACACAGCACCCAGCATCAAGGGTGTCCACTGCCATCTTCCGATATACGAAAAATTTTGAAAGTTGTGATGGATGAAAAGAGTCAGAACGATTGCAGTGATCGTCCAGAGTATAAGAACGATAAACACAAAATGCTCACCGGAAAAATCGATAACCCAATATGCAGGAAGTGAGAGCAATGGAAGAAACAGAGGATATGCCAGCACATTTGATTTATAGGAAAAATAACCAGACATTGATCCGTTTTCCAACAATCCATATTTACCTTCATTGATTACGATCTGATGACCGGCGTGGAGCTGCCTAACCTGGTTTGTCGTGATAAACTCATCGTTCAGAAGTATCGAAGGATGGGCAAGAGTCAAGCTGATAAATAATGTGAGGAAAAAAACAAAGATATGTACCTTGTATCGTTCCATCATACCACTGATTTGCAACCTGTTGATTGTATCCATTCCGGAGGAATCTTTTCCTTATTATGTCATAAACGCTGTGTAATAACCTTTTTTTAAAAAAAAAGGAATGTTCTGAGAAATAAAAAATCGTTATCATAGACATCCGGCCGTTGGCCATCACCAATACTGGCAGTTATGGTGTATTAACCAGAAAAACAGGGATTATCATACAATCAGATAATTGCATCAAGAACAACATGTTCCGCTCCATCAGAAAAGAGCGCTGTTGCAACAACATGATCCTTTCCCAGGAAAGAACCTGAAATCGTTGCACCCTTCCCGACCTCGAGAATCGAATGGCCGGGATCCGGAGTCAGCGTTGTTGTAATGGGGGCTCCTCCGCCCGTGTATACATCCCATCGGATTGATTTCACCATCCCTGCATCCTTTCCTCCCTGATAGGTGACCACGATATGGTTCGCATCGGTCTGTGAGATGATTGCTGCAATAACCTTGGTTGAACTGATGCTCTCTGTCATGCCAAATACAAACGCAGCAATAACTGCAGCGAGGATCACAGTAAGGGCAACCATCAGGATTACACCGATAACCGGTGATACGGCTTCATCGTTCAATAGATTCATTTATTTCCGGCACCCTGAAAACCTGTCAAAGATAGACAGAACAATCTGTTTTTTTCTGTTAATCTTAATTGTATATAAGGATTCTTAAAAACAGATATCATTGAATATTTATTAAAACTGTAAAAAACCGTAAATTTCTGCGATTATGACTAAATATCCTGATACCAACTCCCTGATCCAGTGTGAATACAATTTGGCACCGGGAGGTATGACATGATTAGATGATGCTGTCTATGATAACCTGCCGGGAACCGTCAGAGAAACTGGCAGTTCCGATTACAGGGTCCCCTTCCGGCAAATGTACCGGTAATGGTTATACTCTTCCCAACTTCAATGAATGTGTAACCGGATTCGGGGACCATCGTTGTTGAGGTCAGTGTCCCACCCGCCGGAGTGATATCCCAGCGGATTCTCGTACATGATACGGCATCCTGGCCACCCTGGCAGGTCAGAACGATGCTGTTTGCATCGGGCTGCTGAACCAGAGCGACAACAACCTTGGTCTTGCTGATGATTCCTGCCATGCCGAATACGAAAGCGGCGATAACTGCCGCGAGAATCACCGTGATTGCGACCATCAGGATGACACCGATGACCGGTGAGACTGCATCTTCATTTCTTGTGTACTTCATTTTTTACACTTGTGATGAATACAAATAGCGAATATGTCAATGTGCAATGATACGATAAAATGATATTCGAGATAGAAGTATTCTTTGCAAATCAGATGAATAAACCCCGGGATATGAGATTTTCTCGTTTTTTTGAACGGGTTAAATAATCAACCGGAAAAACGGTCATTGTAAGAAACGGATTTCGAAAAGAAAAGAGGATTAGATTGTGTTGTCGAGGATAACCTGCTGGGAACCGTCAGCAAAGCTGGCCGTTCCGACAACGTGGTCCTTTCCGGGGAACGTACCGGTAAAGGTAATACTCTTACCAACCTCAAGGAAGGTGTGACCAGCCGCAGGAGCCATGTTGGTTGTAGTCAGTGTCCCACCCGCCGGAGTGATATCCCAGCGGATTCCGGTACAGGATCCTGCATCCTGGCCACCCTGGTAGGTGAGAACGATGCTGTTTGCATCGGGCTGCTGGGCCGTTGCTGCAACGACCTTGGTCTTGCTGATGTTTCCTGCCATGCCGAATACGAACGCGGCGATAACTGCCGCGAGAATCACCGTGATTGCGACCATTAAGATCACACCAATGACCGGTGATACTGCATCTTCATTCTTTGCGAACTTCATAACTTCCATACACCTGAGATGAATGCCCGCGATGGGCATGACAATGTATACTGACACTATTTTCTGTGTTTGTATTTAAAGATTTCTTTTTTTTTTTCCCCTTTGTTGAAGTCTTAAATCCAAACTTCGCAAAAAAAATCAGTAAACTATTTTTTCCCGCGCAGACGAAGATGATTATAATCGTCCACAAACGCCCAATATCTGCCGGTTTGAAAATCTCAGAATATATCCGTGATCCGGATATCCGTGTTCAGGAATGACAATTATCCAGTGACTGTATGAACGGGTACTGACCGGCGCCCTGCGGGAATCTCCATACCCTTTAACTTCATTCATGCCCCACTATAATACCAGGAAGCCGGACGAATGACGGAACTACTGGAACTTCCTCATAAGAATCCTGAATACCCTGTGGTTATGTCCTATGACTGACGATGTCTCCCCAAATGAGCTGCTGCGGAATTTTTTCCCGGTCCTCTTTTTCATCCCAATCAACTTTTTTATCATTGCCGACGGGATGGGTTCGGGCATCCAGTGGCTGTTCGGCAGGTACCAGACAACGTTTGTCGGCGACAGCATTATCCCGCTGGCTTCCGGCATCAGATATGTCATAAACGGGACGCTTACCGGCAGGTCTGCATGGTATGAAGTGTCCCCTCTGCTGTCCCTCGCGATACTCTTCGCGGCTTTCATGTATGCCATGGCAAACCGGACAAAGACCGCCGGCATCCTCACCATTATAGCCGGCCTTGTCACGGTATCCACCCAGGTCCTCTACTACGGGATCACCTTCCACAGCCCGGCAGGTTCCTGTATCCCGTTCGGTTCCCTTATCATTCCTGTCTACGGGATTCTCCTGATCCTCTCGGTTCCAGATCACGATGGGGAAAACCTTCTGCGTAACTATGACTGGCTTTTCCTACTGCTTGGTGTTTTTCTCATTTATTGTAACTGGGCCTCCCCCGTCCCGATGAATGATAATATCGGCACGGAAGCGCTGCCGTTTTCAATCCTTCAGAATCACACGATGTATCTGGATGAAACATACCAGACCAACGCGGATGATCGGAACATGGGATACCGGTTCGTGGAAGTCGGCAACGGCCACCGGGCATCGTTATTCCCCGTTGTCATCCCGGTCCTGATCACACCCCTGTATGCTATCCCATACCTTTTGGGAGTTCCCGATTCGGACCTTCTTCACCTGGTCCTGTCACACATTTCATCGTCACTCATTACGGCATTATCGGTGGTATTCATCTACCTTGCGTGCCGGTATCTCACCGGGCGGAAAACAGCACTGCTTTCAGCACTTATTTTTGCATTCGCGACAAGCACCTGGTCCAGCAGCAGCCAGTTCTTATACGCGCATGGCATGAGCGGCCTGCTGCTTGCGGCGATGCTATTACTTGTGATACGTAACGAGGCCAGTGCGTCATCTTGGAATTATATCTTGCTCGGGATCTGCTCGGGCCTGTACGTCTTCAACCGGCCTTCGGACTCGCTGCTCGTTCTCCCGGTCATCGGGTATGTTCTGTGGTGTCATCGTGAAAAAACTGTTATCTACGGGATATCTGCATTTCTCGGCAGCCTGCCGTTCCTTGTCTATAATATCATCATGTTCGGCACGTTGTTCGGTGGGTATTCGAAGGTTGCCCTGCGGATGGCCTTTGACATCCCGCCACTGCTCCTCAATTTCCTCGGCCTGCTCATCGCCCCGAACCGCGGGCTCTTTGTGTTTACGCCAGTTCTGGTCCTCTCGCTCATCGGGTTCTGGCTTATCAGGAAGGAGGACAAACCGTTCAGCCGGTTCCTGCTGGGCGCTGTTCCTGCCATGGTCGTGACGATACTGGTATACGCCTCGTTCGACGACTGGCAGGGCGGGGAGACGTTCGGGCCCCGCTACCTGACCTGCATTCTCCCGTACATGGTTATTGCATTATGCATCTTCCTGGATCATCTCAGGAAGAACCCGCAAACTCTCGTCATGGCTGTCGTGGTGATGCTCATCGCAGTATCAGTATTTATCCAGGTTATCGGGGTCATTTTCTATCAGCCAAGCACGAATCCCCAGGAGTATTTCCCCAACCAGTTCTGTTCCTACGATCCATGGGACTACACCGACCTCGTCATCGTCAACAGCCTGTACCATAAGAGCGCCCGACCGGTCATCCGAAACGATAATGGTGAATGGCTCCGGAAGATCATTGAGAAAGGAGGATAATTCTGATGAACCCCCGCATCATCCCCTGCATTTTTGCCATCCTTGTCATCGCGATGAGCCTGATGGCCGGCTGCGCTGAAGAAGAGCCTGTCGCAGCCCCGCCGACACCGACCCCAACCCCGACGCCGTCACCGACACCCGAGCCCACCCCGACGCTCTCCCCTGCCTGCCAGGACCTGAACTCGGCAGCGGACGAGGACGTTGCATTCCTGAAGTTCCTGTCGAACAATTCAATGTATACCCGGGTGAATGCCCTTGCTTCAACCGATTGCAAACTCATCGCGGCTGCCCAGAGGAACGAGATGATCTCCAAGGGGCCGAAACCGAAAACGCCCCTCCTTTCCGATGCCCGGAAATACCTCATGTCGGCGACCACCTACTGCTATGAACCCGAAACCGGGACCGCGAAGAGCAGGACACGGGACGATGTGGAGAGTTATATCGGGAAGATGAGCGCGTATGCGGATCTTGTGTATTCCTGCACGGAAACGTTTGACAGGGATACCTCAACGCGGCTTGAGAATTCCCTTGATGTGAACGGCGCAAAGGTTTTCCGCGGTTCAGAAAATTCAGTGAATGTCTTCAATGTAAAACACGAAGGAAAGCGGATCATCAGCATGACATACGATGGGCAGACAAATTTCTCGGTCTCGCTAAAAAAAGTGGGCGGGAATACCACAAAGCTTCATGAAAGTTTTGCAAGACCATGGGCCGGTACAGCAACGCAGAACCTGGAATCACAGAACTATGAGCTCCTCGTTACTGCCGAAGGCCCGTGGAGGATAAGCACCTACCTTCCCTGATTTTTTCCGGGTATGGACAGGGAAGTGTCCCGTTCCATTGTTATCTGGTTGTCCGGACCAGACCTCCGCCGGGCAGACACTCCTGCAGGGGTCCGTTCACTTAAAAAAGATACAGAAATCGATGTCCAGCCCCGGCACCCGGATCGGGTAACTCCGGCAGACCGCCGGAAAGAGGAAGAACCACCCGATGATCAGGAGGATGAGTACAACAATGAGCGCCGGCAGCGGTACCTGGGCAGCGTCCTTTTCCATACGGTGAGATCGTGGCTGCAGGTATAAGAAATTGCGTGCCGGGTGCCCGGCCCCGGGCGGTCTTTTCTGCCGGCCCGGTGTCCGGCGGGAACGCTGCCGGCGTTGTCACGGGCCGGCAGGAC
>Ga0302253_1000304_pt1 | contig 44384 bp, 38 predicted proteins | sample AAG_RA_Trp_MG_FD_193537 | JGI IMG/M metagenome (GOLD analysis project Ga0302253, IMG submission 193537) | Enriched activated sludge microbial communities from anaerobic digester in WTTP, New Holstein, Wisconsin, United States - AAG_RA_Trp | ecosystem: Engineered > Bioreactor > Anaerobic >...
CGTACAGGATGAGGAACTCCGCGCTTTTCCGCTGGTACCGTTCATTGAGTGCCGCAAGTTCGTCCTTGCGGTCGATGAAGATACTCATAAGTATTATACTTTCAAGTATACTATTTAAATGTCACGGACATAATACGCCGGGGCAAATGGCCAGCGGTGCCATGTTTATCCAGAGCAGGTCCGATCCATTGAACCGTCATAAAATGATGGCCGGATTCAACTGACCGCTCACCCGGAGCCTGCCCGGAGGCCTTCCGGGATAAAGAGAGCGGGACTGGCTCGTTTCCGGCACCGGAATCCCCCCCAAAACCCCCGTCATACCCCTTCAAGGCCGGATATCCGGGTTTTTCACCGGAAAACGATTCCCTATTTCCCCCTTTCAGGGAACCCTTGTATTTTTCGGTCACAGAAGGCCCCGGGAAGGCCATGGTCCCGGATTCATAGTGCGGATCGTGCGATTTTTGCGCTTTTTCTACGGCCAATAAACAGCACGGTCAGAAACCGTTTAAAATGAACATTTTCAGAAAATACTCATTTAAATCAATTTTTTCCATCGGAGTTGGCACCGTTTCCACTGCCGAAAATTTCCGGGTTTTGGACGGCCGGATTCTCCGACGGTGGAGGGAGCACAGGTGAGGGACGGTCCGGACCCCCTCCTTTACCCGCTGCCGGGAGAGGTCAGCGGCGATACGTATTCCTGAATATTCCCGTCTGTTGTCACCCGGGAATTATCCGCGAAAAATCCGGCATTGAAAATTCGGCTCTGTAGAAAACCTGCAAGAGATAGTATCGGATTACGATAGAGCCACGGGCGCTCGGGGTCTGTCGACCCTCGCCCCGTGGAGCATTGCCGTATATGAGGATCTAAAAAAATTCACAGTAAACGGGGGTCAAGGGGGCGTGCCCCCTTGGGCTGCCTCCCCCTCTGGGGGAGAGAGGGGATCACTTTCGCAACTCCACTGAGTGTGTTGCAGGAAGGATTTCTACAGAGCGAAAAATTCAGACATTTTTTTCGGGAAAATTTCTGACCAATCGTTTAGAAAAAGAAATTTTTCCAGCCCGGCCGTGTGGAAATTTTACCGGCAATTCGTCCGATCTTTTTCGTATCCCCGAATATCCGAAGCATTTTCTTATATCCGGTCGAACACTACACAGAATATTCAAAGGCCGGATTGCATGAACATCACCATTGTCGGAGGAGGATATGTCGGGCTCGTGTCCGGTGCCTGTTTTGCAGATGCGGGCAACGATGTGACAATCATCGAGGTCGATCCTGTCAAAGTCGGGATGATCAATGAAAAAAAAGCGCCGATCTTTGAGCCGGGTCTTGAAGTAATTCTTACACAAACAACCGGGAAAAATCTCCGGGCAGGCCTTTCGTATGAATCGATCAGGACATCGGATCTCACCTTCATCTGTGTCGGAACCCCCCCGAACGATGACGGGAGCGCGAATCTCTCGTTCATTGAATCGGCAAGTCGTTCGATCGGTGCAGAATTGCAGAATGCGAGCGGTTATCATGTCATTGTCGTGAAGAGCACCGTGCCGCCCGGAACTACAGAAAAGGTAGTCCGACCGGCCGTGCTTGCGTCTTCACACATGACAGAAGACACGATCGGATTTGCAATGAATCCCGAATTCCTGCGGGAGGGGCGGGCGATCGAAGATTTCCGGCAGCCGGACCGTATCGTGATCGGCAGTAACAGCGCCCGTGCTGGCGACTGTGTTGCGGAAGTGTACGCAAAATACTCTGCGCCGGTTATCCGGACCGGCCTTGCAGCCGCAGAGATGATCAAATATACTTCAAACGCGTTCCTCGCAACAAAGATCTCCTTTTCAAACGAGATTGGCAATGTCTGCAAGGAACTCGGTATCGATGTCTACGAAGTGATGAAAGGAGTCGGGCTCGACCCGCGGATAGGCCCGAAGTTCCTGGATGCCGGAGCAGGCTTTGGCGGGAGCTGCTTTCCCAAGGATGTCTCCTCGCTTGCGGTACTGGCGGAGCGGGCCGGCATCGAGCCCCGTATCCTTCGTGCCGTGCTTGAAGTCAACGAACGCCAGCCGCACCGCCTTGTCGCGCTGCTTGAGCAACGAGCCGGCACGCTTGCCGGGAAACGCATCGTGGTTCTTGGGCTCGCCTTCAAGGATAACACCGATGATGTCCGGGATTCCCGCGCAATTCCGGTTATACGGGAACTGCTGGAGAGAGGGGCACGGGTTGTCGCGTTCGATCCGATGGCAGGGCCGAATATGCGAAAGATCTTTCCCTCAATCGATTACGCTGGCAGTGCTGCCGATGCGCTGATGGGCGCTGACGGGTGTCTGGTGATGACCGAGTGGCCGGAGTTTTCCCGTATCAGCCACGAGTTTGATGGTATGAAAAAGCGGATTATTATTGAAGGAAGGCGAATACTGACCTGCGATGGAAAGGAAGGGGTATGCTGGTAAGTCCTGAAGTTACTCGATCTCAGGGGATCTCAACTCATTGGGAAACAACATCCCTCTCCTTTGATCTTTCACGGAGACCGCTGATATGAAGGTAACCCAGGGACTAATTCCGGCCGCCGGCAAAGGCTCCCGCCTCGGGCCTTTTACCTATGCAATTCCCAAAGAACTACTGCCCGTTGGCGAGAAGGCAGTGATCGAGCATGTTGTAGAGGCCATGACCATTGCCGGAATCGATGAGATTACCGTTGTCGTCAGTCCGCACAAGCACGGCCTCTCCGATTATCTCGGCTCGGGAAAACGCTTCGGGGTTCATTTCAACTATGTTGTCCAGGATGAGCAGAAGGGGCTTGCCGATGCAGTCCTTGCCGGTGAACACACGATTGACGGAACGTTTGCCGTTGTGCTTGGCGATAATTATTTCGAGCCCAAGGTTTTTCTCAAAGATATCATCCAATTCCATTGTTCAGAACAGGCTGTCACAACGGTCGGGGTCGCCGAGGTGCAGGATGTTACACGGCACGGGATCATCACACCCGATGGGAACCGGGTTATCGATATCCATGAGAAACCCTCTGTAAGGGAAGCGGCAAGCAACCTTGGCGCCCTTGGGGCATATGTCTTTGACAACTCGGTTTTCGATGCAATCCGGGCAACAAAGCCCGGGGTGAAGGGTGAATACCAGCTGACCGATTCGATCCGGATCCAGATTCAGGAAGGCAGACGCGTGCTCTTTAAGAAGATTGACGGTATCCATATCGATGTGGGGACACCGGTAGATCTCATGCGGGCAAATGAGCGGTACCTGCGGGAGAACCGGTTGTCGGATACGGAGTAATCCTATTTTTTTATTCATACTTTCCGGAATTCTACGGTTTCTGGTTGGAATAGGATAATTTCAGTAAAAACATGAATGGTTCGTCCTTTTTATTTTGGAGATTGTTCATTCGCGATCAGCGTCATGCAATTAAAAATATTTTCTGTCTGATACGAACCTTTTCCGGATATTTCCTCATGAACGTATGTACGTCAAGGGAAACAAAATTCAAAAAAATGCTTTAAATATAAAAAGTCTCAATTTTTTTCATCCGATTTCAATGAAAACTTCCTTTTCATTGAGTTGTACAAACCAAATCATTTTAATATCACATTGATAAATTATATGCCATGCATGGTGTGGGTGGTGTTGGCAAGCTGGGATTTTTATTTTTTTTAATCCTGTCCATGGTCCTGGTGAACGCGGTGTCCGCAGAGGAGGATTCCGGTTCGGTTGATCTTGTGAACGGGACCGCGAACCAGACGGAGATCGTTACAGAAACCACCACAACGGTCGAACCGACCGCCGAACCCACGGTGATGGATACAATTCTTCCTAAGGAATCCGGAACACCGGAACCAACGGATACCCTGACTCCTGTTCCCACGGAGATGACCGTTGATGTCACGCCGACGACGGAATCCCTGCCAGAGGAGATAGCATTAGAAACTGCTGTGCCGGAGGAAACCGGAACTCCGGAAGCAACGGAAACGGTGACGCCGGTTCCCACGGAGACAACTGTTGCTACAACCTTTAGTACTGAACTGACGCCGGAAACACCAGGTACGGAAATAATTCCCGTTCAACAAACAATTCTCTCTCTGACAGAGACACCGACTCCTGAACCAACTGAGGGGAGCTGTTCAGCCTCTCCCTCTGGTTCCGGCAACGTATATAGTAGCTCCCGGGCCAGCTACCCCCTGATGCATCCGGGGAAAGCCCAGCTTGATGCAGAAAAATCAGAGTATATGATCCTGGAAAAATACACTGCGCCAATAAAGCCCATGAGTCTTATGGCGGACGGTGACTCAGTTGTCACCTCCAAGAGCCTGCTTTCCTATCTCTCATATGTTCCTGTGGAACGGGATCAGGGCTACTGCGGCGACTGCTGGGTCTGGGCATCAACCGGTGCCCTTGAAGTCGAACACACCGTTGATACTGGTGTCAACGAACGACTCTCGGTTCAGTATTTCAATTCGAAATACAACAATGGTGTCGGGGGTAACTGGGCCTGCTGCGGCGGCAATATCGGAACCTTCACGTCATGGTATAACAGCGACAAAACAATTATCCCGTGGTCCAATACCAATGCGGAATTCGGCGATGATGAAACATCGTGCGGGAATTACGCAACCTCAATTCCGATAAGTTCAATCACGACAGACCCTCATTACACGCTCAATACGATCTCCTCTTCGGCTGTTGCGACGAATGGTTCCGGCATCGATCAGAGCACCGCTATTGCAAATATCAAAAGTGCCATTGACAACAACAAGGCAGTGTATTACGGCTTTACCTATGGCGATAGCGGGTGGGATGATTTTATGTACACGTTCTGGGCGGCACAGGATGAGTCAGCAGTTTTTGATCCAACACCCCATAATGGTGAAGAAACTGCCGGTGGACATGGAGTCCTGATTGTCGGGTATAACATGACAGACCGGTACTGGCTTGCACTGAACAGCTGGGGCACAACCCCAGGCAGGCCAAACGGATTATTCCGCGTCAAGATGGACATTGATTACGACAGCTGGTTCAACTATACGTATCTGGGTACTACCTACATGTATTATCCCCAGCACCGGTTTTACGTGCTCGATGCGGATTTTGTACCCGCCAATCAGGTCGGTGTTTTCCAGCCATCGACCCACAGGTTCTATCTGAGACCCAGTAACTGGCCGACGAATCCGGGCACATATATTAACTGGGGTGCCAGTACCGATATCCCAATAACCGGGGACTGGAACGGGGACGGGACAACCGAGGTGGGCGTATTCCGGCCTTCGAACCATATGTTCTACCTGAGGCCCAGTAACTGGCCGTCGACCCCGGGCATATCGATCAACTGGGGTGCCAGCACCGATATCCCGATAACCGGGGACTGGAACGGGGACGGGACAACCGAGGTGGGCGTATTCCGGCCGTCAACCCACCGGTTCTATTTGAGACCAAGTAACTGGCCGACAGCACCGGGAATAACAATAAACTGGGGAGCCGGCACAGATACTCCGGTGACCGGGGACTGGAATGGGGACGGGACAACAGAAATAGGAGTATTCCGGCCATCGGATCACATGTTCTATCTCAGACCAAGTGACCTCTCAACATTCCCTGGTGTATCCCTCGACTGGGGGACGGGCACGGATCTGCCGGTAACCGGCAAGTGGAGTTAATAATCCCATTAATTTTTCCGATGTTTATCTCGCTCACCTTTTTTGGTAAAAAGCCGGTTGAGGATGATTCTCAAAGAATTAACCGGAATATAATCCCGGGTCAGACATATCTCTTCCGTCATCCGTATCTTTTTTTATTCCCGGTAAAATCCGGTTGTTCTCCGTTACGCAATATTGTCTCTTTCACGGTATTTTCGTTTTTTATAGTACTATAATATTATTGCACGGAGAAATCTTTCCTTGAGGAAATCCGGTTCTGATCATTCCTCCGTTGTCTCCTCCAGTAACCAACTGGTTCAAGGGTATAACAACACGGATTAATGAAATATTTAATATGGTAAAAATGATAGACTCACGAACAGGATCCTGATGAAGAAAAACCTGTTTTTTAGGTGAGTATTAATGAAAAAAAATCAATTTGCCGGACTACTGTTGGTCACGCTTCTTCTCCTCGTCGCAGGAGCTGCGGCTGATACGGTTCAGGTTCAGAATATCCAGGTGAATAAAATTGGTGCGACATCACCGGTAACGATAACCCTGGATACAGCATCGGCCGGTGTTGCCGGTTATGACATCAATGTCACGTTAAACAACCCATCCGTAGCAACAATAACCGCGGTTTCCTATCCCCCATGGGCGATACTCAATGAAAGTACTCCTCTTCCGGCATCATCAGTCAGGTTGAGAATGGTTGACTTGTATAAACAGATCCAGCCGGGTTCGAAAAATGTACCTTTTGGTTCGATCACGGTTCGCGGGAACGCGGTCGGATCGACTGATGTTGTTATCACGATAAAGGAGATCACTTCTGATGGAGGGGAGAGCCTTAATCCCGTAACGAAATCCGGAAAATTCGCTGTCGAGTCTGCTGGCGATTCACCTCCACCCCCGGCATCACCGGTCAAGCTGATTTTTATTCACCATTCGTGCGGTGAGAACTGGCTGGCCGATGATAACGGCGGACTCGGTATTGCCCTCCATGACAATAACTACTTTGTCAGCGATACAAATTACGGGTGGGGGCCTGACGGGATAGGCAGCAGCACAGATATCCCTGACTGGTATGATTGGTTCCGGGGTCCGGACTCTGCGACATATCTTGCTGCACTGTATAGTGAATCCGAACAACATTCAACATATTCCCGCCTTGCTACGGATCCCGGCGGTCCGAACAGGATTATCATGTTCAAGTCCTGCTACCCCAACTCCGCGCTCACAGGGGATCCGTCCGATCCGGTTCCACCGATATCAGAAAATCCTTTCGACCTCAGTATTTCCAGCGCGAAGGGAGTCTATATCGACCTGTTGGATTATTTTTCAACGAAACAGGATACACTCTTCATCGTTGTTACAGCACCTCCCCTCCGGGATGGCACCTACTCAAAGAATGCCCGGGCATTCAACCAGTGGCTGGTCAATGACTGGCTCGACGATTACCCGTACAATAACGTGTATGTCTTCGATTTTTACAATGTCCTGACTACCAACGGGGGAAGTACGAGTATCAATGACCTTGGTTCAGCCACAGGTAACCACCACCGCTGGTGGAGCGGGGCGGTCCAGCACCAGGTTAATCCTGCGTATAATACATCGGCGTATGGTTATGGAGATGACCACCCAAGCGCGGCAGGGAACCAGAAAGCAACTGCGGAATTTATCGACCTCCTGAACTACGCATATAACCGGTGGACACCATCATCGGATGTTCCAGCAGAGATTGGAGTATTCCGCCCGTCGAAGAGTTCGTTCCTGCTCCGTCCGAGCGACTACCCCGCGACGAGTCCCATCACGATAAAATGGGGAGTAAGTACGGATATTCCGGTGACGGGAGACTGGAACGGTGACGGCACAACGGAGGTAGGAGTATACCGTCCATCGAAGAGTTCGTTCCTGCTCCGTCCGAGCGACTATCCCGCGACAAGTCCCATCACGATAAAATGGGGAGTAAGTACGGATATTCCGGTGACGGGAGACTGGAACGGTGACGGCACGACGGAGGTAGGAGTATACCGTCCGTCGAAGAGTTCATTCCTGCTCCGTCCGAGCGACTATCCCGCGACGAGTCCCATCACGATAAAATGGGGAGTAAGTACGGATTTGCCAACCACAGGCGTTTGGGTATAAATTCAATTTTTTTAATTTTCGCGATGACTAAACACCTTTGCCGGATTTCCGGCAACAATATCGTATTCATCGATATCTTTTGTAACAACACTGCCTGCTCCAATCACCGCACCTTTTCCAATCCGTTGTACTTGAGGTAAAATAATTACGTTTGCAGAAATCCAAACGTCATCCCCTATAACCAGTGTCTCTCTTATCTGGTATCCCTGTTCAGAACGAGGTTTTTTGGATCTAATATTGTGGATGTGGGAAAATATTTTCACATCTTCTGATATTAATACATCATTTCCCATCTGAATTTTTGAAGCACAATCAATTCTGACATCTTTTCCAATCCGTAAATTGTGTCCAACCATGGGTTTTTTGAAAACGAAGCCATGGTTTGTATAAAACAGAACGTTGCTATCAATTCTACAATACGAACCCATGGAATCAAAAAATGTATATTTGTAAAAATATATCCGTAATCTTGAGAGAATTGGCAAATCAAAGAAAAATGTACCAATAATATACTGTGCGAATCTCCGCATCCCTTCATTAATTATCCATACGCAGCTTTCAGACATATTCTGTGATTAACCCATAATATTTTGATCAATAACTATTTTCTTACTCATCTCATGACATTCAACAGTCTGGTTATTCAATTCCATCGATTTTTTTGACGGTTAATTTCGAGATAAGATAACAAACTGATTGAGGCCGAATTCAAAGGTATAATATTTTTTAACCGTTAAACCCAATTTTTCTGAAATTTCGAAAAAATCCTGTTTTGCAAAGATTATGTTATGCTCTTCGTAAGCAGAACGGCTGAAAATCCCTGCCATTGATCCGATTTTTAAGAGATCATTTCCACGCAAAGAGGGTGTAGTAATTATTATTATTCCTTGTTCCTTAAGCTGTTTTGTGAGTTTGTTGAGTGTAATCATGGGATCCTTGAAATGCTCGATTACTGCTGATAGTATTATTACATCATAGACCTCATGGATTTCTTCGAATTCTTCAATAAAATAAAATGAAGCATTTTCAATTGATGCGAATGTTCTTCTCGCTTCGAGAATTACATCGCGGTCCAAATCGGTTCCTGTATACCGGTTGAAAGGAATTGATGAAACAAGTCTTCCGTTTCCGCAACCATAATCAAGAATCATTCCTCCCGTCACGATCTTTCTGATTTCTGAAATTCGACGGGCTTCAAGATAAGGAGAAAACAAACCATTCATCTGCCCAACACATCTCACCCGATTCTCCTCCCCCATCATCGCCAGTATATATCCCAAAAAAGCTGGCATAACTGAAATCAGGATGAAAAGCACAAATGCAAAAACAATTCCATCTGCAGCAGATTCTCCCAGGTACATGAACAGGATTGAACCCACGGATTCACGAAGACCGAGACCGGCAATAGTGAGGGGTATATTCCCCATCAGGACAATAATCGGAAGCGTGATGCAAACCAGGGGATTAAACCCGGCTGCAATTGCGACAATATAACTGATAAGGTAGGCGATAGCATAGTATATCAATGAAATTAAAAAGGACAAACTTATTAGGGAATAATTATTAACCATCGACCAAATAGCATCAGAAAAAAGTTCGCAGTCATTTTTATCGATGCCAGCCAGTCCGGTAAGGGGTATTAACAGTTCTTTTTTTGTTAAGAGGAAGAATCCCAAGGGAGCCGCGATACAGCATATCAGGATCAGATAAATCAGAACGGTATTTTCTGGAAATACCAGGAAAATTGTGAGGGATGACAACACGATCAGTGTACAGATGTCAACACTTTTTTCAAGGATAATGGTTGGAAGGGTAATCGTCTTCTTCTCCTCGAGATGAAACGCACGTCCGATCTCCCCAAGATGGCCCGGTGTAATCAATCCGTAAAAATTTCCTATGAGAAGCACCCGGAAGGCCTCTAAAAATGGAATATTGATTTCATTGATAATTAAATATTGATTCCAGCGTAACGTACGGAGAACAAGGAGAACTGGAACCAAAATGGCTGCAAAAGCAAGATAAAAAAGATTCAGGGATAGCATTGTTGATGTAATTTCAAAAATACTGACCTTGAAGAGTAAAAGCACAATCAGGATACCTGTGAGAGCAATTTTCAAAAGAGTGCTATTTTTCATTTTTTAAGCCTGTAGAAAATTTCTTCTGCCAGCATGCGCTGAGTCCGGATCATATCCGCAAGCAGACCGAACAATATTGCCAGACACCCCACAATAATCAGGACGGTCGTAAGCAGTGCTGATGGCAGGTAGGGTGTTACCGATCCCGTTGTGAAATAATGAAGGATTACCTTGAACCCGAATACCAGTCCGAGAAGGATGCAGACAATGCCGATCCCGGAAAAAATAACAAAAGGATGGTACGCCCCAAAACTCCTGAATATCGTTATCCCTGCGGATCGTGCATACCCGAAAATGCTGGAAATCAGACGCGATTTCCCCTGCCTCCTCCGGAAATCGACAGGAACCTGTTCAATTTTCAGGTGTTTGTTGGCCGCCTGGATGAGCGTTTCCTGCGTGTACGTGTAATCACCGGTAAGGTTCATTCGAAGAGCTGCATCCCGCGAGAATGCCCGGAATCCGGTTTGTGCATCCCTGATCGGAAGGCCGGTTGCCCACCGCGTAACACATGTTGCGAGTTTATTCCCCCACAGATTTCCCCGTGGCATGTGGTCCAGTTTTTCAATCTGGCGATCACCCAGAACGATGTCTGCATCTCCCTGAAGAATAGGAGCAATAAGCCCGGGTATTTCCTTTCCATCATACTGGAAATCAGCATCGGTGTTGACAATGATATCAGCACCCATCTCCAGGGCACGGTCAAGCCCGTCACGGAATGTCCGGGCAAGTCCCATATTGTGCTTATGGGAGAGAATTACGTCGGCGCCTGCCAGACGGGCTTTCCCCAGAGTATTGTCTGTTGATCCATCGTTAATGACAAGGACAATAATTTCATCGATCCCGGGAATATTTCGCGGGATTTCGCCGATCACAGATCCGATTGTCTGCTCCTCATTGTAAGTGGGGATCGTGATAACCAGTTTCATGGGTTTTGCACTCTGTGGAATATTCCCGTCGTTATCCTATCGTTGGTTTTTTTGAATTAAATAGGCACCTGCTCAAAGACGTCATCAGACTGTATTGGATGTATGAAATCCCAGAACCGGCACTGAAGATCCGTTGCGTAATAGGGTATTCGCTTTTACAGTGTTTTTTTCTCATTCAGCCATTTGCTGAATATCGTCGGGAGATGACAAAAGAATTATTCGGACAGGATGGTGAATATTATTACGATGTGCGGATCAGAGAATCCAACTAGAGGACCATTATCCTCTTTCGTGGATCATCATGATACAATACTTCTCCTTTTCTTTTTTTTCCTCAGTAGTCTGGTAAAATGTATTCTTACTTTACCGTTTCACGCTCCTTACATCCTGGGAGATGAAACGCTTTACCTGGAGCTGTCAAGGCATATCCTTACTGTCCAGCAATTCAGCACTCAGGGAAATCCGTATCCCCCGGGATATCCATTGATAATAATACCCTCGCAATTACTCCTGTCTGACTTTTTTCTGTCATACCACGGAACGTTAGTAATAAATTCCTTCGTTTCCTCCCTTATCGTATTTCCGGCATATTCAATTGCCCGGAAATTCCTGGATCGTACAGTATCCCTCTCCCTTGCAGTATTTGTTCTCCTTCTCCCGATGACATTCCTGTTCAGTTTTGCCGTGATGAGCGAAAACCTCTTTATCCCTCTGTATTTATTCTCCTGCCTGGCCATCCTGACGGCGTTTTCCAGGAATTCTCCGGTTTGGTGGGCTGTGACGGGTTTCACCCTTTTTTTCCTATATTTCACCCGGACTACCGGCATTGCCCCTGTCGCTGCTTTCGCGATTATCCTTATATTTACAGCGATAAGGAGCGGAGAACCGCTCTCGTATTTAAGAACCAAATGGCCGGTTGTGGCTTCGTTCGTGTTTCCATTGTTCCTGTATATTGCTTATACAAGGCTTACTGGTGTCAGGTCCTTTGACTTCATGACCGGAGGCATTGCGGGTTATTCAAACGGGGATAATGGTTATCTGGAGATCGTTCTTGCGGAAATGGGAAAAAACCTGCCTGGTTTCCTGACAACCCTTGGCAGGATATTCCTGAATGAAATCAGTTATTACCTGTTTGCCGCGTATTTCATTTTCATAATCTTTGCTGTCATAGGATATCGGTATGTATCTGAATTTTCTGAATCAGATAAGCAGCAGGATTTCTCTCTCCTATTCTGGTATTCCATATTGACTTCCTTCGGTTTTATCGGGTTAAGCAGTATCCACCTGGCTACGTATTATGCCCCTGAAGGATATACTCTTTTAATGGGTCGGTATCTGGAACCGACCCTTCCGGTTTTTTCGATTCTTGGTACGATAGGCTACCTGAAGTACCATGAACTGCCCCGGACCAGGAGAATCCCCGGCAGGTATCTTTGTGCTGGTTTTATCCTGGTTTTTTCCATCGCCTGTTTGATAATTCCACTCTCGTATTACCGATGGGCAAACACATTATCTCTCTATCACTTCATTGTATTGCAAAAATACCCCTTTGCTTTTAATACAAATTATCTGATTGTATTATTTTCTGTAATGTTCATAATGGGAATCGTACTAATCGTGAAAAAAAATATCAGACTGCTGATTGGCTTCGGGATCCTACTGAGTGCCATTTGTATAATTTTCGTTTATTATGCAGGATTTTCAGCGGTAAATCAGGTAATGTCATCGAAACTGGAAGGATCGGATGCAATCATCCCCTATATAGTGTCCGTTGACCAGAATTCGTTGGTGTATTTCGATCCTGATTTTGCGTCAACTGCCCAGGGTAACTGGTTGTTTTATCGGGCAAAGTGGTGGTCAGATGACAGGATTACAAAAAATATCACAAGAACAGAAAATATCTCATATTTTATTTCAGATAAATCCCTCCCCTATGAGCGGGTTCTCTTTATCAAGAGGGTTAACGCGACGCTTTATCGGAACAATGCTACAGAAGTCTGATTTTCAATCGAAAATGGAGAGCGATCCCTCTCATCTGATCAGCATAATTTTTTTGTATATATCCCGTTCAGGGTTGAAGGTTTCCCGCCACTGTAGTAATGTGCGAGTTCCAGTTCGATCGCATCCTGGATAATTTTCAGATCTTCCGGGCTTCTCAGGTCGTAGTTATCACAGTATGCCAGGTCAAACAATCTCCAGAGGAAACAACAGTATTTATGAACAGATAAAGGCGTGAAGTATTGTGCAAGACAGTTTTCAATATCTTCGCTCCGGATACCTTCAAAGACATTCAGGGAACAGTCATTGTTCGGAAGGGCGTTATCGGTTCGGGCGCTTGCGGAAGAAGTCTTGTTGATGCGATATTTTTCGGGGAGACGCTGGAAAAATCCGTTGGCGATCTCATACGTTTCCGGCCATAACCTGTTGCCATTTTTTCCAACGTATTCCCCGATAACCCAGAATTCCCCCTCATCAGCAAGGTTCAGGGAGACAAAATGCATCACTTTTTCGAGCTCGACGATATGGTGGAGTGCCGAAACACACATGATAATATCGAATTTTTTGTTATCGATTTCACCTGTGTTGATCGTGTTGATATCAGACTGAAGGATTTGAACCTTACAATACCTCTCCAGTTTTTTCCTTGCCCGGTCAAGTAAAATCGGGTTAATATCACTCAGTGTGAGGTCGACAGACTCCGGAGGTAATTGCCTGATGAATTCCGTTTCTATCCTTGCAGCCCCGGAACAGAGGGATAATATCTTGATTTTTTTCTTCGTTCCCGTTCCGGCATTTTTTTGATAAACGACCTTATTTTTCATTCTTTCAAAAAAATTCGGGGGTTGAGTATCAAGCTTGGCATTTAAGAGCGCCATTACATGCCCATACACGGAAACCGGAAAAAGAGGGGTCTGATGAGCAGCTGGAGCAGACGATTCCGAATTTTCTCTCACGTCAGAGTTATCCGGATGAGATGTCTCTTCGTACATCGAATGTTCATAAACCTGGGTAAAAAATTTTCTCTCGTTGGCCATCCGTCGTGACATAAAAGCACGTGCACGGTTCAGCCGGAAGGATTCTTTTGGACTGATGACGAATTCGTAGACTGCAAGATGATCTGCAGTCGGATCATTCTCTTTTCCCGGGGTGCACTCGAGAACAAATGATCCCTCTTGTCCGATAACTTCGTGTAATGGAATATCCAGTTCTGTCCATGGGTTATCAGGATTAAAAAAAGGAATATGATAATCCAGCAGGATGACATCATTCATTGGATTTTTAATTGGTCTGAACTTTATCAGGAGGTTCAATCCATCTCTACTGAGCTCCGGAAGCCCCGCGCCAACGGATATGAGACCTTTATATGAATCGGTTATTCGGATCGGACCAAAAACCACTTTAGCCCCGGCCAGGATAATCAGACCAAGGCGGCCCGGATTCGTGTGAAAACTTTCACGCCATAAAATGTATCTCCCTTTAAAAATGCTGATTGTGGGTACTTCAGCTTGAAATCTTGTCTCTTCAGAAAGAATCAGCATATAACGGTCTCCCTTATTTATATTGTTTGCAGAACCGGTATCAATATAATGATGATTTTGTGGCAATGAAGTTACCTTTCTCTTTACACTCCTGTGACAAGATAACTCCCTCTTTTGGAATTACATCATTTCTCTGCCCCAGAACCTATATAATAAGGTTACCAATAGTGATTATCATCAGATTATGGAATGGAAATAATGTCCAACATCATACGCACACGTATCAGCACTTCATTGCAGAATATGTCATGGCCTCATGTTTACTGGTTCATTATCTTTTGTGCAAATCTCACCGGAAAAATTCCGATCCATACGATAAGGCATTCATTCCTGCGTTTTATATTCGGGGTTCAGGTTCCCCGGGATTCAATCATCTATTGCGGCTGCCGGTTTTTCCATCCATGGGGTGTCCGGATCGGGCATAATTCCATTATTGGAAACGATGCGTTTCTGGATGGCAGGTTTCCCCTCACGATTGGCAATAATGTGAATATTGCCGGCGAAGTAAGGATCTATACGCTGGAACATGATATCGCAAGCCCAACCTTTGCCGGTGCCGGGGGACCGGTGAATATCCATGACTGGGTGTATATCGCGACGAGGGTTACCATCCTGCCCGGAGTGACTATCGGTGAAGGTGCTGTGATTGCATCCGGGGCAGTTGTGACAAAGGATGTTGCCCCCTGGACAATGGTAGGCGGTGTTCCGGCAAAATTCATTAAAAACAGGCCCGTTGTAAAATATACTCTTGGTACGAAAAGTCGTGCATACTTCCAGTGATATTTTTTTAATTTACAATAACCGTTTGTCGAAGAACCGGCGCTGCAACGCCGGGAGTGAATCCGGATTCCTCCCTGGATAAATCCGTGGATTACAGATGATTTATAAACTCCCTGATCCTGATCTTGCTCTGTTCAAATGAGGTATTTTGCCGGATATGCTCTGTCGCGTTCACTGCGATGGTTTTCCAGAGATCTTCATCACGATAGAGTTTCAGGACTTTCTGAGCGAATACTTCAGGATCATCGGCAATAAGAACATGTTCACCGTCATTTATCCCCATTCCCTCGGCGCCGATATGGGTCGTGACAACAGGCAGGCCCCTGCTCATGCTCTGGTTGATCTTCCCTTTAACCCCGGCCCCGTACCGCAGTGGCGCGACAAAAACCCGGCAATCGTTGAAATACCCGGACAGATCCTTGACATAACCGGTCACGATAACATCATCGGACGATAATGCCAGAATCTCGGAAGGCGGGCGGTCCCCGACAATAAATATCCTGATGCCGGGTTCAAGAACACGGATTCGGGGGAAAATCTCCCTGATAAACCAGAGGGCAGCATCGACATTCGGCACGTGAAGGAAGGCTCCAAGGAACAACAGATCCCTCCTTTCGGTAAATGGTTTTGTGGATTCGATAATCGTGTGAATGAGGGATATGACCTGGACATTCAGGGACGGATCTTCTTTTTGGAGAGTCTCCTTTTCACTGGTACTCACCACCAGTGTAACATCGCTTTTTCTGGCCATTTCAAGTTCGACTTTTTTAATCTCCTCTGCCTTTTTTCGTATTTGGGGATCATTTTCGACATCGGCCCGCCGCAGTTCTCTGACGTACGCAAGATCGACCGTATCGTAAACAATTTTTGCATTATGGCAGTATTTCCTGATATCCTCGATGTGTTTCTCCGCGATATACGGCCGGCTGATTAATACAACATCGAATTGTGCCCCTGATTCCGAGAGGTATTGCCGGATTGATGTGATGAACGGTGAATAAACTACCTCGATTCCCGATTGCTGCATAATGGAATCGTATGGTTCGAATTGGTTGAAGTTGTCTCCGATAAAGGTCACGCGGTGTCCGAGATCCGCGAGGATTTTCAGGATATTTGACATCCTGTAGGATCCCGCATCCCTGTCAAAAAACGGGACGTACTGGTCGATTACCAGGATTCTTTTCCCGCTCACATGTGATCGTGCTGTTCCGGGGGTGTCCAAACCGGGATCCCGGTGTTCCGCCAGCAGTACATCCTTCCACTTCTCGAAAAATTTCTGCTTATTGATTATCTGGTGTTTTTTCACTCCGGAAGAAAGATCAGTACCACTGGAGATCCCTTCAAAATGTATAACAACGGATAAAGGCTGGTACATGACCTTGTATCCCAGTTTTCTAATCGAGAAGCAGAGATCAGCATCTTCGTAATATGCCGGGATAAACCGCTCATCGAAACCGCCGGTTTTATGGAATAGGTCTTTTTTCACCAGCAGTGATGCACCCGAGCAATAATCAACGGACCTGACAAAATTATATTCCGGCTTGAGCGCATCATCGCCCCTGCCGTAATTCCACCCGGAGGCATCGTTCCAGATAATTCCCCCCGCTTCCTGTAGTCTGCCGTCAGGGTATACGAGCTTGGAACCCACAGCTCCGGTATCATCCCTGGAAATGATGTCAAGCAGGGGGGACAACCAGTTTTCTGTAACAAGTGTATCGTTATTCAGAAAAAGCACATACTTCCCGCAACTGGCATCTGCTCCAGCATTGCAGGATCTGATGAATCCTGCATTTTCTTCATTCGTGATGGTGGTGATATTTCGGATTTTGGCAAGAACCTCCTTTGTCGAATCAGATGAAGCATCATCCACGACAATGATTTCGTATGATTCATGCGTTTTTTTTGCAATTGAATTCAGACAGTTCAGAGTAAAGTGAATCTGGTTATGCACGGGAATGACAATCGAGACATCCGGTGAATGGGTCTTTTCCGGAAATGCAAATGAACTGACATCGATTTCTTCCAGACCGCCCGCTTTGGTTGTTACTTGAAAAGATTTTTGGGAAAAATTCTGGCCGGCAAGGAACGCTTTTCTCTCGTGATATTTTTTAATCAGTTCCGCCACTCCGCCGTGCATAAGGATACTGGCACTCTTCTTTCCAAGGCGGATCGTACCTCTAATGAGATCGATATATGGGTTAATAATTCCGCTGATCTGTTGACGGATACGTTCGCGATTCTCTTTTATACTGAGTTTTTGCTCAAGTCCTTTGGCATGCTTTTCGATTTCCCGGACCTGATTACTGAGGGCGGTAATGTATTCATCTTTCTGCTGGATCTGTTGCACCAGACCGGATATATGGATGCAGAGATCATCCCGCTCCTTTGTCAGCGTTTTAACCTGGTGGAAGAGTCCGGAAATTTCATTTCCCTTTTCATCAGGTGATGCATCGGATTCCTCCGGGTTTTTATCGCTATTCCGAGGGAGTGTTTCTTGGCCGTCTGTACCATCTATTTTTTCCAATAATTCAGAGGAGTTGATATTGGTTTCTGTCCGATAAGGATCATGGTGTAATTTTTTTTCGAGGAAAATAACTCTTGTTATCCATCGCAGTAATTGTGCACTGCGCTCTTTTTTCTCAAGTTGCCGTTCCAGTCCTTGAGCATGCTGTTTAATTTGCCTGACCTGGTCGGTGAGAGCAGAAATATATTCATCTTTCTGCTGATTCCGTTGTTCAAGTCCATATGCGTGGATATTAAGGTCTTGCTTTTCCTTTGTCAGGATTGATATCTGTTGATATAAACCGGAAATTTCACGTTGTTTGTCCTCAAGCAATGCTATAAGTTCCTCTGTTTTTTTATCAATCTCAAGAATGTGGGTTTTTTGGCCGGAAATCTCATGGTCTTTTTCCCGTATCATCTGTTCCAGCCCTCGGGCATGTAGTTCGATCCTGGATACTTGATCGGAAAGTTCGGCCAGATAGTGATTCTTTTTAGTTATCAGCTGTTCAGAACCTGGCACATGAAATGGTATGGAACTGGATTCATCTGTAAACAGATCTCTCTGATTGGTATCACTCTTCGGTATAACGGCTCTGTTTTGCAGGTTCCGCGATAGTTCGTTAATGAGGTCATCGAGGATCTCTTCCAGAATCCTGATTCTGGGAAAATCCTGTGTGGATCGTATTGCAGTGAAGTCCGGAACCTTCCCCTGTTTCTGGATGATTATTACCTTGCGGTATGAAGGGTCAATATTGTCATAATCGTAAAAGACCGTATTATAAAACTCCCAGATTGGGGATAAGTCTTTGAAAATTCCAGGCTGTTGTTCTACTCCCAGGTACAGCCGGATCAGCCTGAGCCAACGCGACAGAGAACCGTTCGGAAGTAACGCAATATCAGAAACGGCGGATGTTTGAAGTACTTCGATGGTGGATTGAAGTGAAGGAAGTCCGTACTGGATATGCTCTTTCAGCCACGAATAATCCTCGCCATACACTGAGCGGTACAGATCGTTTGCATTCTCTTCGCATTCCCGAACGCCCGGAGTATCAAACGGGCATGCTACGATTGTTGCGATGAGGGCCGGCTGAAGAAGAGCCTCCAGGAATTTTTCCCGCAGTTCTCCCGGTATGTGTTCGAACGTATCGACCGATACTACAAAGTCATATGTTCCTGGCACCTGCTGTCTGGTGATATCCATCTCGATGTAACGGGGTTTGCCACGTAAATTTTCAGGGACCTCCTTGTCTAGGTTGGTTACCCTGTCGGTTGGCAAAAATTTTTGTAAGGTTTCTCTCACACCAGATCCAACATCAAGAACCGTGAATACTTCTGTCCCTTTCCGGTACTTGTTGATGATATCGGCAATGATCCTGTATCGCTGGTATTCGTCGAAGGGAAGTGTCTGAAGGTATTCGACTCCGTTTTCCCAGTATATTTTTTTCCCATTGAGAGCGTCGAGTAAAACAGGGATGCTCGGATAAAAATTGCTGGTCGGAATCTCTTTTTTCCTAAACGTGAGCACTCCATCCGAAGAGATCCTGGCAACCTGACCCTCGTTTTCCGAGATGATAATCCGGTGCTGAAGATCGGGACAGTAGTTTCCTTCAGACAGGGGGAGGATCGATATACCGTCCAGGTCGTATTTTTCATAATCGATGTTTATCAGGGAAAGAAGGGTGGGAAAAATGTCGAGGGTGCTGACGGGATCATTAATCTGTGAAGCGCCGATCTCCCATCCCCGGTGCGGCTTGAACAAAAGCGGGACTTTTATCTGATCGAGAGTGACCGTAAGTCCGTGATAGAAATAGATATCATTTTCACCAAATGCCTCGCCGTGGTCTGATGTTACGATAATCAGGGTATCATCGTAGATTCCCAGTTCTTTGAGTTTGTTTACAAGAATCCCGATATTATCATCAAGATACCGGATACAACTATCGTATTGCGCGACGTAGTAACCAAGGTCCCGCTCATAGCTGACTAAGCTCCCGTTCTCATTCTTTTCAGTTCTGAGCAGCTGATAATTAGGAACAGCATCCGTCAGGGGGCTTGTATCATATCGTTTTTCCGGAATCGGGGAGGCTGAATAAACCGAATCCCTCAGAAACAAGTCACTATAATTCTCCGGACAAATGTACGGGCCGTGAATATCGAAGTAATGGATAAAAATAAAGAAGTCCCGCGTATGATTTTCATCCAGCCATGGGATGATCGTATCATTGGTATCGGAGCATCGTCTTCTCCCGAAGGGATCATCCCGGATGTCATCATCGTATACATCAAAACCTGCATTGAAATTGGTTTTCTTTCCAAGAACAATACCGCCGATGAACGCGGCTGTTGAATAGCCGGAATTTTTCAGAATCTCGGCAATTGTTATGTCAACATCGGTGTCCAGTCGCCCGGTTTCCATAAAAATATTCTGGTTGAATCCAATGGAATGCCGGGAAGGCAGTTTCCCGGTAAAGATTGATCCATGTGAGGGGATCGTATGAGATGAAGGACTGAATGCGTTTTTGAACACAATACTTTCCTGTGCAAGGTGGTCGAGGTGAGGTGTTGTGGGACGGCAGTACCCGTAACAGCCCATATGATCGGCGCGAAGAGTATCGAGGGAAATCAGGATAATCTTTTTTGGAATACTCATAAATATCCCAGTTTTCTCAGTTGTTCCCTGATAATTTTCTCATTCTTCAAATCCTCCGCAATGTCAAGGGGTTCAGCAGTACTGGAGGATATGCTGTCTACCTTCCGGTAACCTCTGGAATAAAGTGAACAGAGGGGAAGGTTAAATGATTGGATACAGTCCAGGATATCGTCATCAGTCCAGGAGACCAGGGGTGTTACGATCCCGTTTCTGTCAAAGTAACCCTCCGAAATGGCATCAGCACGGGAAGTGAAACCCAGAAAAAGACCGTCAACATGGTCCCGCTCGGCAAGTTCCTGAATGTGCCGGTGTACTGCCTTGCTGTGGCTCTCATTGACGAAATCGTTCTCGGTGTGTTTGTCAAGCTTTACGATTACCAGATCCAGGCCCCACAGTTTCTGTACCTTTTGGATAAAGGCAAGTATCTCCGGAAATTCATCACCGGAATCAACGAAAAAAACCTTTATTTTCAGCCTCTGTCTGCGAATCAGATATAACAATAAAATGGATTTTTTTCCTCCGGAGAAGCATACACCGGAATTTGAGGATACTGCAAGAGCGTGCTCTATTGCTGCTGATGTATCCCTAAATTTTATTGCCGTGGTTTCTTTCATGTCTCCTCTTCATCTTGCAGGGACCAGCGCAATAATCCTGTTTTTATTCGGCATTTGACGTAATAACATATTCCCACGGCCGAATCCGTTCTTTATCGCTGTGGACCGGATAATGGGGCATTATTCGTTTTCTTTCGCTCTCCATCCATAAAGAAACCGGTAGGTTTCAAAATCGGCATGAACCATGATGTTCAGCTTGTCTACAGAAGTGAGCAGCGATCCGCTCCTCCTTGTATTCTCCCGGTCAGTTGCTTCCTGCAGTATCCGATGGTAATTTTCCCGGACTTCATCAGTAATATCAAGACCCAGAAATCTGAAAAGGTCTTCATGCCCTTCTTTTTTAAAGAACAGGTGTTCATACCTGACGATGTGGATGGGCATTTTGCTGAGAAAATCTTTGGTCATCTGCAGGGATCGGTTCCATTCCCGGACTGCTACTGCAGCGTCCCTCGAAGGTGGCCAGAGCGGATTCCCTGCGCCTGCCCGCCCCAGATATGAATTCGCGACATCGAAAATATTTCTCATGATGAAAACAATCCGGCATCCCGGAAATCTGGAAAGAAGAAAAGGGTAATATTCATAGAGAAAGGGAAATTTATCCCCGAAATTCATACACCGGTCATAATTCTTCTCATTTCGCCGGAAGTTAATAGCTATGGTAGGACGACGGGTACTGGAGATATCCTCATAAAAGGTATCACCTTTCTGAATACTGAAGAACCGCTCCCGTGAAAAGTGATCCGGTGTGATTTTATCCAGCGGATAGAGATGGTTGAACCGTTCACATCCGATGGCATTTTTCTCATGCGCTGATATGATGTCCCAGAGGGCCGTTGTGCCGGATCTCGGGCAACCGCAGATGAAGGTGAATTGTTTCCTTTCTGGATTCTCTGCCATTTCCTGAGAATATAGTGTCGGATCCTACATAACTTGTTTGAAGTGTCTTTTTTTATCGCGGCAGACACGTAAATATATCCCGCCGGAATACAATGATCATACTGCTCAACACGGACAATCTGCTGGTGGAAGGCGATGAACAATAAAGGATTTACCCTCTGGTTCACCGGGCTTTCAGGCGCAGGTAAGACTACACTAGCAGTCGAACTGGAAAAGGAACTCAGGAAGCGCGGTATCCGGAACGTTCAGCGGCTTGACGGGGATATTGTCCGAAGCGATCTGTGTCGGGATCTTGGTTTCTCCCGGAAAGACCGTGATGAAAACATACGCCGTGTCACTTTCGTAGCAGAGGTTCTCAGCCGGAACGGCGTTGCCACGCTGGTCGCTTTCATCTCACCCTACCGCGAAGCGCGTCAGTATGCACGATCCCGTTGTCAGAATTTTGTTGAGGTATATCTCCGTTGCGAGTTACCGGTTCTGATCGAAAGGGATGTGAAGGGCCTGTATCAAAAAGCCCTGAACGGAGAGATCGTGAATTTTACGGGAATATCTGATCCCTATGAGGAACCTGAATCCCCGGAGCTGATAATCGATACCGCCCGGAAGCGTATTCCTGAAGCGGTCAGGGAAATTATCATGTACCTCCAGAAGACGAGACTTATTAACCCGGAATAAAAAATTGTAGTTACTTATAAGATGATAAGTGGGCGATCGCTGGTGATCCAATCATTGATCCCGCTTGTCCGAACAGGTGTTGTGACGTGCCAGATCCGGAACAGTATACGTTTACGAACCTCCAGTCTCTTGAGTCCGAAAGTATCCATATTATTCGTGAGGTTGCAGCTGAATTTGAAAAACCGGTGCTGCTCTATTCTGTCGGCAAGGACTCTTCGGTTCTGGCCCACCTTGCCATAAAAGCTTTCTATCCGGAAAAGGTTCCGTTTCCTCTTCTCCATATTGATACGGGATTCAAATTCCCTGAAATGTATGCGTTCCGGGATAACTTTGTAAAAAGAAATAAATTACAGCTTCAGGTATTCAGGAACGAACCCGCAATTGGTGCGAATCTTAATCCTGTCACAGCTGGCACGGTTAAATGCTGTGCCGAGCTTAAGACAAGAGCCCTTCTCGATGCGCTGGTTCAGGGAAATTATGATGCTGCATATGGCGGTGCACGACGTGATGAAGAAAAGTCACGGGCAAAAGAGCGGATATATTCTTTTCGCGATCGTCACGGCCAATGGGATCCGAAAAACCAGCGGCCGGAACTCTGGAACCTTTATAACGGGAAGATCAACCGCGGAGAATCGATCCGGGTTTTCCCCCTCTCCAACTGGACGGAGCTTGATATCTGGATGTATATTCTCCTGGAAAAAATCGATGTCGTGCCGTTATATTTTGCAAAAAAACGGGAGATCGTTATCAGGAACGGGCAACTGATACCTGTGTACCCGGGGATGCACCTCCTCGAAGGGGACAGGGTATCCCGGGAAATGTGTCGGTTCCGCACGCTCGGCTGTCATTATTGTACTGGTGCTATTCGATCTGATGCAACGACAGTTCTACGGATTATACGCGAGATGCTGACGGTACGGAACTCGGAACGGATAAACCGGGTTATCGATTATGATCAGGACAGTTCCATGGAACAGAAAAAACGGGAAGGTTACTTTTAATGAATTTTAACAACCTCGTAACCGCATATCGTGACAGGGATCTCCTCAGGATCGCTACGGCGGGGAGCGTTGATGATGGCAAATCCACCCTGATCGGGCGTCTCCTTTTTGAGTCGAAAGCCATTTTCGAAGACCAGCTGCACGATGCCATGATGTTCTCATCACGGTTCCGGGACCATGCCATGGATCTTGCGCTTATAACCGATGGTCTGAAAGCGGAACGGGAACAGGGCATCACGATTGATGTCGCGTACCGATTCTTCTCCACGCCTAAGCGACGTTTTATTATTGCTGACACTCCGGGGCACGAACAATATACCCGGAACATGGTGACCGGTGCATCAAATGCATCACTTGCGGTTATCCTAGTAGATATTCTCAAAGGTGTCACTCCCCAGACGAAAAGACATACGTTCATCTCTTCTCTTCTCGGGATCCGACACCTTGTTGTTGCTGTCAACAAAATGGATCTCGTGAAATACCGGGAATCGGAGTACCGAAAATGCGTAGAGGAATTCCGGCTTTTCTCCGACAAAATGCCCCTGGAAACCATACAGTTTATTCCTATCAGTGCCCTGCATGGCGACAATGTTGTAAAAAAAAGCCGGAGAATGAAGTGGTATCACGGATATACGCTGCTCGAATACCTTGATGAAGTATATGTTCCCGGCTGGCGCAACCTGATTGATTTCCGGTTTCCTGTCCAGTACGTTCTCTGGAGCGGCAAGAAGGAACGCGGATATTGCGGGTCACTGGCTTCAGGAACGATCCGGGTTGGGGAAAAGATTCTTGTTCTCCCGTCAGGAAAAACCAGTTTTGTAAAAAGAATTCTGACCCCGGATGGTGATGCATCATATGCATTTTGTCCCCAGGCGGTCACGATTTATCTTGATGATGATGTTGATATCAGCCGTGGCGATATGATCGTGAGGGAGAAGAACATCCCCCCCGTCGTCCACAGTATCGAATGTGATCTTGTCTGGATGGATAATGTCCCCCTGATTCCCGGAACGGTGTTCTGGATGAAACATCTCACGCAGATATGCCGGTGTTCGGTTTCGGAGGTCAGGTACCGGTTTGACATGGACAGCTTCCACCGGCAACCCGCTGAAACGCTCAGCCTGAATGAGATCGGTAAGGTAAATCTCAGTCTTCTGGCTCCAATGTATGCGGATCCCTATCAGCACAACCGGCAGACAGGGAGTTTCATCCTTATTAATCCATCCAGTCACCAGACCTGTGCTGCTGGTATGATTACGAAGTGCAACCCCGTCGACTCCGATACACTTGTTAAGGGGGTTGCTGGACGGCCGGGAAAAACCACCTGGTTTGGCCTTCCCGACCAGGAGAAGGAGGCAAAAGCCCTGATTTCCCAATTAGAAAATAAAGGATTTCCCTGTATCTATGTTGATGTGGATCTGTATTTGACGGAGATTTCAGCAGATCTGCAGGGTAAAAAGCGCAGGGGGGCCCTGGAGCATCTGGCACTTTTTTGCAGAATTGCAAATGTGTCCGGTGTTCATATGGTCATCGGCAGCAGAATACAGTCAGATCGCGATATCCTTTGTCCGACAGGTAAGAAAAACCTTAGGATGCCGGAATCCTGAAATTCCTTGGTATCCTGTTCAACCGTAAACCCCTTCAAGGTAGGCTTTTGTTCGCGGATCTTCCGGTTCGCTGAAAAATGTACTGGATGGACCGCATTCGACAATTTCGCCCAGATAAATGAACACAACATAATCTGCCAGTCGTTTTGCCTGCCGGAGAATGTGGGTTACGAAAACGATGGTATAGGTATTTTTCAGGAGGAGGAGTTCCGACTCAATTTGTCTGGCAGAGATGGGATCAAGAGCGGAAGTAACTTCGTCGCAAAGAAGCGCTTCGGGTTCAAGGGCAAGTGCACGGGCTATGCAGAGACGCTGCTGCTGGCCAACGGAAAGAGCTGATGCCGGGGCATCCATACGTTCCTTAACCTCTTCCCATAATGCTACTTTTTTCAGGCATTGCTCAACATTTTTCCGTATAACAGCGATGTCACGGATCCCATGGATTCTCAGGCCGTATGCAACATTATCGAACACAGACATGGGGAGAGGATTGGGTGTCTGGCTGATCATCCCAACCCGCCTCCGGAGCTCGGTGACATCCACTGATGGATCGAGGATATCTTTGCCGTCGACCAGGATCGATCCGGATGTTACCGGGTTGTCCGACAAGTCGATGAGCCGGTTCATGCTGTTAAGAAGGGTTGACTTTCCACATCCTGACGGACCGATAATAACGGTGATCTGGTTACGGGGGATCTTCACACGAACATCCTGCAATATCCTGGTGCCACTGATGGACAGGGAATAATCTCTGATGTCGAAATAATCGTTCTGCGGCCGTGCCATGTTATTTCACCACGTATTTCATAAATTTTTTTGAAAGAAGCCGCGATGTTATACTCACGGTGAGGATGATGATGAGAAGTATAAGCCCGGCTGCGTACGCTCTTTGCTGGACAACGGGATATGGCGAGCTGATCTGGAACAGGATAGCGAGAGGGAGCGTAGCAACTGGCTCAAACAATGACTCCGGCAGAGAATCGGAATATCCTGCTGTGAAGAGCACGGAAGCAGCATCACCGATTCCTCTTCCGAATGCGAGTAAGATCGCCGTGAGAAGTCCCGGGAGGGACTGCCTCATAACAATACTCAACATCTCAGTTCTTGTTGTCCCGAGAGCAAATGCAGCGATCATCACTTTTTTGGGAACCTGTGCCAGTATCTCATCCATCGATCGAATCATGATTGGCATAATGAAGATCGAAACCGTGAGCATGCCCCAGAAAAGTGATGACCGACCCCCGAGCAAAACCATGATCATAAAAACAATAGCCCCATATACGATTGTAGGGATACCACATGCAATATCAAGAAGGATCCGGCTTACGTGGGCCAGGATCGGCGCCTTTGGGTAATGAAGATACATGACAACCGGGATGCTCATGGCAAGGGCGATTATTACTGCGCCGCTGGCAAGGAAAATGGATCCCAGTATCGCATTCAGGATTCCGCCGCTCCGGCCCAGGTAGAATCCCCCATGTGGGGTTTCTGTTATCATGGGGAGGTTCATAGCGGTGATACCGTTAATCACGACAGTGAACAGTACTGACACGATGCCCAGAACAACTATCGCCATTGCCCCCGTCATCAGTACGGTAAAAAAACCTTCCTCGTAACTCCGATGCATTTACATCGCCTCCCGGAATCTCGTGAGAAGGATTTTTGCGGCGATATTGAAAAGCACAACGATAACGAACAGGATGAGTGCGGCAAACATCAATGCGGAATCATAGAGTGGAACTGAAAGCATTTCCCCATAATTATTTGCTATCAGCGCAGGCAGTGGGTAAGCCGGATCAAAGACAGATCTGGGGATTTCTGCAACATTTCCCACAACCATAAGAACAGCCATGGTCTCTCCAAAAGCCCGGCTGAATCCAAGAATTATCGCTGCAAGAACCCCCGGCCAGGTTTTTCTTAAAACCACATATTTTACGGTTTGCCATCTTGTAGCACCAACGGCGAGCGATGCGGTTTTCATACCTGCCGGAACCGTTCGGAACAATTCATCGGACAGGGAGAGGATTATGGGAATTATCATTATGGAAAGGACAATCCCGCCGGAAAGAATACAATACCCCGTTGTGGAAACGGAAAAAAGCGGGGCAATCGTGTTCCGCACAACCGGGACGATAACGAGAACACCCCACAATCCGAAAAGGATGGAAGGAATGCCGGCAAGCAGATCAATCGATGGTTTCAGAACGCTGCGAATCCTGGGGCTGGCATATTCTGCAAGATAAATAGCAGAGAGGATGGCAAGTGGAATGGCAATAATCATCGATATTAACGTGACCCAGATCGTTCCAATGATAAATGGGTAAAAACCAAACCGGCTTTCGAACGGTTGCCATGAACTTCCAATTAAGAGCTCTGCCAGGGATGTTGTCTGCAGGAGCGGAAGAGATTTTCCAAACAGAATGAATGTTATGAGAATGGTTATAAGGGACACGAAGATCGTAAGGAAGAACGTTATTGCGGTAACCCCGTGATCAAGCTGCTTTCGATCCATGACAAATCCCTTCTGATGTACTGATAATGTTAGTGGACTTTCTGGAGTCCGCTGTCCAGTGCGTCTCTGGACAATGGAATATACCCGGTTTCCGTAACATACTGCTGGCCGTCAGTAAGGATCCACACGACAAAATCTTTTGTAAGTCCTGAAAACGATCTCTTTGCAACAAGGTTGAGATCACGTGACGGAGGTGAGGGATAAACGCCGGTTTCAATAGCCCGGAGCAAATCGGCGCGGGTGGCATAAACATCTTCTGCTGGGTCGATCCTGCCGTTGGCATTCAGGTCCAGCGGTATGATTTTCAGTCCTTCCCCGGGTCGACCGGTAACCGGATCATATGCAAAATTCACGTTATTATATCCGATACCGATGGGATCATTCTTTACCGCATCTGCAATTCCCGGGTCCCCGGAAACCCCGGTTCCCTTCAGATCGTTCTGTGAGTAATTCCCGAGGTATTTCGCCCACATTTCCGCGGCACCGCTCGAATCGGAACGGGTGTAGACATGGATTGCATCTTTCACGTCTCGGTTTCCTGCAGCTGCACCCCACGTGGTGATATTATGACTGATGAAAATATCTGAAAAACCAGATCTGTTCAAACCCGTTCTCGCAAGATCTGATGCGACCGGGTTATTTTTATTGATAACGGGAATTACTGCATCCCGGGCAACTGAAACCCATACCGCGCCTTTTTCTGTTTCAGCCGGATAAATTCCTCTCGATACCATGCCGAGATCCGACTGTCCGGAAAGGGTGTCGGTAATACCCTGGCCTGCTCCGCCGGCAGAAACTTCCACCTTGATCCCGGGATGGATTTTGTGATATTCTTCTCCCCACCTGACCATCATGGGATAGAGCGCGAACGCTCCGGAAACCCGGATGGTCCCGGTTGTATTTCCGGCGCTCCCGGTATTCGGACTTCCTGGATGCTGGATGCATGCCGCTGAACAGAGCGTAAGAACCAGCACTGCTGAAAGGATTACATTCCATTGTTTTTTCACTTTTCATCACATCCCGTCTTAATAATCGTGGAGAACGGTTGTCGGACGGTATCTGAATCACAAGAGATATTCATAATGATTTGGGAAAAGTCTGTTATCCTTGGTTCGCCGAGATCGCAGAACGGGGTACTCCAGAAACCGTACCCTGAATGATCGCCAAAGCACCCGACGGCTTTCATCCCATGGTCGGATAGAACGATATACGGGGCATCTACCCCTCCCGCGATGTCATCGAGATCCCGGTAGATCATTTTCATCATAAGCGTATTACCAAAATTCAGATGGCCGATAACATCAGCGAGGCTGAAATACCCGATGACAAGGTCATGGGAATCATCGAGAGCCTGAAAGAAAGCACTCTTGATGTTCTTATGGTGCTCAAACGCGGTTTTATTATAATTGTCTCGTATAGCGTCTTTCTCGGATCTTGACTCCGCCTCGAAGAATTGTTTCAGAAAAACTCTTTCGGATTCATGCTGGCTGCGGTCGTAACTATAGCCGGGGAGGTCAATAATCTCCGGGGACCGGAATCTGGAAAAAAAAGTCCGTTCCCGATCGATCCTTGCATTCCACATGCCCTGGTCACCCAGTGCGAGAATCTCCTTCTCCAGATTGGTTCCTGTCATAAAAGAACTCCAGAGGACCATGGTTCGAGGCTCGGAAAATTCTGAAATATCTGTTTTACCATAATAGGTCTGCATCAGGTTCCTGCACTGGAATTTCTCAACAAGATTATACTCGAGCGCATCGATTGCGATGACAACGATCACGGAAGGACCCCCGTCACAATACCTCCGGCAGATACTTCATCGGTTACCAGGACGAACCGGCCCAGTTCTGGTGTCCTGCTGAAGGGTTCAACGATAACCGGTCGATCCGTATGAATAGTAACCTGGGCAACTTCCCGGTTCCGTATCTGGTCACAGTATTCTCCAACCGGTTCCAGGGATGATGAATTGATAACCGTTCTGAATTCAGTGATTGACGCACGGCATTCCTGTGTGGAACAACGGAACACAAGTGGCTGATCTCTGGCATGGGATTTTTTATCCAGCCAGAATATGTTGGCGGTAAACGTTGAGGTTACTATGGGAGCATCAGCAGGATCTGAGAGGATGTATCCCCGGTCACAGAATATTTTGTCTGCGGTCGTAACCCCAATACATTTTCCGGTATCAGCCGCGGTAGGTGTTTTACCATACTCTTCGAGCGATCTGATTCGTGTTGTCTCGCCCGAAGGAAGGATAAGGATTTCATCATCGGTACGCAAGGTACCGGACAGGACCTTGCCGGCGATTATACGTTTTGAAAAGTTATACACGTCCTGCACGGCAAAGCGGGCCGGATGATCCCGATTTGTCCTGACGATATTGAGGGAATCCAGGGTTTCAAGAAATGTGGGACCGTGATACCAGGGGATGTTGCCGGATTGGGTCACAACATTATCACCCTGCCTGGCAGATATGGGGATGGCAGCCAGGGGTTGGATTCGTATCCCTCTGAGGAAACAGCTGAACGCGTCGTTCACCTTTTCAAACACGGTCTGGCTGTAATATACCTGATCCATCTTGTTTACGAGCACGATAATGTTCTGAATACCGAGCATACTCAGGATAAATGCGTGTCTCCTGGTTTGTTCCCTGATCCCCTCCTCCGCATCGATGATCACCGCGGCCGCTTCTGCCTGCGATGCCCCGGTAACCATGTTTTTCACGAACTCTACATGTCCTGGCGCATCGATTATCACATATTGCCGTTTGTCGGAATTGAAAAAGATCTGGGTTGTATCAATTGTGATGCCCTGATCCCGCTCTTCTTCGAGGTTATCCAGCAGAAAACCAAATTCGAAATCTTTTCCCAGTTGTGAGCATATCCCGCGTATTTCTTCGACTCTGTCTTGTGTAATCGAGCCGGTATCATACAGCAATCGCCCGATGAGCGTACTTTTTCCGTGATCGACATGGCCGACGATAACAATCTTGATTGTTTCCTGTTCACCCATGCTCAGCTACCTGCCCTGTTGTTTGAAAAACGGTATTCTCACATATATCCAAGTGATCGCAGTTTCTGCATCATATAGGCACGTTCCTTGTCCTGCGCTCTGCCGCTCCGTTCTGATATCGTTGTCGTTTTCAGTTCTTCAACAATTTTTTCGATGGTATCGGCATCCGACTGAACAGGGTTGCAGCAGGGTTCGCACCCGATGCTCCTGTATCGTTTTCCGTTTTTTGCCAGGTAAAGCCCGACCATGGGAATATTTTCCCGCTGGATATACTTCCAGATATCCAGCTCCGTCCAGTGGAGCAGGGGGTGAACGCGGACATGCCCGTCTTGTTTTTCTGAATTTTTATAAAGGTCCCATAGTTCTGCCGGCTGGTTTTTATATTCCCAGACAAACTGGCTGTTCCGGGGAGAGAAATACCGCTCTTTTGCCCGGATACCGTGTTCGTCCCTTCTGATACCAAGAAGAATAGCTCGGAACCGATGTTTTTTTATCGCTTGTTTGAGCGCATTCGTTTTGAGTTCTCCGCAACAGGTGAGTTTATTCCCCTCGGCGGGTCCTGTTTTCCTGTTAAGGGCTTCATGGTTCCTTGCAATAATAAGGTTGAGGTTCCATTCCCCCGTAATCCGATCGCGGAATTCATAGATCTCCCTGAATTTATAGGATGTATCAATATGCATCACCGGAAACGGTACACGCCCGTAAAATGCTTTCCTGACAAGATACAGGAGTGTTGTAGAATCCTTCCCGATACTCCAGAGCATTGCGACATCCCTGAACTCCTTATACGCTTCCCGTATAATGTAAATACTGTCATTTTCCAGCAGGTCGAGGTGGTCCATGATGCATCCGTGTATTCAGAAATATCCGAGTTTCTTCAGTCGTTCTTTGATCGAATGTATCTCTTCATTTGTCAGCGTATCCGTCACCTGTTTCGACTCCGTTGATGCAAGGGATCTCATAACATAAACGATAAATTCCGTAACGCTGGCAAACCCTGTGCCCTCGGTCAGCTTCTGCAGGTTGTCGTAGAGTGGTTTGGGTATCTTTATTGTTACACGTTCGCTGCTCACACTCTATTATGAGTGTTATTGGAGGAAATAAACCTTGTTTCTTCCAAGGTTACAAGAAGACAGCATAAATAGGATTTGCTCCAACGTGATAGAAGTAAACCCGGAAGACAAAGATTCTCCCGTTGGTGAAAAAATGGATGTGATCCCGAAAAAAATTATTCTTATCTCCGTTGATACGCTGCGTGCTGATCATCTTGGGTGTTACGGGTATAAAAAAAACACAAGCCCCGCTATCGACCTGCTCGCATCGTCGTCCCTTTTGTTCCGGCACGCATTTTCCGCTGCCCCATTCACCATTCCCTCACATGCATCGATGCTCACGGGAAAGTATCCTTCGCATCACAGTCTTGGATTCAACCAGCGGGATGGACAACTTGACACTGATAGTGACGTAACGCTTGCAGAGATGCTCAGGGCAAACAACTACGCCACAGCGGGTTTTGTCAGTTGTATGGTCCTTCGCAGCGATACACATCTCAACTCCGGTTTCGACGTGTATGATGACGATCAGCCATCACATGAGCTGAACCGTCCTGACGTCCTAACCCGGAAGGGAGCAGAAACCATTAAAAAAAGCATAGCATGGATACAGGAGAACAGAGACAATAATTTTTTCCTGTTCATCCACCTTTTTGATACCCATGGCGCATACAGCTGCCCAGAGGAATATCTGGATATTTTCCTGGGTGATCCCGATTATTATCAGGGGTGTCATGTCCGGCCATCGTATACCAACTGGGCCGAAAATCCCCAGACCTCGGTAATTCCACATCATCAGTTGATCCTCCGTGAAAAATCCCCCGATTGCACCCAGTACGAGACTGATGCCGGATATTATATAGCACGGTATGATGCATGCGTCCGGTATGTGAATGACACACTCTATACGTTTTTCATGCAGCTGAAAGAACTGGGGATATTTGATGACTGCCTGATCATCCTGACATCAGATCATGGTGAATCCTTTGGAGAAAATGATATATATTTCTGCCACGGTCTCACGGTCAGCCGCGAGCAGATCCATATTCCGCTGATCATCAAACCTCATAAAGGGTGGGCGGAACCTCAGGAGATCGATATTCATGTCAGTAGTATCGATCTCATGCCGACAATTCTGGATCTGTGTAATATCAGACTTTCGGGAACAGATGGTGCATCACTGAAAAGACTGGTTGAATGTAAAAGCGATCCGGATCTGGAAAACCGCATCCTGCTGTCGGAAAACGAAAGGCAGGTTGCACAGATTTTCCCTGATGGCTCCCTGGTTCTTCACAGGAAAGACACCATCCCGAGTTCCTATTATGGTTCAATACCCGAAGTTATAGAAAAATTAGATGGTATCCATGAAAATTGGAAAAGAACATCCTGAACGATCTGCGTGAGTAAGATCAGGTAACTTCAGGAGAAAATACTGCATTTCGCGCACAAAGGAATAGAATCCTTCTTTCCTTGAGCTTGGGATCTGAATTGTTCAAAACGCTGGGTCTTCCAGAGATGGTAGAGCGTGTCTGTTTCGATGTTTCCGATGATACCGCGCCCAATCTGATCAGCACAACAGACAGATACATCGCCATTCGATCGTACCATGAGGTTGTTTTTGATGAAAACACAGGGAAACCGGTTGAGATGGAACCGGCCGGAAAAGTTTTCCAGCTCTTCGAACCCAGTCCAGTTATGCGGGGGACGAATTTCAACATTGTCAACGCTATCACACAGTGCCCGAAATTTATCATCAAACTTCTGGCCGAGATCGATGGCAATTATTCCCGTATTGATCGATCCGTTATTCAGCGTGAGAAAATTCTGGATATTGTCTATGGTTTTCTCATACACGGCACCACGGCGAAGCCATTCATAGGATTCTTTCGTGCCCCCATCAACACTGAACTGGAGTGAATCCAGACCTTTGGAAGAAAGGATAATCCTCGAAATCCGATCCGTCAAACAGGTGGCATTCGTGACAAGGGTGGTTTTCGGTCTTTTCTCCAGAGATCCCAGAAAATCAAGGAATGACCCGAGTTGAGGGTGAAGCAATGATTCACCGGCAGTCTGAAGCATGACTTCCCTGACATCCATCAATGGCATCATGATCTGGCTCATCATTTTTTTAAAAACCGGCAGCTCCATATCATGGTAATCTGAAAACCGGTGGACCGAACACCAGCGGCAGCGCAGGTTGCACCGGTTTGTCAGCTGGACATTGATGAGCTGGATGGCGGCACGAGATTTATTGACGTTGACGGCATGCGATCCAAGCTCCACAGCAGTTCCATCATCTTTTACAATTGTCACGGATATTGTATGGGGTCCGTCCTCAAGGAGATCCGGTTTGTAGAAAAAGAAGTAGTTTTCGTACCCCCCCATGATATTACCGGCATCAGCGTTGCCTACGAATTTCCTGTCAACATAAATCCTTACGGTCTGGATCTGTTCTTCTCTGCCAGCCCATCCGCTGCATAAGAGATCTCCTGAGTCGATCAACCTGCCATTTTCCGGTTCAAGGATTGCACCATTCAAAATAAACATCCCAATGTATCGTTGATAAGTAATCAGACCGTTCCTTGCGTATCCGACCGGATCGGATCATCATAGTTTCAGAGCTCTGAGAGATTGTTCCAGAATAAATCCGTAAAACTCATCGCTGGTCCATACGTGACTGTTGAACGATCATTCCGGCACGAAGAAGACTATCAAATGTCCCGGCATCGCTCCAGTATCCTTCAAGCCGGGTAAAGGTCATCTCTCCCTTCCGGATATAGGTGTTATTGACATCGGTGATCTCCAGCTCCCCGCGTTTGGACGGTTTAAGGGTTCTGATAATATCGAAGACATCTGAATCGTAGATGTACAGTCCGGTTACAGCAAGGTTTGACTTCGGATTATGAGGTTTCTCTTCGATTGAAATAATCCTATCTCCTGACACTTCCGCAACACCGAACCGCTGTGCATCCGGCACTTCCTTTAAAAAAATCCGTGCCCCCGATCGGAAGGACCGGACAGCATCTTTCACCGAATCCTCAAAGATATTGTCTCCGAGGATGACCGTGATGTCGTCACCTTCGGCAAAATGACGGGCAAGTCCGAGCGCCTGGGCGATACCCCCCGCACCTTCCTGTATTTCATAGGACAAACGGATATTGTCCTTCGACCCGGATCCCAGAAGCTCGAGGAAATGTCCCACATGTCCTCGCCCCGATACGATGAGGATTTCTTCTATTCCGGCACTGACAAGCGTATGCAGAGGATAGCAGATCATAGGTTTATCATAGATGGGAAGGAGGTGCTTGTTCGTGATCTTTGTGAGGGGGAAGAGGCGTGAACCGGTCCCGCCGGCAAGAATAATTCCTTTCATGTTACTTCATTCCTTTTTTGGATATATTCAAAAACGGCCTCTTTCCAATTCCGGAGTGGCTTTGTTTTCGTGTTCGCAAGGACTGAGGATGCAGGTCGTTTCGCGGTCCTAGGAAAATCTGCTGATGAACATGGGACTGCATTCGGGATGAATGCCCGCGCAAATTCATACCAGCTGCATATTCCGTCGTTTGTTATATGATAAATCCCCGGTTCAGATAACAGAATTTCTGGCGTTTTTCTTGCCAGATCTACGGTATATGTAGGTTTTCCCCGCTGGTCATCGACTACGCGGACTACTGGATTTTGTTTTGACAGTCCCAAGACCGTGTCGACAAAGTTCCTGCCATGGTCCCCAAAGAGCCACGATGTTCTGATGATCCTGAAATTGTCCGTATTCTTCTGTATGGCGGTTTCCCCTGCAAGTTTAGTCTTACCATAGACGTTAATCGGATTCGGTCTGTCAGTTTCCCGGTATTCTCCCTGTGTCCCGTCAAAAATATAATCGGTGCTGTAATGGACAATCAGCGCACCTGTATCCGCGCAGGCAGCAGCGATTATCCCGGGGCCTTGACCGTTCACCGCCATGGCGAGGGCTTCGTTATCCTCGCACCCGTCAACATCGGTGTATGCAGCTGCGTTTATGACGACTGCGGGCTGTTCTTTTCGGATGATCCGATTAACCGATATATCATCGGTGATATCGACATCCCTATGCCCCAGATTGCATGTTTTCGGAAAGACTTCCCTGAGTGCGTAGCCGAGCATGCCGTTTGCGCCGAGAATGATAATTTTCCGGGAACTCACTTCTTTAATGGCCGCCACCACCATTCGTTCTGACAGTACCATGCAATAGTCTCCTCAAGACCCTTCTCAAAGGAATACTGCGGCTTCCATCCCAGCGCCCTGAGTTTTGTACAGTCAAGAGAATACCGGAAATCATGGCCCGGGCGATCCGCAACGTATTCCACCATCGACGGGTCTTTTCCGAGAAGATTGAGGATTTTATAAGTGATTTCTAGATTGGTCCTCTCATTTCCCCCGCCGATGTTGTATATCTCGCCTGGTGTGCCGTGCTCCAGAAGGAAATCCACGGCACGGCAGTGATCCTGTACGTGTATCCAGTCCCGGATATTCTTGCCGGTGCCGTAGACCGGAACTTTTTTCCCCTCGATAAGATTCGTGATGAACAGCGGAATGAGTTTCTCAGGATACTGGTATGGTCCGTAATTATTTGTGCATCGCGTGACGATGACCGGGAGACGATAGGATGTATAATAGGAAAGTGCAAGAAGGTCCGATCCGGCTTTGCTTGCTGAATAAGTACTGGAGGGTGTGAGGATATCAGTCTCCCTGAACGATCCGTTTATGATGCTCCCGTACGTCTCATCGGTTGAAATGTGGATAAACCTGGGAACGCAATGGTTCCGGGCAGCTTCAAGCAGGGTATGGGTACCCAGAACGTTAGTCCTGACAAATGCGGATGGATCGGAAATCGAACGATCGACATGGCTTTCCGCGGCAAAATGAACGATTGCATCAACAGAGTTTTTTTTCAGCGTGGCAGAAACGAGATCGCGGTCGCAGATATCTCCTTTGATGAAGGTATACCGGGACTGGCTGTCAATTCCCTTCAGATTGTTCAGGTTCCCGGCATACGTGAGGAGATCGCAATTGATTATCTCTGTGTGCGGGTCGGCCTCCATCTTGTGCCGGATGAAGTTGCTGCCGATGAAACCCGCGCCCCCGGTGACAAGAAGTCTCATGGTGTCTCAAATCCTGCTGCGTTCAGCCATGTTTCAGCCCGGGGCCGAGTCCCCATTCATACGGGATCTCTTTTGTATCCGGTGGAAGGCGGTATTCATCCGGTTCCTTGTAATTATAAGGCAGTGTTGGAATGCTGATGAAGAAAGCGGTATCCGGGCCGATGGCCTTGAATCCATGGTATACTCCCGGAGGAACGCTGATAAGGGCGGGATTTTTTTCCCCGATGAAGAGTTCCATGAGATAACGGTGGGTAATAGATTTTTCTCGCGCATCGTAGAGTGCAACTTTCATCATACCCTTGATGCAGGTGAAATTATCCGTTTGCTTCTTATGGTAATGCCATGCCTTCACTACGCCGGGATATGCGGTCGAGAGATAAACCTGTCCAAACTGTCTGAACAGGGGATCATCGCAGCGCAGGATCTCCATAAGCCATCCCCGTTCATCCGGGATAACCCGCAGGTTCTTGATCGTGACGCCGTCAATGGTTTTTTCCATATCCATTAATTATAAGTTTACCTTATAAGTATCTTTCAGATTCTGGTATCCTGATCCATGTAGTTTCGGTCGTATGGATCCTCGTTATAAAATCCATTTGCCGATCTGATGCGGAGCAACGGAATGCCGGCTGTCTTCTCTCTTTCTCCACATTTTTCCTATCCCTTTCAGGCAATCAATTTTTGCCCGGATGATAACACCACCCTTTCCCTTGAGAATATACCCTATCAGATCTGCGCAGTTCTTCCCCGCAATCCACGGAAAAGATGTCAGAAGAGTAAAAACCGGAAAATTTTTAATAACACACCACGGCTGATTCCTGTTGATATAATAAACAGAGATATCAGATTCAATGCCGGCGGTCCCTCCTTGGAGGTGGGTAACGATGGCAGAAGGAACATACCGGCAAATCCATCCGGCCCAGCGGGCCCGAAATGCGAGATCAGCATCCTCTGCATAAAGGAAAAAGTCCTCATCGAATAGACCGATTTCGTCCAGCATAGACCTGCGGTAGAGTGCCGCCCCTCCGCATGGCCCGAAAACATCCAATTTCCCTTCATATTGTAGACTGTCCTGTTCGGAAAAACCTCTGTCCCATATGGCACCACTTCGCGATATACAGAGCCCGGTGGAATTGATACTGCCATCGGGAAAGATCATTCTCGAGGCACACATTCCCACTAAGGGATCCCCGATCATTGGAATACTGATATTTTCAATAAACCTATGGTCAGGAATCGTATCGTTATTGAGGGTCAGGATGAATTCGCCCTTGGTCAGCCGGATACCGGCGTTTGTTCCCCCGGCAAATCCTTGGTTGGTTTCTGATTCGATGACGAAAATCTGAGGAAAATTTTTCCGGACATATTCGGCACTGCCATCGGATGACCCGTTGTCAACGAGAATAATTTCCCGAAACTTATACGATTGGGTAACAAGTGCGGTAAGGCATGGCCCGAGATATTTAAGACCATTATAATTGACAACAATGACACTGATAAGCGGGTTCATGAGATGTCCAAGGCAAGCGATGTATACCTGCGTAAGCGATTCGTTAACCGGTCGGAAGTGAATATGGTTTTTCTATACTCCATCATCCCTTGTTTTCATAATATGCAACAACTTCCTCGGTATCTCCCAGCAAAACCTGTACTCCGTGGCTGAGCAGGAGGGTTCGGCTGCAATGTGTTTTTATTGCCTTCATTTCGTGAGAAATGAAAATAATCGTCACGCCTTCATTTTTAAAGCGTTCCATGACATTCAGACATTTCTTCTGAAAATCCATGTCCCCCACAGCAAGAACTTCGTCGAGGAGGAGTATTTTGGGATCGGTCCTGATCGCAGTGGAAAAAGCAAGCCGGACATACATTCCCGATGAAAAATTTCTGAGTTTGGTATCCCGGAACCGCTCAAGACCGGCAAATTCGAGTATCTCGTCAGTTTTTTCTTCGATCTCTCTCGGTTTCATCCCCATGATGATACCGTAGATTCTGATGTTTTCAGCCGCCGTGAAGTCGAAGTTAAATCCTACTCCAAGCTCAAGGAACGGCGTGATCTGGTTCCGGGTGACCACGGAACCGCTTGTGGGTGTCAGAATCCGTGAAAGGATTTTTAATATCGTGCTTTTACCGCTTCCGTTTTCACCGATTATACCAAACATTTCTCCTTCTTCGACAGAGAACGTGATGTCATTGAGGGCAACGAAGGTCTCGTACGTGACGGGTTTTAAAAAACCCGTCAGTGCTTGGAAAACGGTATTTCTCTTTTCATGAGGAATGCGGAAGACTTTGTGCAGGTGTTTTACTTCGATATCCGCAGGCATTCAGAGTTCCTCCGCAAATCTTGGTTCAAATCTCATAAAGACCCAGTACCCGATGACGAGAGCGGTAACGGCAACAGCGAGAACATATGACAGGGACGCAAGGTTCGGCGCTTTTGCATAAATGGTTACATCCCTGCCAATGTATATGATTTGGGCGAGCGGGTTGTACGATAGTATCCTGAAAAGAAGTGGGGGGAAGACCGTGAGGGGATACATTATCGGGGTTGCAAAAAAACCAGCTTGGAGAACCAGCGCCCAGATATACTGGATATCGCGATAACTGACCGTGAGCGCTGCCAGTATCAGGCTTACGCCGACACAAACCAAAAAGAAGAGGAAAATAATCAAGGGCAGGTACAGGATATTAACGGAAAGTGGTATCTGGAAATAGATAATAAACAGCAGGAAAATGACCGATTCAAAAAAACTCATCAGCAACGCCATTAGACAGGTCGAAATCACGAGAATATCCCGCGGGAAATAAACTTTCTGGACAAAGTGGGGTTTCGACAGGATCGACAGCAGCCCCGATTTTGTTGACCGATCGAAAAAGTCCCACATGATTATTCCCTGAAGGAGAAACAGTGCGTAATGCTCGACCTGAAATTTCATGAGATTGGAAAAAACGATATACAGGATGCAGAGCATCAGGAGGGGCTCCATCAGCGACCAGAAGTATCCGAGGACAGAATTCTTATACCTTCCCTTGAACTCAACCCAGGCAAGAGCCCAGATCAGGTTCCGGTAATTATAAAGTTCTTTCATGTGCCGGATACTATCTTGGTAATTCACGCAGTGTCACCTTCGGAATAACAGGACATCGAATGTTGATGTGAAATATGTTTTCTCGGAATTTGTTTGTTTTGAAACTCGTTTTATCAGCGCTTCAGATATTTCCGATTGTATGGTCCGGCAGAATCTTCATGTTTTCTTTTACCGGCACCTGTTGTCCGTCGAAAGAACACCGAGCCGGTGATATAATTGAAATTCATATCCCGGAACCAGTATGGTATGATAAACGGCGCAGTGCTATCTGTGGGTATCAGTTTCCGGTCGGAATATGGTTAATCCCCTTTCCACCATTTGTTGGGGAATTTCTTAGCGATGAGTGTATCCCCCTCACCTGGCGGAGTAACCCCATTTGCCCGAAGATCGGCATCGAGCATGATCCGCGCAAGATCCTTGAACTTGATCTTCGGTTTCCACCCAAGGACTTTTCCTGCTTTTTTTGCATCTGCCCGAAGATCATCAACTTCGGTCGGCCTGAAATATCTCTGGTCGATCTTGATGTGCCTGTCCATATCGATATCGACGTAGGAACATGCAAACTCGAGGAACTCTTTAATGGAATGTGTTTCCCCGGTTCCGATGACGAAGTCATCCGCTTTCTTTGCCTGTAGCATCATCCACATGGCATCAATATACTCAGGTGCAAATCCCCAGTCACGCTTTGCTCCAAGATTTCCAAGGTAGAGATATTTTGCCTTCTTTGCAAGAATGGCCGAAAGACCGCGGGTGATCTTGCGGGTGACGAATGTCTCGCCGCGGCGCGGGGATTCATGGTTGAATAAGATACCATTTGACGCAAACAGGCCGTATCCTTCGCGGTAATTATGCACCATCCAGTAGGCATACAATTTTGCACATGCATATGGGCTCCGCGGGATAAAGCAGGTCTGTTCGTTCTGGGGAGCGCTTGCACCGCCGAACATCTCGCTCGAAGATGCCTGATAGAACCGGATAGGTCTTCCGCTCCGCCGGATCGCTTCAAGAATACGGGTAGTGCCAAGCCCGGTGACGTTTCCGGTATATTCCGGTGTATCGAAACTCATCCGCACATGGCTCTGAGCTCCGAGGTGGTAGATCTCGTCAGGTTTTAGGTTGAATATGATATTTACCAGCTGTTCGGAATCCGAAAGATCACCGTAATGCAGGAAAAGCTGGGCGCCGGGCTCATGGGCGTCGATGTAGATATGATCGATACGGCCGGTATTGAATGTGGAAGCTCGGCGGATCAGCCCGTGCACGATATACCCTTTTGACAAGAGGAATTCTGCGAGATATGATCCGTCCTGACCTGTTATTCCTGTGATGAGCGCTGTTTTTTGTTTTGTCATGTCCTTTTCCATATGCATCCGAAATCGGAATAAATATTCTTGATTTTTTCAGGTTAAATATTCCTAGGATGAAGAATCATCCCCAAAAATTTTCATAAAGTGTATAAGGATACGGTAATTATGGTTTTTGCCCCCCCCGCAATTGCATTTCCCAGTACTCAACCATCTCCTCCAGACTGTCAGCAAGAGAGTAGTGTGGATTCCATCCAAGTTCACTTTGGAGTTTTTCAGGGCTGCCAATAATGGATGGATTGTCCTGAGGTCTGATTTTCATCGGATTCTGCCGTATTTGAATAGGCATTTTCAACCGGTCTGCAAGGAGGATCACAAGATCGTTTATTGCATAACCCCTGCCGCTACAGACGTTATATACGGCTCCGGGAACACCCTTTTCCAGAATCAGCATATATGCTGCGATAACATCCCGGACATCAAGAAAGTCACGAACAATTGTTCCATTACCAATGTCAATGATCGGATCTTGTAAACCTTTCCTGATCTTGGCATATTGTTTTGCGATGGCACTGGCGACAAACTGGTCAGACTGTCCAGGTCCGCAATGATTGAAGGACCGGGTACAACAGATATCTAGGTCAAATCCCTTCCGGTATACCATCGCCAGCTGCTCCTGCGCTACCCGTGCGATGCCGTAGGGATTTGACGGCTGCTGGATTCTTTCTTCCCTGACTGGAATATCGTCCTTTGATACGATGCCATATTGTTCGGACGAACCAACAGAGAGGATCCGCGTTCTTTTACTTTTTATCCGGACCGCATCGAGAATATTAAGAAAAATCGTAACGTTATTCAGGAAAGTTTCGGCCGGTGTATTCCAGCTCTCTCCGACCGAGCTCTGTGCTGCAAGATGAAGGATACAGTCTGGTCGAATTTTTCCGATGATAGTCGCTATACTTGTTTTTTCCATCAGGTCAACCTGGTGAAAGATGAAGGATGTATCCCGAGATTGTGATGCAGGAATAAAATTCCAGGAGGGCGGTCTGCGACTGACAGCATGGATAGCGCAGTCAGGTCTGCTTGCGGCAAGATTGCTGATGAAGTATCCCCCTACAAAACCACTTGCGCCGGTAACCAGTATCTTTTTCATCGGATTTGTCCCAATAGAGAATGTTACTTTTTCTTTAATTAAAACGGAGCTGTATTTTAACCCCAGAAAATAGCATTCAGAAAAAGAAGAAATGAGAGCATTCCTGTTCTTTTTCCAATGTGCCTCCCAACTTTGAAGTATATCATCTTATGAGTCTTCCTCAGTGACGGGATCTGATTTACACAGTGAAATGGAGCAAGGTATGAGACCGTGTTTCTTCGACAATTGAGCGGATTTGACCTTCAAAGATCTTGAGGTCAAATTCTTTTGCGCGCCGAATACAGGCATCATGGAAGGATGCGGGATTCTCAGAGAGATCTTTGACCGCATCGATAATATCAGCGTGAGAAGCACTCACCAGCATACCTGTTTGAGGTGTTACGGTTTCTCTGAATCCTCCCTCATCAACTGCAATAACAGGTTTGCCGCTCGCCATTGCTTCGAGTGGAGTAATGCCGAAATCCTCGTCAATTGCCGTACATACTAGCCCGCGGCACCTGTTATACAGGTTACGGAGTTCATTATCAGATACTTCACCAAGCCACGTAACATTCTTCGGGAACTGATCCCTTAGGCCAGCAGCATACGAGGATGCATGATCTCCTTCCGCATATCCTCCCACTATGACAAGATGGTCACCGGGAAGATTTCTGAATGCTTCAATCTGTAGTTCGATGCGTTTTTCCGGATATATCCGATTGACGGAGAGCCAGAAGTTCCCGTATTCCGTACAGCGATATGCTGCTACATCAACCGGCGGATAAATTATTTCAGCCTCTCTGTTGTAGTATGTGCGAATCCGTTCCCGGGTATTTCGGGAATTTGTGACAATCCGGTCCACATGGTTCACTGCCCGTTTATCAAAGTATCGGTGACATATAACCCACAAACGAAATACCTGTTTTTTCATGAACGGCATTCTCCGGATAAATGTATCGTGCAGATCATAGAATGCCCTGACGGGCGTATGACAGTACCAAAGGTTCGGGTGGTGGCGACAGGAAGCATAATGCGCCCAGTTACCGCTGAAGATGAAAAAATCGTATTCTTTGGAAAAATCGCAGGATCGGAATTTCCAGGATGCCGATATCTGCTTGAGACCCGGTATGGCTGGTGTCGGTCCCAGACTGATGACCCGTGCATCCGGATCCATCTTTTTAAGGGCATCGGTGTCCGTGGTTATAATATCGGCATCGAGAGCATGCGCCATTGCGAGGACCACGCGTTCCCCGCCGCCAATCGCCCCGAAATAATCGTGAAAGATTGCAACCTTCATCGGTGCGTTCCTTTTTCACTCTTATAGTACATGACTGGAAGTATTTATTCGGGTTGAACCATGTATTTTCCCCCCCGGATCCCTGTCAATCTCCTTAAAACTCCGGGACCCACAGGATCGGATCGAAGAGGTGTTTTTCCAGATTCATCCACTTCCGTTATCAATCAAATCCCCAGTATTAATACAAATACGATAAATACTGATCATCATGAATCCGGCCGGCGGTCCTGACAGCTTTCCTGACGTTTCGGTACTCCTGCCGGCCCTTGACGAAGAGCTGACTATCGGCGATTGTATCAGGAAGATACAGCAGGTCTTCTGTGAGAATTTCATCCGCGGCGAGATCATCGTTGCCGATGCATCCGCGGATCGGACCGCGGAAATTGCCACCTCCCTTGGTGCGGTCGTGATTCACCCGGAGAAAAAAGGATACGGCAACGCATATCTCGCAGCGTTTGAAAAAGCCCGCGGGCAGTATATTGTCCTTGGCGATGCGGACGATACCTATGACTTTCTCGAGATCCCGAAGCTGCTCGCACCCCTCAAGAACGGTGCTGATTTTGTCATCGGCTCCCGGTTCAAAGGAACCATCTCCCAAAACTCCATGACTCCGCTTCACCGGTATATCGGCAACCCGGTGCTGACCTGGATGGTCAACTGGATCTTCGGGACCCGGTTCTCCGACACCCACAGTGGCTTCCGCGCGATAACAAAACAGGCCCTGTCACGGCTCAACCTGAAATCCGGCG
>Ga0302253_1000305_pt1 | contig 44282 bp, 37 predicted proteins | sample AAG_RA_Trp_MG_FD_193537 | JGI IMG/M metagenome (GOLD analysis project Ga0302253, IMG submission 193537) | Enriched activated sludge microbial communities from anaerobic digester in WTTP, New Holstein, Wisconsin, United States - AAG_RA_Trp | ecosystem: Engineered > Bioreactor > Anaerobic >...
CGTCATCATGCCCGGCGTGATGATGGCTGCCGTCATGCTGATGGCAACATCCGCGCGACGGATGCTCGTGTGCGACCTCCCCACCGTGGTGGATGTGGGTGTGCACGTGAGGGGTGTGCCTTGATGTGCGCACGATACCGTCGTCGACGGTGAGAAAGGTCGTGCAGGTGCGGGCGAGGAAGTCCCAGTCGTGCGAGATGATGATGTGCGTTGCACTCATCCTGTTAAGGACGTCGATGAGGCGTTGGCGGGTGGCAGGGTCGAGGTCGTTGGTGGGTTCGTCGAGAAGCAGCGCCGTGGGCTGCATGGACAGCACCGACGCCAGTGCCACCATCTTCTTCTCTCCGCCGGAGAGTCGATGCGTCACCCGTGCACCGAACCCCTCAAGCCCGAGTCCTTGTAGTGTCTGCGTGGCACGTTCGCGCGCCTGTTCCGGAGACAGCCCCAGATTGAGCGGCCCGAAGGCCACATCTTCAAGCACGGTGGGGCAGAACAACTGGTCGTCGGCATTCTGGAAGAGGAATCCGATGTCGCGGCGCAACGCGGCAAGCGACGCCTCGTCGTGCGCCACGGCGTTCCTGTGGTGTACCGTGCCCGACTCGGGCCGTAGCAATCCCATGGCGATATGCAGCAGCGTGGTCTTGCCGCTGCCGTTGTGCCCCAGAAGGCCAAGCCTGTCGCCCTGCGCGAGATGCAGGGTGGCACCTCGCAGCACGGGTGCGGTCGTGCCGGGATAGGTGAAGTGGATGTCGTCGAGAGAGAGAAGGGGAGTCCCGGTCGTGTCGGTCATGCTGGCGTCCCGTGGCGGAGGATGATGTCGGTGACGAGTACGGCGATGGTGAAGGCGATGAAGGCGCAGGCCCACATCCTGTCACCGGGGGCCGTGCTGAAATCATAGAGCCGATGGAACGTGCCCGCGAAACCGCGCAACCGCATGGCCTGTTGAACCCGTTGCGCCCTGTCCCAGCTGCGGACGAGCACCATGCCTGCGAGGTTGGCATAGGTGGCGTAGGTCCTCTTGTCCGTTCGTGCCACGAAGCCCCGCACCCGTGCTGCCGTGAGCAGCCGACGGTATTCCTGTTCGATGACATGCAGGTAGCGCCATGTGAAGAGCAATAGGAGCGACAGTTTGCGGGGGGCACCTATGGCCGCGAGCGCGTGCCCCGTCTCGGTGATGCCGGATGTGGCGGCAAGCCCTATGAGCGCGAGCACGATGGCGTTGGACTTCAGGGTCACCAGCGCGGCCTCGCGAAGGCCCTCGGCGGTGGCATGCAGCGGCCCGAGGCTCCATACCGTTTCGCCGGGGGTGGCAAAGGGCAGGAAGAGCCAGAGAAAGAGGATGAACAGATTGATGACGACCAGTCTTCGCACGAGGCGGGGGAGGGGCAGTTGCGCCGCCACGACGGGTACGAGGGCGAGGGCGAAGGCGCAGAGGGCCATGGGCAGCGAACGCACCGGCGCGACGAGCATGGCGAAGGCGAAGGCGCTGACCACCTTCGCCCGCGGGTCGGCCCGGTGCAGGTAGCTTGTGCCCTCGCTGAAGGGTTCGTCGAGCATCGCTAGCGGGTCGCCTGTGCCGAGAAGTCGAGCACTTCGGGGCGAACCTTGTAGAGGAACCCAATGACAAGGGCGGTGATGCAGCCCTCGACGACCATGACGGGAAGATGGGCAATGAGCAGCGACTGCGCCGCCGGGATGAAGCCCTCACCGGCAAGACCGAGGGACAGGGCGGTGAGCGATGCGGAAAGGAGCACGGAGAGGAAGCCGCAGGCGAAGGCCGCACCCGTGCGCGGCGTGGAGGTGCCCGTGAGCGCCTTGCGGAAGAGATAGTGGCAGATGACAGGCGGCAGGGCCATGTTGAAGGTGTTCACGCCAAGCACCAGCAGACCGCCGAACTGGAAGAGCAGGGCCTGAAGCAGCAGGGCCACGAGAATGGCGGGGAAGGCTGCCCAGCCGAGAATCACGCCGATGAGCCCGTTGAGGACGAGATGGGCGCTCACAGGGCCGACAGGCACATGGATGAGAGAGGCGACGAAAAAGGCGGCGGCGAGCAGGGCCACGGTCATCACCCTGTCCCAGTCGATGCGCCGCAACCCCAGGGCCGTGCCAGCTGCGGTAAGTGCTGCCCCGCCCAGCAGGACGGAGGCGGGAAGAACCCCTTCGGAGATGTGCATGTCGTAGGCTCCTCAGGCTTAAGGCGTCACACTTGCGTGACAAGGTGCGTCAGCGGTGTCATCCGGGGTAGCAGATGGCACAGGGAGCGTCAACGTGTTACGAATTATTGGTTGATAACACAGTATGGCGAGTGGTGGCCCTGAGTCGCCCTGTCATCCTGAAGCAGGGGAGGGGCCCGACGTTCCGCGTGGTGGTGGGGCGTCTGTGCCGGGGCGGGGGTCAGCGTGCCATACGCTCCAGCACCCTGAACAGGGCAGGCATGGTTTCGGGATGGCGCACCTGCAACCTGATATGACCGGGGGGCATGCCGGTGATGTTGTCGCATACGCGTACGAGATAGCCTTCCCCCATGAGCGCCTGACGTGCCGTCTCGGGATGCAGGTGTGGCTGTAGCCGACAGGTCACAAAGCTTGTGCCCTCATGCAGTCCGCCAGCGGCGAAGGCACCTGTCGCTTCAAGTGCACAGCGCATGGCCGACCGTGCTGCGCGAAGGCGCGGAAGCCGCGACCTGTACTGCGCGATGTCGCCCAGAAGCCGTGCGCCGAGTTGTTCGGCGTAGGTGCTGACCATCCACGGGGCGCGAATGGCTGCCAGCCTCTGCAAGAGCGCAGGAGACCCCACGGCATAGCCGCAGCGGATGCCGGCGCAGTGGAAGAACTTGGTGAGGCTGTGCAACGCCAGAACCTCGCGGTCGGGTCCTGTGGCGCTGCGGTAGACCTGCCACGCATTGGCCTCGTAGGCATCTTCGCCCCAGATGAATTCCCGGTAGGTGTTGTCCACGAGGACGATGGGCGAACGCACGGCGGCAAGCAGACCCTCCACCGGGCCGTAGATGGCACCGGTGGGGTTGTTGGGTGTGCAGAATACGGCGAGGTCGGCGTCTTCAGCGGCGATATCGTCGAGGTCTTCGGCCGTGAAAGTGAAGGGGGACGGTGTCGTTTCACTCCATGAGTGTGAGGCCTGAACGCCGCAGGGGGACGGTGTCTTCCCGTACAGCGGGCGCAGGGCGCGGGGTGTCACCACCCGGTACGCGATGCCGAGTGCGCGGCAGGCCCGTTCGTACTCGCCGAAGAGAGGGCCCAGCAGCAGCACCCTGCGAGGGCGCAAGGCCATGAACGCGAGCCAGATGAGTTCTGCGGAACCGTTGCCTGCCAGCACGTGGTCGACGGGCACGTTCTCGTGTGTCGCCACCGCCTCGCGTAAGAGCGAGGCTTCAAGGTCGGGGTAATGCTCGTGCGGGTAGGGCACCGCCGCCACGTGTGCGGCTGTCAGGTCGGCGCAGAGGATATTGCCGTTGGTGCCAAGGTCGACAACCTGCGAGACGTCGACCCCGAGGGCGCGGGCAATACGGTAGGCCTCGCCCCCGTGCTCGCCTTGTGCTGGTCCCGTCATGCCGTGTGCAGCCCTCTGCGTCGCAACAGCTGTGCGTAGATGTCTTCCAGCGCATCGACCCGCGCATGGATGGTGTAGCGCTCGCCTTCCGCATGGCTGGCCGCAGCCCACGCCTCTCGCGTGGCATGATCCGATGCCATCCGCCCGAGCGCGGCTGCCAGCGCATCGATGTCGCCTGCGGGAAAGAGAAGGCCGTTCCCACGCACGAGTTCAGGTACGCCGCCCACGGCACTGCCGATGACGGGCAGCCCCATGCGGATGGCCTCCAGCATGGTGTTCGGGAGCGATTCGGTGCGCGACGGCAGGACGAACGCGTCCATGAGCTGCAACATGTCGCTCACTGATTCCGTATGCGGCACGAGATGCACCCTGTCCGCAATGCCGAGGGCCTCGCAGCGGGGACGCCACATGTCGTGCGACACGCCGACCATCAGCAACCGTGCCTCGCCGACATCGGCGCGGGCGAAGGCGTCGATGAGGATGTCGGCCCCTTTGACGGGGCTGTTCTGTCCCACGAAGCCGAATACCAGTGGCGCGGGGGAGGAGGAAGACCATGCGGCCTCTGCACCTCGTGGCGGAAGCCCGACCTGTTCGCGGACAGTGTCGGCGGGCGTGCGGGGGGTCACACGGGCGTCATCGACACCATTATAGACGACGAACAGTTTGCCTGCCGGGGTGAAGAGACGCAGCACACGGGCGCAGGCCTGCGAATTGGCGATGAACGCATCCATGCCGGGTGAGATGTAGGGCAGGGGGTTGCCGGGCCGGTACATCACCCCTCTGTGGGCGCAGCATACAACGCCGCGATGCCGCCAGAACATGCCGTGCCATGCCACGAACTTGACCGCCCTGTTGTGGAAGGCGTGCACGACGGTCGGGCCATCGGCGGCGAAAAGCGCTTCGATGCTGGCCTTCCAGCGTTTCCTGTCGGCTGGCAGGGTGACGATGAGGTCGTCGTAGCCCATGCCGTGCATCTGCGAATCCTCGGGCAGGCAGAGCGATACGTGGTGCCCGCGCGTGGCAAGTTCACGGGCCTGATAGAATGCCTGACGCGTGCCGCCGCTACGGTTCGTCGACGAGCTTAGGATGATGATACGCATGGTGTTCAGCTATTTGTGACGGGTGTCGATGATGTGTTGCAGCCATGTTTCGAGTTCACGGGTGCACGTCGTGAGGTCGAAGGTCTGGCGACAGGCCTCGCGGGCGCGTTCGCGCAGGCGCAGCAGGTCCGGGGCGGGCAGGTTCAGGGCCTCTTCGATGCGTGCGGCGAAGGCTTCGTCGTCAGCGTCACGGGGGAGCATCCAGCGGGTGAGGTCGGCGGGAATGACCTCGCCCACGCCTCCCACATCGCGGGATAACGGCAGAAGACCGGTCGCCATGCCTTCCAGCAGGGTGTTTGGCAGGCCCTCGCTATGCGAGGCAAGCAAAAAGATGTCCGACTGTTCCAGCAGCGAGGCCACGTCCGGCCTGAACCCGTGCCATACGACCCTGTCGGCGATGCCGAGAGATGCGGCAAGCTCTTTGAGGCGGGTTTCGGCGGACCCCGTGCCCACGATGTGGCACTCGAACGGTGTCACGATGCGCGCCAACGCTCGCAACAGCGTGTCGTGTCCCTTGTCGGGGTTGAGTTGCTGCGTTGCGATGAGCCGCCGCGGGGCGTGGGCGACAAGCGTGTGGTCTGTCGCTGTCTTGCCGTTGAGCACCGTGTGTACGTCTTCCGGGGTGATGTAGGGCAGGCTGCGGGTGAAGCCTTCGGCGATGAACCGGCAGGGGCACAGGAATGCGGGGCGTATGAGACGGTGCAGAAGGCGTGTTTTCAGCCGGTAGGGGATATCCTCGGGCAGGCCGATGCGCTGGATGACCGGTATGCCCATGATGCGGGCTGCAATGCCCGCCGTGGCAAGGTCCTTGCCGACGTTGACGCATACGATGTCTGTCGCGTGGCGGCGGAATTCGCTCATGAAAAAGGCGATGGCGCGCGGATTGAGGTCGGCACCAAACGAAACCTGACGCCCATGCCCTACGGCCTTGACGGCGGCTTCGACGAACGCGGGCTGCCTGCCGTAGATGTGCACGTCATGCCCGAAGGAGCAGAGGCGTTCGGCGAACGCCAGCGTCCAGCTTTTTACGCCCCCCCATTTGCGGGTGGCGTTGACAAAAGCGATGTTCATCGTAGGGAAGTTCCCTTGTTAACGTGTTCCGTCACCTTGGGTGAGGACGTGTTCGTTTGACGCATCAGTGCGGCAGGGACGTGCCAGCCGTGTCGTTGTCATGGTCGCCTCGGGGTGCGCCTCGCCTACCGTCTGTGGCTGCGCGTCATCTTCACGGCGAATGCCGCAGCCCCGTAGCCGTTGTCGATGTTGACCACGGCAAGGCCCGGTGCACAGGCGTTGAGCATGGTCAAGATGGCGGATAGACCGCCAAGCCCGGTGCCGTAGCCCACCGATGTCGGAACGGCGACCACGGGGGCTTTGACCAGTCCCGCCACGATGCCCGGGAGGGTCCCTTCCATGCCTGCCACGACGATGAGCGCCTTGGCTGCGGTGAGGGCGTCCATATGGGGGGTGAGTCGATGCAGCCCTGCCACACCGACATCAGACACCAGTCCCGCATCGATACCGTTGAAGCGCAGGGTCCCGAGGGCTTCGAATGCGACGGGCAGATCCGCAGCCCCTCCCGTGACGACGAGCACTTCGCCTTCGCTGCTGAACGGGGCCGACAGCCTGCGTGGCGGGCTCACGGCAAAAATGCCAGCTTCGGGCCACCATTCACCGTCGGGCAGCTGCGCCGAAAGCAGTCGTCCCTGTGCCTCGCCGACCCGCGTGGCCAGCACCGGGCCTTCTGCCGCAAGAATCGTCACTGCGTGAAGCAACCGTTCGTCGTCCTTGCCTTCTGCGAGAACGACCTCTCCCATGCCGGTACGGGCCATGCGCTGCATGTCGAGGCACAGGCCAGCGGGCATGGTGGCGCAATGCGTCTTTTCAGCCTTGCATACCTTCGTGCCGTTACAGGACCCGGTCGGCACGGCAGGCCTTTCGTCCGGGGGCAGTCGTCCAGAATCAGGCATGAAGACTCCGACAGGAGTGATGTCGATGATGACAGAAGCCTATACGGGAGGTCTTGCGCGGGGGTCAAGGCATGTCATGATGCCATGCGCCCGTCTTTGAACGGCAAGATTGTTGCCAACGACTTCGCTTCTGGGTAGTTAGGGTGCGTATGTCAGCACGACGCATCCTTTTTCTGGCGCCCGCCCACGCCGTCACCCGCATCTACCCGCAGTTGCGGGATGCGGGGTATGAGGTCGGGCTTGCCGAAAACCTCAAAGGGGCCTCGGCCTTCATCCGCAAGTCGGGGCCGGATGTCATCTTCTCCCGTCCTTCGTTGCCGGGCTACAGGGTCGACGACCTGCTTGCCGTGGGTAGCGACGACCCGGCCTTCCCGCCCGTCATCGTCTTCACCGACCGGGGAACCCCCGAAGAGGCCGAGCAGCTTCTCGCGCTCGGTGCACGTGACTACTGGCTCGAACCGCTGACATTCGAGAAGGTGACGGCCGCTTTGCCCCGTCCGCGTCGTCCCGCCCCTGCCGCCCCTCCCCAGTCCACGCTGGGCGGGCGCAAGCCCGACCCCTTTCCGCCGGGGGCCCGCATCGTGGGGTCGCATCCCGCGTTGCGTCGCGTCCTCGGTCTGGCAAGGCAGGTCGCCCCGTCACGCGCCACCGTGCTCATCTCCGGCGAATCCGGGACAGGCAAGGAGATGTTCGCCCGCTGCCTGCATGGCTGGAGCGATCGCGCTGCGAACCCCTTTGTGGCCGTGAACTGCGCCGCCCTTCCTGAACACCTGCTCGAAAGCGAGCTCTTCGGTCACGAGCGCGGCGCCTTCACCGGAGCCATTGCCCGCAAGCTAGGGCGGTTCGAACTGGCCAACGGCGGTGCCATCCTGCTGGACGAAATCTCCGAGATGGACCTTGGCTTGCAGGCGAAGCTGCTGCGGGTGCTGCAGGAAGGCGAGATAGACCGCGTGGGTGGCATGGAGACCGTCAAGGTCGATGTCCGCGTGCTCGCCACCACCAACCGGGACCTCGAAGAGTGGGTGAAGCAGGGCAAGTTCAGGCAGGACCTCTTCTTCCGGCTCAACGTCATACCCCTGCGGCTGCCTGCACTGCGCGAGCGCGGGGACGACGTGCTCGAACTGGCCCGTTTCTTCATCGACCTCTATGTACGCGACTACACGCTGCCTGTGCCCTCCCTGTCGGATGAGGCCATCGCATGGTTGCGTTCCTATGAATGGCCCGGCAATGTACGCGAGCTTCAGAACCTCATGGAGCGCGCCGTGCTGCTTGCCAATGGCGGGGCCATCACTCCCGGACATTTTCTGCTCGACCCCGATGCATGGCCTCTTTTCGAAGAGTCGTCCGACGCCGGTGACACCGCAGGTGCGCAAGGCGCTCCCGACAAGGGCGCACAGGTCGAGGCCGTCAACATTTCGGGCGGGGTCATCCCCCTGCACGAGATGGAGCGCATCATGATTCTCAAGGGGCTGGAGGCCACTTCCGGCAACCGGACGCAGGCGGCCGAGCTTCTGGGTATTTCCGTGCGTACGCTGCGGAACAAGCTCAACGAGTACCGCAGCATGGGCATAGACGTGGATTGACCTTCGGGTCTTTCCCGTCATCGAGACGGCAGACCGCCCGTTCGAGGGGCGGTCGTGACAGGACGCTGGCAGCGAACCTCATGCCCGCACGCACGCGGGCGGCCCGCCCGACGGGGCGGTTCGGGGCAGGCTGCTTGCGTGGCGTCGCCTGCTGGCGACGCCCGACCCGCCTGATCGTGGCGGGTGCGAGTCCGGCCCGACCGGATACCGGGGCTCCCCTCGACGTCTGCCGGGTGCAGATGTGACGGGATGCCCTTATACGTGTCAGGTGCGGTTTCGCATGGCAGCCGGAAGCGCAGCCTCCGGGTCGTTCCGGCAACTTAAGACAGCATCTACGGGAACACGACATGCCCCTGAACCAGACCCAGAAGATCATCAAGGCCCATCTCGTGCACGGCGACATGGCACCCGGTGCCCCCATTGCCCTGCGCATCGACCAGACCCTCACGCAGGACGCCACGGGGACCATGGCGTACCTTCAGTTCGAGGCCATGGGGGTGGACAGGGTGCGCACCGACCTTTCGGTGAGCTACGTCGATCACAACACCCTGCAGATGGGCTTCCGCAATGCGGACGACCATCGCTTTCTGCGCACAGTGGCGGCCCGGCACGGCATCGTCTTCTCCGCCCCCGGCAACGGCATCTGTCACCAGTTGCATCTCGAGAACTTCGCCCGTCCCGGCGCGACCCTTGTCGGTTCCGACAGCCATACGCCCACAGCCGGTGGCATCGGCGCCCTGGCCATGGGTGCCGGTGGCCTTTCCGTCGCTCTCTCCATGGCGGGCGAGCCCTACACCATCACCATGCCCAAGGTCGTCAACGTTCGGCTTGAAGGCCGCCTGACGGGATGGGCCGCCGCCAAGGACGTGATCCTGCATCTGCTTGGCCTGCTCACCGTCAAGGGCGGCGTGGGGCGCGTGTTCGAATACACCGGCCCCGGTGTGGCGACCCTCAGCGTCCCCGAACGGGCGACCATCACCAACATGGGGGCTGAACTGGGAGCCACGACATCCATCTTCCCCAGCGATGAAAGCACCCGCGCCTTCCTCGCGGCCATGGGGCGCGAGGCCGACTGGCAGCCGCTCGCCGCCGACGCCGGTGCCGTCTACGACGAGGAGGTCGTCATCGACCTCTCGCAACTGGAGCCTCTGGTCGCCACGCCGCACATGCCCGACAGGGTCGTCACCGTGGCATCGCTGGCGGGGCTCAAGGTCGATCAGGTGGCCATAGGTTCCTGCACCAACTCGTCCTATGCCGACCTCAAGAGCGTAGCGCAGGTCGTCGCCGGACGGCGCGTCGACTCCACCACCGACTGCATGATCTCGCCCGGCTCCAAGCAGGTGCTGCGGATGCTCGCCACCGAAGGCTTGCTCGAACCCCTGCTCGACGCCGGTATCCGCATGCTGGAGTGCACCTGCGGTCCCTGTATCGGCATGGGCGGTTCGCCGGTATCCGGGGGCGTGAGCGTACGTACCTTCAACCGCAATTTCGAAGGGCGCAGCGGCACCAAGGATGCAGGCGTGTACCTCGCCAGCCCCCTCACGGCGGCGATGGTGGCCCTGCATGGCGGGTTCACCGACCCCGCCACATGGGGAGAAGCCCCGGCGGTGCCCGAACTTCCTGCCGATGTGCCCTCCATCCGGCATCTCTTCGTCTTTCCCCCGGAGGACGGTTCGCAGGTCGAGGTGCAGCGCGGCCCCAACATCGTGGCCCTGCAAACCTTTGAGGGGCTGCCCGACAGGCTTGACGCCGAAGTGGTCATCAGGCTTGGGGATGACATCACCACCGACCACATCATGCCTGCCGGTGCGGAGATAACGGCCCTGCGGTCCAATGTGCCTGCCATCTCGCGCCATGTCTTCGGACGTGTGGATGCGGACTTCGTGAAGCGCGCCGAAGCGGCGGCCAACGGCGTCATCGTCGCCGGAGAGAACTACGGGCAGGGCTCCAGCCGCGAACACGCGGCCCTCGCCCCCCGTCATCTCGGCATCAGGGCTGTCATCGCCAAGTCGCTTGCCCGCATCCATCGCGCCAATCTCGTGAACTTCGGTATTCTCCCGCTCATCCTCGTGGACAAGGGGGATTATGAACGCCTTGAGCAGGGCGGCAACGTGACCATTCCCGTTGCGGACATCATCGCCGGAGGCGAATGCGCGGTTGCGCTGGCAGACGGCGGTTCCGTCCGTGTCCGGAACGATTTGACGGTGGACGAATTGGAGATTATTCGAGCGGGCGGACTCCTCAACTACGTCCGCAATGCGAGAACGCGCGGCTAGACGCCGCGATCATCATCAGGAGAAACTATGCTCGACGTCATACGTGGGCACGCCCAGTCTTGGGGCGTCAAGGTCGCCTTCGGCCTCATCATTGTCGTCTTCGTGTTCTGGGGCGTCGGCTCCATGCAGGAAGGCCCGACATCGGTCGTAGCCACGGTGAACAAGAAGCCCATCGTCATTCGCGACTTCATTCGTGAGTATGAGCGTCAGGTCGAATCGCTGCGTACCCGGTTCCCGGGTGTGACCGCGGATGAGCTCAAGAAACTGGGGCTCAAGCGGCAGGTGCTACAGCAGATGGTTGCCGAGACGCTCATGCAGCAAGAGGCCGAACGCCTTGGCATAACCGTGACGCCGTATGAGCTGCGTGCCGCCATCGACCAGATTCCGGCCTTCCGCGACGCGTCGGGCAAGTTCGACCCCGAGACGTACAAGAAGGTGCTCAAGGCACAGCAGACCGTCCCCGGTCGTTTCGAGGAAGGGGTGCGCAAAGACATGCTGGGCCGCAAGATGCGTGCGCTTGTCACCGCCGGTGCGGTCGTCACCGATGCCGAGGCGCGTGACATGTTCACCTACGCGCAGGAAAAGCGCAGCATTGACTACGTCCTCTTCCCGCTCGACGAATACGCTGCGGCAGCCAGCATCGAAGATGCCGCACTGCAGGCGTGGTACGACAGCAACAAGGCCCGGTTCACCGAACCGCAGAAGGTGCGCCTCGATTTCGTGCGCATCTCGGCCGAGTCGCTTGCCGCTGGCATCGACATCCCCGAAACGGCCATTGCGGCGTTCTACGCCGAGAACGCGGCGAGCTACTTCATGCAGCCCGAACGGGTGCGTGCCCGTCACATCCTCGTGCGTGTGCCTGAAGGTGCCGACGAGGCCACCGTACGGAAGGCCGAAGAGCGCATCGCAGACGCTGCGGCGCAGATCAAGGCCGGAAAGGACTTCGCCGCCGTGGCGGCCAAGGTCTCCGAGGACGGCAGCGCGCGCAACGGTGGCGAGCTTGGCTGGTTCGGTCGTGGCGAGATGGTGAAGCCCTTCGAGGACGCCGCGTTCGGTCTCAAGCCGGGCGAGGTCTCCGCGCCGGTGCGTTCGCAGTTCGGCTTCCATCTCATCAAGTCCGAAGGGCATGAGGCGCAGCGCCAGAAGGCCCTCGACGAGGTGCGCAACGAGATACGCAAGCGTCTGGCCGAAGAGAAGGCCATCGAGAAGGTGCACGACTCCCTCGACAACGCGCTTGAGCTGGTGAGCGCAGGCAAGTCGGTGGACGAGATCGCTGCACAGCTGAAGCTGGAGCGTCAGACCTCCGAACCGCTGACCCGCGAAAGCGCGTCCGCCACGCTGGGGCTCAAGCCCGCCGACGTCACGCTGGCCTTCTCCGCACCTGCGGGGACGGTCATCGACACGCCCCTCGAGGCCGAAGGCGGTTACATCATCGCCCGTGTCGCCGAGGTCGCCCCCGAGCGCATTCCCGGTTTCGACGAGGTGCGTGACAAGGTCGTCGTCGCCGTGCGCGAAGACGAAGGCGCCAGACTGGCGCTCAAGGCCGCGGACGAGGCGCTTGCCGGGGTCAGGGACGGGCAGTTGCCCGGTGCGCTGGCCTCGCGGGTGAAGACCTCGCCGCTCTTCGGGCGCGACGGCAACATCCCCGGTCTGGGTGTCGACCCCGCTCTTGCCGCCGCGGCGTTCTCCGCGGAGAAGGGCGTATGGAGCGACAAGGCGCATGCTACTCCGCAGGGCGTTGTCGTGCTGCGCGTGCATGAGGTCGTGCGGCCCACCGACGCACAGTGGCAGGCCGTGGCCTCCACCGTGAAGGAGACCATCCTTGCCGCCAAGCGTGAAGAGATGTTCCGCGCCTTCCTCACCACTCTCCATGCGAAGGGCAAGGTCGAGGTGAAGGACGCCTCGGTGCTCGAATAGCCGGACGCATTCGCCGTGCCCCGTTGCAACGGGGTGACTGAAAGTACAGGGGAAGCCCGATGCGCCAGCGCGTCGGGCTTCCTTGCTTTCTTGCATAGGCAGGGCTGGCCGGAAAACACGAGCAGATGGTCTTGGTACCACGTCTGGCCCTGGGCTTTGCGAGCCTGCCATCGCCCCCGAGATGTAAGGGGCGAGCACTACTAAACCGCAGGGCGGCCCTGTCTCTGAAGCCCTGTACCGTTTCTGGATGGGCAGGCCTCACCGACCGCGTGTGCCGCGTGTACCGCGTGTGCCGCGAATGATGTTTCTTGGATGAGCGGTGGTGCGACGGAACCTCCTTGACAACAGACGCAGGGCAGGGCAAGGGAGGGCCACACATCATCCGGCCATCCGTTTCCCAACACTTCCCGGAGGAGAGCGTGAGCACCGCCGACCGCTATCGCAAGGTCTTTCCCGTCACCTGGGAGCAATTGCACCGCGACGCCAAAGCGCTTTCATGGCGCTTGCTGGAAAAGGGCCCGTACAAGGGCATCATCGCCATCGCCCGGGGCGGCCTTGTGCCCGCTGCTGTCATCGCCCGTGAACTCGACATCCACCTTGTCGAGACCATCTGCATCTCAAGCTACCAGTGGCAGGAACAGACGAGCAGTCACAAGGTGCTGAAGACCGTCGAGGGGCGCGGCGAAGGCTGGCTCATCATCGACGACCTCGTCGACACCGGAGGCACCGCCCGCCTTGTGCGGGAGATGCTCCCCGAAGCGCACTTCGCCACTGTCTACGCCAAGCCCGCTGGCCGCCCTCTCGTGGATACGTTCATCACCGAAGTCAGTCAGGATACGTGGATACTCTTCCCGTGGGACTCCGAGGTGCAGTACGTGGTGCCTCTTGTCAATCAGCCGCAACAAAGCTAGATTCCAAGGTTTCCGAGCGATGCGAGCAGGGGGGCGGAGTTGCCCTGTCCCTGCCAAGCAAACCACCAACGCAGGGAGGAGCGCGATGCGCCGCATTATCGTTCTGCTTGCCGCCATGCTTGTCCTTTCCGGGCTTGCCGGATGCGGCGATGACAAGAAACCCGCACAGGAGGCCCCCAAGCAGGAGGCTCCCAAGCAGGAGGCCAAGGCCGAACAGCCTGCGGCCAAGGCGGGTGAAGACAAGAAGCTCCAGATCGGCCTCGTCTACATCTCCCCCGTGGGAGACGCCGGCTGGTCGTATTCCCATGATCAGGGCCGCAAGGCGCTTGAAGAGGCGGGTGGCGTCACCACGTCGTACGTCGAATCCGTGCCCGAAGGTCCCGACTCCGAACGAGTCATCCTGAACATGGCACGCAAGGGCTACGACATCATCTTCACCACCAGCTTCGGCTACATGGACCCCACCATCAAGGTGGCCAGCCAGTACCCCGACATCACCTTCCTGCATTGCTCCGGCTACAAGACCGCGCCCAACGTCAGCAACTATTTCGGGCGCATGTATCAGGCCCGCTACCTGACCGGCATGGTTGCCGGGGCCATGACCAAGAACAACATCCTCGGCTATGTGGGCGCGTTCCCCATCCCCGAGGTCATCCGCGGCATCAATGCCTTCACGCTGGGCGCACGCGCCGTCAATCCCAATGCGCAGGTGCGCGTGGTGTGGACGAAGACGTGGTACGACCCTGCGACCGAAAAGGAAGCCGCGAAGAGCCTGCTTGACGTCGGTGCCGACGTCATCGCCCAGCATCAGGACTCTCCCGGCCCGCAAGAGGCCGCACAGGAACGCGGCGTGTACTCCGTCGGTTACCATACCGACATGAGCGCGTTCGCCCCCAAGGCCCACCTCACTTCCGCCGTCTGGAACTGGAAGGACTTCTATCTTGATGTCGTGAAGCAGGTTCGTGCCGGCACGTGGAAGTCCGGTTCGTACTGGCCCGGTATCGAGTCCGGGGTCGTCGACATCGCCCCCTACGGTGAGATGGTGCCGCAGGACGTGCGTGCCCGTGTCGACGCCGCCAAGGCGGACATCAAGTCCGGCAAGCTCAAGGTGTTCACCGGGCCGGTCAAGGACCAGAAGGGCGCAGTGCGCGTCGCCGAGGGCGCCGTGCCCACCGACCAGGACCTGCTTGGCATGACCTGGTTCGTCGAAGGCGTCATCGGTACCACCGAGTAGTCGTAACATCTGGAGATTCCGGTACATGCTCGGATACCGTGTCGTGAAACGACAGGAGCCCCTTGAATGGGGCTCCTTTTTCATTTTTCTGCTGGCACTTGCCTTTTCGTTGTCGGTGAGCGGCCTCCTGCTCGCCATTCAGGGCAAGCCGTTCGCCGAGGGCATTCTCATCCTGTGGCGCGGTGGCTTCGGCTCGTTTGTCGCGCTCGAAGACACGCTTCTCAAATCCATTCCCATCTTCCTGTGCTCTCTGGGGGTTGCCGTGGCGTTCCGCATGCAGGTGTGGAACATCGGCGCCGAAGGGCAGTTCGCCTTGGGGGCTGTGGGTGCCACATGGGCGGTGATGACCTTCGGCGGTTTGCCGGGCTGGTTGCTCATGCCTGTCATGTTCCTGTGCGCCGCCCTCGCGGGGGCCGCATGGGGCCTCATCCCCGCCGTGTTGCGTCTGCGTTTCGGGCTCAATGAGATCATCTCGACGCTGATGTTCAACTACATCGGCATCCTGCTGCTGCAGTACCTTGTCTTCGGTTCATGGAAGGACCCGACAAGCTTCGGCTTCCCCATGACGCCGATTTTTCCGGACGGGGCCATCATCGGGCGTCTGTTCGGGCGCATCCACTGGGGGCTTGTCGTCTGTGTCGGGGTCGCGGTGCTGCTTGGGGTGTTCCTGCGGCGCACGAGACTGGGCTTCGAACTCCTTGCAGGAGGTGAGAACCCGCGTGCTGCCCGGTATGCCCGTATGCCCTACGACTTTCTCGTATTGCTGGTGATGGGACTGTGCGGCGCGCTGGCTGGCTGGGCAGGTTGCATCGAGACCTCCGCCACGCTCAACAGGCTGCAGCCGAGCATCATGGTCGGCTACGGGTACACCGCCATCGTGGTCGCGTGGCTTTCGCGGCTACGTATCTCTTCCATCGCGTTCTTCGCCTTCCTTCTCGCCGGGTTGCGCGTCGGGGTCGAGAATCTGCAGCTCGACTTGCAGGTTCCGGCGGCCTTCGGCGGCATCATAGAGGGACTCATTCTCCTCTCTGTCCTCGCCGGGCAGTTCTTCGACAGTTACGCCCTGCGGCGTAGGGGGGGCGACGCATGACAATTGAAATGGTCATTCCCGTACTCGCAGCAGCTGTGCAGTGCGGAACCCCCATCCTGTATGCCACTCTCGGCGAAATGCTCACTGAACGCGCGGGGGTGCTCAACCTCGGCGTCGAAGGGATGATGATCATCGGCACGTTCACGGCGTTTCTCGCCCTGCACCTGACCGGTGACCCGTGGATTGCCGTGGTCGTGGCGGCCCTGTGCGGTGGTGCGCTGGGACTGGTGCATGGCATCGTGTGCCTCGTCTTTCAGGGCAATCAGGTCGTTTCGGGGCTGGCGCTCACCATCTTCGGTGTGGGCCTCGCCGACTATCTCGGCACGCCGTTCGTAGGCACGGTGACCACTGGCTTCACCCCGTTCAGTCTGCCCGTACTGGGCGATATCCCCGTACTGGGTGAGGTGTTCTTCCGGCACGATGCTCTCGTGAACCTGTCCTATGTGCTGCCCCCGTTGTTCTGGCTGTTCCTTGCCCGCACCCGTTGGGGGCTGGCGCTGCGCGCCACGGGTGAACATCCCGCAGCTGCGGCCGCGGCAGGTATCAACCCGGTGCTCGTGCGCTGGGCTGCGCTTTTCGCGGGCGGTGCTCTTGTGGGCATCGGCGGTGCCTATCTTTCGCTCGCCTACACCCATCTGTGGACGAACAACATGACCGCAGGGCGAGGCTGGATTGCCGTGGCACTGGTCATCTTCGCCTTCTGGAGGCCGGGGCGCGCCGTTCTCGGTGCCTATCTCTTCGGGGGCGTCATGGCTTTCCAACTCCGGTTGCAGGCCATGGGGGCCAGCGTGCCTTCCTCGTTGCTGCTCATGCTTCCGTATGCCTTGACCATCGGCGTCTTGCTGTTCTCGTCGGCGCGGGGCAAGGGGCGGGGTGCCCCCGCGGCGCTCGGCGTCAACATCGAGCCCAAGGACTGACGCCATGACAGTAGCGAATGCGAATGACATCACACCCCATGCGGATTCCACGACCCCGCAGACGGGGCGTACCGGCAGGGCCCTTCGTCACGATGTGACACCCGTGGTGCGTCTTGAGGGCATCGGCAAGAGCTTCGGCCCCGTGCGGGCGAACCACGACATCACGCTGGACATCGTCCCGGGCCGTATCAAGGCGTTGCTGGGTGAGAACGGGGCGGGCAAGTCGACGCTCATGTCCATCCTTTCCGGACGTCTGGCACAGGACACCGGCATCATCCATGTCGATGGCGAGGCGGTTCGCTTCCGTTCACCCAAGGATGCGCTCAAGGCGGGCATAGGCATGGTCTACCAGCACTTCATGCTGGTGGATTCCATGACCGTGGCCGAGAACGTGCTTCTGGGGCAGTCGGGGGCGTGGTTGTCGCCTGCACACATGAGCCGCGTGGTCGCTGAACTCGCGGCCCGTTACGGTCTCGACATCGACCCCGCGGCACGCGTGTGCGACCTTTCCATGGGGGAGCGGCAACGGGTCGAGATTCTCAAGCTGCTGTATCGCGACAGCCGGGTTCTCATTCTCGACGAACCCACCGCGGTGCTGACCCCCGGCGAGACCGAACAGTTGTTCGAAGCCCTTCATCGCATGGCGGAGAATGGCAAGGCCATCGTCTTCATCAGCCACAAGATGCAGGAGGTGCTTGCCCTCGCGGACGAGATCGCCATCCTTCGTCGTGGCGAGGTCGTGGATGAGTTCCACGAATCGGAAGTGCCCGGAGAGGCTGAACTCGCCAATCGTATGGTGGGGCGCGAGGTCATCCTTGAAGTGGCTGCCGAACCCCTGGAACCCGGCGACCGGGTGCTGCATGTCGATGGACTTGCCGGTGACGGCCTCAAGGGGCTTTCATTCGAGGTTCGCAGGGGGGAGGTCTTCGCCATCGCTGGTGTAGCCGGGAACGGACAACGAGAGCTCGTCGAATGTGTCACCGGGCTTCGCCGTCCTGCCGAGGGCGAGGTCGAACTTCTGGGTATCCCGTGGCGTCAGTTCTTCACGAAGGCACCGCGACAGGGCGGGCTTGCCTACATCCCCGAAGACCGGCAGGGGCTGGCCACGTGTCTGTCTCTCGACCTTGTGGACAATTTCCTGCTCACTGCGCGTGGATGCTTCACCCGTGGGCCTTTTCTCGACAGGAAGTCGGCCGATGCCGCCGCACGCGACATTCTCGCCGAATACAATGTCCAGCCCGGTCGCGCCGAAGCGCCAGCCCGGTCACTGTCGGGCGGCAACTTGCAGAAGCTGGTCGTGGGACGTGAGTTCTACCGCAAACCATCGCTCATCGTGGCCGAGAACCCCACACAGGGTCTGGATATCGCGGCGACAGAGGAGGTCTGGGCCAGATTGCTCGAAGCGCGCTCCCATGCAGGTGTCCTGCTTGTCTCGGGAGACCTCAACGAGGTACTGGCATTGGCAGACCGTGTCGCTGTCATGTACCGCGGATGCTTCATCGGCCTGCTTGACCGCAGTGACACCAATAAGGTGGACGCCATCGGTCTGATGATGGCAGGGGTTTCGTGCGAAGGTTAGCTGCGTTCTGATTCATAGTGCGTACAAGAAGGCCGGGGCAATGCCCCGGCCTTCTCGCTGCTGTCGAAGGGCAGCATCCCCGAAAAGCACGAGGAGACGGGATTCATTCCCGTCGGGCGCGAATGCCTTTTCGTGCCTACCATCGGTACAGCGTTGTGGTGACGGTTCAAGGCCCGAGAGAGGGGCGTGTCGTCATGTTGTCGGCCGGGGCGTTGCTCCGGTCTTCTTTCCCATGAAGTGAACCATTGCAATGAAGATGCGGGAGTGGGGCAGAAAGAGACCCACCCGCACTGCGGATGGGTCCGAAAAGGGTGTCTGTGACGTCTGCGTGGTGTCCATGGTGGGCATCACAGCGCATCGCGGTTCCGTGGGCATGGGGCGTCACCCGTAACGCTGCGCATGCCGTCAGCAGAGTGAGGCAGCGTCACATCAGCCGATGGTCTTCGTGTCGGATGACGCGGTGGCGTCCACCGCGGCGGGATCCTGTGCGTTGCCGTCGGCGGGGGGCGTACAGGAACCACACCCCCCGGAACAGCCGCCCCCGGACATGGAAGGGCAGGCAGGGGCTTCGTCCTGTGTCTCGTGCAGGTCTTTCATGTGCGGCAGCAGGGCCTTTGTGGCCAACGCAGATTTCGCATCGATGAACACTTCGCCGCCACTGATGCGGACGTCGAAGCTGGTGACCACACGTCTGTCGCCGGGGTGGATGAGCCCTTTCTGGCGCACCATCTCTTCGATGATGCCCTCGAGCGCCTCCCGTGCGTCGTCGTCAAGCCCGAAGCGGGCGATGGACTTCCTGAAGTTCGCCCTCCACCGTTCTTCGGGGAGGAACGCGGCGTTCCATGCGAAGATGCCAAGACTCACGGCGTTTTCGGGGCCGCTGAGGTCGGGTGCCACGGCAAGAAGGGGGCGACAGAAGTCGCGCAGTTCCTTGGCGAACGGGTCCATGACGCGTTCGGCCTTGCGCTGGCGGATGGCTGCGATGCGTTTCTTGAGCTTTTGCGGGTTCCTGCCGGACATGGCGGCTCCTTGTTGCGGTGTTCCGGCTGGATGTAGGAGGTTTCGCCTGCTCTGGCAAGACTCAGCGACGGCGCGAACGTGCCCAGAGGGCGAGTCCTGCCATGCCCACGAGGTAGCCGATGCCGCCGAAAATCTCCGGCAGTCGCGGGCCGCCAGCCGTGCTTGCCGCAATTGAGTGGCGCAGGGGGGCAAGCTTGGCTTCGAGTGCTTCGTCAATGATACGGCGTATGGTGGCTTCGTCGATGTTCCGGGATGTGGCTGGCACGGCGGTCTGCGATTGCGTCGCCTGCGGGGCTGTAGGGGAGGCTGCTGCCGCCACCGGCGCTATGGGCTGTGCGCCGGGGGCTTCGGCTGAGAGATAGTCCTCAGGGGTGAGTTCCCATGTGTTGCGGTGCCCTTCGCTGGCTTGCAGTTCAAGACGCAACGTGGCCTTGCGCTGGCGCATGGCGTCGGTGATGGGCAATGTGGCCTTTCCCTGTTCGTTCGTCGTCGCTTCACCGAGGACCGTTCCGTCAGCGGCGTCGATGGCGGTCACCTTGCTGTTGCGGGCGGGATTGCCGCTGTTGAAGGTCGCCTCGGCGATGATGTTCCCACCTTCTGCCCATGCGAAGATGTTCACGCGGTGGGCGAGGGCCGGGGTGGCGAGGGTGATGGCAAGGACGAACGTCAGAACGGATGCAGACAGACGGGAGAGGCCCGTCGAGATGGCGGAGTGGATGATCATGGTGCCTCCTTTGGCGAAAAGGCTGCCGAAAAATGTCATGACTTGCAATCAGAAAAGTATACGAATCATGCTGGCGTAACACACATCTGATCTCTGGCCGTGAGATGTCTGAGGGGGGTAAAGTATTCACACCGTCTGCCGATACTAAAGAGGCAGGGGTTTCCATATGTTCGCCCGAAAGGGCCGGAGGAGACGATGAACATCACGCGGATACCGTCAGCGTTCGTGCTGGCTTTCGTACTGGCTGTCGCCTCTCCGGCGCTGGCAGAGGGTGACCTCGCCGAGATAGGTTCTGGTGAGCGGGCCGGTAAGCAGGGCGAGGCTATGCTCGATTCCGCCGACGCCGTGGCCCGGTCGCTGCATGATCAGTTGCGGCGGCATGGCAAGGATACGGGCACGATACTGGTGGCATCACTGACAGACCTCGAAGATATGGACGCGTCGAGCCCCTTCGGCAGGCTTGCCATGCAGCAGATAGCCTCACGGCTGGGAAGCCGGGGCCATGAAGTCGTCGAGGCACGGTTGCGGCGCGATTACGTCATAGCCCCTGAAAAGGGCGAACAGATGCTCACCCGCGACGTTACGGCCCTTCGTGCGTCCGACCATCCGGCATGGGCCGCCCTTGTGGGCAACTACAGCCGTGCAGGGGAGACGGTCTTCGTCTCTGTGCGTGTGGTCCGCCTTGTGGATGGCGTGCAACTGGCAGCCGAAGAGTACCGTCTGCCCCTGCGTGGAGAAGTGAAGCAGCTGTTCGTCGCGTCGTCCGGACGTGCCAACCAGTGGGCGCACTACGCCATGCGCGACCCTGCCTTTGTCATGGGAGGTGCCCAGCCGCAGGCTTCGGCAGCATCGGGGCCGCAGGTCGCCTCGCCTGCCGACCCGGCACTCATGCCACAACTCAAGGCTTTTCCGCCCTTCGGTGCGGAGGGGCGCAAGGTCGAACCTGCGCGTGGTGCCGTGAAGAAGTCGAAGGCCGCCAAGTCCAGACCTGCGACGGCCAAGGCGAAGAGCGTGTCGAAGCAGAAGCCGAAGGCCGTCTCCAAGCCCTCTGCGAAAGAGGGTGGGGCCCCTGCACCATCGCCGCTGGACACGCCCGGCCCGAATGGACTCAAGGATGCCTGAAGGCGCCCTTCTGGCGACACTGCGGGCGACACCGGCGGGCGACCCGGCCCGTCACGCTTTTAGAGGTTGAAATCCGCCGGGAAACAGCCTAGAAAGCTGCACGCGAATGTCTGCCCGGGGCGATTGCGCCCCAGAGGCTGCTCTTGACGCGGGCCGTGCCACCCGGTACAAAGGTCCGTTCATATTTTTTGAAGGAGAAAACCATGAAGAGAACCTACCAGCCGAGCAAGATCAGAAGGAAGCGTAGCCTTGGTTTCCGCGCACGCATGGCCACCGCTGCCGGTCGCGAGATCATCCGCCGCAGGCGTGCCAAGGGGCGCAAGAAATTAGCCGCCTAACGTTCACCCATAGCCACCGACTGACCCGGCGGCCTGAGTTTCAAGCCTGCTATGGAGCAGGCCGCCGTTTTTTTTCAAAGAACTTCGTGCTGTTCGTCATGGAACGATCGGCCGACCCCGAAGGCTGGCGTCTGGGGCTGGCGGTCACGCGAAAGACCGGAACGGCCGTGCAGCGCAACCGCGTCAAGCGAGTGCTGCGTGAGTTCTTCAGGTTACATCAGCATGTGTTGCCCGATGATGCCGACATCATCGCGGTGCCCAAGCGCCATCTCAGGCCAGAGCGGGTCACACTCGGCCTCGTCACGCAGGAACTCCTGCCCCTGGTAGCGGCCCTCCGCCAGGACGCGACCCGCACGGCGGAAAACGGAGCGCCATGAGCGTTATGCTGCGCAGACTGGTGGTGCTGCCTGTCAGATTCTACCAGTACTGCATCTCCCCCCTCTTCCCGCCCGCCTGCCGGTATGTACCCACATGCTCGGCCTATACTGCCGAGGCCGTCATGAGGCACGGCGTCATGCGTGGTCTGTGGCTTGCCGCGCGTCGCATCCTGCGTTGCCATCCGTGGTGCGCCGGAGGGCACGACCCGGTTCCGCCCGTTCCGCCCCAAAGATATCCAAGCGCACAGGAGCACTAGACATCCCATGGAAAACAAGCGCGCCATCATAGCCGTCGTTCTCAGCTTCATCGTCCTCGTAGGATGGGGCTATCTCTCGGAATACATGGGCTGGACGCCCAAATCCGTTCCGGCGACCGAACAGAAGACTGCTGCTTCCGCACCCGCACCGTCAGTCGTGACCTCCGCACCGGAGGCCGTGACCCCCGCCCCCGCCTTTTCGCCTTCCACCGGTCATGAAGTGACCGTGACGACTCCCCTCTACAAGGCCGTCCTTCATTCCGGTGGCGGTGTGCTGCGCCAGTTCATGCTGTCGCGCTACCACATGGGCATCGACCGCGATGCCGCCCCGGTGAATCTCATCGAATCTTCCGCCATCCGCGTGGCGCCGCTGGGCCTTCTGGTCAACGGGCAGCCCTCGTGGAATACGGGGCAGTGGGCCTTTGAAGGTGGTGACCTGAACCTTGCCGACGGGCAGACGGGCACCTTGCGGTTTGTGGGGTCGGTGGACGGGCTGCGCGTTGTGCGCGAGCTTGAATTCCATGCCGACAGCTATCTCGTCACCGAGAAGCTGCACCTTGCGCCCGAGGGCGACGCCCCCCGCACCGCGCGCGTGGGGTTCACCCTTGGCACCACCAGCCTCACCCCGGGTGAGAGCCAGTACAACCTGACCCGTGTGGCATGGTTCGCAGACGGCAGCTTCAGTGAGAAGTCCAGCACCGGCGATCTTGAAAAGGGCGTTCTCATCGACGGTTCCATCGACTGGGCCGGGGTGATGAGCAACTACTTCCTTGCCGCCGTGGCGCCCAAGGACACCCGCGCCGTTCTCAAGGGCAAGCTCGAAGGCGGCGTGTACCGCGTTGCGGTCGAACGCCCCGACCAGATGGTCAACCCCGGCAACAGCGACGTCATCGTCTGCAACTACTGGTTTGGCCCCAAAGAGCGCGACCTCCTGAACGCAGCGCCCAACAATCTCGGCAAGGCCATCGACCTTGGCTGGTTCGGCTTCATCGCCCGCCCGCTGGTGACCCTGCTCGACTTCTTCTACAAGTACGTGGGCAACTACGGCACCGCCATCATCCTGCTCACCATCCTCATCAAGCTCGTGTTCTGGCCGCTTTCGCACAAGAGCTACAAGTCCATGGAGCAGATGAAGAAGCTCCAGCCCATGCTCGCCAAGGTGCGTGAGAAGCATGCCGACGACCGCGAGAAGATGAACGAGGAGATGATGCGCCTGTACAAGACCTACAAGGTCAACCCCGCAGGCGGCTGTCTTCCCATGCTGGTGCAGATTCCCGTGTTCTTCGGTCTGTATCAGGCCCTTCTCAATGCCATTGAATTGCGTCATGCCCCGTTCATCGCCCATGTGCCCTTCACCGACATCGTGTGGCTTGCCGACCTTTCTGCCAAGGACCCGTTCTACGTCACCCCGCTGGTGATGGGGGCGACCATGTTCCTCCAGCAGAAGCTCACGCCTCCCGCGGGAGACCCCACACAGGCCAAGGTGATGATGTTCATGCCGGTGGTGTTCACCTTCCTGTTCCTGAACTTCCCTTCGGGTCTTGTGGTCTACTGGCTGTGCAACAACGTCCTGTCCATCGCCCAGCAGTGGTGGATTCTGCGCAAGGCCTGATTCCCACGTTGAATCCGCGACAAGCGACGAGGTGATGCATGGACGGTTACAAGGACTTTCAGGGTAAGACCCTGGATGAAGCCATACGCGAGGCCTGCTCGTATTTCGATGCGCCCCGCGAGAAGCTCGAGATAGACATCATACAGGATGCCAAGAGCGGCATCTTCGGACTGGTGGGTGTGCGCAAGGCCAAGATCAGGGCCCGTCGCGTGCAACTCAAGACGACTGTGGAAGAACTCGTCGGGCGCGGTCGGGAGGCTGCATCCCCTGCCGAAGCCTCTGAAGGCGAAGGCAAGGCGCGTTCATCGCGTCGTCCGGCGAAGCCCGTGCGAGAGAAGCGCGAGACGGCATCCGAGGATGCGCCCAAGGCCTCTTCGGCCGATGGTGACGATGCGGCACCTTCGCGGCAGCCCCGCGGCGAACGCGGTCGCAGTGACCGTCAGCCCCGTGAGGCCCGTGCCCCGAAGTCCGAGGCCGCCGTTGCCGAGTCGGATGCTGGCGCAGCGGCGACCGAACAGTCCGAAGCCATGGACGGCGAACAGCGTGAACGTACCGGCCGTCGTCGTCGCCGTGGCGGTCGCGGTCGTGGGCGTTCGCAGAATGGCGAACGTGCAGCGCAAGAGGCGACAGGTACGGCCGAGGCTGAAGCGCAGGGCACGGCAGACGCCGCCCCAGCACAAGAGCCCGCGACTCCTGCCCCGCGCGGCAGGGGACAGAACCGGCCCGCCCCGGCGCGTCGTTCCGCCCCGCCCGCAGCCTCTTCCGTCGCTGCCTCTGCCGAAGGCTTCGAAGACTTCGCCGACGGCGGCGATGACGCCACCCCCGAAGGTCTGCCGGATATCCCTCTCGCCGACCTTGATCAGGAGCTTGTGCGTAGCGTTGCGCTCGAAGTGACAGGCAAACTGGTTGCTCCCATCATCGGCGAGGCAGCGCTCACTGTCGACCTTGCCGACGGTCGCATCAAGGTCACCGTCGATTGTGGCGACAACTCCGGATTGCTCATCGGGCGCGAAGGGCAGACCCTCGCCTCCATACAATACCTCGCTTCGCGTATCGTGGCCCGCAAGCTCAACGCGGCCGTGCGCGTCCAGCTTGACACGGGCGACTACCGCGAGCGTCAGGACGAGAAGCTTCGCGAACTTGCGGTTTCCCTCGCCGAGAAGGCACGCGCGACAGGCAAGCCCCAGTCCACCCGCCCCCTCAGTTCCTACCATCGCCGGGTCGTCCATCTGGCCTTGCAGGAGGAAGAGGACATCGTCACCCGCAGCAAGGGTGACGGTCCGCTCAAGCGCGTCATCGTGCTCAAGCGTCGCAAGTCCCCCGCCGCGTAGCGGCGGTCTGCCAGTCATCACGACGGGGGAGCCTTTGAAAGGGTTCCCCCGTTTTTTCCGTTCAGGAGTCCCTATGCAGCACGACGACACCATCGCCGCCATCGCCACGCCACTAGGTCAGGGGGGCATCGGCATCATTCGTATCAGCGGGCCGGCCAGCCTTGAGGTGCTGCGGGCACTGTTCAGGCCGTCTTCTTCCCGGTTCGGGGGCTTCAGGCCATGGACGCTGCATCATGGAACCATCACCGACGGGTGCGACCCCCTCGACGATGTTCTCGCCGTGCATATGCCGGGGCCGCGGACCTTCACCGGAGAGGACGTGTCGGAAATCCACTGTCACGGCGGTTCCGGTGTCCTTGCTGCGGTACTGGAGGCGTGTGTCAGGCATGGTGCGCGCTATGCGGAACGCGGAGAGTTCACCCGTCGTGCGTTCCTGAACGGACGCATGGACCTGACGCAGGCCGAGGCCGTGGCGGAAATGATCGCCGCACCGTCGCGTGAGGGAATGCGCCTTGCGCAGGCAAAGCTGGATGGTCTTCTGGGGCAGAGGGTCGGCGCGTTGCGTGCCCGTCTGGATGCGTTGCGGATGCAGTTGTGCGTGGCTGTCGATTTTCCGGAAGAGGAAGTGGAGTGTCTGGCGCCCGAGGCCTTTCTCGCTGAAATCGAAGCCGTACGGCAGGGCGTTGTGGAACTTTCGGCAGGGTATGCCAGAACCCGGTGCTGGCACGACGGAGCGCTTGTCGTGCTGGCGGGGCAGGTCAATGCCGGGAAGTCCAGCCTCATGAACGCCCTCCTCGGCAGACGTCGTGCCATCGTCACCGATTTGCCCGGTACGACCCGTGACTTCATCGAGGAGCCCCTGAACCTGTCGGGCCTTGCCATCAGGCTTGCCGACACGGCGGGGCTGCGTGAAACAGGGGATATCGTCGAGCAGGAAGGCGTGCGCATGAGCCGCGACCTCGTGGCGCAAGCCGACCTCGTCCTGCTGGTCACCGATGCGACGCAAGGTTTGCAGGGGCCGGAACTCGAACTCCTGCGTCATGCCGGGCCGGAGAGGGTGCTTGTCGTCTTCAACAAGACCGACCTTCTGGAGGGGCGCATCTTGCCGTCAACCCCGGAGGGCTGCCGTTCCGTTCATGTGGCCGCAGCCTCGGGAGACGGGGTCGAATCGCTCGTCACGGCCATCCGTGCTGCTGTGCTTGCGGCGATGGGTGCAGGAGAACCCGAAGCGGGCGAACTCGCCCCCAACATGCGGCAGGCTGCTGCACTGGACAAGGCCGCGACAATCCTCGATGAACTCGCCGGGGATATACGGGCGCACGTGCCCTACGACCTTTGCGGGGTGCGCCTCGACGGGGCTTGCGCTGCCCTCATGGATGTCACCGGGCAATCCACCCCCGAAGCCATCCTCGACGCCATCTTCGCCAGCTTCTGCATCGGCAAGTGACCTGTGGGTGAACGGCTTGCGCACCACTGGGCGACACAGGGGCCGGACGTCCGGGGGGTCCCTGCCTTGGCGGTGGTTACGGCCGTGTGACCCGCGTCACAGACATGCACCTGTGATGTCGCCAGTATCAGGCATGTGCAACGCATACTGTACCTTTTCCCTGTGAGGTTCTGCATGTCCGAACGCGCTGTCTCCAGTTGCATGATCACCGTCTGCCGTGGGTTCGAACCGGGACGGTGCCGCTTCTCCCTCGTCGAGGGAGGCCTTTCTTCCGCAGATGTCGATGCCGCGGTCGCCGCGACCGGATGGGATGACTTCGTGAAATCGAGGGCACGCGGCCCACTCATGCAGCATGATGCCTTCAAGGTGGCATTGACGGGCTGCGCCAACGGTTGTTCACGTCCGCATATCATGGATGTGGGACTCATCCGGGCTGAACGCCCCGGTGCCGCCGATGACGCCTGTACCGCCTGTGGGCTTTGCATCCGTCAGTGTCCGGAAGGTGCCCTGACACCTATGGGGAACGACTCCTCGTGCCCCGCGACCATGTGCGCGCGTCCGGCAGGGACGCCGGTGCTGGATGTCGCTTCGTGTGTTTCATGCGGTCGCTGCCTGCGGCGCTGCCCGGAACATGCGTTGCCTGTCGTCGCTGCGGGCTGGCGCATTGTCGTGGGCGGTCGTCTCGGCAGACGCCCCCGCCTTGCGACCGAACTTCCGGGCATCTTCGATGATGCTACGGCCCTTGTGATTCTCGACCGTGCGGCCCGCTGGTTCATGCGTGACCATCGCCCCGGCTTGCGTTTCGCCGACATGGTGGCGAAATCTCCCGAAGGGCTGTCTGCACTGGTGGAGGGCGTATGACACCGCATGCGAAACCCTGCGGCGGATGCCGTGACACCGCCGGAGAGGAAGCCGCACGGGCGCAGGGACAGTCCGCAACCGAAGGGGACGACAGCGCCCTGAAGCACGAACAGGGCAAGTCTGCCCCTGCCGTTTCAGAAGATATGACGCCAGACTCCATGATGGCAGGGGACGTTGCCGTTTCGTCTGGGCAGATGGCGAAACGGAGAGTCGCGCAAGGCGACGGAGAAGAAGCCAGCCCCTCTATCACCCCCCCGCAGGGCGAGACCCCTGCAGGGCTAACCCGTCACCTGCTGCCGTGGTTGCCTGTCGTTGCCGCGCTGCTTCTGGCTGCCAATGCACTCCGCCGCGACGCATGGGGGCTGCTTGGCCTCTGGTGTGTCGTGGCCTGTCTTGCCTACACCCGGCAGGCGTGGGCGCGCATCGTCGTGGCGTTGGCCCTGTGCGCCGGGGTGGTGGTCTGGGCAGACACCACGCAACAGTTCGTGTCGTTCAGGATGATGGCCGGATTGCCGTGGGGGCGGCTTGTGGCCATCATGGCGACCGTGGGGGGCATCACGGCCCTGTCTTCGCTCGTACTACTGGGGCGCGCCGGGGAGGCCCGCTACACCTCCGGGCGTGACATGGCCGGTGCACAGGCGTGGGCAGCCCTGCTGACCTTTGCCGGACTGATGTGGATACGGCATGCCACGGGCCCGCTCACGCCGTTGCTCGCTGACAGGCTATGGCCGGGAAGTGGCATGGTGCAGGCCGCTTTGATGGCCGTCTATGCGGCATGGGCGGTGGGCAGGCTTGCCGACCCGAAGCTGTCGCGCGTCTGGCGGCCGAGACTGTGGGCGTTGTTCAGCTTCGTCTTCTTCATGCAACTGGCCCTCGGACTCATCGGGTATGACATCTTTCTCATGACGGGCAGGCTGCATCTGCCGGTTCCCGCACTCATCCTCGCCGGGCCACTCTACCGCGGTACCGGGTGGTTCATGCTGGGGCTGTTCACCTTCTCCACGCTGCTCTTGGGGGCGGCGTGGTGCAGCCATCTCTGCTATATCGGTGCATGGGATGACATGGCGTCAAGGCGCAAGCGTCGTTGCGGGACACTGCCCAACCATGCGGGGCGCGTGCGGCTGGGCATCGCCCTGCTGGTGTTCGGCGGGGCAGTGGCATTGCGTCTGCTTGGTGTCGGCCCCGTTGCCGCCTTCACGGCCGCGGCGTGCTTCGGCCTTGCCGGAGTGGGGGTGATGCTGGCCGTCAGTACACGTCGAGGCGTGCTGGTGCATTGCACGACATACTGTCCCATGGGACTGCTGGCCGACGTGATGGGCAGGCTGACACCGTGGCGGTTGCAGGTCGATACGGGCCGTTGCACCCGCTGCGGGGCGTGTTCCGCCGTATGCCGTTACGATGCCCTCACCCCCGCCGACATCGAAGGCGGTGCCGCCGGTTTCACATGCAGCCGTTGCCGCGACTGTCTTGCCGTCTGCCGCCATGGGGCCATGCGTCTGACGTTTGCGGGGCGTGGCATCGTCGGCAGACTGGCTGGCGGCGTTCGTGCCGAGACTATTTTTGTCGTCATTGCCGTCACGTTGCATGCCATCTTTCTTGCGGTGGCGCGGATGTGAGGGCTTGCTGCAGGATTGGGGCTTTACGGAACACCCCCGGTTCATGTATGAAAACCGCCGCGACGCATGCCGCGTCGTGCTATTCAGCCGTGCCCGGCAGTACCCCAGCCGTGTGAATGATGACGAACGTACCGGAGCGCTACAGGCGCAAGATAAGCAAGGAAGAGATCAACGAACTTCCGTTGCGGCGATATGCTGGCGAGGTGCGTCTTGTGCGTACCGAAGAGGAACTCGCCGACGCACTCGACGTGCTGCGCAGTGACTCTGTGCTCGGCTTCGACACCGAGACGCGCCCCACGTTCCGCAAGGGCAAGGTCAACCTGCCTTCGCTTGTGCAACTCGCCTGTGCCGATGTCGTGTACCTCATCCAGTTGAACTGGGTCCCTCTTGGCGAGATGCTGGCGGACCTTCTCTCCGACCCTGCCATCATCAAGACCGGCGTCGCCGTCCGTGACGACATCCGCGACCTTCAGAAGCTGTACGCTTTCCGTGACGGGGGCGTGGTCGACCTCGGAGAGGTGGCCCGTGACCTCGGTCTCGAGACGCACGGCCTGCGTAACCTCGCTGCCAATTTCCTCGGCATCCGCATATCCAAGGGCGCACAGTGTTCCAACTGGAGCAACCGTGAGCTTGGCCCGCAGCAGGTCGTCTACGCCGCCACCGACGCATGGGTGAGCCGCGAGATACACATCTCGATGCGCAATCTGGGCCTTGTGGGGCTGTAACAGCCCCGTAACTTCATCCGCCCCTTTCGAGTCCCCGTTCCCGTAGCCGGAGCGGGGCTTTTTGTCATGTTGGCAAAGCTGTTGTAAAATGTCACACGGTTGTAACCGCTCTTCCACGCAGGTGTCACCCTGTGGCGTAGAATGTCGGCGCATAAGTGAGCAAGGAGATGCAGATGGCAAAAGAACGGATTCTGGTCGTCGAGGATGACGAGGATATCCTTCAGCTGCTCCGTTTCACGCTCGAGGCGGCCGGTTTCGAGGTCGTCACGGCCGCCACGGGACGAGACGGGCTCGAGAGCGCGCAGCGGCATGTTCCGGGGCTGGTACTGCTCGACCTCATGCTGCCGGGCATGAGCGGCTTCGACGTATGCCGCGAACTCAAGCGCACCCCCGCCACGGAGCATGTACCGGTCATCATGCTGACCGCCCGTGGTGAAGAGGTCGACCGCATCGTGGGGCTTGAACTGGGGGCCGACGATTACGTCATCAAACCCTTCAGCCCGCGTGAACTGGTCTTGCGCATCCGTGCCGTGCTCAAGCGCGTGACAGGGGCGCAAGAGCCTGCCCCCCGTGGACAGTGGAACGTGGACGGGCTGTTTCTCGATGAAGAGGCCCACCGCGTGGAAGTTGACGGTGAAGAGGCGCTGCTTACCGCGACGGAGTTCAGGTTGCTTGCTGAACTTGTCCGGAACCGTGGGCGTGTCCGCACTCGTGACCAGCTGCTGAACACGGTGTGGGGCTACGAATTCGAGGGATATGCACGCACGGTCGATACCCATGTGCGTCGCTTGCGCCAGAAGATAGGCCGCTTCGCCGCCATGATCGAAACGATCAGGGGTGTCGGCTACAGGTTCAAGGAGTAACCGCGGCGACGCCGCACGGAAGGCATGATGGCAGTTACCAGCAAAGCGAAGATGTACGCCCAGGGGTTGCAGTTCTATTACGGCGACTTCAAGGCGCTGCATGATATCGACCTTACCTTCGAACAGAATCAGGTCACGGCGCTCATCGGGCCGTCCGGCTGCGGCAAGAGCACCTTCCTGCGTTGTCTCAACCGCATGAACGACCTCATCCCCATATCCCGGGTGGAGGGCGTCATCGCCCTTGACGGTGAGAACATCTACGACCCGAAGGTCGATGTGGTCGAACTGCGGCGCAGGGTGGGCATGGTCTTCCAGAAGCCCAACCCCTTTCCCAAGACGGTGTTCGAGAACGTGGCCTACGGGTTGCGTGTGAATGGCGTCAAGGACCGGGAATATCTCGAAGAGAAGGTGGAACAGAGCCTGCGTCACGCGGCCCTGTGGGACGAGGTGAAGGACCGGCTTCAGGACTCTGCGCTGGGCCTTTCGGGCGGGCAGCAGCAGCGGCTGTGCATCGCACGGGCACTGGCGGTCGAACCCGAAGTACTGCTCATGGACGAGCCTGCTTCGGCACTCGACCCCATCGCCACGCAGAAGATCGAAGAACTCATCCACATCCTCAAGCAGCAGTACACCATCATCATCGTGACCCACAGCATGCAGCAGGCGGCACGTGTCTCCGACGTGACGGCGTTCTTCTACATGGGGCGGCTCATCGAGACGGGGGCGACGGAGATCATGTTCACGCGGCCCCGCAACAAACAGACCGAAGACTACATAACCGGCCGATTCGGGTAGGAGCATTCGTGGAAACGCATTTTCACAGGGAACTGCAGAAGCTCCGGCTCACCATCCTCGAAATGGCGGCACACGCCACCACCGCCATAGAGGACGCCACTACGGCCCTCATCAGGCGCGATGTCGACCTTGCCGGCAAGGTCGTGGCGGGTGACAGGCATATCAACGCCCTCGAATGTGATGTCGATGAACGCAGCTTGCGGCTCATCGCCCTCGACCAGCCCATGGCGGTCGACCTGCGCAGCATCGTCGCCACCATGCGGTTGAGCATGGACCTTGAGCGCATCGGCGACGAATCGTCGAACATTGCCCGGTACGCCCGGTTTCTCGCCGAACGCCCGAAGCTGTCCGGGCTGGAGGGGCTGGAGCAACTCACGGGGCATGCCGTGGGCATGGCACGCAAGGCCATAGACAGTTTCCGTAACGGCGACCCGGGCAGTGCCCGTGAAGTGCTGGTGCTCGACAGACGCTGCAATGAGATAGAGCGTGAGACGCGCGCTGGTTTCATGGAGATGATGCGCAAGGATGGCGATACGGTAGAGCGTGCGTTACATGCCATTTTCGCCGCACGCAGCCTTGAGCGGGTGGGTGACCTCTCCACCAACATCGCCGAGTCGGTCATCTTCATCGAGGAAGGGCTCAACATCAAGCATTCCTGTCCTCAGAAGGTCTGAAGCCGACTCGCAAACAGCCTTCAGGCGATGCCATACCGATCAAGGCACGGCTGCTGTCGCTGCTCAGAAACTGCAAAGGCGCACGTCTCCCGTGCGCCTTTGCAGTGATACAGGTCGGCAGGCCGTGTGGCGAAAGAGCAGGGGACGATCCATAGCGCATGCGTGGTTGCCGTGTCGCCTCGTCAGGCACTCGCGCACAACAGGCGGGGCAAGGCGGGCGAGTCCCTCTCCCTGCGCGCTCCCATTACCCCGCCATGCCACATGCACGAACGCGTGCCCGTGCGGTGTCGGCGGCGTATGGGCGAAGCTTCCTATACAACGCCCCCTGTGCTATCTTCCGCAGCATGGAACATGACAAACGCCGTTCAGGTGCAGGCGGAAAAGGGGCGAAGCCGGACTCGGGCGGTTCGTGCTTCGAACCCGGCGGCATGCACCCCAAGACGCTTGAAGACGAAGGAACCTGTCTGCCGTGCGTGACCCTGCAGCTTGACGGGCTGGGCGGCGGGGCAGGGCATGAGGATGACATCCCTGATGTCGAGCCCATGTCTTTCGCTGTCCCAGCAGTGGATGACGGTCCTTTCGATGAGGACAGGTTCTCTCACCTTGCCGTGGCGGCACTTCCCACCGAGTACGGTTCGTTCAAGAAATGGCTGGCCAAGGCCTTTCACCAGCTGCGCGAGGCTGCCGAGACCGGAGTGTTCCCCGATGAGCCGACAGTGCAGCGATTCATCGCCGCATGCCGTCGCATGACCGAACTCGATGGCAGGGGAAGCGAGACCTTTTCGGCGTTCCTTGCACAGGCCCATCGTTTTGCGGAAGCCGTCCGGGGCGGTGACCACGAGGCGGGTCGCGCCGCGCTCGATGCGCTGGAAGCCCATCGACGCCGTTGCCATGCCCGGTACAGGTGACCCATGCCGTTCCCCAGCATCCCGCACCCTTTCGAGAGCGATGAGACCCCGCCTGAACTCGGGCCCCGCCTGCTGTTCTTCACAGGCGGCACAGCGCTACGTGGGCTGAGTCGCGAACTCATCGACCATACCCACAATTCGGTGCATCTGGTCACCCCTTTCGATTCGGGTGGCAGTTCAGCCATGCTGCGCAGCTGCATCGCCATGCCTGCGGTGGGCGACCTGCGTAACAGGCTTCTGGCACTTGCCGATCGTCGAGTGGTGCCCTCGTCGGTGCTTGATATCTGCAACATGCGCCTCCCCCGCGACGGTGACAGACAGGCATTGCTGCAGACACTCTACGGCATGGCGTCAGCGCGTGATGCCGTGTGGCGTGGCGTTCCGCGGGTGTTCGGCGAGGCTTTGCGCGTGCACCTGCGCTATTTCCTCGAGCAGATGCCCGAGGCCTTCGACCCCAGAGGGGCGAGCCTCGGCAATCTCATCATGGCAGGGGGCTTTCTGCATCATGGCAGACGCCTTGAACCGGTGCTGCTTTTCCTTTCGCGTCTTTTGCGCGTGCGGGGGGTTGTCCTGCCCACGGTGCATGAGGACCTCCACCTGATGGCTGAACTTGCCGACGGGTCGGTCATCGTCGGGCAGCATCGTATAACCGGCAAGGATGCCCCCGCCATAGCCTCGCCCATCCGCAGGCTTGCCATCACGCGAAGGTTGCCTGCCGCAGGCGCTGAAACCGTGGAGGAATACCGTTCGCCCCTCTCGCCCCTCGCGGCGACCTATATCGCCACGGCAGACCTCATCTGCTACCCCATGGGCAGCTTCTGGACGAGTGTCGTGGCGAACCTCCTGCCCGTCGGCGTGGGAGGTTGCGTGGCACAGGCCGATTGTCCCAAGGTCTACATTCCCAATGTGGGGGACGACCCAGAGCAACTCGGCATGAGCGTGGCGGCTGCCGTGGCGGTGCTGCTGGCGACTCTCCGGCGTGATGCGGGGAGTGATGCGCCCGCGTCGCAACTTCTGCAATCCGTGCTTGTGGACACGAGGTCGGGCGAATACCGGGGCGGGCTTGATGCCGAAGGCATCAGGGCGCAGGGTGTGACGATCATCGACCGCCCTCTCATAGATGACGGCGCCAGTGCCCATGCCCCGAAGCTGGTGGCACAAGCGCTGTTTGAACTCGCTGCCCGCAAGGATGATGGCATGGCATAGGGCCGCGTGGCGGCTGCGGCGACATGTGTTCAGACCTGCCCCTTCCCCTGAAGCCTGAATGAGCCTGACACGGGCAACGCCTCTGCGGAACGACAGTCGTCTTGCGGCTGTGGGCCGGGGGCAGAGGTGTATCGCCCTCTTTCGTGTCGTCAGCCGGAATGCAACATGCCGGAGTGTCGCGTGATGTCGTTGGCGGTGTCTGCGATGCAGCTACGGCATGATTCGCCTCGTTGTTGTGCCTATGAGTCTGGCATGAGAATCCTCGGGAGTGTCGTCATACGTCCCGTCCCGTCCTCATCGGATGGGGCAGCATATGAAAGGCCCCGCATCGTCATGATGCGGGGCCCGTGTCCACAGAGGGAAGGCGTCGCCGGAGGCGTTAGCCGCCGATGAGCGAACGCAACTTGGCGAATGCGGCGTCGATACCAGCGGGGTTGGTGCCGCCCGCCTGTGCCATGTCGGGGCGCCCGCCACCGGAACCGCCGACTTCCGCTGCCACGTCCTTGATCAGTTGCGGGGCGGTGAAGCGGGTCTGAAGGTCTTTGGAGACGGCGATGATGAGCTGAACCTTATCGCCATCCACCGCGGCGAGGCAGGCGATGCCGGAGACCAGCTTGGAGCGCACGTCGTCCATGAGGTCGCGCAGTGCCTTGACGTTGGGTACCTCGACCTTGGCGGCGAGCAGTTTCACTCCGGCGACATCGGTCGCCTCATCCATGATGTTGCGTCCCTGACCGGATGTGGCCTGTGCGGCAGCACGTTCCATGTCCTTGCGCAGGGTGCGGTTCTCCTTCTGGAGAGACTCGACGCGGGATACGATTTCGCCCGGGCGTGCCTTGAGCATGGCCGAGAGTTGGGCCTGCTCGCTACGCTGTGCCAAGACGGCATGCATCGCATTCCAGCCCGTGAGGGCCTCGATGCGGCGAACCCCGGCTGCGACGCCGCTTTCGGAGACGATGAGGAAGAGTCCGGCCTGTCCGGTGGCCCTCAGGTGTGTGCCGCCGCACAGTTCGACCGATTCGTCGGCAATGGCGACGACGCGAACCTCGTCGCCGTACTTCTCGCCGAACAGGGCCATGGCCCCGCGCTTGACGGCGTCGTCGTAGTGCATGTGGTCGGTTTCGAGGGGGATGTCGGCCATGATGACACGGTTGACCTCGCGCTCGACGGCGGCGAGTTCCTCCGGTGTCATGGGGGCGATGTGGGTGAAGTCGAATCGCAACCTGTCGGGGGCCACCAGCGAACCGGCCTGCTTCACATGGTCGCCCAGCACGCGGCGCAGGGCGGCATGGAGCAGGTGGGTGCAGGTGTGGTTGCGGGCAGAGGCCACACGGTCGTCTTCAGTGACGGTCAGGTCGACTTCCTGGTCGAGCAGGATGTCGCCTTCGACAGCCTCGACATGGTGCACGACCAGTTCGGGAGAGGGCTTGATGGTGTCGACGACACGCACCTTGCCGGAAGGCGAGGCGATGGTGCCGATGTCACCGGACTGACCGCCCGACGCACCGTAGAAGGGAGTGCGGTTGGTCACGAGGTAGCCCTTCTGCCCGGCGGCGAGCCTCTCGACGGCGAGGGCGTGTTCGTCCATGAGGGCCACGATGCGGCCTTCACCGCAGAGGTGGTCGTAGCCGATGAACTCGCTACGCATGCCCTCTTCGAGCAACGGCTGGAAGCGGCTGGCGATGTCCTTCTCGCCCGACCCCTTCCACGCGGCCTTGGCGCGCTCCTTCTGCTCCTTCATCAGGGCCTTGAAGCCGTCCTCGTCGACGCTGAAACCGCGCTTCTCGGCGATGTCGTTCACGATGTCGAGCGGGAAGCCGAACGTGTCGTACAGGCGGAAGGCGATATCGCCCGGGACGTGAGCCGCGCCGGAGGCGGACAGGGTGGCCAGCTCGTCTTCGAGCATGGACAGGCCCTTGTCGAGGGTGCGGTTGAAGCGGTCTTCCTCTTCACGTACGACGCGCGCCATGAAGTCGCTGTTCTCGCGCAGTTCGGGGTAGTCGTCACCCATGATGTCGACGACCTTGAGGGCCGTCTTGTGCAGGAACGTGTCGGTGAGGCCGATGAGCCTGCCGAAGCGGTAGGCACGCCTGATGAGGCGGCGCAGCACGTACCCGCGTCCCTCGTTGGAGGGCAGGATGCCGTCGGTGATCATGAAGGCGATGGCGCGGCTGTGGTCGGCGATGACGCGCAGTGCCGTGTCCGTCTCGTCGTCGGAACGGTACGAGACGTTCGCCAGCCCGCAGGTGTACTGGATGATGGCCTGGAAGATGTCGGTGTCGAAGTTCGAGAACACGCCCTGGCACACGGCGGTGATGCGCTCAAGGCCCATGCCGGTGTCGATGGAGGGCTTGGGCAGCGGTTCGCGCTTACCCGTGGCGTCCTGGTCGTACTGCATGAAGACGAGGTTCCAGATTTCGAGGAACCGGTCGCAATCGCACTTGCCGATGCCGCAATCAGGGCCGCAGGTCATGTGCTCGCCCTGGTCGATGAGGATCTCCGAGCAGGGGCCGCATGGCCCGGTGTCGCCCATGGACCAGAAGTTGTCCTTCTCGCCCATGCGGTAGATGCGTTCGGCCGGGATGTCGGAGTGCTTCAGCCACAGCTGTTCGGCCTCGTCGTCGTCGCGGAAGACGGTGGCGTAGAGGCGTTCCTTGGGAAGCTTCAGCTCTTCGGTGAGGAACTTCCATGCGAACTTGATGGCGTCTTCCTTGAAGTAATCGCCGAACGAGAAGTTGCCCAGCATCTCGAAGAAGGTGTGATGGCGCGCCGTGCGGCCCACATTCTCAAGGTCGTTGTGCTTTCCGCCGACACGCAGGCATTTCTGCGAGGTGGTGGCACGCGAGTAGGCGCGCTTCTCCTGCCCGAGGAAAATCTTCTTGAACTGCACCATGCCCGCATTGGTGAACAGCAGGCTGGGGTCGTCCTTGGGGACGAGCGACGACGAACGCACGGCCTCATGGCCGTGGGCCTTGTAGAATTCGAGAAACCGGCGACGTATTTCGTTGGCGGTGATCACGTTGAGTTCTCCTGTAAAGCGATGCACAGGGCATGCGAACGCCGCCCCCGGCGAGAGGGGCGGCGCGCGGTATGAGTTCTAGAGGTCGTTCTCTTCGTCGTTGGCGGGCTCTTCGCCTGATGAGGCGAATTTGGTGGGAGTCATGCCAAGGTGTTCGATGAGCTTGGCTTCGATGGCCTCGCGCAGGGGGGCGTTCTCTTCGAGAAGGGCGCGGACGTTCTCCTTGCCCTGGCCCAGTCTCTCTGAACCGAAGGCGAACCACGAGCCGCTCTTGTCGATGATGCCCGCATCGGAACCGAGGTCGATGATTTCACCGGTGCGCGAGATGCCGGTGCCGTAGAGGATGTCGAACAGGGCCTCGCGGAAGGGCGGGGCGACCTTGTTCTTCACGATCTTGACCCGGGTGCGCGAGCCGTAGACCTCTTCCTTGTCCTTGAGGGTCTGTATCTTGCGGATGTCCATACGGACGGAACTGTAGAACTTGAGTGCGTTGCCGCCGGTGGTCGTCTCGGGGCTGCCGTAGCCCATGGTGCCGATCTTCATGCGTATCTGGTTGATGAAGATGACGGCGGTGCGCGACTTGTGGATGGTGCCGGTGAGCTTGCGCAGTGCGTGCGACATGAGGCGCGCCTGACCGCCCACCTGCGTGTCGCCCATGCTGCCTTCGAGTTCGGCCTGCGGGATGAGCGCGGCGACGGAGTCGATGACCACAAGGTCGACCGCCGCAGAACGCACGAGCATGTCGGCGATGTCGAGAGCCTGTTCCCCGAAGTCGGGCTGCGAGATGAGCAGTTCTTCGGTGTTGACGCCAAGACGGCGGGCATAGGCCACGTCGAGCGCATGTTCGGCGTCGATGAACGCCGCCGTACCCCCGCGTTTCTGGGCTTCGGCGATGATGTGCAAGGTCAGCGTGGTCTTGCCCGAGGATTCAGGGCCGTAGATTTCCGTCACGCGACCGCGCGGAACGCCACCTACGCCCAGTGCGAGGTCAAGGCCGATGGAACCGGTGGGGATGACGGGGATGGCGACATGCGCCTCGTCGGACAGTTTCATGACCGCCCCCAGACCGTACTTCCGCTCGATGGTGCTAAGAGCGGTCTCCAATGCCTCGCGGCGCATCTCTTCGGGGCTGAGGCTCGGTTTCTTCGCCATGTGCTGTTTTCTCCATGTAAGGATGTGCGTGAGCGAGATGGGCATACCAGAACGGGGCAGACGGGGCAACGCTCCCGTTGTGGCAGTGGGCGCGCGGGTATGCGGACGGGCAGGGGCGCGGGGGGCATCCGTGCGGCTTTGCTTTCGCCCCGTCCGCCGCAGGTATGGTGCAGCGACCCCGGTCTCGGGCTGTGGTGCACGTCCCTGCGGGCATGTCCTGACGAGGCCCATGGTCGCCCGGTCATGAAACGGGTTGCCTTGTGCCCGCGCACCGCTTATGTCACGCCCATGGAAACGCAACACTACCATGCCGTAGCGCTGCTCTCGGGTGGGCTCGACAGCATCCTCGCCGTCAAGCTCGTCGAAGAGCAGGGACTGCGCGTCAAATGCCTGCACTTCGTCTCTCCCTTCTTCGGCAAGCCTTCTCAGGTGCGCCGCTGGCGTTCGATATATGCCCTGGACATCACCACGGTCGACGTGAGCGACGATTTCGCCCGTATGCTCGCCGAACGCCCGCAGCACGGGTTCGGCAAGGTCATGAACCCGTGCGTCGACTGCAAGATTCTCATGCTGCGCCGTGCGCGTGAACTGATGACCCAATACGGTGCCACGTTCATCATCACGGGCGAGGTGCTCGGACAGCGCCCCATGTCGCAGCGGCGTGACACGCTCAACGTCATCAGGCGCGATGCCGAGGTGCGCGACCTGTTGCTGCGCCCCCTCAGCGCAAAGCTGCTCGACCCCACCCCCTTCGAGCTTTCCGGGATGGTCGACCGCGAACGTCTGCTTGCCATCTCCGGGCGGGGACGCAAGGAACAGATGGCACTCGCCGAGCGTTTCGCACTTGAGGAGATTCCGACCCCCGCGGGTGGCTGCAAGCTCGCCGAGCGCGAGAACGCGCGTCGCTACTGGCCCGTGCTCGTGCATGCGCCCACCGTCACCGCCGCCGAGTTCCGGCTTTCGAACATCGGGCGGCAATACTGGCAGGGGGCCCACTGGCTCTCCATCGGCCGCCATCAGAAGGACAACGAGGCGCTGGAGCGCTTCGCCTTTCCGGGCGACCTGCGTTTCAAGGTCGTGGGCTACCCGGGCCCCTTGGCCGTGGGACGTCAGTTCGACGGACAACCGTGGTCGGAAGAGGTCGTGTGCGACGCCGCGTCGTTCGTGGCGTCGTTCTCACCCAAGGCCGTGCGGGACGGCATCGCTGTCGCTGTTCGCGTGACGTGCGGCGAGACGGTGCGCGAGGTGCAGGTGATGCCCGCCCGAGCAACGGTTCTCGGCTGGGCCGAGGATGAGTGGCCTGTGGTGCGGGAGGCCATCAGGGCCGATGCGCGAGCGCGCGCCCTGCCCGTACATGCGACCCCGGACGATGGTCGCGACGGCGAGGCGGAATAGCCTTCAGTCATGAGAAATGTGGCGGCGTGTCCCGGCAGGGGATGCGCCGCTTTCTTTTGTCCAGCTTGGGTATACGGTGTGCAACCGTCAGGCAAACGAATGTAAGTGGTGGGTTACTTTTAAAAAAAGGCTTGAAAACGCGGGACTTCACGTTTAACCAGAGTCTGCCCGGACACTCGCCTGCGCCGGGACTCCCCCTTTAACGAAGGATAAACGAATGGCACAACAGACTTCTGGACGCGATGGTTTCGCGACTCGCCTCGGCGTACTCGCGGCCACGCTCGGTTCCGCAGTCGGCCTCGGCAACATCTGGAAGTTCCCGGCACTCACCGGGCAGAACGGTGGGGCCACCTTTCTTCTTGTGTACATCATAGCCACGCTGCTGGTGGGTCTGCCTGTCATGATTTCCGAGATCATGCTGGGGCGCAAGGCCAAGGCCAACGCCGTGCGCACCTATCGTGAACTCGGCCCCAAGGGGCAGCCGTGGTCGCTCATCGGTATCTCCGGTGTCATCGCGGCCGTGCTCATCATGGGTTTCTACACTGATGTGGCCGGGTGGGTCTTCGCCTATATCTTCAAGGCCATGAGCGGCAGCATCGCCACCACCGACCCCGCGGTCGCCAAGGAGGCCTTCGTGGCCCTCGTCGGCAGCCCCACGCAGTCGCTGATGTGGCAGTGGATAGTGCTGGCCCTTGTGAGTGCCATCATCCTCGGCGGCGTCTCTTCGGGTATCGAGCGCACCACCAAGATTCTCATGCCTGTGCTGCTGCTCCTGCTGTGCGTCGTCTGTGCGCGCAGCCTGACGCTGCCCAAGGCTGCGGAAGGTCTGGCCTTCCTCTTCACGCCCGATTTCTCCAAGATCACGGGTGGGGTCATTCTCATGGCGCTGGGCCTCGCCTTCTTCAAGCTGTCCATCGGCATGGGTACCATGACCACCTACGGCAGCTACTTCCGTGACGACCAGAACATCCCCGTCACCGCCGCCCGCGTCATGCTGTGCGACCTGTCCATCTCCATCCTCGCGGGTGTCGCCATCTTCCCGGCGGTGTTCAACTTCGGTTTCGAGCCCTCGGCCGGGCCCAGCCTGCTGTTCATGACCATTCCTGCGGTCTTTGCGTCCATGCCGGGTGGTCAGCTGTTCACCGTCATCTTCTTCTGTCTCACTGCCATCGCCGCCACCGGCGCCATGCTCTCACTCTTCGAAGTGCCCGTGGCGTGGCTTGTGGAAGAGTTCAAGATGTCGCGTGCCAAGGCCACCATCGGCACTGCACTGGTGCTTGGCGTCATGGGTGCCCCTGCCACGCTGTCCATGAGCGTGCTGGGCGACTTCAAGATGTTCGGACTGAACATGTTCGACCTGTACGACTTCGTGTCGTCCAACATCCTGCTGCCCGTGGGCGGTATCTTCATCTGCATCTTCGCCGGTTGGGTGTGGGGTTCGAAGCGTACCCGCGAACTTCTGAGCAACGGCGGTCATCTCGACAATGCCGCTGTGGTCTCCGGCTTCCTGTTCGTTGTGAAGTGGGTAAGCCCCGTGCTTGTCACCATCGTGCTGCTCAACGGCCTGAAGCTCTTCTAGGCCATTCCGTCCGCATTCCGGCGTCATTGGGTCGCTGGGCGCAGGCGGACACTCCAGATACGAAGGCCCCCGGTGAGAACCGGGGGCCTTGTCATATGCATGGTCTGTCATTGAATGGCCTGTATCCCGTCCCCGGGCGATGGCAGACCCTCTTCGCCGGCGAAAGGAGAGGGGGCGACGTGAAGGTGGCTAGAAACCGAGGTCTGCGAGGACGCCAGGCAGTGACCTGAAGTCGTGTATGGTGCGAACGCCTTCGCGTTCACGCACTTCGTCGCTATGCGGGTTGAACCATACGCCGCACAGCCCCGCCTGTCGGGCGCCCCATACGTCGCCCATCCAGTCGTCACCGACCATGACCACCCTCGCAGGCGCCACCTTCAGGTTGCGCAGGACATGACTCCAGAACGGGCCCCATGGCTTGGGACTGCCCACACTACGCCACGTGAAGATGTGCTCGAAGAGATTTCCGATGCCGATGGTGTCGAGGGATGCGCGAATGGGGTCTTCGTCGGATTCGCATGCGTTGGAGGCGAGGCCCATGCGCCAGCCCGCGGCGAGACCGTGCAATGTTTCGGGCGCATGCGGGATGGCCTCTTCACGGGTCCATCCGGCAGATGTCCCCTGCCACCGGGGCATGGAACGCATGAGCGTACCGCCCCAGTCGAAGAGCAGTACCTTGTCATGCGTAGATGATGACGGATGCGATGGAACGTCGGGCATGGTTTCTCCTCTCTCCCCTTTCTGTATCACTGCTACGTCTTTCGCGTACGGTCAAGTGAAAGGGCCGTCCCTTGCGGAACGGCCCTCGGCAACTCTTCATTGCCCGTGGCGGACGTGTGCAGCCTTGGGCAGCTAGCGGCCGAGCCAGCTGTCGAGTTCGGCGATCTGGGCTGCCACCGAACGCGGCCCGGTACCGCCGGGGGTCTCGCGACGCGAGACGGCGGCTTCAGGTTCGAGGATGGGGTACACGTCCTCGTCGATGCGGTCGCAGATGCCCCGGTAGTCTTCCAGCGGAAGCTCTTCGAGGGTCACACCCTTCTCTTCGGCAAGCGCCACGGCAGCCCCGGTAAGGTGGTGTGCCTCACGGAAGGGGATGCCCTTGCCCACGAGGTAGTCGGCAAGTTCGGTGGCGTTCAGGAAGCCGGAACGCAGGGCCGTGCGCATCCGTGCGGTGTTGAAGCGCACTTCCCGCAGCATTCCGGCCATGATTTCAAGCGACGCGCTGACGGTACGGTCGGCGTCGATGAACGGTTCCTTGTCTTCCTGAAGGTCGCGGTTGTAGGTCATGGGAAGTCCCTTGACCGTGGTGAGCATGGTGGTGAGTGCACCGTAGACCCGCCCCGTCTTGCCGCGCATGAGTTCGGCCACGTCGGGGTTCTTCTTCTGGGGCATGATGGACGAGCCCGTGGCGTACGCGTCAGGCAGGAAGATGTAGCCGAATGCCGGATTGGCCCACAGGATGAACTCTTCGCACAGGCGCGAGAGGTGTGCCATGATCACCGACCCGTCGAACAGGGCCTCCAGAACGAAATCGCGGTCAGAGACGGCATCCATGCTGTTGCGGAAGGTGCCGTACATGCCCAGTTCGTCGGCGACGGATGCGGGGTCGAGCGGATAGGTCGTTCCGGCGAGCGCCGCCGCCCCCAGAGGGCAGACGCGGGCGCGCTTGTCGCAGTCTTCAAGCCGGTCGATGTCGCGGCGCAGCATCCACGCGTAGGCCAGCAGGTGCTGTGCAAGGCTCACGGGCTGTGCGGGCTGCATGTGGGTGCAGCCGGGCAGCAGGGTGGCGGTGTGCTGGCGTGCCTGGTCGACGATGACGCCCACGAGGTCTCGCCCGAGTTCGCGCCATACGCGCACCCTGTCGGAGACGAAGAGCCTGAAGTCGAGCGCGACCTGGTCGTTGCGGCTGCGTCCCGTGTGCAGTTTCTTGCCCACGTCGCCGACGAGTTCGGTCAGGCGGTTCTCGATGTTCATATGGACGTCTTCGAACTCGCGACGCCAGACGAAGCTGCCCGCTTCGATTTCAGAGCGCACGGTGGCGAGGCCATCCACGATGATGGCCGCCTCTTCGGCGGTGAGCACCCCCTGACGGGCGAGCATCCGCGCATGTGCCATGGAGCCCGCGATGTCCTGCGCGTAGAGGGCCCGGTCATACGAGACCGACTCCGTGTACTCCTCGACGAGGGTGGCGGTACCCTGCTTGAAGCGTCCGCCCCACATCTTCTTTTCGGCCATGGGCTATCCCTTCTTGTAACCGCGGATGCGCAGACCCTGCAGTTTGATGAAGCCTGCCGCGTCCTTGTGGTCGTAGGTGGCGCAGTCTTCGAAGGTGGCGAGGTCGTGGCAGTAGAGGGTGTTGGGCGACTGGCGACCCACGGGCCACGCATTGCCCTTGTACAGCTTCAGGCGCACGGTGCCGGTGACGCGCTGCTGCGAGACGTCGATCATCGCCTGCATGGCCTCGCGTTCGGGGGCGAACCAGAAGCCGTTGTAGATGGCTGCGGCGTAGCGGGGCAGCATGGCGTCGCGCAGGTGCATGGTCTCGCGGTCGATGCAGATGCCTTCGAGGTCGCGGTGGGCGATGTGGATGAGCGTACCGCCGGGGGTCTCGTACACGCCGCGCGACTTGATGCCCACGAAGCGGTTCTCGACCATGTCGAGACGGCCGATGCCGTGACGTCCGCCGATGCTGTTGAGCTTCTTGACCAGCGCGGCGGGCGAGAGGCGTTCGCCGTTCACGGCCACGGGGTTGCCGTGTTCGAAGTCGATGCTGATGTACTCGGCCTCGTCGGGGGCCTGTTCCATGGGAACGGCCATGACGTAGCTGTTGGGGCCGGGTTCGTTCCACGGGTCTTCAAGTTCGCCGCCCTCGAAGCTGCAGTGGAGCATGTTGCGGTCCATGCTGTACTGCTTGGCGGAATTGGAGATGGGGATGCCGTGCTCTTCGGCGAAGGCGTTGAGCTGCGTGCGCGAGCGCAGGTCCCATTCTCGCCACGGCGCGATGACGCGCAGGTCGGGTGCGAGGGCGTTCACTGCCAGTTCGAAGCGCACCTGGTCGTTGCCCTTGCCGGTGGCGCCGTGGGCCACGGCCTGCGCGCCTTCGGCGCGGGCTATCTCGAC